>Ga0209347_1000445_pt1 | contig 104911 bp, 98 predicted proteins | sample AutmiccommuBRH23_FD_187382 | JGI IMG/M metagenome (GOLD analysis project Ga0209347, IMG submission 187382) | Deep subsurface microbial communities from Mt. Terri, Switzerland - Autotrophic microbial communities BRH/23 (SPAdes) (version 2) | ecosystem: Environmental > Aquatic > Deep subsurface >...
CCCCTTCAGAGACAGATCGCAGACCCAGCTCAGCGTGCCGCAACATTCCAATAACCCCCAATAATCACAATACCCATTGGTGCTAGGAAAAACAATCTATCGAATAGCCAATGCAACCCTAGTGGATGTCAGTATAACTACCTATTAGGGTTGGTTGCGTCGATCGTCGGCCTGTGCCGGTTTCGTTAATTTGTATTATAAACAAATATTTAGATAAACTGGTCTCACAAAAAGCGATTTATGGCGCAATCCTGGCCGTTCGCGGCGCCGCCTCGCCAGAGGGACAGATCCTGATCTTCGCGACCCGCGGATCATCGATCCATCAGCGCATTTCGCAGATCCTTCGCGTCTTCGTCGCGCTTCGACAGCGGCGCGATTCCAAAGCGCACTTCGATCGTGCGCAAGATGGACAGCGTGTCGTAGACGGTCTTGTCGACAAAGCCCTTCTTGGCGAAGGGCGAAATGATGAGCGTCGGCACGCGGGCTCCCGGGCCGAATTCGTCGCGTTTGGGCGGCGCGACGTGATCCCAGAAGCCGCCGTTTTCATCGGCGGTGACGATGATCAGCATATCGGCCCAATTGGGACTTCTGCGCAGCCTCGCGACCACGGCGCCGACATGGGCGTCGCCGGCGGCGAGATCGGAATAGTCGGGATGCCCGTTGAAGACGCCGAGCGGCTTATAGAAGCTCACTTGCGGGAGCTCGCCCTTGTCGGCGGCGCGGAAGAAATCGTCGGCGTCCTTTAGGTTTTTGCGCCCTTCCTTGCCTTCGGCGTAATTGGCGAAATAGGCGAAGGGCTGATGGTGGGTTTGAAAAAAATCCGGCTTGCCTTCGCCGTAAGGCTTGAGACGCCCCTCGACGATGTCCCGCCAGCCGCCGGCGTACCAGGCCCAGGCGACGCCCTTCTCCGTCAGGCGATCGCCAATCGTCGGCATATGCAGTGGCGGAAGCCGCTCCTGCGCTTCCGTTTTGTCGTGCTTGGAGACCGGATTTGCGGGCTGCAGCGTGCCGATCGCCAGCAGATCAGAGGTCAGGGGGCCGAACTTCCTATGGCGCGGCGGCCCGTCGAGCACGCTCGCCGGAGAATCCTCCTCGCGCGCGCGTATCGTCAGCTCCGCCCCTTGCGCATCCCTGATGGTCGTGAGCTTGGGCAGAAATTTCTTCTTGGTCGACTCCGCCGGATTGTCGAAGACCGGCGCGCATCCGCAGATCAAAAAGAAATGATTGAGCATCGAGCCGCCGAACGCCGCATGGAAGAAATGGTCCGCGAGCGTAAATTCCTTGGCCAACGCCCACTGCTTCAGCTCGGCGCCGTCGTAATAGCCCATGACAAGCGCGCCGGCGTTGGAGGCTTCGACGAAGCGATCCATTTTGCCGCCGTCGATCTGCTCCTGCTCGAGATAGAAGTCATGCACCGGGTCCATGGTGCGGCCATCGATGTCGACATAAGGTTCGAGGCGAAACGGCGCGTTCGGCAAGCGCCGCGGAAAGCGATCGTCGGCGCGCGGACGCGGCAGCGCGGCGAGCGGCTTTCCGTCAAAATCGACTTGCGGCGGATGCTGCGCCGAAGCGACGCCCTCGGCGCCGGGAAACAGCCCGAAGACATGATCGAAGCTGCGGTTCTCGGTGAAAATGACGACGATATGGCCTATTCGCGCGAACGGATTATCCTGTTCCTGCGTTGCTGCGCGCGCAGAGGTCGCGCTCGCGTAAATCGCCAGCAAGAGTCCGAGCCGTGCGACCGCTTTCATGGACAGCCTCCTTCGCGCGGCTGCTGCGCCGCGCGAAGGAAATTAGCTGTCCACGATTCAAAATTTGTGACGGCGCCCGGCGCCTGCCGCGCGCGTTTCGTCGCGCCGCCGCTCACTGCGGGAGCGGCGTGTCCTTGGTGCGTGGCGGCAGCACCGGATAGACCACCTTCGGCTGGTCGCCGTTCAACGTCCCCAGGAAGGCGACGATCGCCTTGATGTCCTGCGCGGAGAGCGTTTCGCCGAGTTGGTCCTTGGCCATGAGGTCGACCGCCTCCTCCAGCGTCCAGACGACGCCGGTGTGGAAGTATGGGGCGCGAAGGGCGACGTTGCGCAGCGGCGCAGAGCGGAACACGAATTCATCCGCCGCGTCTTTCGTCACCTTGATGCGCCCCGTATCGGCGACAGGCCGGATTTCGAGGCTGGGCATCTGCGCGACGCCGAACGGGAAATAGCCGTTGCCGCCGATATTGACGCCGCTGTGACACGCGGCGCAGCCCTTGTCGAGGAAGAGACGCAGGCCTTTCTTTTCCACGTCGTTCATCGCGCTGACGTCGCCCTTCAGGAATTTGTCGAATCGCGAATTCGGGGTCGTCAGCGTCGCCTCGAAAGCTTCGATGGCCTTTGCCATATTGTCGAAGCTGACCGGATGGGGATCGGCGGGAAACGCCGCCTTGAACTCCGCGACATAGGCGGGCATGCTGTTCAGCGTTTTCTCGACCTGCGCCGGCGTGTTGTTCATTTCCACGTCGGCCTGCACCGGGCCCTTCGCCTGGGCCTTAAGGTCGACGGCGCGCCCGTCCCAAAACTGCGCGACGTTGAACACCGCATTGAGAACGGTCGGCGCCCGGCGCGGCCCCTTCGCCCAGCCGTGGCCAATCGACGTCGACCCCGTGTCGGCCCCGCCGGTTCCCAGATTATGACAACTGTTGCAGCTGATGATCTGACTCTTCGAGAGCCGCGGGTCGAAAAACAGCTTGGCGCCCAGTCCGATTTTCGCGGGCGTGATCTCATTGTCCTTGACGACGGATGAGACGCTCGCCGCGTCGATCGGCTTGAAGACGGCGTTCGCGTCGGCGCGCAAGTCGCCGGCGGCGGCCGCCGCCGGAGCCAGTAGAATCGCTGTGAGCGCGGCGAACCGGGTGAGATGCATCCCTTCCTCCTGCAGTTGATCGCGGAGGCGCTGCTTTCGCGTCGCGAAGAGCGCCCCTTTGGCGTCGTCAGCTACCACAGCCAAGTAGGCGGCGAAAGGGCGCTTCGCAATGTTGCTATTAAAAATCAATCCAATGTAGCATGAACATGACAGGAAGAACGGCAGTGATGGCGCTCGCAGCGGCGCTGGTGAAGGACCAAGCGAGCGGGTTTATTGCAGCATTATGAATGCAACGCACAATCATTACTCCCTCAGTCGGAATATATGTTCGCGATGTCTTTGAAGGCCGCGCCGAGCGTCACAGCGACGACTTGCCCCGCCGCTAAAAGCGGAGCAAACTTAACGTGAAAACAAGAGCCGGCGAGAAGCCGAGCGGCAGCGGAGGAGTTCATGGCTTGCATTCCTAATGTCCGGAAATCCTTTGTGACGACGCTTGTCGCGGTTCCGCTTGCGGCGCTTTTCGCCGCCGGCGGATGGGCCACGGCCGAACCGCTCGGTCTGCCAAAACTCCCGGTTCCGGCCGACAATCCGCAGTCGCCGGAAAAGGTCGCGCTTGGCGACAAGCTCTTCCATGACGCGCGCTTCTCGATCGACGGAACGGTGAGTTGCTCGACCTGTCACAACGACAAAAAGGCCTTCACCGACAGCCCGCTGCGGGTCTCGGAAGGCCACCACAAGCTGACCGGCACGCGCAACGCCCCAACGGTGATCAACGCCGCGTTTTACACTTCGCAGTTCTGGGACGGACGCTCGGCCTCGCTCGAGGACCAGTCGCAGCACCCGATGGTCAATCCGGTGGAAATGGGGCTGCCCGACCACGAGCCGGTGCTCAAGATCGTTCGCGAAGATCCCGCCTATGTCGAAGGCTTCAAGAAGGCGTTCGGCAAGAGCGGCCGAGACGTGACGATGGAGGACGTTAAGAAGGCGATCGCGAGCTTCGAGCGCACGATTATCTCGGGCGATTCGCCTTTCGACAGATGGTATTTCGGCGGCGATCGCAACGCGATCAGCGATCAGGCCAAGCGCGGCTTCGACATTTACGTCGGTCAGGGGCGCTGCGTGTCCTGCCATGTCATCGAACAGACGCAGGCGCTCTTCACCGACAACAGGTTCCACAACATCGGCGTCGGCATCAACCGTATCCAGGCCGACGTGCCGCGCCTCGCCGCTGAATTCCTCAAGGCGAAAGCGGCGGGCGCCTCAGTCGACAAGACCGTGCTCTCAGATCCGAAAGTCTCAGATCTCGGCCGCTTCGCGGTGACGAACTCCCTCGATGAAATCGGCGCCTTCAAGACCACGACGCTGCGCAATATCGCGATGACCGCGCCTTACATGCATGACGGGTCGCTCAAAACGCTCAAAGACGTCGTCAAGCATTACAATGAAGGCGGAAAAAGCCCGGGCGATCCGTGGCCGGTCAACCCCTATCTCTCCGGCGGCATCCGACCGCTAGATCTGAAGGATCAGCAGATCGATGATCTCGTCGCATTCCTGGAGACGCTGACGAGCCCCGCCTATGTGACGGCGCAAACGAAGTAGCCCGGGCAGATCGACGCACAGCAGAAACACGCGGCGTCGCCCCATGGCGCACAGCTGCAAGGGAGGTTCGGAAAATGACCAGACTCATTACTCGGCGCAGCGTGATCGCCGCCGGCGCCGCCGCCGGGACGCTGACGACGCTGCCGATCTCCATGGTGCGTCTCGCCTTTGGCGGCACGCGCGAGGATTTCAGCTTCACCTATATTTCCGATTCGCACATTCAGCAGATCAAAGGCGCGAGCTTCGTGCGCAATTGGGACATGGGCCTGAAGCGCGCCGTCGCCGAGGCAAATCTCATCACCCCCGAAGCCGATTTCGTCATGTTCGGCGGCGATCTCGCCCAACTCGGCAAGAAGGACGAACTCGACCACGGCGCCGAAATGCTCTCGCATCTCAAGAGCAAGCTCCACTGCGTCATGGGCGAGCACGACTATTATCTCGACCTCGGCGAATATTGGTCGAAGCTCTACGGTCCGCAGTGGTACAGCTTCGACCACAAGGGCGTGCATTTCGTCGTGCTGAATTCGATTCTCACGACGGATGAATGGACGTTTCATCGTTGGCCGACGGCCGAGCAGCGCATGCTCGAGATGGCCGGTCTCGACAATCCCAATGGCTCGCCCTTCATGGTCGGCGAAAAGCAACGCGCCTGGCTCAAGGGCGATCTCGACAAAGTGGCGAAGGACACGCCGCTCATCGTCTTTTCTCATTCTCCGCTGCAAAAGATCTACAAGGGCTGGAATTTCTGGACCGATGACGCCGAGCAGGTGCAGGCGCTCCTGCAGCCCTTCAAGACGGTCAATGTCATTTACGGCCATGTGCACCAGATCCAGTACAATCAGATTGGCAATATCGCCTTCAACGCGGTGATGGCGACGGCCTGGCCCTGGCCCTATCCCGACACCTATGCGCAAGCCGGGGCGCATGTGCCCGTGCTCACAGTTCCCATGAACCGCGCCGATCCCTTCTTCGAACGCGACGCCACCGGGTGGCAGATGATCGACGTCAACTCCGGCCGCGTCACCGCGCGCTATCAGCTTTGGGACAATCAGGAGCGCGTCGTCGGTTACGATCCGAGGCTCGGAAAGCCCGTCGACAAGAAGTATCAAGAGGCGATCATCCGCAAGGCGCCGCAACTGCACTATTAGGTCGAGGAGAATGACGATGCGCCGCTATATGATTGCGCTTGTTTTAGGCGCCGCGCTGCTTTCGCCGGCAGCTTTCGCCGATGAATTTACGACTACCGACGTTAACCGCTGGCAGGGCGAATTCGATACCGTCGCCAAGAAAGGCCGCGAGCTTTGGACCAGCGGCGCGGTCGGCACGAACGGCGTGGCCTGCGCGCAGTGCCATCCCAATGCCGCGAACACCCACCCGGAAACCTATCCCAAGTTCCAAAAGCAGCTCGGCAAGGTCGCCCAGCTCTTTGAAATGTTGAACTGGTGCATCGAAAATCCGTTGCAGGGAAAAGCGCTCCCGGCCGACGATCCGAAGATGACGGCGTTCATCGCCTATATTCATAAGGAGCGTAAAGGAGTCGCGCTCGACGCGGGCAAGCATTAGGAGCGCCCGGCGAACGCGCGGAATTTGGTTTTCGCGTCGCGCGCGATAAACCATTAGAACCAATCACGCTATCCGCATTTGGATGAGTCTGCCCAAAGCAGCGTGATCTCACGACAATTTCGTGGCCGGCGGGAACCATCTCGCCGGCCGCACGTTTGCATACGGTTTATTTCAGACTTTCGCGTCTTTAGCGCCACCGTCCAACAAGAGATATTCAAGATGGTTCAACAACTCATTGATCGCATTTACGAATGCTCCTTCGCGCCGGACATGTGGCCGGACGTTCTCGACGAACTTTCTCATCTCGCGGAGGCGCAGGGCGGCGTGCTGTTCGCGGCGCGCGAGAAAGTCTCGCGCTGGACTGCGTCGCCGGCGATCTGCGAGCATGTCGAGAATTTCATGCGCGGCCAGTGGCTCAGCAATTGCACACGCGGCGGCAGGCTGTTCAGCCGACGCCATCCGGGCTTCCTCACCGACGACGACGTCTATACGGCCGAGGAGCTGGAGCGCGATCCCAACTATTGCGACTTTCTGCGGCCGCGCGGGCTGGGATTCAGCGCCGCGACGGCGATCGCCCTGCCCACCGGCGACACCGGCATCATCTGCCTGGAACGCGCCCATCACCGCGGACCCGTCGAACCGTCGATCATCCGTAAGCTCGACGAACTGCGGCCGCATCTCGCCCGCGCCGCCTTTCTCGCGACCCGTCTGCAGCTCGAGCGCGCCCGCGTCGCCGGCGAGACTTTCGCCCTCATCGGTCTGCCGGCGCTCGTGCTGGACGACGACGGACGCGTGATCTCCGCGAACGACCCAAGCAACGCGTTGAGCAGATATGTGCGCTGGCGCGCGCATGACCGCGTTTCGCTCGTCGACTCCTCCGCCGACGGGTTGCTGCGTCAGTCGATGGAGGCGCTCCACGACGATCTCGTCGGCGCGCCGAGATCGTTCGCCGCGCGCTCGAGCGAAGACGAAAGTCCGATGATCGCCAATCTGGTGCCGATCCGCGGCGCGGCGCGCGACATTTTCGTTCGCTGCGCGGCGGTTTTGGTGATGACTCCGGTGGGCGCGCCGCAGGCCCCGGCGATCGAACTTGTTCAGTCGCTTTACGACCTCACGCCCGCCGAGGCGCGGGTGGCGCGCGGCCTCGTCGCCGGCAAGACGCTGGAAGAAATCGCCGGCGAACAATCCGTGTCGCGCAACACGGTGCGCACACATCTGCGCGGGGTGATGGAGAAGACGGGATGCAACCGCCAAGCGGAAGTGGTCGCGCTTCTCGGCGGGCTTGCCCCGCTCAGCCCCCCGACGGGCGAATAAGCGTATACAATTGAATTCAACTAATTTTGGGCCGGCCTCATCCATTTGGATGATGCCGGCCAATTTCTTTCCTCCTACGGTCGCGACGAACGTCGGGGGGGCGGACGAAATTACCGCGGACGCTTCAGCAACTCGGGGTTCCTATTGCGCGCTCCATTTTCAACCTGCCTTTTGAGCAGCTCTACAAGCAGCACTTTCTGACTTAAATTTAGAGGGCCTGGCGAGGCCCTCGCTTTTCTGTGCGTCGTTTGCCGAGGCTACGAACGCCCGGCCAGCGCGCCCAAGAAGCGGCGTCATCATCAATTCGAATGATGCGGGTGAACGACTTTAGTCATATGTTTTGGACGAACGGCGAGGGGCGTAAGGATTTTGACGAGCGCATATACTCTCATCGTTCGCTTATTCGGCGCTCACTTTTTCAGGTTCAATTTACCACCAGGACAATTTCCTCCGGCACTTTTCTCCCATGTCTTAGGGGCCGTTGCGCGGCCCCTTTTTTTGCGCGCGTTCACACGCCCGTGGGATAATTCGGGCTCTCGCGGGTGATGGCCACGTCATGCACATGGCTTTCGCGCAATCCGGCGTTGGTAATGCGCACGAATTGCGCGCGCTCCTGAAATTCCTTGATCGTCCGGGCGCCGACATAGCCCATCGCCGCGCGCAGCCCCCCCGCGAGCTGATAGAGAATCGGCGCGATCGGACCGCGATAGGGCACCTGTCCCTCTATGCCTTCGGGCACAAGTTTGAGCTGCTCCTTCACATCCCCCTGGAAATAACGCGTCGCCGACCCGGCCGTCATCGCGCCCACTGAACCCATGCCGCGATAGGCCTTGAACGAGCGGCCCTGATACAAAAATACCTCGCCGGGCGACTCCTCGGCGCCGGCGAACAGCGAACCGATCATGACCACATCGGCGCCCGCCGCGATGGCCTTGGCAAGGTCGCCGGAATATTTCACGCCGCCGTCGCCGATCACCGGCACGCCGGCTTTGTGCGCCTCCTCCGACGCCTCCATGATCGCGGTCAGCTGCGGCACGCCGACGCCCGCAACAATGCGCGTCGTGCAGATTGAACCGGGACCGATCCCGACTTTGATGGCGTCGGCGCCGGCGCCGATCAGCGCCTTCGCCGCTTCCGCCGTAGCGATGTTGCCGGCGATGATCGAAACCTTGTTCGACGCCTTCTTGACCCGCGCGACCTGGTCGATCACCGCCTGCGAATGACCATGCGCGGTGTCAATCACCACGCAGTCGACGCCCGCGTCGATGAGCTGCAGCGCCCGCTCGAAGCCATGGTCGCCCACCGTCGAGGCGGCGGCGACGCGCAGTCGCCCCTCATGATCCTTGCAGGCGTGAGGATGCAGCGTCGCCTTCTCGATGTCCTTGACGGTGATGAGGCCGACGCAGCGATAATCCTCGTCGACGACGAGCAGTTTCTCGATGCGATGCTCGTGGAGCAGCCGTTGCGCCTCCGCCTGCCCGACGCCTTCGCGAACGGTGACGAGCTTCTTGGTCATCAGCTCGGCGACGGGCTGGCTGCGATCCTGGGCGAATCGAACGTCGCGATTGGTGAGAATGCCGACGAGCTTGCCCGCGCCGTCGTCGCCGGCGCGCTCGACGACCGGAATTCCCGAAATGCCCTGCCCCGCCATCAGCGCGAGCGCGTCGGCGAGGGTTTCATCCGGGAAAATGGTGATCGGATCGATCACCATGCCGCTTTCGTAGCGCTTCACCTTGCGCACCTCGGCGGCCTGCGCGGCGGGGGAGAGATTCTGATGGATGACGCCGATGCCGCCCGCCTGCGCCATCGCGATCGCCAGCCGCGCCTCGGTGACCGTGTCCATCGCGGCCGAAACGATCGGCAGATTGAGCGAGATTTCGCGCGTGAGCCGGCTGGTGACGTCGACGCCGGAGGGCATCACCCGCGAATGGCCGGGCCGCAGCAGCACGTCGTCGAAGGTCAATGCTTCGGTCAACGTGAGGGGCGATATGGCCATGTGCGCCAACTCCTATGAGCCGCGAGCGCGTCGGCCGCGGAGGGGAATTTGACGGCCTGCGCCGTCCGGGGTTGGCGCGTGCTCATAGCATCATTCAGGGGGAAGGCAAATGACAGGCGACCCTCCTTCATCAGGCGGCGCTACGGCGCCGTTGGCCCGAGAAGGGAATCCGTTGGATAGTCGCGAGGCCGCTCAGCTCGTCGGCGCCTGGGCGCGCCGGACGGCCTGCGGCGCAGAGACCGTCCGATAGGGGTATTGGAAGCGACAACTTCGCAACGCGAGCAGATTGATGCGACTTTTTCAACTTAGCTTTGCTTCGCGCCTGGTGGCGTTGGTCACGGCGCTAAGCGTCGGCGCGACGCTAATGTCCTCGATGCTGCTGTCGTGGTCCAACTACCGGGCGATGCTCGCCGAAGCCGAAGTTGAAGGCGAAAGCGTCGCGCGGCTTCTGGCGCGGAGCGCAAGCCTGGCGCGTGAACTTCCGCTCGAAGTCGAGCAAATGCTTTCGCAGCACATGATCGTCTCGGCCGAGCTTCTGGCGCAATTTGTCGACGCTGCGGAAAAGGCGGGCATGACGACGGCCGAGATCAAAAGCCGGCTCAGCGCAATCACCGAGAACACCGTTCTCGACGAGTTCTGGGTGACCGACGACAAGGGCTACGCCTACATCCACGGCAACAACAACGCGGACTTCCAGTTCAGCGCGTCCGCCAAGGAACAGCCGCAGGCGCATGAATTCTGGACGCTGCTGACCGGCAAGACGGAACAAGTCGTCCAGGACGCCAGGAAGCGGGAGATCGACAATGAGCGATTCAAATATGTCGGCGTGCGCGGCATAGACAAGCCGCGGATCGTGCAGGTCGGCTACAGTGCGCGGATTCTTGAAGTAGTCGACGAGCAGATCGGCCTTCCGCGCGCAATCGACAACCTTCTGGGCAGCGGCGAAATCGATGCGATTTTCGTCTTCAACAGGGATTCAAACCTGATCGCCAGCCCCAAGGCCGCACGGCTCAACAACGGCCGCGATCAGCTGACCGACCAGGAGCTTTCGCGCGTGCGGACCGTTATCGCAAGCGGGCGATCACGATCGGTGAAGGGCGCCGGCAAGCTCAGCGTAATCTCCCCGATCAATGCGGAAAACGGCGGCGGCGCGATCGGCGCCGCTTTGATCCGCATGCCGACCGCGCGACTGAACGGCGTGCTCGCCTCGCAGATCGAAACCGCGCTCGGGATCGCCTTGGCCGTAACCCTGCTCGGCGGCGGCATGGCCGCCTGGATCGCGCGCAAGCAGACGGCGCCCGTCGTCGCGATCACCAGGGCCGCGCATAATGTCGAGCGCAGAGCGTTCTTGGCCGGAGAATTGTCGGACGTCGAGGCGCGCACCGACGAAGTGGGACAATTGGCGCGCGTCTTCAAGAAAATGGCGCTGGATTTTCTCGATCGCGAGCGGACGCTCGATGCGTTGGTGACGCAACGGACCCAGGCGCTCCAAGAGAGAAACACGGAACTCGAAAGACTGTCGGCGCGCCTTTCGAAATATCTTTCGCCCCAACTCTACGGGACGCTGTTCAACAACAACACGGTTGCGTCCATTTCCGCGAAGCGCAAGAAGCTGACGATCTTTTTCTCCGATGTCGTCGGCTTCAGCGAGATGGCCGAGCGGCTGGAATCCGAAGACATCACGCGCATGCTCAATGATTTCCTCAATGAGATGGCGAACCTCGCGCTCGCCTATGGCGCCACCATCGACAAATATATCGGCGACGCGGTCATGATTTTTTTCGGCGACCCGGAAACGCGCGGCGTCAAAGAAGACGCTTCGGCGTGCCTTCTCATGGCGCTCGACATGCAGGCGATGACGCGACAATTGGAGCGCCGGTGGCGCGACCATGGTTTGGACCAGAGGTTCCAAATCCGCATTGGCGTCAACACCGGCTATTGCACCGTCGGCGATTTCGGCAGCCAGGAGCGGATGGATTACACCATCGTCGGCCATCAGGTGAATGTGGCGGCGCGGCTCGAGCAGTCGGCCGCGCCGGGCGCGATCCTCATCTCTCATGAAACGATGACGCTTGTGAAAGATACGATCGAAGTGGAGGAGCAATCTCCGCTGCATGTGAAGGGCGTCAGTGGGCCGATCCGCACCTATCGCGCGATCGGGAAGAAGACCCCGTCGACGACAGAGCTCATTCACGAGGAGCGCGAAGGTCTGCGCGTCGACGTTGATCTCCTTAAAGCGGATCGGGAGGAGGCGATCAGCCTGCTCACGGCGACCATCGCGCGCCTCCGCTCCAACGGCGGCGACGCTTCAAACCGATAGCGCCATCCCCCGCTCCGCTCAGGCCGCGGCGCCGGCCCGGTCGGTGTCGAACTGCAGCTTTGCGAGCCGGGCATACAGGCCGCCGGCGGCGCTCAGGCTCGCATGCGTCCCCTGCTCCACGATTCGGCCCTCGTCGATCACGACGATGCGATCGGCTTCGAGCACGGTCGCCAGACGATGGGCGATCACGAGGCTCGTGCGTCCCTGCATCACGTCATGCAGCGCCGCCTGGACCAACGCCTCATTTTCGGCGTCGAGCGCCGAGGTCGCCTCATCCAGGAGCAGCACCGGCGCGTCGGCCAGGATGGCCCGCGCGATGGCCAGGCGTTGGCGCTGGCCGCCCGAGAGGGTGATGCCGCGCTCGCCGAGCAGCGTGTCGTAGCCCATCGGCAGCGCCATGATAAAATCATGCGCCTGGGCGCGCTTGGCGGCGGCGACGATCGCCGCGCTCGATGCGTCGTCGCGGCCGTAGGCGATATTTTCGGAGACGGAAAGCCCGAAAATCACCGGATCCTGGGGCGCAAGCGCGATCGCCCGGCGCAGCGCGGCAGGATCGAGTTGGCGCAGGTCGACGCCGTCGAGACTAATGGCCCCGGAGTCGACGTCGTAGAAGCGAAGGAGCAGCGCGAAGGTCGTCGATTTGCCAGCGCCTGACGGTCCGACGAGAGCGACACGCTCGCCTGGCGCCACGACGAGCGAGAACTCCTGCAACGCCGGCCTGTCCGGCGCCGTCGGGTAGGCGAAGCGCACATGGTCGAAGACGATGCGCCCCTGCCAGCGCGCGGGCGGCGGCGTCGGGCGCGGCGGCGCGATGATTCGCGGTTGAACCGCGAGAATATCGGCGATGCGCCCCGCAGCGCCGGCTGCCGCGGACAGTTCGCTCCAGGTCTGGGTGAGTTCGCCGAGCGAACTTGCGCCGAGAACGGCATAGAGAACGAACTGGGAGAGAACGCCCGACGTCATGCGTCCGGCGAGGACGTCCTGAGCGCCAAGCCAGAGCACGCCGACGACGCTGGTGAAGACGATCAGGATCGCTCCAGCGGTCACGAAAGCGCGAAGCAGCGTCGCAGCCTGCGCCGCGTCATAGGCATCTTCCACGGCGTGCGTGAATCGCGCCGTCGTGGACGCCTGCGCGCCGTTGGCCTGCATGGCGCGAACGGCTGAAAGATTTTCCCCGGCGTAAGCGGACGCCTGCGCCAGCGTGTCCTGCGCATGGCGCGAACGTCCGCGCACGGCGCGGCCCGAGGCGATCAGCGGCAGAACGATGATCGGGATGACCGCGAGCGCCAGGCCGGCAAGCTTGGGGCTCGTCGCCACCATCATCACGATCGCCCCGAAAAACATGAAGAGATTGCGCAACGCGACCGACGCCGACGAGCCGAAAGCCGATTTCAGCTGCGTCGTGTCCGCGGTGAGCCGCGACAAAAGCTCGCCGGTCTTCGCCGTGTCGTAGAAGGCGGCGTCGAGAGAGGTGAGATGCTTGAAGAGATCGGCGCGCAGATCGGCGACCACGCGCTCGCCGAGCGTCATGACAAAATAGTAGCGGGTGCCGGACGCCATCGCCAGCGCCGCGGCGACGGCGATCAACGCGCCGAAATAAGCGTTCACCGCGCCGGCGCTGTCGGCGGAAAAGCCGTGATCGATCATGCCGCGCACGGCAAGCGGCAAGGTGAGCGTCGCGCCCGCCGCCATCAGCAGCGCGATAAAGGCGAAAACAATCGTCCGCTTGTAGCGCAGCGCATAGGGCAGCAACGGGCGAAGCGGGGCGAGAGTGGCTTGCAACCCGCGATCCGGTTTGCGCGACACAGGATCGGAGGTCTCGATGGGAGCGTTCTTTTTGGTCATCGGCAACGGGTATAGCGTCCACGTTCGACGAAAACGAATTGCGCCGGGTTCAGCGCGAGCGAAAGCGGAGGCGGAAGCCGCTCGCGGGCGGAATTCCGCTCCCCGCTTCAGCGATTAAAATCGCGCCATCCGTAGATTTTTCATCTCTATCATAGTGTTACGCTAGCGACATCCTGTCGCATGCAGGATTGACACAGCATCAGCTTGTGCTAACGTGCGCCTGCGTCGAAATGACGCGCCCATCGAACGAGAACGCGCCGGCGCAACAGGCGCGACTCAGGAAACGAAAAAAGAGGAGTGGAGAACGATGGCTGAGAAAGAACTCGAAATCACCACAAACACCTACATCTTCGCTGGCATCGGCGCCGTCATCCTCGGCGGTCTCGCCTCTGTCGCGCTTGGCGGCATTCCCAACACCATCGCGGCGGCCGTTGTCGGCGGGCTCGCGGGCGGCTGCCTCGGCCTGTTCTTCTAATATAGAACAAAAAACGGGGACTGGGAAGTTTCGGCCTTCCGACCTCGACGCGAAGCCGGCAGTCGCAACGCGACTGCTGGCTTCTTCGTTTTTTCGACGTTTCTGGACGGCTCAAAGCGACGCCGTCGTCGCGCGCGCGGGCCAAATTTCCCGAGCGCGTTCGCGCAAAACATATTTGCGAATCTTTCCCGTCGAGGTCTTCGGCAGTTCGCAAAAGACCACGTGGCGCGGGCATTTGAAATGCGCCAAATGCTGACGCGTCCAGTCGATCAGCTCCTCCGCCGTGGCGTCTTCGCCATCCTTCAGCTCGACGAAGGCGCAAGGCGTCTCGCCCCATTTGTCGTCGGGAGCGGCGACGACAGCGGCGGCGCGCACCTTGGGATGCCGAAACAGCGCATCCTCGACCTCGATCGAGGAAATGTTCTCGCCGCCAGAAATGATGATGTCCTTCGAACGATCCTTCAGCTGGATGTAGCCGTCGGCATGGCGCACGCCCAAATCGCCTGAATGAAACCAGCCGCCATGGAAGGCTTTTTCCGAGGCGCTTCTATTCTTCAGATAGCCCTTCATCACGACGTTGCCGCGGAACATGACCTCGCCCATCGTCACGCCGTCGCGCGGCACGGGCTGCATGGTGTCGGGGTCGATCACGTCGAGATCCTCGAGAACGAGATAGCGCACGCCCTGCCGCGCCTTCATCTGCGCCTGCGAGGGGCCGTCGAGCGAATCCCAGTCGTCCTGCCATTCATTGACCGCTGCGGGCCCATAGGTTTCGGTGAGCCCGTAAAGATGCGTGACTTCGAAGCCGGCGGCCTTCATGCCGGCGAGCACCGCCTGCGGCGGCGGCGCGGCGGCGGTGAAGAAGCGCGCGGTTCGCTTCAGCGGTTTCTTTTCTGATTCGCTGGCGTTGAGAAGCGTCGACATGACGATGGGCGCGCCGCACAAATGCGTCACCCCATGCTCGGCCATCAGCTCGTAGATGTGGCCGGCGCGCACCTGCCGCAGACAGACATGGACGCCGGCGTTGACCGAAATCGACCAGGGAAAGCACCAGCCGTTGCAATGGAACATCGGCAGCGTCCACAGATAGACCGGGTGGCGGCCCATGTCTCCGGTGAGCACATTGCCAAGGGCGGTAAGATAGGCGCCGCGATGGTGATAGACGACGCCCTTGGGATCGCCGGTCGTGCCGGACGTGTAATTCAGCGAGATCGCGTCCCATTCGTCCTGCGGCGGCGACCATTGATATTCGGCGGCGCCGGCGAGCAGGAAGTCCTCATAGTCGACGGCGCCGAGCGGCTCGCCGGGTCCGTCGTATTCCGGATCGGAGTAATCTATGAGCAAGGGCTTCGCCTTCGCGAGCGAAAGCGCCTCGGCAATGACGCCCGCAAATTCCCGATCGACGATCAGCGCCTTCGCCTCCGCATGATCCAGCGTGAAGGCGAGGATCGCCGCATCGAGCCGCGTGTTCAGCGTGTTGAGCACCGCGCCCATCATCGGCACGGCATAGTGGCATTCGAGCATCGCAGGCGTGTTGGCGAGCATGACGGAGACGGTGTCGCCGCGATGCAGCCCAGCCTTTTCGAGAGCGCTCGCCAGCCGCCGGCTGCGCGCATAAAAGTCGCGATAATTGCGCCGCAGCGGGCCGTGAACGATGGCGATTCGTTCGGGAAAAACCGCCGCCGCCCGCGCCAGAAAGGTGACCGGAGTCAGCGGCTGGAAATTGGCGGCGTTTCGTTCAAGATCGCGATCGTAGGGCGAGTGGGTCATCCGGCGGGTCCATGATCCGAAAGGCGCCGTGCGCCAGTTAGCGAACGAATTTAATCGCCGCGAAGACAAAACCCGCGAGGACGTGGACGCGCGCCTGCCCGTCTTCGATCCCCCCATTTCTGAGGCGATCGACGTAGGCAAGCCGATCGACAGTGAGCGCGGAAGACGTCATAATAGAAAGATACGCGCGAGACATAGGTTGATCAATCGAGCCCTGTTTCCGCTTGGCGCTATTCGCCGAAATCGACGTCCTTCAGCCGGCCAAAGACGCGATCGGCGTCGAAATTGTCTTCTTCATCCGGCGGCGCCGCTGGTTTGGCCTTGCCGAAAACGTCCTCAGTCGTGGACGGCTCCGCGCGCGGGCTCGTCGTGACGCTCGCGGGAACCAGGGTTTGCCCATGGTCCTCGACCGCCGCAGGCTTGTCCTTCGCCGAGCGATTGACTTCGAAATCGAGATCGATCTGAGAGCAAAGTCCGAGCGTCACCGGATCCATCGGCGTCAGCGCCGCTGAATTCCAATGGGTGCGCTCGCGGATCGCCTTCAGCGTCGTCTTTGTCGTGCCGACGAGACGCATGATCTGGGCGTCCTTCAGCTCGGGGTGATTGCGGACCAGCCACAAAATGGCGTTCGGACGGTCCTGACGGCGCGACAGCGGCGTATAGCGCGGGCCGCGGGCCTTCTTGACCTCCGGCACGACCACTTTGGAGACGGAGAGATGAAGGCGATGGTCCGAGTTTTTCTCGGCCTTTTCGATCTCCTCGCGCGTGAGCTGCCCCGAAGTGATCGGATCATGGCCGCGAATGCCGGCGGCGACCTCTCCGTCGGCGATGCCCTTCACCTCGAGCGGATGCAATTTGCAGAAATCAGCGATCTGGTCGAACGTCAACGACGTGTTCTCGACGAGCCAAACGGCCGTGGCCTTCGGCATCAGCGGGGCGTTGCCCATCTGGAAACTCCTTGATCGGACATGGCGGTAGCGATCGGCGCCGCGCCGCACGGCGTCAGCGACCCACAGAACGACCGTCCATGTTGGGATGCGCCTATATAATCCGCATCCGCCTAAAGCGCAATCAATCCGCGAGCCGCGCCGCGACAGTCAAGGCCGCAGACCTTCAGCCTCGAACGCAGCTAGCGCGGCTCGCGCGCGTGCGCCGGACGCCATCCCCGCAAATATGGCGGCGACAATTCGCCGACCGTGTCGCCGATGCGCTCGCCATAACGGTGGAACAACAGGCCGAAGACGATGAGCAAAACGCCGATGCCGGACAGCGCGAAGGGAAAGAGGATCGAATCCGCGAAAACGCTGCTGGCAAGATAGGAGAGGTAAGTGGTGACGCCGATCGCCCCGAAGACCGCATAGGCGCGGCGCATCAGGAAGAGCGAAAGAAAGATCAGCCCCACATTGATCGCGCAGTAGAGCGCCTTGCCGAGTTCGTTGCCGCTGTGCTGCGCCGTCAGCCCGCCCCAGAACGCCATTAGCCCGAAAAGATGCAGCCAGAAGGCGAAATCGCCGTCGCGCCAGCGCTTGAGATCGACAAGCCAGGCGACGGCGATAACCGCGAGGCCGAAATACATGCTCACCGTCGCGCGCTGGTCCCAAGAGAATTCTTCCGCGCCCATCAGCCACGGGGTCAGATCCATCGACATGAACCAGAGCGAGAAGGCGATGATCATGACGAGAAAAGGGAAAGGAAAGGCGAGCAGCGCCGCGGCGGCGGCGCCGATCGTTCCAAGCTCCATCGGGAGCCAACTCGACTTGATCCACACATAGAAGTCGCGATACGGGCGCGCCTCCCCCGCTGGACTGACGTCGTACATGGATTGCAGCGCAAAAATCGCCAGGGGCGTCATCCCGACCGCGCAAGCGACGAGCAATCCGCCCGGCGTGCGCAGGCCCCGCCGGCGCCAGAGAAACGCGCCGGCAGAGGCGAACAGGGCGGCATAGACCAGCGCGGTGACAAGCAGCGCCTTGTCGCCCCAAAGGCCAAAGGCCGTCGTCGAGAACATGCCCATGGCGCCGAGCACGATCAGCGCGCCGGCGTACCAAAGCAGATTGACGACGTCATAGCGCGGCGCCTGGGACGTCGCCTCCGCGACCACCGCCTGACGCGATGCGAGAAATTGCGCCAGCCGCTCGAAGGACGCGGCGTCAATGGCGCCGGCTTCGCGGGCCGCTGCGATATCGTCGATGGTGAACCGAACCTTCATGGCGCCACTCCTTGCGGCGACATTCATCTGCCGCGCTACGGAAAAAACTTTGTGCAAACGCACAACAGCGTAGCGCTTTGCAGAGGATTTGACAGCAGACCCCGCTTGCGCCCATCTAACCGCCGGCGCCCCTGCGCGAAGGATGAAATGCAACAGAGATTTTCGGGCCTTACCTACGCCGAGGCCGGCGTCGACATCGACGCGGGCAATCGACTCGTCGACATGATCCGGCCCGCCGTGCGTTCGACGCGGCGCTCCGGCGCCGACGGCGAGATCGGCGGCTTTGGCGGCGTGTTCGACATCAAGGCCGCGGGATTTTCCGACCCTGTGCTCGTCGCCGCCAATGACGGCGTGGGCACCAAGGTGAAGATCGCCATCGAATCCGGTCTGCACGACACGATCGGAATCGATCTCGTCGCCATGTGCGTCAACGACCTCGTCGTCCAGGGCGCGGAGCCGCTCTTCTTCCTCGACTATTACGCGACCGGAAAGCTTGATCCTGACGCCGCCGCGGCCGTGGTGAAGGGCATCGCCGCGGGGTGCGTCGAAGCGGGCTGCGCCCTGCTTGGCGGCGAGACCGCCGAAATGCCCGGCCTCTATGCGCGCGGCGACTACGATCTTGCTGGATTCGCCGTCGGCGCGGCGGAACGCGATCGTCTGCTGCCGCGCGACGTCCATGCGGGCGACGTCCTCTTCGGGCTTCCTTCTTCCGGCATCCATTCCAACGGCTATTCGCTCGTTAGGCGCATCGTGAAACAGGCCGAACTCTCCTGGAGCGCGACGGCGCCTTTCGCGCGCGACCTCAATCTGGCGAAGGCGCTGTTGACGCCGACGCGCATCTACGTGAAGCCCCTCCTCGCCGCATTGAAGGCGACGCCGCATATCGTCGCCCTCGCCCACATCACCGGCGGCGGTTTTCCCGATAATCTGCCGCGCGTGCTGCCGGGCGGACTTGGCGTCGCGCTCGATCTGTCGGCTTTCGAGCCTCAGCCGGTGTTCCGCTGGCTCGCGGCGACCGGAGAGATCGCGCCAAGCGAGATGCTGCGCACATTTAACTGCGGAATCGGCATGGTTGTCGTGGCGTCTCAACCCGCCGCCGGCGAAGTTGAGTCGGCGTTGCGCGGCGTCGGCGAGAAGCCCCTGCGCATCGGCGAAATCATCGAGACCGACGGCGTGGAGCGGGTCATGACGCATGGCGCGTTGAGGTTATAACCCGCAGCGACGGAGATGACGCGATTCGGAACTCCGCTCCCGCTCTGACGTGGTAGGGACAGGGTGAGGAGCCGAACACCACGATGACTCGACTGCGCACCGCCATACTGATCTCCGGACGCGGCTCGAACATGGACGCGCTGATCGCCGCGGCCATGGACCCTGGCTTTCCGGCTGAAATCGCGCTTGTGCTGTCGAACCGCCCGGATGCGCCTGGTCTCGCCAGGGCGAAGGCCTCGGGCGTCGCCACGGCCGCCGTGGATCACAAGATTTACGCCGGGCGCGAGGAATTCGAACGTTCGCTGCAAATCGTGCTGGACGCCTATCGCATCGAATTCATTTGCCTCGCTGGCTTCATGCGCATGTTCACGCCCTGGTTCGTCGGCCGCTGGCGCGGGCGCATGCTGAACATTCACCCTGCCCTGCTGCCCTCCTATCGCGGACTCGACACGCATGCGCGCGCGCTCGCCGACGGCGTGAAGATTCACGGCTGCACGGCGCATTTCGTCGCGCCGGAAATGGACGAAGGTCCGATCGTCGCGCAGGCCGCCGTGCCGGTGCGCGATGACGACACGCCGGAGACGCTCGCCGCCCGGGTGCTGGCCCAGGAGCATGTCATCTATCCGATGGCGTTGCGGCTGGTGGCGTCCGGCGCGGTGCGGATCGAAGGCAATCGGGTGCTGGGCGCGCCGGCGCCGCATGAATCGGCGCTGATTGTTCCTGACATGTTAGCGGCGCAAAAGAGGATTTCATGACGATCACGCTCTATTGCTTTCGCCCTGTCGCCGGGCTGCCCGACGCTTCGCCTTTCGTGACCAAGGCGATGGTTCTCTTGAAAATGGCGGGGCTCGACTATGTCGAAGACCGCGGCGGCTTCTCCAAGGCGCCGAAGGGCAAGCAGCCCTACATCGACGACGATGGCGAGATCATCGCCGACTCGACCTTCATCCGCTTTCATATCGAACAGAAATACGGCGCGGATTTCGACGCGCATCTCTCTGATGAACAACGGGCCGTCGGCTGGTGCGTCGAAAAAATGTGCGAAGAACATCTCTATTGGATCATCGTCCATTCGCGCTGGATGGACGACGCCAACTTCGAGCGCGGTCCGGCGCGCTTTTTCGAGAGCGTGCCCGCCCTCGCGCGGCCGCTGGCGAAATGGTTCATTCGCCGCAAGATCGCCAAGTCGCTTTGGGCGCAGGGCATGGGCCGCCACAGCCCGGCGGAAATCGATGCGCTCGGCGTGCGCGATGTTGAAGCGCTGTCGACGCTGATCGGCGACAAGCCCTATCTCTTCGGCGATGCGCCCTGCGGCGCCGACGCGACGGCATTCGCCTTCGTGGCGTCGGTCCTCTCGCCGATGGCGGAGAGCGCGATCAGAGAGGCGGCGCGCGGGCGCCCCAATCTTGTCGCCTATCGCGACCGGATCATGCGTTCCTATTTTCCTGAGAACGCGCCGGCATGATGGGCGGAGCCATCCGCCGTCATCGCCGTGACGCGCCCACCACTGTCCGTTTGGCCCTAAGCGAGGTTGACTTTGGTTGCTCCAAGCCACTCGCGCTCACCTAGGTATTATTATACCTCATTATTTGAATCCATGATTTCCGGGCATTTTAGCGGCGTTTTGAGCTGAAAAACGCTTGACCTCGCCTCGCTCATCCCCTATCCACACGCCTTCCGAACACTTAACGTTCCGACGGAATTCCCATCCATGTTTGGCAAAACTTTTTCGGCGAAGCCCGCCGACATCGAAAAGAAGTGGGTGCTGATCGACGCCTCCGGGCTCGTCGTCGGCCGCCTCGCCTCGATCATCGCGCTGCGGCTGCGCGGCAAGCACAAGGCGACGTTCACGCCGCATATGGACGACGGCGACAATATCATCGTCATCAACGCCGAAAAGGTGGTCCTCACCGGCGGCAAGCGCGACCAGAAGGTCTATCACCACCACACAGGCTTTCCCGGCGGCATCAAGGAACGCTCGGCGAAGTTCATACTCGAGGGCCGCTTCCCGGAGCGCATCCTGGAGAAGGCCGTGCAGCGCATGCTGCCGCGCGGTCCCCTGGGCCGCAAACAATTCGGCAATCTGCGCGTCTACAAGGGCGCCGAACATCCGCATGAGGCGCAGAGCCCACAGACGCTCGACGTCGCCGCCCTGAACGCCAAGAATAGCCGGAGCGCCTGATCATGGCCGAGACCACTCTTTCATCGCTGTCCGACCTGCAGTCGGGCGTCGCCCCGGCGCCCGAGGCGCCCCGCTATGTGCAAAAGCTCGACAAGCAGGGCCGCGCCTACGCCACCGGCAAGCGCAAGAACGCCGTCGCGCGCGTCTGGGTGAAGCCCGGCGCCGGCAAGATCACCGTCAACGGCCGCGACGTCGAAACCTATTTCGCCCGCCCAGTGCTGCGCATGATTTTGCAGCAGCCGCTGGCCGTGGCCAAGCGCACGGGTCAATATGACCTCGTCGTTTCGGTCGCCGGCGGCGGACTTTCGGGCCAGGCCGGCGCGGTGCGCCATGGCCTCGCCAAGGCCCTGACCCATTACGAGCCGGACCTGCGTCCCGCGCTCAAGAAGGAAGGCTTCCTGACGCGCGACTCCCGCGTCGTCGAGCGCAAGAAATACGGCAAGCGCAAAGCCCGCCGCAGCTTCCAGTTCTCGAAGCGCTAAGCTTGGCGTTCTTCGAGGCAGGCATTTCCAGAGCGGCGCTTCGGCGCCGCTCTTCATTTTTTACGTACGCCGCACGCCGCACGCGCTCAGTAGACGCAAATCTTGAAGTCGCCGCCCACCCAGCAGGCGGGATCGGTCTTGGCGCGCTGCGCTTCTCCCCAACGAGAATTAATCCCGTCGCGCGTCAATCCGCGCACTTCGGCGACGCCCGGCGACGTGACGGCGACGCTGATCAACGTCGCGCCGCCGAATGCGGGCTTGCCAACTGGCGTAATCGAAAAGCTGCCGCTTTCGTCAGCGGAAAAATCGCATTTGCCCTGATAGGGCGCCGCGCCGGCGCCGACGACGACGCATCTTGCGGGTCTGGCGACCGCCTCCGCGAGCAGGAGTTGCTGCGTCATGACGAAAGACGCGATCAAAACAGCAACTCTCTTCATCAAATCCTCCCAACGCGCAGCAGCGCCTCCAGCAGCATTATTCCAGCTCCGGCTCTCTGTGTCTTTCATGCAGACCCGCGGCGCCAAGGAGGCCAACGCCGGCGCCGAAGATGAGATAGAAGGCCGGCGCGACAGGCGTGTTGAAAAAGCCGATCAGCCACGCGACGATAAACGGGGCGAAGCCCCCAAAGAGCATCACGGCGACATTGTAGGCGATCGCAAGGCCCGCGGAACGCATATGGGTGGGAAACTGCTCGGCGAGGGCCGTCGAGAACGCGCCGCAGATGCCGGACATCATCACGCAGAAGGCCATTTGCGCCAGCGCCAGCGCCGAAGCTGACCGTTCTGCTTGCAGCCAGACGTACACAGGATAGGCGCAGAGCAGAAGCAAACCGTTCGACGCCAGCAGCAGCGGCCGACGGCCGACGAGGTCGGAGACAACGCCCATCAGCGGCGTCAGCGCAATCAGCAGCAGGAGCGCGGGGGCCTCGGCGATGAAGGACTGTTCGAGAGTCAGTCCCATCTCGGTCTTTCCGTAGGTCGGCATGTAGACGAGGATCACGTAGAACGAGATCGTCGTGCCGATCGTGGCGGCGAAGCAGACGAGAAGCCGCTCGCCGCGCCGGCGGATCAGATCGACAAAGGCTTCCCGCGCGCCGCGCGTCTTCGCCGTCGCCTTGAAGGCCGGCGTTTCGTCGAGATGGCGTCGGACATAGAGTCCGACCGGACCAATCAGCAGGCCCGCGAAAAAAGGCAGCCGCCACGCCCACGCATTCACCGCCTCGACCGAGAAAACGCTCGTGACGATAATGCCTGACAGAGTCGCGAGAAGGATCGAAAGCGCCTGCCCGACGATTTGCAAAGAGCCGTAAAAACCACGCCGGCGAGGCGGCGCGATCTCGATTAGAAAGGCGGTCGAACTGGAAAATTCTCCGCCGGTCGCAAACCCCTGCAGCAAGCGGCCGATGACGATAAGCGCAGGGGCAAAAACGCCTATCGTCGCGTAGGTCGGCGTGAGCGCGATGACGGCCACCGCGGCGGTCATCACGAACATGATGAGCTGCAGCGCAGCCTTCCGCCCTTTGCGGTCCGCGTAAAGTCCGAAAAAGAGCCCGCCGAGCGGCCGTGTGCAGAATCCCGCGCCAAAAGTGGCGAACGCCAGCAGCAAGGACGCCGTGTCGTCGCGGCTCGGAAAGAACGCCTGCGCCAGCACCGAAGCAAAAAAGCCATAGACGACGAAATCGTACCATTCGAGCGCGTTGCCGATCACGGCCGCCGCGATCTGCTTAGGGGCTGAGGCTCTTGAAGGGCGCAGGCGCATGCAAATTCTCGATTGTCCGCGCCGCGGCGCGTTGCGTTCGCCGCCGCAAGCGAAGACCGCTAGCGGGAAGACATCAGGCCGCCAAGCGGACGCCGCGCCGCTTCGACCATGAGCGCGCCGACGAGGCCGAGCGCGCTCATGAGCAGGAAGAAATACACGCCGGGCGCGGTCGACCACAAACTGCCAAGCCACCCCGCCAGGAGATTGCCGAGAAACATCGAGGTGAACCAAACGCCCATCAGCGCCGAACGCGATCCTTCCGGCGCGACATGCGAAACGAGCGAGAGCGCGATGGGCGAGAAATGCAACTCCGACAGGGTGAGGATGATAAAAAAGGCGAGCAGCCAAAGCCAGCTCGCCTTGCCGCCGTCGCTGCTCCAGGCCGCGAACGCCATGACGCCATAGCTTGCGGCGAGACCCAGACAGCCGAGCGACATTTTGCGGACCATGGAGGGCTCGCGCCCGATCCGCGCCCGTCGCGCCCACAAAGAAACGAGCGGCGGCGTGAACAGAAAGATCATCATGGGATTGAAGGCCTGAAACCATGTGACCGGAAGGTCGGCGCGCCAGCCAAAGAGGTCAACGCCGCGGTCCGTCGATTGCGCGGCCCAAAGCGCGATCGTATTGCCTTGCTGCTCGAAGGCCGCCCAGAACAGCGCCGACGACGGGAACAACAGCAGCAGCATGGTCAGGGATCGGCGAAACTGCGCGCGAGTCTGCGCGGTCTGCGCCGGTTTTTCATCGCGCAACGATTGAGGCGGCAGGCTCGGAAGACCGATCACGTAAGTCGCGAGGCCGATCGCCATGCCGACGCCCGCGCAGGCGAAACCATAATGCCAGCCGATCGTCTCGCCGATCGTTCCACAAACGAGAGGGGCGAAGAAGGCGCCGAGATTGATGCCGACATAGAAGATCGAATAGGCGCGGTCGCGGCGCGCGTCCATCGGCGCGTAAAGCTCGCCGACCTGCGTCGAGATGTTCGGCTTGAAGCCGCCGCAGCCCAGCGCGATGAACAGCAGCGCGATCAGAAACAGGCGATCATAGGCCATCATGAAATGGCCGGCCGCCATCAACGCCGCGCCGATCACGATCGTGCGCGCGCGCCCAAGCCAGCGGTCCGCGATCAGCCCGCCGAGGATCGGCGTGAGATAGACGAGGCCGGTGTAGAGCCCGTAGATTTGCGAGGCGAAAGGCTGCGGGCCGAGCGGACCGGAGAGCGTTTCAAGCCCACGCTTCAACGCGTCAAGGCCAAACGCGCTGTCCATGCGCTTCGGCGTCAACAGATAATTCACCATGTAGAGGACGAGAAGCGCCCGCATCCCGTAATAGGAAAAACGCTCCCACATTTCCGAAGCGAAGAGAACGGCGAGCCCGCGCGGTTGGCCGAGAAGATCGTCGCTGCGCTGCATTCGCTCCGCCGGACCCAGCCTTCGTTCCGCCCCCGCGCCCGCGACGGGCGCCTCGCCGAACGGATCTATAGACGATGGCTCGATCGGCTCAAAAGGCCCCGACGTCGAGACCCGCCGCCATCAGCATGCCCAGTTCGCGGCAAGCGTCGATGAAATCCTCCCGCCAGTCGCCCCGGCAGATGAGCGGCTCTTGTATCGGCCGCCAGCGCAGGCCGGTCACGATCGTCTCGACCCCGCGCCGCGTTCCCGTGCCGTCATGGCCGGCGCGAATGTAAAGCGCGTAGGGCAGGCCTTGGGTGCGCTCCAAAAGCGGGTAGTAGCATCGGTCGAAGAAGTCCTTGAGCGCGCCGCTCATGTAGCCGAGATTTTCGGTCGTGCCGAGGATCACCGCCTGCGCGGCGAGAACATGCTCGGGCGTCGCCGCGAAAGGGCTGAGCGTCTCGACCTCGACGCCCTCGATCTCGGGCGCGCGCGCGCCCGCAACGACCGCGTCCCGCAGCCGCTCGGTGTTGCGCGAAGGCGCATGCGCGATGATGAGCAGGCGCTTTGGCAAACGCGCCTGGCTACCACGAATGATATTGGGGCACGGAAATGACGTTCATGAAGATCGCCAAGCCGATGACCGCGAGCATGACCAACAGCACGCTGTAGGCGATCACCGTATAGACCGAGGCGTTATAGATCGAATTCAACAAGCGTAGCGCGTACCCCCTGAACCCGACTGTTTCCGCTACTTGTTTCGCCATGACCCGCTCCTCCTCTTGGAAGCGCGCGCGACCAATTTCGCCCTCAACATGCAAAAGTAGGAGACTCGCGGACCGCCGCCAATCTAATCTGCCCAGATTATTTCGGTATTTGGCGTCATCAAAGCCGCTTCATGCTGTTTTCTAATCTCCTCAACCGGCTCCAAGCTAGGCCGTCGCCGCCCGGGACGCCAAAGCCTGAGGCCGCCGTCGCGGCGCTTGACGTGCTCAGCGAAACGCTCGGCGATCAGCAGCGCGCTCGGCTTCAGATGCTGTCGGGCGACGATGATGCGGCGATCAGCGGCTATTTGCGCCTGTTTCGCGCCGCAGCGGTTTTTCAAGCATTGAAATTCCGGGGGCCGCAGGACGGCGCCATCGCCGAACTCTTCGTCGCTTTCTACAGTCAACATTTCGAGCCACTCGCGACCGGCGCCCTTCCGCCGCCTGACGAGCTGCAGCGGCGCGCTGAAGACCTGCTGCTTGAATCCGCCGGCCGCAAGCGCGCTGAAGCGCTCGCGGCAGGAAGTCAGGAGGCGGCCCGGCTGCTCGCGCAGGCGCGAAATCTGCCCCTGCTCTACGCGCGTCTTGCCGATTATCTCGCGCGCAACTACGGCCGTCTGGAGCTCGCCTCGCGCGCGCGCTTTGACGAAGGCGCCTATCTCGCCGCAAACCCCGACGTCGCCGCCGCGGTGAGGCGCGGCGAACTGGCTTCCGGTCGCAGTCATTTCGAACGTCACGGCGAAATCGAGGGACGGAGTCAGCGCATCTTCGGGCGCGACGACGGCCTTTGCCGGCAGGCGGCCTACCCTCTGCATTTTCGGCGTTGCGCATCTTCGACGCGGCCGGCCGGCGAACTGCAGGACTGCGACTTGGTTTCGTTTGACGACTTGCTCGCAGCGCCGCCACAAAAGGACATGGCGCTCACGTTATGCGCCGCGCCGCAACGCTATGACGCCGCCGCTTCGTTTGACCGTGATCCGGCCATGGGCGCGGAACTGCCCCATTTCCGAGCGCTTGCCGAGGCTTGCGCCTGGCAATCGGGAGCGCTCTATTTCGCGGCGTTCCGTGATGCGCTGGCCGACGTCGAAAACGGGATCGTTCAATATGACGCAGACAAGATCTGGGGCGACTCGGCTCAAGAGACGCTCCTTTATATCGGCGGCCTGGCGCGTGCGCCGGACATGTTCCTGCTCGACGGGCGTTACGGACGCCTTGAATTCGAAAAGCCCACGCGCGTCGAAGGTCCCGCGTTGCTTGTCACGAGTTGGGCGGCGCGCAACAACTACGGGCATTGGCTGACGAACACGCTGTTCTCGGCCTATCTTGCGCTCGGCGCGCTTTCACAGCGACGGCTCAAACTCTTGACGGCGCGGCTTCCCGCGTCCCTCCATCAACAACTTCTACTGCTTGGCGTTCCTGCCGAATCGATCGCCGAAATCGACGCGCGACACGCGCAATGCGATCACCTGCTCTATCCTTCTCCGCTATCGACCTCAGGCAATATCGCCCCACACGCGAGCCTGAGCGAGTTCTTCGCTTACCTCCAGCAACGATTTCCAGCCTCTCAAGACCTCCGGCGGCCACGTCTTGCCTATGTGACGCGAGAGGGCTTCAAATCGCAAAGGCGCATGATCAATGAAACGCAATTATTCGAGGCTCTGGCGTCGCTTGGCTTCGAACGCGTGACGACACATGAGCTTCCCTTCGCCGATCAGATTCACTGCCTGTCGAACGCGCGGATCGTCGTCGGACAATTTGGGGCGGCCCTATGGAATGCGGCCTTCATGCCCTCGGGCGCACGCCTCATTGAAATCGCGACGACAAATTACGGCGGCAATGAATATCTCTTCGCGGCGCATCTCACGGGCCGCCGCTTCAGTCGCATCATGGTCGAGCCTGAATTCGTCGACCCGGAGAATGCGCAGATTTGCGAATTTCACGCGCCAATCGCCGAGATCGTCGCCATGACGCGCGCCCTCATCGAAAAAGAAGGAGCACAAATCTCCTAGCCGACATCGGTATCGACCGCGTTGCTCGTCGTGCTCGCCAATTTGCGCCTTTCCGCCAGCGCGCTGACTTTGGCTTTTTGCGCATCGGACATCGACATCCAGCCGGCGATCTCGGCGCGCGTGCGGCCGCAGCCGACGCACATGTCATCCTGATCGAGCTCGCAGATCTTTATGCAAGGACTGTCGACCATCGGCTCCACTTTTGACTGCGCCGCCCCGGGATTGCGGCGGATGCGTCCCGCCGCGCTATAGGATGGCGCGCCGCCCGCGTCAAAAACGCCGGACGATTCTTGACGACAAGCCTTCTTCTCCTGCGCCAAATCGACTAGATGCACCCACCATGACGACCAAGATCTTCATCGACGGCGACGCCGGCACCACCGGGCTCGAAATCCGCGAGCGGCTCTCCGGGCGGGCCGACATTTCTCTCCTCGCGCTTGCGCAGGAGCGGCGCAAGGATGCCGCCGCCAAGCGCGATATTCTCGCGTCCGCCGACATCGCCATTCTGTGCCTGCCGGACGACGCGGCCAGAGAGGCCGTCGCGCTCTGCGACGCCCTCGACGGCGGCGGACCGCGGCTGCTCGACGCCTCCACCGCCCATCGCGTGGCGGAAGGCTGGGTCTATGGCTTCGCCGAGCTTTGCGAGGGACAGGCGGCGGCGATCGCCGAGGGTCGCCGCATCGCCAATGTCGGCTGCTACGCCACCGGCGCCATCGCGCTGCTTCGTCCGCTCGTCGACGCCGGACTCATCCGTTCGGACCAGCCGCTGACGATCAACGCCGTCTCGGGCTATTCGGGCGGTGGGCGGCAGATGATCGAGGCCTATGAGCGCGGCGAGGCGCCGGCGTTCGAGCTCTACGCGCTCGGGCTCGAGCACAAACATGTGCCCGAGATCATGGCCTATGGGAGGCTCACCGCGCGGCCGCTGTTCGTGCCCTCCGTCGGCAATTTCCGTCAGGGCATGCTGGTTTCGATCCCGCTGGCGCTCGAGACCTTGCCGAACAGGCCGAGGGTCGAGGACTTCGAAAGCGCCTATGCGCGTCATTACGCCGGGGCGACACATGTCCGGCTCGCGGCGGCGCCGGCGAACGGCAAGCTTGACGCTCTGGCGCTGAACGGCGTCGACGACATGGAGGTCTTCGTCATCGCCAATGCGGCGCGCCGCCACGCCCTGCTCGTCGCCCGCCTCGACAATCTCGGCAAGGGCGCCGCCGGCGCGGCCGTGCAAAACCTCGACCTGATGATGGCAAAGGAGTGAGTAGCGAGTGGGGAGCTGCTGCTCTCCTCTCTACTCACTCGGCGTAGGCCGTGGCGCCTCCGGGCAGTTTCGCGACGACGTCTTCATAGCGGCTGGTGCGCTTGTCCATCATCGTCTCGAAAGCTTCATGCACCTCGCGGACCGAGCGAACCTTGAGTCGGCGGCCCTGCTTTTCGTAGAAAATCGGCTTGTTGGCGCGCGCCGGCCTCGGCAGCAGCGCCGCCGCGGATGTGTGCGGCGCCTCATCCATGGTCCGCATGAAGCGCTCGGCGTCGTCCGGACCCAGGAAGTGAATGAGATAGGTTTCGCCGGACGTCAGCGGGCGGCCGAGCTTTTCGGCGATCCTGGCGCTGTCCTTCTTGAGCATTTCCGCCGCGAGAACCGCGGAAAGATACGGGTCGTTGCGCAAATTGAGGATTTGCGCCCGCGTTTGTCCCTTGACGCGCGCCGCATTGTCGCTCGCGATCGCCGCCGCCGTCTCGCTGTGCCCGTGGCGCCAGCCGAAGGTTTTCATCGCCTTAAACCATGTCTTCTCGACGAATTGGAAAAGACCGCTCGCCGACGACGTCCGCGCCTTCGCCGTGGAAGAGAAATTCGACTCCTTGTCGGCGATGGCCATGAGGAGCGCGGGATCCATTTGGGTGGTCTGCGCCGCCTTGACCACACGCTCGACGATCGACTGTTGCACCTTGACCTCTCCGAAACGCATCACGCCGGGCGCGTCGGAGAAATTGCCCTCGTCGGTGGCGATCCGATGCGACCAGGTGAGCGCCGCCTGCTCCAAGGAGAAGTCCGAGTCGAGCGCGGTATCGTCGTCGTCTGACCGGACCAGGGTCGTCAACGGAGAGGGGGCGACACGGACGCGCGGGGCGCGCGCCGTTCGCTCCGGCCGATGAGTCTCGTCGCGCTCGACGGTCAACGCCAACACCGCCAGCACCGAGAGCAGCGTCGCCACGCAGAGCGCGCGCAACAAAGGAGAGCAGGATCGATCGAGCAGGAAGCCCGGCAGCGTCGCCCCGGGCGACGTTTGGAACTGCCGGCGTGAGCGAGGCGACGCGACCTTCTCGTTTCTCGAAGGCGGCGGGGCGTTCGTCAGCGTGACCGTCATTTTTTCGCGGGTTCTCCACATTTACGCGAAGTTTGCGTAAACAGAAGGTTACCTACGAGGCTGGGCGAAAGATCGACGGACCGAGCCATTGTCGCGCCACAATCGTCACGGCGCACCGCAGTTCCCGATAGGAAAAGATTAAATCCTTACAAAGACTTACATCAGTCGCCCGTTTGCGGTCGCCACATTGGCGCCATTAGCCGAGCGCCTTGCGCCCCTCTGGCGGATCTCAATCAAAGGGGCGTCCCTAAAAGAGATTCGTCACTTTGGAGAGCATCCCCTGGAGCAAATGATATTCCGGACCGGCGGTCGGCGTCGTGCGCGTGATGAAATCGATCGGCTTGCCGTCCTCCATGCCGTAATCGGCCACGCGCTGAACCCTCTTCGACTTGTCGAAGTAGACGGCGTAAACGCGCTGCTCGGTAATGTTTTGCGGCATAAAAGCGAACTGGCGTTCGATCTTCTGGCTGACGTAATACCAAGCGTCGCCGCCGACGGTCGACGTCGTCGACGGCGTGCCTAGCGTGGACATGACTTGCTGCGCCGGCATTCCGGGCTTGATTTGGCTGGTGCTGCGCGAATCAAGCACGGCGCCGCGGGTGACGACGCCCTCATATCCGAGACACCCGGATAGCGACATGGCGAGGCCAGCGAGGACCGCCGCACGAGAAGCAACGCGCAAAGCCTGCGCCATGAAATTCTCCGCAATCTCAGGCCGCGGCGCGTCGACGCCGGGTCTATGGTTTTCTCGCCAAATCCGTAATCTTGGAACGCAGCGAAAGCAAGACGCGCATTCTTGCACGGCGCGGCGCTGGCGTCCGTGCGCGAGCGCGCATATCTGGTCCAGAAATGCGCGTGACCGGGAGACGACGCGATGAACACGACTTTTGATGCGCGTCCGCCGCTGTCGCGTCGGCTGACCGTCGCAGAAGTGCCGTCTGAAGGCCTGGAGGTTGACCTGAGCGCGACGCCGGCTGAATGCGCCGCCTTGGCGCAGCTCAACGCCCTGCCCGCGGTTCACGCGCTCAAAGCCCAGCTGCGGGTGCGGCGATGGCGCGGCGAAGGACTGGAGATCGACGGCGAATTGCGCGCCAGCGTCAGGCAAACCTGCGTCGCCACGCTCGATGAGTTCGATTCGCAGGTCGCCGAGCCGGTTCACATGCGCTTTGCGCCGCCGCGGGACGAGACGCCGCGCGGCAAAAAGCGACACGAAGAGACCGCGGAAATTACGCTGGAGGAGGATCCCCCGGATCCGTTGATCGGCGGAGCCGTCGATCTTGGCGCCGTCGTCGCGGAGTTCTTTACCCTGGCGCTCGATCCCTACCCGCGAAAGCCCGGCGCGCAGTTCATCGAACCGGCGGCGGGCGAGGGCGGAGCGGCGGAGATATCGCCTTTTGCCGGCCTGCGGCGGCTCAAGCCGCGCCGCGAGCCGTGAACGAGACGTCATAAGCACTTGCGCGCATGGCCGGCAAATGGCAAGTCGCCCGCGGGGGCGCGGACGCGCTTCTCGGGCGCGTCACAAAAGCCGGCCAAGAGAGTCAGGCGGCGCATCTGGGCGCGCAGTCGGGAGACAAAGGACCAATGCCGCAAACTGTTCGGATCGCGCTCGACGCGATGGGCGGCGATTTCGGTCCGAAGGTGACCATCGCCGGCGCCGCCCTCGCGCTGGAACGGCGTCCCGGCAGCCGTTTTCTACTCGTCGGCGACTCGGCTGCGATTCGCGCCGAACTCGACCGCCATCCCCGCCTCGCCGAGCGCGCCGAGGTGCGCCACGCCGCCGTCTCGGTCCGCATGGACGACAAGCCGAGCCAGGCGCTGCGCTCGGGGCGAAGGGTTTCCTCCATGTGGCTGGCGGTTGAAGCGGTGAAGAAGGGCGAGGCGGATGTCGCGATTTCCGCCGGCAACACCGGCGCGCTGATGGCGATGGCGAAAATTTGCCTGCATACGATGGCGCGCATCGATCGCCCGGCGCTCGCCTGCCTGTGGCCGACCCTGCGCGGGCAATCCGTGGTGCTCGACGTCGGCGCCTCAATGGGCGCCAACGCCAGCCACCTCGTCGATCTTGCGATCATGGGCGCGGCGATGGCCCGGGTCATTTTGGGACTTGAATGTCCCACTGTCGGTCTGCTCAACGTCGGCACCGAAGAGATCAAAGGCATAGAGGAAGTGAAGTCCGCCTCCAACATGTTGCGCGACCTCCACCTGCCGGGCTTCGATTATCGCGGCTTCGTGGAGGGGGACGGCATCGGCAAAGGCGCCGTCGACGTCGTCGTCACCGAGGGTTTTACGGGCAACATCGCCCTGAAGACCGCCGAAGGAACGGCCGCGCAGATTGCGGCCTATCTCAAAGAAGCGATGGGCGGCGCGCTGCTCGCGCGGCTCGGCTATCTGCTGGCGCTCGGCGCTTTTCGCGAGCTGCGCGCCAAGATGGATACGCGCGCGACAAATGGCGGCGTGTTCCTGGGGCTTGAGGGCATCGTCATCAAGAGCCACGGCGGCGCCGATTCGGTCGGCTTCGCGCGCGCCGTCGAGATCGGCCACGAGATGGCTGGAAGCGACCTTCTCAATCGTATTCGCGACACTGTCGCGCTGGCGCACAGCCTCGAGGGCCATGAAGACGCCGATGCCGCCAGCCCGCCCCGGGAAACCGCTCAGTGACGACAAGCATTCCTCAACTGCGTTCCGTCGTTCTAGGCGTTGGCGCCTATCTGCCGGAGAAGACGCTCACCAATGACGAGCTCGCCAAGCTCGTCGACACCAGCGACGCGTGGATCGTGCAGCGCACCGGCATCAAGGAGCGCCACATCGCCGCGGAGGGCGAGACGACCTCCATGCTCGGCGAGAAGGCGGCGCGCGCCGCGCTCGCCAACGCTGGCGTCGCCGCCGACGACATCGACCTGATCGTCGTCGCGACCTCAACCCCTGACTGGACGTTCCCTTCGACCGCGACGCAAATTCAAGCGGCGCTCGGCGTCAGCCATGGCGTCGCTTTTGATCTTCAGGCCGTCTGCTCCGGATTCGTCTTCGCCGTCGCCACGGCGGAGAAGTTTCTGCGCTCCGGCTCGCACAAGCGGGCGCTGGTGATCGGCGCCGAGACCTTTTCCCGCATCATCGACTGGACCGACCGCACGACCTGCGTGCTCTTCGGCGACGGCGCCGGCGCGATGGTCCTCGAAGCGCAACCCTCTCTGGGCGGGCTCGACGAGCGCGGCGTGCTGACGACTCATCTGCGTTCCGACGGACGCCATCGCGCCAAGCTCTATGTCGACGGGGGCCCTTCCGCGACGCAGACCGTCGGCCATCTGCGTATGGAAGGCAAGGAAGTGTTCCGCTTCGCCGTCGGGCAGGTGACGGATGTCGTCAAGGACGCGTTCGCCGCCACCGGACTGACGGCGGAGGACCTCGACTGGTTCGTGCCGCATCAAGCCAATCGGCGCATTATCGACATGTCGGCGCAAAAGCTCGGCATTGCGCCCGAAAAGATTATCGCCACCGTACATTTGCACGGCAATACCTCCGCCGCGTCGGTGCCCTTGGCCCTGGCCGTGGCCTCGGCGGACGGTCGAATCAAACGGGGCGATCTCGTCATGCTTGAAGCCGTCGGCGGCGGTTTTACCTGGGGATCGGCGCTGATACGCTGGTAAGCTGGCGTAATAGAACAATTATTTCAATGTAGGCAAATATTGGCAAGAAATATTACTCCGTCGGTTACAGCATACGCTTGATTTCCGTATGCAATTCTGAAAAATTCCGACAAAAGCCTGCAGGGCTACCTGCCGTCGGCGGGGGTTGGAGCGCCCACGCGCCACCCTGTTCGAGCGCCGGACATGGGCCAGCCGCCACGCTCAGCATCCGTCGACAACTGTCGGTTCAATCAATTGTAAGGCAGAAGATGGCCAAGGGGGACGCGACCGCGAAGCCGGACGGCGAAATGCCTTCAGCAGGGAGGGGAACGGTGACCCGTTCCGACCTTGCGGACGCAATCCATCGCAAAGTCGGTGTCCCTCGGTCGGAGTCCGCGAAATACGTCGAGATGGTGCTTGAAGAGATTTTCGAGCGCATTGTTGCGCGCGAGGAGGTCAAGCTCTCGTCGTTTGGCGTTTTCTTGGTGCGCGCCAAGAAGGAACGGTTGGGACGCAATCCAAAAACTGGCGCAGGCGCCAAGATTTCGGCGCGGCTGGTCGTCTCTTTCAAGCCATCGGACATCCTGCGCGCAAAAATCAATGGCGAAGATTGACGTTCGCGCCTTGGACGGAGATCGCGGCTTGACAAGCCTCGCCGCGCCATGCGCCAACCATGCATGGCCAAGAGCCGGGCGGTCTACGTCTGTCAAAATTGCGGCGCCGCTGCTTCGCGGTGGCAGGGCCGCTGCGACTCCTGCGGCGAGTGGAACAGCTTAATTGAAGAGTCGGAAGCGGGCGGCCTCGCCGTCGCCCGCCGCGCCGCGCGCGGCCGCGTCTTCGAACTCGAAGGACTCGCTGGCGAAGGCCGGGAGGCGCCGCGACTAGCGACCGGCCTCGATGAATTCGACCGCGTCACCGGCGGCGGCTTCGTCCCCGGCTCGGTGCTGCTGCTCGGCGGCGAGCCGGGCATCGGCAAATCCACGCTGCTCATCCAGGCCTGCGCGACGCTGGCGCGCCGCGGGGCGCGCGTCGTCTATATCTCGGGCGAGGAGGCTGTCGCTCAGGTGCGCCTGCGGGCGACCAGGCTCAATCTCGCCGACTCGCCGGTAGAGCTCGCCGCCGCAACTCAGGTCGAGGACATTCTCGCCACCTGTGCGACAGGCGCCCGCCCGGCGCTGATCGTCATCGATTCGATCCAGACAATGCACACCAATCTGGCGGAGTCGGCGCCGGGGACGGTCACGCAGGTGCGCGCAAGCGCCCAGGCGCTCTTGCGCTACGCCAAGACGACAGGCTCGACGATCGTTCTCGTCGGCCATGTGACCAAGGACGGCCAGGTCGCCGGGCCGCGCGTCGTGGAACATATGGTCGACGCCGTCCTGTCCTTCGAAGGCGACGGCGCGCATCATTTCCGCATCTTGCGCGCCTCCAAGAATCGGTTTGGCGCCACTGGCGAAATCGGCGTCTTCGAGATGACCAGCCTCGGCCTCGCCGAGGTCGCCAATCCATCGTCGCTTTTTCTCGCCGGCCGAGACGCTGGCGCGCCGGGCGCGGCGGTCGTCGCCGGCATGGAAGGACAGCGTCCGCTGCTGATCGAGATCCAGGCCCTCGTCGCGCCGAGTTCGCTTGGAACGCCGCGGCGCGCCGTCGTCGGTTTCGACCAGAACCGGCTGTCGATGATCCTCGCGGTGCTCGAAGCGCACGGCGGCCTGAAGCTTGGCATGCACGACGTCTACCTCAATGTCGCGGGCGGGTTTCGCGCCGACGAGCCGGCGGCCGACCTCGCCGCCGCGGCGGCGCTGGTGTCCTCGCTGACCGGCGCCGTCCTGCCCGCCGACATGGCCTTTTTCGGCGAGATTGGACTTTCCGGCGCGGTGCGGCCCGTCATTCACGCTGGCGTGCGGCTGCGCGAAGCCGGGAAGCTGGGGTTTCGCCGCGCCGTAGCGCCGCAATCCCAGCAGATTTCCGAAGATGGGCATGTCGCCGGCGTGACGATCCGGCCCTGCGCCGACGTCGGCGGACTCGTCGCCGCCATCGCCCGCATGGCGACGCGCGAAGCCGCCCGCGCACGCAGCTAGCGCCCGCTGCGAAAAGCCGCTTCGGCTTTCGCGGTCGGCCATGCGCTTTAGTGTTTCCGGCTGGCGTCAAGATGCGTTAGAAGGCTGCCAGTGCGAAGCGATAGTCCCGCCGGACCGACGCGCGCCGCCCGCGGCGGCGCAAAGTTGACACAGGTTGCGGAGAGGGTCGTGCCAATGTCGCCGAAAGGCGGCCAACAGCCCATAGAGAAGCATTCAGAGCTCGGGCGAACCAGCAAGAGGCTAGCGATGCCGTCATATCTTGATTTGGCTGTGATTATCGTCGTTCTGGTGTCGGGAATGCTAGCGCTTCTGCGTGGCTTCACCCGCGAAGTCCTTGCAATCCTCTCCTGGGTCTTGGCGGCCGCGGCGGCGTATTTCTTTTATCCGCTCGCTCTCCCTTACTTCAAACCCTACATCAGCAAGGACGAGATCGCCCTGGCGGCGTCGTTGGCGTCGGTGTTTTTCCTCGCCCTGGTCATCGTTTCGCTTGTCACGGTCAAGCTCTCGGACCTCATCCTCGATTCGAAAGTCGGCGCCCTCGACCGCACGCTTGGCTTTGTGTTTGGCGCCGTCCGCGGCGCCCTGCTCGCGGTCGTCGCATTCGTCTTCTACAGCTGGCTCGTGCCGGAAACGAATCAGCCGGAGTGGGTCAAGGACGCGCGCGCCAAACCTTTCCTGGAGGCGGGAGGCGAGAAGCTGCGCGAAATGCTGCCCGACGACATCGACAGCATCGTCGCCAAGATCAAGGCCAAGAAGGACGGGCCGGCGGCCGAGGAGCCGCCCGCTGACGCGGAGCCGGAAAAAAATGTCCAGGGGTCGCCAAGCGACCCGAGCGCCGAGGCGCCTGCCGAGACGCCGGCCGAGGCGCCTGCCGAGGCGGCGCCAGAGGAGGCCGACAAGCCTGAATGATGGTCTTGCGAATGGACCCCGCCGCTGGCACATATGACGGGAATGCGACGCCTGGGCGCCCGGAATTGCCGGGCGGCGGCGCGTCACGGGGGACCAAGCATGACGGAGGCCGCCGAGGGCAATCAGCGATCCTCGCCTCGCGAGAATGACGCCGCAGACGATCTCGACGGCGACAGGCTTCGCGAATATTGCGGCGTATTCGGCGTCTTTGACTTGCCGGACGCCGCGGCGATCGCGGCGCTGGGGCTACACGCGCTGCAGCATCGCGGGCAAGAGGCGGCCGGCATCGTCAGCTTCGACGGCGGCCGTTTCCATGGCGAACGCCGACTGGGGCTGGTCGGCGACCATTTCTCTCAGGAAAGCACGATCAAGCGGCTGCCCGGCCCCGCCGCGATCGGACATGTGCGCTACGCCACCACCGGCGAAACCATGCTGCGCAATGTGCAGCCGCTGTTCGCGGAGTTGAACACCGGCGGTTTCGCGGTCGCGCATAACGGCAACCTGACCAACGCCCAAACCTTGCGGCGCGAACTGATCCGCGAGGGCGCCATCTTCCAGTCGACCTCCGACACCGAGGTGATTCTTCATCTTGTCGCCCGCAGCCGCAAGCCGCTGCTGATCGACCGCTTCATCGAAGCGCTGCGTTCGATCGAAGGCGCCTATTCGCTCGTGGCGCTGACCAACAAGAAGCTGATCGGGGCGCGCGATCCGCTCGGCATTCGCCCGCTCGTCATCGGCGAACTCAACGGGAAATTCATACTCGCGTCCGAGACCTGCGCGCTCGACATTATCGGCGCCAGCTTCGTGCGCGACGTCATGAATGGCGAGATCGTCGTTATTTCGGAGAACGGTCTGGAGAGCTTGCGGCCTTTCCCGCCGCAGCCGATGCGCCCCTGCATTTTCGAATACATCTATTTCTCCCGCCCGGACTCCATCGTCCATGGCCGTCCGGTCTATCAGGTGCGCAAGGCGATGGGCGCCGAGCTTGCGCGCGAGCGCCCGATCGAAGCCGACGTCGTGGTGCCCGTGCCGGACTCCGGCGTGCCGGCGGCGCTCGGCTATGCGCAGCAATCGGGCCTGCCGTTCGAACTCGGCATCATCCGCAATCACTATGTCGGGCGGACCTTCATCGAGCCGACGCAGATCGCGCGCGATTTCGGCGTGCGCATGAAGCATAGCGCCAACCGCTGCGTCGTCGCCGGCAAGCGCGTGATCCTCATCGACGATTCCGTCGTGCGCGGCACGACCTCGGTAAAGATCGTGCAGATGATGCGCGACGCCGGCGCGACGGAAGTGCATTTCCTGATTTCGTCGCCGCCGATCACCCATCCCGACTATTACGGCATCGATACGCCGCAAAAGGAGAATCTGCTCGCCGCGACGCATACGCTTGAGGAGATGCGCGAATATATCGGCTGCGACTCGCTGGGCTTCCTGTCGGTCGACGGCATCTATCGCGCCATGGGCTACGAGCGGCGCGATCCCGTCCGGCCGCAGTTCACCGACCATTGCTTCACGGGCGTCTACCCTACGTCGCTGACCGACCTCGTCGGCGAAAATCGCGCGCAACTTTCGCTGTTGGCGGAAGCGAGCTGAGGAAACGACTGGGCCGGCGTGTTATAAGGGGCCATGAGCGCAACGGCCCAACGCCGCATCAACGCGGCTGAATTTCTCGCCTGGGCGCAAACCCAGGAGACCGGCCGCTATGAACTGTTTCGTGGCGAAACTTTCGCCATGGCCCCTGAACGTGCGGAGCATGTGAAGGCTAAGGCCAGAATTTGGCGCGCGCTGGCGGATGGTATAGCGCGCGTCGGCGCGCCGTGTGAGGCTTTCGTCGACGGACTTGGCGTCAAAGTCGACGACGACACCGTTTACGAGCCGGACGGGCTGATCAATTGCGGCGATCCTGTCGCGGCGGATTCGCTCTTGGCCCCTGCCCCCGTCGTCATCGTCGAAGTCATATCCCCCTCCTCTCGGGGCTTCGACAAGAATTCGAAGCTCAGCGACTATTTTCGGCTCGCGAGCGTCAAGCATTATCTCGTCGTCGACCTTAGCCGACGGCTGATTCTGCATTACCGCCGGCAAGCCGATCAGATCGTCGTCGGAATTGTCAAGGAAGGCCGCATGACGCTCGATCCTCCAGGACTTGATGTCGCTGTCGACGAACTGTTGCCCGAGATCGCTGCGTGAAGTGTCCCCGTATCGCACTTGTCACCGGCGCATCGCGCGGCATTGGGCGCGCCCTCGCGCTCGAACTCGCGCGAGACGGCGCCCACGTCGTGGCGCTGGCGCGCACCCAGGGCGCGCTCGAAGAGCTCGACGATGAAATCCGGGCAGAAGGCGGACAGGCGACGCTCGTTCCATGTGACCTTGCCGACTTCGACGCCCTCGACCGTCTCGGCGCGGCGCTCTTCGAACGCTGGGGCAAGCTCGACGTCTTGGTCGGCAACGCGGGGGTTCTCGGCCCGCTCTCGCCGCTCGCCCACGTCGATCCGAAGGACTGGAGCCGCGTGATGGCGGTCAACGTCACCGCGAACTGGCGGCTGATCCGCTCGCTCGACCCGCTTCTGCGCGCGTCCGGCGCCGGGCGCATCGTCTTCATCACCTCAGGGGCGGCGCATCGCGCGACAATGAAGCCGTTCTGGGGCCCTTATGCGGTTTCGAAAGCGGCGCTCGAGGCGCTGGCCCGCACATACGCAGCCGAGGCGGCGGGCGATGGCGTGACGGTCATGCTCGCCAATCCGGGCCCGCTACGCACCCGGATGCGGGCTCAGGCGATGCCGGGCGAAGATCCGAAGACGCTGCCCACGCCGGCGGCATTCGCAACAAAATGCCTCGCGCTGCTGGCGCCGGAATGGCGCGAGAGCGCGAGACTCTATGATTTTCCCACCGAGCGGCTGCTCAGTTTCGGCGCGCCGGCTTAGGCGCATCAGGCCGCGGCGCTTCAGTGGTGGTGGCGGCTCGTATGGCGGTGTGTGTGGCTCTTATGCCCGTGGCGATGATGGTGCGTATGGCCGCGTCGCAGCGCGGGCGGCGGGGGCGGCGGGACATAGGTCAGCGTCAGGCGCTCGACGCCGGCGGTCCATCCCAGTCCGGACCCGGCTTGAATGCTGAAAGGCTGCAATGAGAAGGTGTTGTCCGAGCCGCCGACGAGAACCGCGCCGCCTCCGCCGACTCCGACCTTGGCGGAGACCCCAGGTCCGACATAGCTGCCTTCAAGCGCCCCCGGCCCGATATGGTCGGTGGCTGCGACGACTCCCCATGAAAGCTCGCCCGGTCCATTGATCGTCACATTCGCGCCGACCTTCGTCAGCGTGCCGACGTAATGAGCCGGAATGGCGCCTTCGGCGTCGTCCCGATAGATGCAGTCCATTTGCTGATTTTCGACCAAAACGCTGATGCCGTTGCCGAGCAACCGGCACTGCAATGAGCCGACGCGATCGCCCGCGAACGCGCTCGCCGGCGCCAACAGCGCCAAAAGGCAGGCGCCGCTCAGCACGCGACCCAATCCAAACTTCAGCATTTAGCTCTCCTTTTTTGATCTACGGCGGCCCCGCCTGAAACAGAGCCGTAAGCGCACGCCGGCCTGCAGTAAAGAACAAGCGGCGAAATGCAAGAGCGCGCGCCCCCCGCAGCCGGCGCGATCTTACTTCTCGGGTGACCATGTGTGCTGGCGCACAAGGATTCGGCGACTTTTGCGCAGCTTTACTGCTTCGCCACACCTTGTCCCGCTTGCAAAGGGCTCTGAAGAGTCCGATTTTCAAGGGGGATCGAAAAAAACCGAGGCTCTCCGTGTCGCATTCCTATCCGCTTCCCGTCGTCGTGGACCAGGGACTGTCGCAGTCAGACGTCGAGGCCTTGCGGGCCGCCGTCGCGGCGCTGGAGAGACAGAGTTTTGCCGCGCGGCTGTCGGGGCTGGCGAGCCGCCAGCTTAGTTTGGGCTCATTGACGCTGCCGCCTCGATTGCAGGCCGCCGCCCAGACCGCCACGCATAAGGCGCTCGGCGCGGCGATGAAAATGGCGATGGCGAGCCTCGACGCTCAGCCCCCGAGGGACTCCGCGAAGTTTCACCGTCGTCTAGCGGCGTTCACCGGCGGCGTCGGCGGCGCCGTCGGCCTCGCCGGACTGCCCCTCGAACTGCCGGTGTCAACGACGATCATGCTGCGTTCGATCGCGGAAATTGCAAGGCTTGAGGGCGAAGACCTGCGCGAGCCCGGCGCCGCGCTCGCCTGCCTCGAAGTGTTTGCGCTCGGCGGCCATGCCGTCGAGGGCAATGTCCTCGAAGGCGGCTATCTGGCGCTGCGCGCGGTTCTCGCGAAATCCGTATCCGACGCCGCGCGTTTCCTCGCCGCCAGACGCGTCGCCGACGAGGCCGCGCCGGTGCTGGCGCGCCTGATCGGCGCGATCGCGGGGCGTTTCGGCGTGGTGGTGTCGCAGAAGACCGCCGTCCAGGCGGTTCCGTTTATCGGCGCGATCAGCGGCGCGGCGATCAATGTCGCGTTCACCGAGCATTTCCAAAATCTCGCCCGCGGCCATTTTGTCGTCCGCCGACTCGAACGATTCTACGGCCCTGCCGTGGTGCATGCGGAATACGCCAGAATCGCCCGCGCCGAGGGCTATTGGGGCGATCCCTCGCAGGCGGCGTGAGCGGCGCGGCTATGGCAAGCGGCGCAGCGCCTCGACGAGATGCCCGACCTGCTTCGTCGTGGCGATGCTGGACTCATTCTCTTCGAGCAGGATGACATCGGCGCCCGCGAGGTTTTCATCGAGTTCTTCGCGCGTGGCCGGCAGCCGTTCGCCGTTCGAGGCGTCGCCGGGCGCGCGCCGGTAATGTCCGAGTTCGATATTGTTGTCTTCGGTCCGCATATAGAACCAATAGTCGATTTGCGGCGGACAGGGCGCGAGGGTCGCCGCCGCCAGAACCTCATGCAAAAAGCTTCCGCCCAGCGCCAGCAGCCGCGGCGCGCGCGCGCAATCGCCCTTCTCCCCTGCCCGGCCGATCGCCGCCGTCGGATAATGGGCGTCGGGCCACAAGAGATTCAAAAGATCCAGCAGGTCGCGGTCGGTGCCCAAGGCTTCGGGCGCCGGCGCTGACGTAAATTCCAAGACGCCGACGGGAGAAGCGGGAAGCGCGCGCGTCGCGTCACGCATGGCGAGCGCGCCGCCGACGCTGTTCCAATGGGTGCCGCCGCGCGGAAACAGCGGGATCTCCCGCTTGGGTTTTTCCGCCGCAATGAGCGCCGGGCCGTCAACATAGCGCACGCCGGCGCGCTCGAGCGCGGACCGATAGGGCGTCAGCTTCTCCGGCGCCGCGCGCGCGGCGCAAGGCGCCGATCGCGGCAAATCTTCCGGATAGCGCGCCGCCTTCGACGGGGAAATCAGATAGACGAAGCTCTTCCCCCGCGCCTGCGCCATCTCCTGGATCGCGCGCAAGGTCGCGGACCAGGCGTTGAGCCGCGAAGGATCGAAGGCGCCGTCGCGCGCGCAATATTCGTCGATGTAGAACTGCTCATAAAGCTGGCCGTTGCGGCCGATTGCCACTCCCGGCGCGGCCGAGCCGCCGAAAAGCGAATAGACGAACTGATTTTTTGCGCGCACCGAGATCGGAAACACCGGCGACATCCGGCCCAGATTTGCAGAGACCGCCTTTTGCGTTTCGCCTGACAGGAAGGCGTCAAGCGTCCAAGGCGCGGGCTTTGGCTTCGCCACGCCATAAAGCGGCCAAGCGCTGCGTAGACGCAGCTTCGGCCAATCGCGCTCCACGGCGAAATTCCACAGATTGGCGAGGAACAGAAAAGCGACGAAGCCCGCGCAACCGAAGATCGGCAGGCGCGCAGGCGTGAGCGCCTTCAAAAGCGCGATCGCGCGCGCGGCGGGAACAGGCGCCGGCGACGCCGTTCCCAATTCCGCCTGATCCTTCTCCACGCGCTTATCCATTTCGGCTCGATGCCCGTCAGATTCAAAAGCGGAAGTAGATGAACGGCTTGAAGGGATCGGCAAGTCCCTTCGCCAGCGCCGCGAGGAAGAGCACGGAAAGCGCGCTATTGGACGCCAAGGCGTAGCGCCGCGCCGCGCCGGCCCAACTGAAATCCTTCACGTAGAGCGACAGCCGCTGGACGACGCAAATCCCCGCGGCGAGCAGCGCCACGACCACATATTCCTCCGGAATGGCGACCGGGGCGCTCGCTTGCGCCCACGGGTTCGCCATTAACGTCAGCAGCGCGCCTGCTTGCGACAGCGAGGTTGCGCGAAAGATCGTCCAGCCGACGATCACGACGATCATCGCAATGATATTGGCGAGCCAGTCCGGCAATTGCTGCAGACGTTTTACAAGGAACAGCCGGTCGAGCACGAGGAACACGCCATTATAGGCGCCCCACGCCACATAGGTCCAAGCCGCGCCGTGCCAGACCCCCGAGGCCAGAAAGCAGATCCACAAATTGAGATAGGTGCGCGCTTCGCCGCGCCGATTGCCGCCGAGCGGGAAATACAGATATTCGCGAATCCAGCTGGTGAGAGAAATATGCCAGCGCCGCCAGAAATCGGTGATGCTGGTGGCGACATAGGGCATGTTGAAATTTTCAAGAAGCCGGAAGCCGAACATGCGCGCGAGCCCGATCGCCATGTCGGAATAGCCGGAGAAATCGAAATAGATCTGGAAAGTGAAGAACAGCACGCCCGCCCAGGCCTCTGCGAAGCCGAGCCCGCCGACGTCGCGCGCGAAGATCAGATCCGCGCCGCTCGCCAGCGTATCGGCCAAGAGCAGCTTCTTCACGACGCCGAGCATGAATCGCGAAAAGCCGATGATGAAATCGTCGACGTCGGCATGTGGCATCGCGTCGAATTGGCGGGCGATGTCGTGATATTTGATGATCGGGCCGGCGAGAAGCTTGGGAAAGAAGAACACGTAAAGCCCATAGAGCAGCGGGCCGCGCGCCGGCGCCGTGACGCCGCGATAGACGTCGACGAGATAGGTGATCTTTTCGAAGACGATGAAGCTGACGCCGATTGGCAGCGCGATCTGCGGGATGTTGATCCCAGGCAGCGTCAAGGCCTTGAGCAGCGCATCGAGGTTGAGCGCGAGAAAGCCCGTGTATTTGTAGTAGACGAGGATCGCGAGATTGGCGACGACGCCCAGCGCGAGCCAGCCTGCGCGCGCCCTGCCGTCCTCATGCTGAGGAGCATCCGAAGGATGCGTCTCGAAGCGCGAGGGCGACAGACCCGCGATCTTTCGCGCCACATAAAGGTCGAGCGCGACCGACGCGAAAACGATGAAGATGAAGATCGGCTCGCTCCAGGCGTAAAAAACGACGCTGGCGGCAAGAAGGATGATCGCCCGCCGTGTGCGGACGTCTCCGAAAAAGAGATAGAGCAGGTAGACCGCCGGGCCGAACAGGAACAGGAACAGCGGCTCGTAGAAAAGCATGATCGTCCTGCGTTCGACAGCGCGCCGGCGCGCGCGCGAGAGCCAGCGGCTTCTACCAAAAGCCCTGAAGCGGGGCAAGAAAGCGGCCCGCCACGGGGACGGCGGCTATGAATTCTTGAATTCCTGTCGGCAGGCGCGGCGGCGCTCTCCCTTCTCCCACGTTAGCGGGGGAAGGCGGCGCGAAGCGCCGGACGGGGGCAAGGAGCGCGCCGACGTGAGATGAAACGTCGGCCCCCTCCCCAACCCTCCACCGCTTCGCGGGAGAGGGGGTGGGATGCGCAGGTCATCAGAGCTGCGGACCGCTCACCTGCCAAGCAGTTCGACGCCGGCGAGTCGAGCGAACTTGCGGTCGAACGTCACCGTCCTCTGACACTGTCGCGACCTGCCCACCTCGTGAATGATTGCGTCGACAAGATCGACGCTGGAATGGTTCAGCGCCGCACGCACGGCGTTTGCCTCGCCGATGACGATCTGCCGCGTATCGAGCAGCGCTTTGATGATCGAAACAACGTCCGTCCTTTTCAGATCATAGCAGCTTTCGAGCACCCAAATGATCTCGCAAAGAACGATCGCCGAAATGAAACCTGGATCGCCGGCCGTCAGCGCCTCTTCGATAAATCGCGTCGCGGCTTTGGCTTGCTCGCGGTCGTCCTGCGCGAGATAGCGCACGAGCACATTTGTATCGAGCGCTATCACTTCTGATGCGCGCGCAGTCGGATCGCGGCGCTCATCGCCTCGAGCGTGACTGGCGTCGCGGGCGCCGGAACAACGCCCTTAAGGCGTCGTATGTCGCCCGAGGCGGCGCGAACGAGAAACGCGTCGCCGCTTGTCTGTTCGAAAACCAGACTGTCGCCAGTATCCACCCGCAAGGCTCGGCGTACATCGGCGGGCAGAGTGATTTGACCCTTACTGGTTAGGGTCGCCTTCGACATTGAGGGCCGAGCTCCTTCTCGTTAGAACTCCTTACATATCGTAAGGAGACATTAATTTCAACCAGAACTCTCGAGCTGGGCTCGCTTGCGCGGGCTCGGCGTAGAGCCTATCACCCCGCCATGACCGCTGATTTTGCTCCCACGTCCGATTTCCTGCGCGCGCTGATCGAGCGCGGCTTCGTGCATCAATGCTCCGATTTCGAGGGGCTGGACGAGAAGGCGCGCTCGGGGACGCTTTCCGCCTATATCGGCTTCGACTGCACGGCGCCCTCGCTGCATGTCGGGTCGCTGCTGCCGATCATGATGCTCGCCTGGCTGCAGCGCTCAGGCGGCAAGCCATTGCCGCTGATGGGCGGCGGCACGACGCGGGTCGGCGATCCTTCCGGCAAGGACGAAAGCCGCAAGCTGCTCACCGTCGAACAGATCGACGCGAACAAGGCCTCGATCAAAACCGTCTTCGAGCGCTTCCTTACATTTGGCGACGGCCCGAGCGACGCGCTGATGCTCGACAATGCGGACTGGCTCGCGGAGCTGAACTACATCGACTTCCTGCGCGACGTCGGCCGCCATTTCTCCGTCAACCGCATGCTGACCATGGATTCGGTGAAGCTGCGGCTCGAACGCGAGCATGAACTCTCCTTCATCGAGTTCAACTACATGTGCCTGCAGGCGTACGACTTCGTCGAGATCAACAAGCGCTACGGCGCGCTACTGCAGATGGGCGGCTCGGACCAATGGGGCAACATCGTCACCGGCCTCGATCTCGGGCGGCGCATGGGCTGTCCGCAGCTCTATGCGCTCACCTCGCCGCTGCTGACGACGGCGTCGGGCGCGAAGATGGGCAAGACCGCCGCCGGCGCCGTCTGGCTCAACGCCGATATGCTGTCGCCCTACGACTATTGGCAGTATTGGCGCAATACCGAAGACGGCGACGTCGCCCGGTTCCTGAAGCTCTTCACCTTCCTGCCGATGGAGGAGATCGCGCGGCTCGCCGCGCTGCAGGGCGCCGAGATCAACGAGGCGAAGAAGACCCTGGCGACAGAGGCGACGGCGCTCATTCACGGCCGCGCTGCTGCCGATGAGGCGGCCGATACCGCGCGCACGACATTCGAAGAGGGCGCGCTGGCGCTGGCGCTTCCGAAGGTCGCCGTTTCGGCCGAGGAGCTCGCCGCCGGACTCGGCGTGCTGACGGCCTTCGTCAAGGCGGGACTCGTCGCCTCCACGGGCGAAGCGCGGCGCCAGATCAAGGGCGGCGGGCTGCGCGTGAACGACGCGCCGGTGACGGACGAACGCGGCGTCATCGGCGAAGGGGAATTTGCCGGCGACGGCGTCGTTAAACTTTCGCTCGGCAAGAAGAAGCATGTATTGCTCGAAATCTCATAAGCCTCCTACTTTAGGGTTTAAAAGATGATTATGGATTTGATTGAAAACGTTGAATTTTTGAAGACTATTAGCGCTTCGTTTTGGCCTTTAACTGTCATTACTATATTTTTTGTCGCGAGATCACACATATTTAAACTTTTCAACAGAGAAGGCTTAACAATTAAGGTTGCAGGAATGGAAATAAGCATAGCCGATGCCACAAAAAGTATCGGCAATTCTGTATCCGATTTACAGAAGAAAGTGGCAGCACTAGAGGAAACAGTAAGAAAATTGCATCCAGATACCGATCTTGAAACGGATAGCATGCCAGAATTAATTGACGATCTCACAACAATAACAAAAAATACAGGAAATATTCTACATAAAGAGTTTTCTATATTGTGGGTTGACGACTACCCAATAAACAATGCTTTCTTAATAGACAGCTTCAGAAATGAACGCATAGATGTAAAAATTTCACTTAACACGCAAGACGCGATAAAGTACTTAGAAAATGACAATATAGATTTGATTATTACAGACCTTGGTAGAAAAGAAAACGGGCGAGAAAATCCATTTGCCGGATCTGAACTAATCAAGGCGATACGCTCTAGCAATAAACAGATTCCGATCATAGTTTTTGCGGGACAACGGGGACTTGCAAATAAAGAAAGATTGTTACGCGAAGGAGCGAACGCAGTAACGGCATCGGGTGTCGAAGTTCAAGCCTTCGTAGATATGCACAAAGGATAAAACCGATCACGACCTACCGCTCCTGCGGCATACGCGCGGTGCCGTCGATGACGCCCATGATCTTGCGCATCAGCCCGGGCGCGATCGCCGAGAGCGGATTGACGCCGATCGAGGGGGACGTGAGCGCGCCCGATAGGCGATAGCTCAGCGCAAATATTCCTTCATGCTGTCCTCCGGCGAGCACGACCCCGACCACCGGAATGTTCGACAACAGATTGTTCAACGCGTAGGCGGGAACATAGGACCCGACGAGGTCGAGCCGCTGGCGCTGGAAGTCGATGTAGCCGTCGAAGGTCAGCCCGATCTCGGGGCCCGACAGCACGCCTTCCCGCACGGTCAGCTGTCCGCCCGACCAGCTGAAGTCGCTTTGCAATCTGCCGACGCGCACGAGGTCGGGGTCGAAGCGATAATTGCCGTGACCGTCGGTGCGCGCCGTTCCGCTTTGCGCCATCAGTTGACGCACGGTCGGCTCGCCGCGCACAAAGAAGTCGCGAATGCGCAAAGCGCCGTCGGCGCGGTCTTGGCCGAGCTGCACGCTCGCGGTCAGCGCGCCGCTGTCCATCTTGCGATACAGGTCGAGGAACGCGAGCAGAGAGCCGCCGTCATTGGTCGCGATGTCGAGTTGCGGCTGAGCATCCTGACCGCGCGCCATGGCGACCGTAAGCCTTTCACGGCCAAAGAATCCTTTCAGCGCCACGGCGCGCAGCTTGCCGCCGCGCCGCTCCAACTTCAATTCGACGTTCGAGAGAATTTGCTTGCCGTGGCCGGTGACGATCGGCGATTTGAAGTCGAGGTCGAGATTATCGACGCTGCCTTTGCCGCGATCGGCGCGCAGCAATCCCTGCATGAACGGACGAGCGTCGAAATTCGCCCCACGCGCGACGATCTTCACGGCCTCGCCGCTGCGCTGAACGTCGACGCGCATGTCGTCGCCGGGCGAAAGCCGCGCCTGGGCGAGACGCGCGGCGCGGAACGCGCCCTCTCGGCCGAACTCGATGACGCCCTGCGCCTGCGTCGGTCCGGCGTCGAAGGCGAATTGTTCGAGGGTCATCGCCTCGCCGCGGCGCGTCAGCGTGAACGAGGCCTTTGCCGGCTTTCCCGCCGGCTTCACGAGGCCGGGCAGCGGATTGTCGAAATTGGTCCGGGTGAGATCGAGCTCGAACTGCGTGTCGACGTCCTCGACCGGGATTGGCGTGCGGATCGTCGCCAGGATCGGGCCGTTGACGCCGGCGATGGCGTAGCCGGCGCGCTGGCGGGCCGCGTCATCGAAACTGAACGCGATCTGCGCCCGCGCCGCGCCTTTGTCGCCCGCGCCGCGGCGCACGTCGAGAGTCGCCGGCGCGCCGAGCAGCCGGCCGGTTCCGCTCACCCGCAATCCGGTTGGATCGGACAAGATGTGCAGCGCGGCGCCTTCCAGCTTCTCCTTGCCGATCAGCTTGTCGACCATGAGATTGGACGTCGTCGCGTCGATGGCGAACGTCGTCGCCGCGTCCCGCGCGTCCGGGCCGATTTCGAAATCGACGCGGAGCCGGCCTTCGATGGAGCCTTTCAGCGCGCCCGGCTCGACGGGGATAGACGCCTTTTCCGCAATCGCCGGCAATGAAAGCAGGTCAGAGACGGCTTCGACGTCGCCCCCCACATTGACTTCGACCACGGCTGGCGTCGGACGAAGCGCGCTGTCGGCGACACGGAAGCGGCCCGAGGACAGCGCCAACCGCCGGCCGGGTCCTGTCTCCATGACGCCTGACGTCGCGACGAAAGACGCCGTCTGGCCGGTGATGCGCAGACGGCCGTTGATGCCGGTGAGCGGCGCCATACCCGGCAAGATGTCGGTGACGGCGGCGCCCACAATGTCGCCCTCGGCGAGCAGCGAGCGATCCGGCGGCGCCTGCTCGTAACGCATCGCCTCGAGCGCGGCGCCGTCGAAATCGGCGGCGTATTGGGCGCGCCGCACAACGCCCGCCGGGACGTGATCGACGAACCAAGCGCGCACATATGGCGCGACATGGGTCGGCCAGAGCCGCGCCAATGCGCGTATCTGCGTGTCCTCGACTCCCATTTTGAGAATCACGCGGATGTCGTCGGGCCAGCTCAACGCGCCGCTGAGATCGATATGGGTTTCGGGACCGTTGAAGGCGAATTTGTCGAAGACGAATTGGCGTTGGTCAAAAAACAGACGCGCGTTGAGCAGTCCGCTGTCGATGCGAACGTTTTTCTCGCCGGCGCGCTCAGGCGCGACGACCGTTGGCGTCTTCAAGCGTAACGCGATCGTCCACGGCCCGTCGAGGCTCGCCGCCTCCGCGATGCTCGTCGCCCCGACAGGGGCGCGCGCATCGCCGACGACAGTCATGTCGAAGCCGCCTGCCTTGAACACGAAGGGGGAGATCGCGACTTGGCGGGCGACTGGGTCCAAGGTCGCGACGGCGGCGATCTTTTCGATCATCACCGGCTCATGGTCGGGCTCGTCGAAGCGGAAATAGCCGCGGCCGATCTCCAATTGACCCGATGCTTCCATGACCTCATCGCCTGCGCCGAGCGCAAATCGCAAATCGAGGGACAGCGGCGCGTCGGTGTTGAAGCGGGTCGTGCGGAACCCGCCGGCAAGCGAAATCTCGTCGATCGACAGGTCACGCAACTGCGCATGGAAATCGCGCCTGCCGCCCGGCGCGCCTTTGGCGACGGCGATGGCCGTCCAACGCCCGGAGGGGCCGTCGGCCGCCGCGGAGAACCGCATGCCGGAGCCGCCCTTGTCGAGACTGAGCGTGACGTCTTCGTAGCGGATCGAGCGATCGATCGTGCGGTCGTCGATGGTGAGCCGGCCATGCGCGACTCCGAGGCGATCGAGCGCGCCGATGGGACTGTTCGGGCTGGTGGCGAGGTCCATGAGCGCGCGCAGCGCTCCCGCGGCGTCACGCAGCAGGGTCGCCCGCTCCGTCGCGGCGCCGCTGGCTCCCGTCCCGTCGGGCGCAGTCGCCGGCGCCTTGGCCGGAACGGGTTGAGCCCCGGCGGAAATCGCGACGGCGCCATCGGGTTCGACGGCGAGCCGCAAATCCAGATCAAGAACTTCCAGCCGCCGCAGCTTGACGCGGCCGATCAACAAGGACTGGAAGTCGAGCGACAGCTCGGCGCGCGGCGCCGCCACGATGGGACGGCCATCCTTCTTGACGATGAAATTGTCGACGGACAGCGTCGGGCCATGCTCGCCATTGCCGATCGAAGCCGTGGCCAGCGAGAATTCGTATCGGCCGCCTGCGAGTTCGTCGAGCGATTCGGCGATGCGCGGCGCGAGCCAGGCAAAGGTGATGGACCCCTGCGAGAGAAGCAGAAAAAAGCCGCTGACCGTCAGCGCGCACAACAGCGCCGTCCCCAACGCTCCGACCAGCATCAGGCGAGGCAGACCGCGGGGCGGCGCCCAAACCCGCGGCGGTCGCCACGCTGCGGCCCGCAGCATCGTGCGCCGCGCCTTGTCGACGACGCCCCCGCCGCCGCTAGGCTTGCGCCCCATCCTGTCGGTCAATTCGCCTCGCTCTCGGCTCGCTCGCAGCTCGGGCGCAGGCAATCACGCCGGTCTTGCCGGCTGGCGCGCAGTCTGCATTCTAGCCGCACTGATTTTAGCGGCAGATGCGACGAAAGGAAGGCGCCATGAGCACGACCGTCGGCAAGACCGGGGCTACGCTTCAGGAGGCTGGCCTGAAGGAAGGAGGCCTGAAGGAAGGAGGCTTGAAGGAAGGAGACCTGGCGCCCGCCTTCGAGCTCCCAGGGGCGGGCGGCGACAAAATCTCTCTCGCCGCGCTGAGGGGCAAGAACGTCGTTCTTTATTTCTACCCGAAGGACGACACCTCCGGCTGCACCAAGGAAGCCATAGAGTTCAATGCGTTACGTGAAGATTTCGCCAAGGCGAAGACTGTGGTCGTTGGGATGTCGCCGGACCCTGTCAAACGCCATGATAAATTCCGCGCCAAATATGACTTGTCGCTGCCGCTCGCTTCGGATGAGGCAAAGGACACGCTCTCCGCCTATGGCGTTTGGGTCGAGAAAAGCATGTACGGCCGCAAATATATGGGCGTCGAGCGCACCACGGCGCTGATTCGCGCCGATGGCCGCATCGCCAGGATTTGGCGCAAGGTGAAGGTGCCGGGACACGCCGAGGAGGTTCTGGCGGCGGCCAAGGCGCTGTAACGCGCCCGCCGGGCCGGCGCGCCTTCAATCGTGGTCGTGCTCCGTCTCGGCAGGGGCTGCGTCAGCTGGCGGGGCCTCGCCGGGCGCCTGTTTGGCGATGAGACTGGCCATTTCCTCCGATCCCTTCTTCGCGGCGGCGAGATCCGGCTTCGCCGCCAAAGCCGCGTCGTAGTCGGTCTTGGCGCGGGCGAAGTCCTTCTTTGCGCGCCACGCATTGGCGCGATTGACCAGGGCGCCGACGTAATTGGGGTCGATTTTCAGCGCCGCGTCGAAATCGGCGATCGCCTTGTCGAATTCGCCCTTAGCGTAATGGCAGGCGCCGCGTCCGTTGCGCGCCGCGGCGAGTTTTTGATCCCGCTTCGCCGCCTCGGAAAATGCGGCGATGGCGCGATCGTGATCGCCCTTCGCATGATAGAGAACGCCCGCCATGACGTCGGCCGCCGTCGATTTCGGGTCGGCTTTCGCCGCCTCTTCGAGATCGGCGAGCGCTTTCTCGACATCGCCTTTGGCGCGCCAAATGTGGGCGCGCGCCAAAAGCGCGGCGGCGTTCTTTTTGTCGGCTGCGAGCGCCTGATCATAATCGGCGAGCGCGCTGTCGAGATCGCCCTTGGCGTGATTCGCGGCGCCGCGCGCGGCCAGAATCGCGGATGATTTGGGTTCGATCTCGAGCGCCTTGCCAAAATCCTCAAGAGCGTGCGGAAAGTCGCCTTTCGCTCGATACGCGCTGGCGCGATTGACATAGGCGGCCGCCTGGTTGTGCGGAGTTTCCTTGTCGATCTCCTGAATGATCTGCGTGCACCCGGCGATGCGCGCGTCCGGATCAGCGGCCCGACACTGGGTCCAGGCGGGATTGACACGGCCGGCGCGGCTGGCACGATTCTTGTGTGCGGCTGACGCTGGCGCGCCGGCGAGTAGCGCGGCGAGAATAAAGCTCGTCGCGAACCGCGCCCGCGCAGCCGCGCGAGCAGCGGAGTTGAGAGGCTGATGCATTGGCTGGACGTGGCTCCCCGAATAGAGTGGCGGGGCATGCTACCCCATCGGCCTCGCCCCGCAACCTTCAAACGCCATCCCGTAAAGGTCGAGGCCTCTTAGCAAACCACACCCAGAAGTTGCGTTGCCGCGCCCAGGCCGAGGCTGCGCAATCGTGATTGGAACGCCGCCGAGCCGCGCCGAAACGCGGAACGCGCCTTAGGGCTTCAGACCCAGACCAAAAACGTCTAGAACAACTCAAATGAGTCTACTCACCACCAATGTCGAACTGACCGCGGTCTGCGATCGTTTCGCCCAACATCCTTTCGTCACGGTCGACACCGAATTTTTGCGCGAAACGACCTTTTGGCCGCGGGTCTGCGTCATCCAGCTTGCGTCGCCGGAAGAGGCGGTGGCGATCGACGCCCTCGCAGAAGAACTTGATCTGACGCCATTCTTCGACCTGATGGCGAACCCTGGCGTCGTCAAGGTGTTCCATGCCGCGCGACAGGATCTCGAGATTATCTGGCGTCTCGCGCGACTTATTCCCGCGCCGCTGTTCGACACGCAGGTCGCCGCCATGGTCTGCGGCTTCGGCGAACAGGCCTCCTATCTCGAGCTGGTGAAGGCGATCACGCGCGCCAGTCTCGACAAATCGTCGCGCTTCACCGACTGGTCGCGCAGACCCTTGTCGAACGCCCAGATCGAATATGCGATCGCCGACGTGACCCATCTTCGCGATATTTACACGGCCCTGCGCGCGCGGCTCGAACGCTCTAACCGCCTCGAATGGCTGGTGGACGAGATGCAGACGCTGACCTCGCCCGCCACCTATGAGCAGCATCCGGAGAACGCGTGGGAGCGTCTGCGCCACCGCGCCCGCAAGCCGCGGGACCTCGCCATGCTGATGGAGCTGGCCGCCTGGCGGGAACTGGAGGCGCAGACGCGGGACGTCCCGCGCTCGCGCGTGCTGAAGGACGACGTGCTCCTGGAGATCGCGCAAGCCGCGCCGCGCTCTGTCGAAGCGCTCGGCAATTTGCGGTCCTTCCCCAAAGGCATGGAGCGTTCCCGCGCGGGCGCCGACATCGTCGCGGCCATCGAGCGCGGCGCCGCGCGCGATCCCGCCACCCTGCCGCGCATCGAGCGCGATCGGCGCAATTCCAACGGCGCGACGGTCGAACTGCTTAAGGTTTTGCTGCGGCAGGTCGCGGAGGAGACGGGCGTCGCCGCCAAGATGATCGCGACCGTCGAAGATCTCGAATGCGTGGCGCATGACGACGATGCCGACGTCGCGGCGCTGAAGGGCTGGCGCCGCGCCATCTTCGGCGAGAAGGCGCTGGAATTGAAGCGGGGCCGGCTCGCGCTCTCAGTGGAAAACGGCAGGGTCGTCACCTTCGACTGGCAGGAGGCGAACGAACCCGCGAGCGCCGACGAACCCGCCAATGCCGAATAGGCGCGCTTCTTATGGTGCGGCGCATATTATTTGCGCCACGATCGGCCGCCAACCTGCATTGGCTGATATTTGAGCACAGCAAAAATACATTGATTTCATACGGATAATTGAACCTCCCCATAATTTTTTGCAGTGCGGTATTGTAGCTGTCGCACGCCGTCGCCACCTTCCGTTCCGAGTGGGGCGAGTTCGCCTGCGGCGGTCGCGCGTAAAGCCGGCCCCCGCGCGCAGACGGAAGGAAAAGGCATGATTAAAGGACATCGAATCGTCGCGGCGGCGCTCGGCGGCGCGCTGTGCCTTGCAGCAAGCTCGAGCTTGTCCGCCGCCGACGCTTCCCTGACAATGAAGCCGCTGATGGCGGCGAGCTTTGACGCCGGGTCGAAACATGTCGTGAGTTATTTCGCCGGCAGCGAAAGTGGCTGCCGTCTGACCATGATGGTGATCGATTCCGCGCTCGATGAGGAGCCGACGCCCGCGACCCAGGCGACGCGTCTCGTCGTCACCGTCGCGAATGGAAAGTCCGCGTATTTTGACTCCGCGGTGGGCTCGTCGTTGCGCTTCAGCTGCGCGCCCGGAGCGCAGACTCTGCGCGTCGACAAGATGGATCGCATCGCCGCCAATCCCGCGACCGAGTAGAACCGCTCGCGCACGTTGCGTGGTCGGGCCCCGCGTCCCTGGCTCCATAGAAACCCTGGAATTGTCCGCGGCTGGCCTTTGCGTCAGTCGCGGCGCTCGTGACTATGGTCGCGAACAGGAACAATTCCAGGGAGGAAGAGAATGTCCAGCCTATACGACCGCCTCGGCGGCGAAGGCGCGGTGAACGCCGCCGTCGAGCTTTTCTATCGCAAAGTCCTTGCCGACGGTCGGATTGCGCACTTTTTCGACGATGTCGATATGGAAACCCAGATCGCCAAGCAGAAGGCTTTCCTCACAATGGCCTTCGGCGGACCCAACAATTACACCGGCGCCGACATGCGCAACGCCCATAAGCGGCTTGTCGACAAGGGACTGAATGATTCGCATGTCGACGCGGTGATCGAGAATCTCAACTACACGCTGCGCGACCTCGGCGTTCCCGAAACTGCGGTGAAGGAAGTCGCCGATATCGCCAATTCGGTGCGCGACGACGTGCTGAATCGCTAGTCTGGTGACGCGGATCTTGCACGAGGGTCGTCCGGTCGACGTCGCGCCGGGCGAAACGGTGCTCGACGCGCTGCTGCGCGCGGGCGTGAGCGCGCCGCATTCCTGCCGCGCCGGCAATTGCCAGAGCTGCATGCATCGGGCGATTGACGGCGCGCCGCCGCCGGACTCCCAGTCCGGCTTGACCGACGCGCAAAAGGCGATGGGCTATTTCCTGCCCTGCGTCTGCCGGCCGACGGCGCCGCTGACCATCGTTCGTCCGGAAAATCTCGGCGCCAGTCTGGAAGCGATCGTTCGCGCCATCGACCCGTTGAGCGACGACATCGTCCGCCTCCGGATCGAGGCTGACGGTTTCGCCTATCGGCCCGGACAGTTTCTCGAGCTCAGCGCGGGAGACGATCTCAAACGCCATTATTCGCTCGCGAGCCATCCGGAAGAAGATCCCTTCCTGGAAATGCACATACGCCTTCATCAGGACGGGCGGATGAGCCGCCATGTGGCGGATAACCTGCAAGCCGGCGATCTTGTCCATATCGCCGGACCATCGGGCTCGTGCTTTTACGAAGGCGTCGATCCGGACCAACCGATGCTGCTGATCGGCGCCGGCACCGGCCTTGCGCCGGTCTATGGCGTGCTGCGCGACGCGCTGAGACGCGGCCATCGCGGGCCGATCCGGCTCTATCACGGCGCGCGCCGCCGCACGGGCCTTTATCTTTCGGAAGAACTCCAGGCGCTGTCGACGGCGCGCGACAATGTCGCCTATCGTCCCTGCGCCTTCGATCCGACAGCGCCGCATGGCGGCGACGTCGCGGCGACGGCGCTGGACGCCGAGCGCAGCGTCTCCGACGCCGCGATTTTTCTTTGCGGCGGCGAAAAGCTGGTGAAGCGCCTGAAGCGCGAATTGTTCATGCGCGGCGCGAGCCTGAAGAACATCCGCTCGGACGCGTTCACGCCGGCGCGCTGATCCGCGCCGTCAATGCGACAGGAACTTGAACGGCTCGGCCGGGACGAATTTCCCGGAAACTTCCCCCGAAAGAATCGGGTTGCCGACAAGGTCGAGTTTTGCCGGCTTGGCGCCCGGTTCGAGCTTCAGCTGCGTCAGGTCCACCCAAAAGATCGCCGGATTGAGCGTGGGCTCGAAATAATAGAGCCGCGCTTTAATGTCCGTGACCGAACGCCATCGCGTCGAGGCGATGTTGGGCTCCTGCGGCGTGGAGATGCCCAGCGGCACCGAGATGTTCCGAATAATGGAAAAGACGCTGGCGACGGCAACGCGCTTGTCGTCGACTTTCGGCGTCGCGTTCAAGTTCCAACTGGCGCGAGCAAAACGATCCGACGCGCGATGCGTGCCGGGAAGAAAATTCACGCCCCCGATCTCGACCCAATAGGTGTTGAGCGCAAGCTGCTGATCGAAAGGCGGCGAATTGGTCATCACCGTGTATTTGCGATTGTGATGGATGACGAGCTTGCCGCCAAGATATTCGAGGATGGCGCTGTCGCCAGATTGATCCTCAAGCGCCATATGGCTCGCCGACCTCACCCCGCCGGGAAGATCTGGCGCGACGATCGCGAAAGGCTCCTTTTGCAGCGCCTTCACCGCATCCGCCACCGTCGCGTAATTGTCTAGAATATACTGGGCCCAGCCGCCGACCGAGAGCAGCGGCCTCTTCGACGCTTTCGGGTTTCCGTAATCCGCCTCGGCGAGATAGAGAAGGTTAACCGCAAGGCCGGCCTCGTTGAGGCCTTCAGCCGTCGCCGCGTCGTAGAAGTCGGCGATGAGCGACCCATATTTCGACGTCCATTTGATCGAGCCGGGACCGACGCCGCCGTCGCGCGCCATGCCGCGCGGAAAGGACCAGAGGTTTGTGCGCGGATCGACGTCCCAATCCATCGTCCGCCCGACAATGTAGTCGTTATCAGCGGCGCCATAGAGGACGCGCGTGCACGCCTCGGCGTTCACGCTGATTGCTGCGGCGGCGGCGCCCGCCAGAAGCCATGTCGCGAATTGCTTGTTCATGCCGAAACTCCTTTCGAGCTGAAAGAACTTGAATAACTGACGCCGTCAGGGCGCGATCTCGATCCGCGCGTCGACGCCCATGAGCTTGCCGAGCGCCTTCAGACGATTGAGCACCCGCTCACTCGCAAGATCGGCGTAAGAGGCGGGCAAGGCAAGCGTCGCCGCGCCATCGCAGACCCGCAGACGCGTGCGCGGCAACACGCCCGGCATCGACGCGGACAGCAGGTAAGCGACGCGCATCAGCGCGCCGAGAATGCGCGCGCGCATGAAAAGTCGCGTCGTCAGCAAGGTGCGCAAGCCCGCAAGCCCGTCCGCCCCGTCGAGCCCCTCGTGACGAAATACGATCGCCAGCGACAGGAAGGCCCGACCGGGATGATCAATGGCGACGAAGGGACTTTGCGTCACGATATTCATCGCGCGCTGGGCGCGATATTCCGGATGGGCGCGCCAGGCGATATCGGAGAGCAGGCAGGCGGCGTGGCGCAGCCGGCGCTCCTCGTCAGTTTCGTCGATGCCGCTCTTGTCCATGAAGACGTCCGTCCAATCGACGAGATCGTCGCCATAGCCCGGCGCCCGCGCGAAGGTCGCTTCCAATTCCCTTGTCGCCGCGAGCAACGGGTCGATGCGCCGCTCCGCGCCCGGCAGTCGCTCGTACAACATGCCTTCGCGCACGCCGGCCGCGGAGATAATAATCTCGCGCGGCTTGGCGCGGCGAATGATTTCATCGAGCACGATCGCGCCATAAGCGAGCAGAGGCCGGCGCGCCGCCGAGACAATATTGATGTCCTCCAAGGCTTCGCTATCGATATGTTCGACGAGTTCGGCGAAATCGGCGGCTTCGCTCGTTTGAATGCGATAGTGATGCATCACGCCAAGCGGATAGTTGCGCTGACGCATGTGGAGTTTGGCGAGCGATCGCCAAGTGCCGCCGACCGCGTAAAAGGTGCGGCCCTTGAGGTGATCGAGCGGCTTCGCGTCGGCCATCGCTTTGCGGGCGATGCGCGTCGCCTCGCGCATGGACCGACGCGACGCGTCCATCAGCGCCAGTCCGCCGAGCGGCAGGGTGACGCCCTTGCCGAGCGACTCATTGTGGACGTCGATCAGTTCAAGCGACCCGCCGCCGAGATCGCCGACGACGCCATTCGGCTCATGGATCGCCGAAACGACCCCAAGCGCGGAAAGCTCCGCCTCGCGTCGGCCGGAAAGCAGAGAAATGTCGCGCTGAATGGCGTCGCGCGCCGCCTCCAAAAAAGCTGCGCCGTTCGTGGCTTCGCGCACCGCCGCGGTGGCGATCGCCGCGATGTCGCCGACGCCCATGGTTTCGCACAGCGCGCGATAGCGGCGCAGCGCTCTTATCGCCTTGTCGACGCCGTCGTCCGGCAGTCGCCCGGTGGTGACGACGCCTTTGCCGAGTCCGCACATCGCCTTTTCGTTGAAGATCGGCGTGAGCGCGCGCGCCAGCGCCTGATAGGCGACGAGACGCACCGAATTCGAGCCGATGTCGACAATCGCGACGGGTTTGGGAGCGGAACCGGTCCGCGACGTCACTGCCCGAATCGCGGCCTCAAGCATTTTGTCCGCGCTTCAGCAGTGAGCGCGGCCGCCAGTCTTTCAGCGACTTTCCGCGGCCCGAAAGCGACGGATTGGTCATGAAATAGTTGTGCGCGTTGAATCGCTCCTCGCCGTCCGCAGGGACAATGCGCCGCGACGAGCCGTCCTGCAGGACGCGATAGCTCTGCTCATTGTCGATCAGATTGGCGAGCATGATCTGATCGAGCACCTGTTGATGCACGGTCGGATTGACGATCGGCATCATCGCCTCGACCCTTCGGTCGAGATTGCGCGGCATCAGGTCGGCGGAAGAGATATAGACATGCGCGCGCGGATGCGGGAGCGGATATCCGCCGCCGAAGGCGTAGACGCGCGCATGTTCGAGAAAGCGGCCGACGATCGACTTGACGCGAATATTGTCGGACAGGCCGGGAACGCCGGGACGCAGGCAGCAGATGCCGCGCACCACCAGTTCGATCGAGACGCCCGCCTGCGACGCCGCATAGAGGGCGTCGATGATTTCCGGATCGACCAGCGCGTTGCATTTGCACCAGATGACGCCCGGCTTGCCGGCTTTCACAAAAGCGATCTCCTGCTCGATATGCTCAAGCAGCTTCTTCTTGAGCGAAATCGGCGAGACCACCATCCGCTCGAGTCCGGCGGGCTCCGCATAGCCGGTGATGTAATTGAAGATGCGCGAGATGTCGCGTCCGATCACTGGATCGGCGGTGAAAACCGAAATATCGGTATAGATGCGGGCCGTCACCGGGTGATAATTGCCGGTGCCGACGTGGCAGTAGGTGACGAGCCCCGCGCCTTCGCGGCGCACGACAAGCGACAATTTGGCGTGCGTCTTGAGCTCGATGAAGCCGAAGACCACCTGCGCCCCGGCGCGCTCGAGATCTCGCGCCCAGCGAATGTTCGCCTCCTCGTCGAAGCGCGCCTTCAGCTCGACGAGCGCGGTGACGGATTTGCCCGCCTCCGCCGCCTCGACAAGCGCGCGTACGATCGGGCTGTTGTTGGAGGTGCGATAGAGCGTCTGCTTGATGGCGATCACATTCGGATCGCGCGCCGCCTGCTGCAGGAATTGCACGACGACGTCGAAAGATTCATAGGGGTGATGGACCGCCAGATCCTTCTGCTTGATGGCGACGAAACAGTCGCCGCCGTTGTCGCGCACCCGCTCCGGAAAGCGCGGATTATAGGGCTTGAATTTCAGCTCCGGACGATCGAGCGAGACGAGTTCTGAGAGATCGTTGAGCGCCAGCATGCCGTCGATCTCGAATGTCTCTGGCTCGTTGACGTCGAGCTCCTCGGCGACCAGCGCGCGCAACGACGCCGGCATGTCGGCCGCGACTTCGAGGCGGATCACCGAGCCGCGCCGGCGGCGCTTCAACGCCGTCTCGAAGAGAAGCACGAGATCTTCGGCTTCTTCCTCGACTTCGAGGTCGCTGTCGCGGATGACCCGGAACAGCCCCTGCCCGCGCAACAGATAGCCGGGAAAAAGCCGCTGAGCGTTCATCGCGATCAGCGTCTCGAGCAGCATGAAGCGCTCGCGGCCGGCGCCGCCCGCCGGCGTCGGCAAAAGCACGAAGCGATCGATCTTGGGCGGCAGGCGCACGAGCGCCTGCAGCGTCTTGCGATCCCCGGGCCGCACAAGTTCGAGCGCCAAGGTGAAGCCGAGATTGGGAATGAAGGGAAACGGATGCGCCGGATCGACCGCAAGCGGGGTCAGGACGGGAAAGACGCGGCTGAGGAAGTGGTCCTCGAGCCATTCGCGATCGGCCTTGGAGACGTCGGCGGGCTCGACGATGACGATGCCGACCTCTTCGATCTCGGCGCGAAGCTCGCGCCATCGTCGCAATTGCTCGCTCGTCAAGAGCTTGACGCGTTCGGTAATCTTCGTCAGCTGCTCGGCGGGCGTCAGACCATCCTCTGAGCGCGCGGTCACGCCCGAACGCACCTGTCCGCGCAGGCCGGCGACCCGCACCATGAAGAATTCGTCGAGATTGTTGGCCGAAATCGACAGAAAACGAAGCTGCTCGAGCAGCGGGTGATTGGGGTTGGAGGCTTCCTCCAGCACCCGTCGATTGAATTCGAGCCAGGACAATTCGCGATTGATAAATCGCTGCGGCGAGGCCGCCAGCTTGGCTGGATCCTTCTCCAGAATCCCGTCGGCGCTGTCCATCACGTCGATGTCGGCGCCGGCGCGCTCCGCCGCGAGCTTGTCCTGAATGTGCGGTTTCATTTCCATTCCCGTCGCGCTCATCATGCCACAGGCCCAGGCGGCGGCAAAAGCCTTGGCCTAATCCTGATTGAACTTCTCGATAACCTTTGCCGTCAGCGCCCGTGTGACAGGCCGTCCCTGCGCCAAAGCCTCCCGGTCGAGAGCGGCGACGAAAGCGCGCGCGGCGTCAAGCGAGCGCTCCAGCCGCGCGGCGGCGAACGTCAGGGCGGGCGGCTCGACCAGAAGCTGCCGGTCCGCGAATAGCTTCACCAGCACGGCGCGCATCAATTCCTCGTCCGGCGCGCCGATCTCCACGACCGGGGCGCGGCGCAGACGCGAGAGCAGGTCGGGAAGCCGCACCTCTTCCGGTCGCGGCGCCCGCGCCGCGCTCATCAGCAGGAAGGCGCCGCTTTCGTTGACGAAATTGAGGAGATGGAACAAAGCCGTTTCGTCCGCGAACCGGTCGACGTCGTCGAGGAGAATCGCTCGCGGCGCTTGCGCCGCCAGCGGCTCCAGCGCCAGTGGCGCGTCGGGCGCAATCACAATCGCGCCGGCGCGCGCCGCCCAGATCGCGCATAGGTGGCTTTTGCCGGCGCCCGCGGGCCCAATTAACGCCAGAACGCGATCCGGCCAATCGGGCCAACGGTCGATCATTTCGAGCGCCGCGCGGTTCGACGCGGCGGGCAGGAATTCCTCGCGCCCGAACCGAGGCGTATTCGGCAGGTCCAGCGGCAGCTGCAAGCCCCGCTCGCGTTCCTCGGTCCGGCTCGGCTTGGTCATGCCCGGTCCGGGACCGGATGCTGATAGAGCGCGCTTGCGCGATAGCGTTTGGCCAAAAAGCGCATGAACGCGCCGAGCGCCGCCGCGACAGGCACGGCGATGATAAGTCCGGTGAATCCGAACAGCGCGCCGAACGCCAGCAACGCGAACATGAGCCAGACCGGATGCAGGCCGACGGAGGCCCCGACCAGCCGCGGCGACAGCACATAGCCGTCCATGATCAGTCCTGTGGTGACGATCGCCACCGCCTCGATCGGCAGATGGATATGCGGCCAGCCCTGAACGATCGCCACGATGATCGAGAGAATGAAGGCGGTTATGGAGCCAACGTAAGGGATGAAGCTCAGAAACCCCGCGGTGACGCCGATGAGGAAGCCAAAGTTTAGTCCGATCGCCGAAAGTCCCACCGCATACCAGACGCCAAGGAACAGGCAGACAAGCGACTGCCCGCGCACGAAGCCGGCGAGCGCGCGGTCGATGTCACGGGCGAGCGAGCGCACGTCCTCACGGTGGCGCGGAGGAATCAGATCGTCGACGATGGCGACCGTATGATCCCAGTCGAGCAGCATATAAAAGGCGACGACTGGCGTAATGACGATGAGGGAGACCACGTTGATGAGCGCGTAACCGCGCCACAACAATGATTTCAAAAAATCGCCGAGCAAGTTCGCGCCCTGGCTGGTCAGATCGTTGACGTATTTTTGTGCATCGAAGGTGGCCGCGGCGCCGCCGAGCCCGAATTCCTGCAGCCAGCCGTTGATCGAATCGCTGGTGAAACGCTCGCTCCATTGCGCGATCAGGCCATGCAGCGTCTGCAGATAACCGGGCAGCGACGCGATGAATCCGACAAGCTGATGCGAAAGAATCGGGACCAAAATGACGGCCGCGGCTCCAACGACCATGAGAAACACGACGAGCAGCAGCCCCGCCGCCCCCAACCGCGACAGGCCGAGCCCCTGCAGCCGATCGGCCACCGGATCGAGCAGATAGCCGAGCGCGGTTCCGGCGACGAAGGGCGCCAACACCGGGCTCAGGAAATACAGCGCCAGGCCCAGCGCCAGCAGCGTCACGAGCCACAGCGCCAACTGTCTTTCGAGGCTCAGCCCCGCCCATTCCAGCTCTCTCATCTCGGCGTCCGCGCCAGCTTCGATGGGCTGCGGCGGGACGACCGCCCGCTTCGCGATGTTCGAGCCGAGCCACGATTTTCTCTGTGACATTCACAGCCTCATATGCTGGACCCAGCGCCACAGATAGACGCAGGCGGAAGCGACGGTCAATGCGGCGACGACGGCGATGAGGGTTACGTTTAACCGCGGACTGTGAAGGCCATACGCCTGGGCGGCCAGGACGACGCCCGCGAACGCCAGCTGCGCGGCGGTGGTCGCCTTCGAAGAAAAATGCGGGCGCACGATCATCGGCCGCCCCATCAGCCATGACAGCGACACCGCTCCCGTAATCATGATGTCGCGAAAAACCACCATAATGGCGAGCCACGCCGGCAGCGCGTCGACGATCGAAAGCGTGACGTACATCGAAACGATCAGCGCCTTGTCGGCGATCGGATCGAGAATGGCGCCGAGCTCCGACTGTAGGCTGAAGGTCCGGGCCAGCCACCCGTCGACCGCGTCCGACAGGCCGGCGACGGCGAACAGCAAGAAGGCCGCGCTCCATTGACGCTCGACGATCAGGGAGATCGCCGCGGGCGTGAGCACGAGACGGCCGATGGTGATGAAATTCGGCAGCGAAGCGAACCAGGCGGGCGTCATGGGGCGTTATCTGGCGCGCGCCGCGATTTTCACAACATGGCCGTTCCGCCGCGCGCGCCCGTAGGAAACAAGCGCGGCGAGTCCAAGCGCTAGGGCGACGAATCCCAGAAGCAGCGTCGAAATCGCGTTGATCTGCGGCGAAACGCCCAAGCGCACTTGCGAATAGATGCGCATCGGCAGCGTCGTCGCGCCGGGGCCAGTCGCAAAGCTGGCGATGACGAGGTCGTCGAGAGAAAGGGTGAACGCCAGGAGATAGGCGGTGACGACGGCAGGCGCGATCTGCGGCAGCGCGACGCGCACGAAAGCCCCGAAGGGCGTCGCGCCGAGATCCATCGCCGCCTCTTCCAGCGCCGGATCGCAGTCGCGCAGCGCCGCGAGAATGGCGACGGTCGTGAAACACATGGTCAGCGTGACATGGCCAATGACCAGCGTCGCGAATCCTCTCCCGACGCCGAGCGCGACGAAACAGCTGAGCAGCGCCAGGCCAAGCACGACTTCCGGCAGAACCAGCGGCGCATGAACGGCGCCAAAAAACACCAGCCGCGTGCGAAAGGCGCCAAAGCGCGCAAGCGCCGCGGCGGCGAACAATCCCAGCAAAGTCGCGATCATGGCCGAGGTCAGCGCCGCGGCGAGGCTGATCTTCGCGGAATGCAATAGCTGCTCATTGTCGAGCAGCGCGGCATACCATTTCGTCGAAAATCCGCCCCACACGGAAACCAGACGCGAGGCGTTGAAGCTCATGACCGCGAGAATGACGATCGGCGCGTAAAGGAAGACGAATCCGACGAGGAGAGTGGCTCGACGCGCCCATGCGGCGGCGTTCATCTGGCGCCCTCTTCTTCCTTCAGCCGCGCCCGCTCCCACAATAGCAGCGGCGTGATCAACAGCGCCACGAGCGCGATCGCCGCGGCGGAAGCGGCCGGCCAGTCGTGATTGGCGAAGAAGTCATTCCACAGGATTCGGCCGATCATCAGCGTATCGGAGCCGCCGAGCAGATCCGGAATGACGAATTCGCCGACCGCCGGAATGAAGACGAGCAGCGTCCCGGCGACGACGCCCTCGCGCGAGAGCGGCAAGGTGACGCGCAAAAACACCTGCGCGGGCGACGCGCCAAGGTCCGCCGCCGCCTCGCGCAGGCGCGCATCCTGACGCTCGAGCGCCGCATAGAGCGGCAGCAGCATGAAAGGCAGATAAGAATAGACGATGCCGACGACGACAGCGCCCGATGTGGCGAACATCTGCAGGGGCGCGGAAATGACGCGAAGCGCCATCAGCGCGTTATTGATCAGTCCTTCGTCTTTCAGAAGCGCGATCCAGGCGTAGACGCGGATGAGAAAGCTCGTCCAGAACGGGGCGGCGGCGAGTCCGATGAGAATGGGACGCCACCGCTCCGGCGCGCGCGCCATGGCGAGCGCGAAAGGATAGGCCACGATAAGCGTGATGAGCGTCGCGACCGCGGCGATCGTGAGCGAGGAAAGATAGGCTTCGAGGTAAAGCGTGTCGCTGACCAGCGCGCGGTAGGAATCCAGCGTGAAGGTCTGCGCCTTGGCCCAGATGTCGGCGAGACCGTCGGACGGCGTAAAAATCGGCCGATAGGGCGGACGCGCCAATACCGACTGCGAAACGGAAATCTTGGCGATGAGCAACATCGGCGCGAGAAAAAAGGCGCCGATCCAGAGATAGGGGCCGGCGATCACGAGCCGCTGGCCGAGCGATAGCCGGCGGCGCGCGCTCATGCCTCGGCGCCGCCGTAAGCGCCCTCATCCTGAGGAGCGCCTGAAAGGCGCGTCTCGAAGGACGAGGGCGCGGCTTCTCGCGCGACTGGATTTCCTCGTCCTTCGAGACGGCCTCTCCGAGGCCTCCTCAGGATGAGGGAATCCGCATTGCGCCGCGCATTCATTGGTAGCCTCATCCTAACGGCTCCTCGGGGAGCAGCGTTCCTGCCTCAGCCGGGAAGCTGAGCCTCACCGGATCGCCGACGGCGTAACGTTCGCCATGGCCCGCCGCCGCGCGCAAAACGACATTCGGCGCGACGCGCACCCGCAGCAGCGTGGTTTCGCCGCGAAATACGAAATTCTCGACGACGCCGGCGATTCCTTCGCCTTCGCGCGCGACGCCGATGCGTTCCGGGCGCACGCTCAGCGTGGCGCGCGCGCCATTGCGCAGGTCGGCGGAATCGCAAGCGATTCGTCCAAATCCCGCGACAAGCGCCGCTTCCGCGCCGTCGCGCGCCAAGCGCCCGTCGATGAAATTGGTCTCGCCGACGAAGCCGGCGACGAATCGCGTCGCCGGCCTGTCGTAAATCTCCATCGGCGCGGCGACCTGCTCCACCCTGCCCGCCCGCATCACCGCGACCCGGTCGGCGAGCGCCAGCGCCTCGTCCTGGTCGTGCGTGACGATGACGAAGCTCGTTTGCGTCAGCCGTTGAATCTCCTTCAGCCGAAACTGCGTCTCCTCGCGCAGCTTGCGATCGAGCGCGCCGAGCGGCTCATCGAGCAGCAGCAGCTTCGGGCGCGGCGCGAGCGCGCGGGCGAGCGCCACCCGCTGCTTCTGTCCGCCGGACAGTTCGCTGATCCGGCGCGCGCCGAGGGGGGCGATCTGGATCATCTCCAAGAGTTCGTCGACGCGCGCGCGAATGGCGTCTTTGGCTTCGCCCTTCCTGCGCAAGCCGAAGGCGATGTTGTCGAAGACATTGAGATGCGGAAACAGCGCATAGGACTGGAACATCATGTTCACGGGCCGGCGATGCGGCGGCACGTCCGCAAGATCGACGCCGTTCAGGGCGATCGTTCCACGGTCCGGCGACTCGAACCCTGCGATGCAACGCATCAGCGTGGTCTTGCCGCAGCCGGAAGGCCCGAGCAGCGCGAAAAACTCCCCGGCGCCGACGTCGAGCGACACCTCGTCGAGCGCGACGACGGCGCCGAATGTCTTGCTCACATTGGAAATCGACAGCAGCGGCGCGCTCACCCGCCAGCCTCGTCGCGACGCAACTCGGCGCGCCAATGGCGCGGGAAATCGGCGGTCGCGGGAACGTCTTCGAGCGACGCCAGCCGAAGACCGTCGACGGCGAGCGACTCGATCTGCTTTCTCGTGAGCGGCCATGGCGGGCCGCCGATCTCATCGTCTTCATCGCGCGCCAGCGAGATCGCCAGCAGCGCGCCGCCCGGCGCGACGAAGGAAGCCAAGGCGCGCGCCGCGTCGGGCAGAAGCGTCTCGGGAAGCGCCTGCAGCGTATAGAGCTCGTGCACGAGATCGAAGCCGCCGCACCATTCGGCTGGCGCATCAAAGAGATCGGCGACGCGATAGTCGACGGCGCTCTGCGGAAAGCGCGCGCGCGCCCATTGCACGGCGCGCTCCACGAGATCGAAGGCGACGACGCGAGCGCCGGCGCGCGCCAGCGCTTCGGCGTTGTCGCCAAGTCCGCAGCCGACGTCGAGCGCGCGAAGGCCGGCGATCGAGCGCGAGGCAAGCCAATCTTCGAGCAGCGGACGCGGCGCGAGGTTCGCCCAAGGCACGGCCGCCGGATCATCCGCCGCGAGCGTATAGACGGTTTCGAACCAACTACGGCGCTTGGGATCGGCCTCGATCGCGCCGGAACGCTTATGCGGATCGAGAGCGTCGAGCTTTTCGCGCGCCCTTGCGCGGCGCTCGGCGAAATCTTCGCCCAGAGCGCCCTGCGAAAAAGTGGCGCCCGGTTTTTCGCCTGAAGCGCGCTCTGAGCTCTTAGAATCGATCACGTCATCTGCATCTGGGCGATCCCGCCCAGACGCAGCGTGATCTATAATTTCGGTTCGCGGGCCTTCTCTTCCCATCCGCCGCTCTCGCTCTGCTGGTGATAGACGAGGCTATAGCCCAGATCGCGCAGTTCTTTCCATTGGGCGCGCGCGTCGGCAAGCTCGGCGGCGTCGCGCCCGTCAAAAAGCAGCGCCGCCCGTTCGCGCGGCGCCCCGGCGCCGGCGAGCGCCGTAGCGATGTGCGCGCCCTCGACGAAGAAGCGCACATTTGCCTCATTGGGATTGTCGATCTCGCAGGTCAGATAAATCGGCTGCGTCTGCGGCGCGCCGTCAGCCTTGGTCCCGTGCGGGAGGAAGCTCTCGGGGAGGTATGACCACAAATCCTCGTCGAGTTTGGCGAGGCGCGCTTCGCTCGTCGCCTGGACGACGGAACGCCAGCCCCGCGCCAGCGCGCGCTCCAGCAGCGTCGGCAGGGTCTGCGCCACCGTGGCGCGGGTGAGATGATAGAAGGCGATCTCGGGCATCTGATGCTTTTAAGAATATTAGCCTATTTTCGTCTGGCGTAACCCAAAAACCATCTGGCAAAATGCACGAAGTTGCTCACGGTTCCGGTTACGCAGACGAGAGTACGTGGGGTTTGCCATGAGTAGCTGGAAAGACGTTATAATAAATTTTTTAGCGGCATTAAAATACATTGTAATTCTAATTACTATCATCTTTATCGCATATATTTTAAAAGAAAACTCACATGGATTAATAAAAATCCCTATTCTTGACCCCACTGCAGCAAATCAATTAACAGAAGAGGAAGAAAAATGCCTTGTCGCGGCAATACATTCGGATGCCCGAATGGCTGACGACTCGGATTCGGCAGTTCGCCAAGAGGTCGCTCGAACAATAATACGATACGCCCGTAAATTCCGCCGTGATATTTGTGATGTGTTTAAGAACGGGCTAACCCTTGTGCCGGAAGGATATTCACGACCAAGCTTTTGGGGAATGCCTAGTTTTTGGGGGCGTTACGTTTCGTATATTCAAACTTTCGAAGCCACCGATGCAAGCTGGAATTCAGATCTTTTATTGGTGAGAGACTTGGCGCGACCCGTCGAGGGTTGCGCGACACATTATATACGCGGCGCGCGCGCTACCGATCGATTCTCTCAACCGGAATCCGCACGTGAAATGATTAGAAGAGAAATGCGCTCCGTCGGCCATGCGCGAGCGGATGGAAAAGAGGTCGGGGCGGCGGAATTCTTCTGTGCGAAATAAGTTCGCGCTCTCGCTCAGCCCGGCGTCCAGGAGGGCGGATCGCTCGCGGGAAAGGATTCCAGCCCGGCCTGATATACGTCGTCCTTCGGCGCTTCCCAGGCCACGCTGATCGTCAGCGCATTCTTCACTTTGATGAGCGACGACGCGGTGGAGGCGGCATGTTCCGCCTCCATCCATTCATTCGCAGAGGCGACGGAGCCCTGCAGGATGACCTCTCCGCCATTGATTTCAATGGCGATCGCCTTGGGGTCGGTCACGTCGCTCTTATCGAGCGCCTCGCGGACCGCCGCGCGAAGCCATACCGTCTCCAACCCTGTCATCGCAGCCTCGGCCCGAAGCGCCGCAGCCCCAATGGCGGCGGCGCCCGCTTTCCGGCTAACATATGGGCCGCGGCGGCCGAGGTTCCATGGGCTGCGTAAAACCGATAGCAGAAAGGGCCATGTTCTGCCGCATGACGGACTTCAGACGCGCGGCGACGCGCTATGATCGAAACGCCGCCAACTTCTTCGCCGCCGTTTGCATCGCCGCAACCGTCAGGGTTATGAGTCTGAACCCTCATCGTCCTGATGCGCTGTCGGAACAGGAGAATGTATCTTGACGGCCCAATCGTTGGCGATCGAGACGGACGACAGCGCTGACATCGAGCCGCTTTGGGCGGTTCGAGTGAACGCAAAGCTTTATGCCTTGCGATGGCCTAATATTTTGCTGTTCACGACGAGCGGCTTCTGGTTGTTTCTAGCAGTTTCTGGGGGGGACGAGACTGGAGCTGGCGATTCTAGCGGCAATCATAGTGCTATTATACCTTCTTTCACTATTACTGTTCTATTATATACTTGGAAAACGTCTAGTTTATGTCGGCTGTCGCCGCAGCATATCGACTTGTTATTGTATCCAAAAAAACAAAAGTGTTTTTACTGTCAAACATTCCATGGAAAGCTACGATTACGAAATTATGGCGTTTGTCAAAATATTTGAACTTGCTAGCGGCACAGCTATATCTATCGGTCAGGCTTCCCCTTTTTCTCGAGAGGGGTTATGGAGCTTTATCAAGGAGGTTCCACCGAGCCCTTTATCCATTAAGAACAATCCCTATAGAGGCCTCGTATTTGAGTTCGATAAAACGGGCGTGTGGATAAATAAGTCCTGCGTCCAAATTCAAGGCATTAGCGTTGAAAATAACATCGTTCGCAGTTTTATTTCGATGAACGTAAAGAGCACCCGCTATATGCCTGTATTGTTTCTTAACGACACGATTTTTTGCGACAAAGAGCATGTAGAGATGATCGTTGGACGGATCTTGAGTTCCGACCGCGGCATGGAGCTGCAAAAAGCGGGAACAGCGCCCTCACAATAATTTGTGGTGGCCGCCAGAGGCGGCGATAATCGCCGGCTCCGCGAGCGTCTAGACTAGCCGTTACCCCTCATAATAGTCGCGCACCAGCTGGTCGAGCAGTCGCACGCCCCAGCCGGCGCCCCAGCTCTGATTGATGTCGCTGGTGGGCGAACCCATGCCTGTGCCGGCGATGTCGAGATGCGCCCAGGGCGTCTTGCCGACGAAGCGTTGCAGGAAATGCGCGGCGGTGATCGAGCCGGCGTGACGGCCCCCGGCATTTTTCATATCCGCGAATTTGGAGTCGATCAGCTTGTCGTAGGCCGGGCCCATCGGCATGCGCCACAGCTTTTCGCCGATATGGCTCCCGGCTTTGGTCAGACGCTCGGCGAGTTCGTCATTATTCGAAAAGAGCCCGCAATATTCCTGGCCCAGGGCCACGAGAATGGCGCCGGTGAGCGTCGCGAGGTCGACGACCGCCTCGGGCTTATGTTTTTCGATGACATAGGTCAGCGCGTCGGCAAGGACGAGCCGGCCCTCGGCGTCGGTGTTGATGATCTCGATTGTCTGGCCGGACATGGACTTGACGATGTCCCCCGGACGCTGCGCCTTGCCGTCCGGCATGTTCTCCACGAGGCCGAGCACGCCGATGATATTGGCCTTCGCCTTGCGGGCGGCGATGGCGTACATGGCGCCGGTCACGGCGGCGGCGCCGGCCATGTCGCCCTTCATGTCCTCCATCGAGGCCGCCGGCTTGATGGAAATGCCGCCGGAGTCGAAAACGACGCCCTTGCCGACGAAGGCGATCGGCGCGGCGCCCTCGGCGCCCCCGCTCCAGCGCATCACGACGAGGCGGCTGCCCGCTTCCGATCCCTGCCCAACGCCCAGCAGCGCCCGCATGCCCAATTCGCCCATCGCCTTTTCGTCGAGAATCTCGACCTCGACCCCGAGCTTCATCAGCTCCGAAGCGCGGCGCGCGAATTCGATCGGCGTCAGGACGTTCGCGGGCTCATTGACAAGCGTGCGCGCCAAGACCACGGCTTGCGCCAAATGGCCGCTTTCCGCCATCGCCGCGCTGGCGCTTTCGGGATCGGCAAGGGCGACGACGACCTCGGTGGGGCCGTCCCGATCGCCGTCGTCCTTTTTCTTGGTCTTGTAATGATCGAACTTATAGGCGCGAAGCCAACCCCCAAGGGCGAATTGGGCGACCGCGCGTTCCGGCGCGGTAAGCCCCGCCGGCAGATCGAACAGCGCCACCGCCCGCGTTCCGGGACCGATTTTCGCCGCCGCCTGCCCGCCAAGGGTGAAAAAATCGTCGAAGGGCTTTGGGGATTCGCCGTCCTCCCCCGCGGAGTCGTCCGCCGCGCCGACGCCCATGAGGATGACCCGGCTGGCGGGCGCGCCGGGCGCCGCCAGAATTTCGAGCGAAGTCCCGGATTTACCCTTGAATTTCGCCGCCGCGGCGGCGCGCGCAAGATGGGCGGCCGCGTCCTTCAGGAAACTGGCGGCGCGCTCGCCCATGGCGAGATCGCGGCCGACGAACGCGACGAGCGTGCGCGGCTGTCCCGCCTCCTCGGGCTGGCGCAGCAGCGCTTCGGCGGCTTCGAACGGCTGGAGTTCATATTTCGCATTGACGAGCATATAGGGCCTCTTGCCTCCCGCCGAAGCGGGCGCCGTTGCGCCGCATAGGCGTCGGCTTGTTGAGAAACTTAGCGCCGGCCGCGCGCCGGGCGCAGTTTTGACGGGATTGGCGCGCACTATCTTCCGGCGGGCGGCGGCGGTCAATTGCGGCTGGCGCCGTCGCGCCATTCCAGAGTCCATTTCCCCGCCGCGGAATCGCCGCGATTTTTGCGCAGAAATCCGCCGTGGCGCAAAAGCAACGCGCGCAAATTGAATATGTTGGGGCGGCTCGAAGGGTCCGCGAGAGGCTTGCGCCCACACAAGCGAGCGTCTAGCGATCATTGCCTGAGCTGTGATGATCGCGCCAAGCGCGAAGGGGGAGTGCCGCAGTTATGATCGGGGCGACGATCACGCGCTATTTCGCGCTGCGGTTCATGCGCACGATCCTGGGGATTTTTTTTACGATTTTCTGTTTGATGTTCGTCGTGGTTTTCGTCGAGATGCTCCGGCGCAGCAGCGACAATCCTCAAGCCGGCGCGGCGACCGTGGCGTTGATGACGGCGATGCGGGTGCCGGCGGCCGCCGAAATGATCCTGCCTTTCGCCGTGCTTTTCGGGTCCATGGCGACCTTCGTCGACCTCACCAAGAAGCTGGAGCTGATCGTCGCCCGCGCCGCGGGCATGTCGGTCTGGCAGTTCATCGCGCCGCCGGCGCTGACGGCCCTGCTGATCGGGGTTGTATCGGTGGCCATCTACAATCCGCTTTCGTCGTCGATGAAGCAGCGCTCGGAACAGATGGAGTGGGACCTTTTCGGCGTTCCCGGCAGTCTACGAATCGATCATGGCGTCTGGCTGCGCCAGCATGGCGTCGACGGCCTCGCCATCATGCATGCGATGAATTCTTCCAAGGGCGGCGCCGAGCTGGCGGAGGTCAGCGTCAATATCTACGCGCCGCGCGGCGGCTTCCTCGAGCGGGTCGAAGCCCGGCGCGCGCGGCTCGAGCCCGGAGTCTGGGTTCTCGAAAACGCGCAGGTGAGCATGCCCGGAGAACCGTCGCGTAAGGTCGGCTCCTATATGCTTGCGACCGACCTTACGCCCGAGCAAGTCGCGGCGGCGACGACGCCGCCGCAGGGAACGCCCTTCTGGTCGCTTCCGGAAATGACCGCGCGAACCGCCGAAGCAGGTCTCGACGCGACCGGCTATCGCCTGCAATTTCAAACGCTTCTTGCCAGGCCGCTGTTGCTCGTGGCGATGGTTCTCGTCGCCGCTTCCTTTTCATTAAGATTCTTTCGATTTGGCGGCGTCGCCAAAACGCTTTCGGGTGGCGTGGCCGCAGGCTTCGTGCTCTATATCGTTACCAAAGTCCTCTCGGATCTCGGCGGCGCGGGCATGATCAGCCCTATCGTGGCCGCATGGTCGCCTGCGCTTGTCGGGAGCATGTTGGGCACGGTGATCTTGCTGTATTCGGAGGACGGCTGATGGCGTTCGCCCGCCCCTCCTGGCGTTTTCCCCTTGTTGCGGCCGGCTTCCTTCTCGCCGAGGCGGCGTTCGCGAACGTCGCCGCGGCGGCGGCGCCTGTCGGCGGAGACGGCGCGCGCATGGTCGTCGAAGCGAAGGAGCTCGTCTACGACGAGAAAAAGAACACCATCACCGCGCGCGGCGACGTCCAGATCTATTATAAGGGCCGATTGCTCGAGGCCGACCGCGTCACTTATGACCAGAACACGTCGCGCGTCTTCGCCGAGGGCCACGCCAAGCTGACCGAAACGGACGGCTCTATCGCTCGGGCCGAGCGGTTCGACCTCACCGACGACTTCAAGAACGGCTTCATCGACAGCCTGCAGGTCGACACCGCCAACAACACGCATTTCAGCTCGCCGCGCGCCGAGCGCGCCAACGAGACCACGACCTTCGACATGGGCTCCTACACCGCCTGCGAAGCCTGTCGCGATGATCCCTCGAAACCGCGCACGTGGCAGATTCACGCCAAGCGAATCATCCACGACAACGCCGAGAAGATGGTCTATTACGAAGACGCGACCTTCGAAATGCTTGGCGTGCCGATCGCCTATGTGCCGTTCTGGTCCTCGCCGGATCCGTCGGTCAAGCGCAAGTCCGGCTTTCTGTCGCCGGTCTTCGTCTATCGTTCGCAGCTCGGCGGCGGCGTTGGCGTTCCCTATTTCTGGGCGATCGCCCCCGATTACGATCTCACGGTCACGCCGATCTATTTCTCGCGCCAGGGCCCGTTCGTCTCGGCCGAATTCCGCCAGCGCTTTGATAACGGCTCCTATATGATCCGCGCCGAGGGCACGCATGTGCAAGACACCGGCGCCTTCGCGCCGGCCCCGCTCGGCGCCGGCAACAAGCAGTGGCGCGGCGCCGTTCAATCCTCCGGCGACTTCTGGCTCAATGACCGCTGGCGCGCCGGGTGGGACATCACGGCGCTCTCGGATCGCTACTTCTTTCAGGACTATAAGCAGTACAACTATCTCCTGCAGAACTACTTCTTCCGCGAATCCTCGTCGACGATCTATCTGACCGGCCAAGGGCCGCGCAGCTATTTCGACATGCGCGGATATTATTTCCAGGTCCTCTCGCCCAATGACGTGCAGGCGCAGCAGCCCGTCGTCCATCCGGTGATCGACTACAACCGCGTTTTCGACATCGACCCGGCGGCGACGGCGGGGATCGGCGGTCAGGTTGAAGTCGACGCCAATGTGACGAGCACCTCCGCCAGCGTCGCCAACTTCGAGTCGATACAGCCGCGCACCCTCGACCGCATCTATGGCCTCTACAATGTTTGCCAGATCTACGGGCGGGCCTCAAACCCGGCGCAGAGCGGCTGTCTGTTGCGCGGCGTCGGCGGCGATTACGAACACGCGACGATCAGCGGCTCCTGGAAGCGCAAAATCATCGATCCTGTCGGCGGCGTGTGGACCCCCTTCGCTTTCGCGCGGTTCGTGGGCAGCTATCTCAATTACGACCGACAGGGATTGTTCCCGATCTATAATCAGTCGCTGTCGCCCATTCCCAACGGGGCGCAGGGCCAGTTCTTCGACGGCGCCGACAATCGCTTCCGCGGTCAGGCGCTGCCCGGCTTCGGCGCCGAATGGCGCTATCCGATCCTCGCCAGGAGCTTTGTTGGCGACATCGTCTTCGAACCCATCGTTCAGGTCGTCGCGCGTCCCAACGAGACCTCGATCCCGTCGCTGGTCAATATCGACGCGCAAAGCCTGGTGTTCGACGATTCGACCTTGTTCGAATGGAGCAAATTCTCCGGCTACGACAGGTTCGAAACCGGCACGCGCCTTAATTACGGCGGACAGGCCACCTTGTCGCTTTCCAACGGCGGCTTCATCAATGCGATGGTGGGCCAATCGCGTCAGATCGCCGGCGCCAATTCCTATGCGCAAGCCGACGCCGCCAATGTCGGGCTTGATTCGGGCCTGAACTCGCGCGCGTCGGATATCGTCGGGCGCTTCGCCTTTGCGCCGTCGTCCTTCTTTAGCGTCGTCGCCAAGGGCCGCTTCGACAAGGGCGACTTGCGCGCCCGCCGGCTCGACGTGTTCGCCACAATGAATCTGGATCCGATGACGCTCCAGGTTCAATACGCCAATTACGCTTCGCAGCCGGCGATCGGCTTCGACCTGCGTCGACAGGGTCTGTCGGCGTCGGGGCGATACGACATCACGAAGAACTACTTCCTGACGGGCACCGTCACCTTCGACATGAGCCGTTATCTCTATAATTCCCTCACCACCATTCCAGCGACGACGGTGCCGATCACCGGCATCAATCTCACCGGCACGGCGCCCCTGTTCTCGGTCGCGACGCTTGGCGGCGGCATTGGCTATCAAGACGAGTGCACGACGCTGTCGATCAATTATACGCAGATCTATCAGCCGCAGTCGTACACGGGCCTGCCGGCGCGCAATCAGACGGTGATGGTCACGCTCCAGCTGCGCACCTTGGGCGAAGCGAAGTTCAACTACGGCGTCGGTTCCGTGCTGGTGAACGACGGCGTGCGGTCCAACGTGACGCGCTGACTTGTTCGCGCTCAATGGACCATCCTCGCCACAGGAGGACGCCTGCGGTTCGCCGTGCTAAAAGCGCCGCGATGCAGGGCGCACGACCAAGACGCGCTGTCGCGTAAAGGAGAAGGTAATGAAGTTTTTCATCCCGCTCGCCGCTGGCGCATGCCTCGCCCTCGGGCCTGCGACGCCGCTCCTCGCCGAGGAGTTCTCCGGCAAGCAAAAGGTTGAGATTGAGAAGGTCGTTCATGACTATCTTATTTCCAATCCGGAAGTGATCCGGGATGCGATCGACGAACTTGGCAAGCGGCAAAAAGTCGCCGAAGCGGCCACGCGCGAAAAGGCGGTCAGTGAGCACGGCGACAGAATTATCAACTCGCCCAACCAGGCGGTGGTGGGCAATCCCGATGGCGACGTCACGCTCGTCGAATTCTTCGATTATAATTGCGGCTACTGCAAACAATCGCTCAAGTCCGTCGCCAAGCTCATTGAGGAAGATCCGAAGCTTCGGGTGGTGCTGAAGGACTTCCCAATTCTGGGGCCGGACTCGGTGGAGACGGCGCAGATCGCCACCGCTGCGCGCATGCAGCTCGACAGCAAGAAATTCTGGGATTTCCACCGCAAGCTGCTGACGACGCGCGGCCATATCGGCAAGCAACAGGCGCTGGCGGCGGCCAAGGAGGTCGGCGCCGATGTGGCCCGTCTCGAAAAGGATATGGCGAGCGCGGAGACGAAGGACGCGCTCAAGGAAGTCGTGACGCTCGCCGATGAGCTGAAGTTCGACGGAACGCCCGCATGGGTGATCGGCAAGGAAGCGATCGTCGGCGGCGTGCCCTACGCTCAGCTGAAAACCAAGGTGGACAATTTGCGCAAATGCGGCAAGACCGTTTGCTAGAACGCGCCTCGCGAAAGCGTGAACGCCGGCTTTCGCGTAGCGCGCGCTCTATGCTTTTGGAATCGATGATCTTCGCCGCATTCTGGCGATTCCGCCCAGATGCGGCGTGGTGCAGCGGCGCGGGCTTCCTTTGCGGCGACATTAAGGCTAATACAGACCGCCTGCCGGCTTTGAGAGTTTCGGGAACGTTTCGGAAGCGCGATGTCAGCCGTCCATGTGCTTAACGGTCCCAATCTCAATCTTCTCGGCAGGCGCGAGCCGGCGATTTATGGAACGGCGTCGCTCGACGACATTCGCGCGACCCTGGAGAAGCGTTGCGGCGAACGCGGCATGGCGCTCGTTTTCCGGCAATCCAATCACGAAGGCGATCTCGTCGACTGGATCCAGGAGGCCGGCGGCGCCGGCGCGCCGGTCATTTTGAACGCCGGCGCGCTGACCCATACGTCCATCGCCCTCTATGATGCGATAAAAGGCGCGGAGGCTTTCGTCATCGAAGTGCATCTTTCCAACGTGCACGCGCGCGAAAGCTTTCGCAGCCGCTCCTTCATCTCGCCGGCGGCGCGCGGGGTGATCGCCGGGTTCGGCCCGCTGTCCTATGTCCTTGCCCTCGAAGCTGTCTTTGAGAACGAACTAAGAAAGAACTGAAACCCTTATGGCGCGCAAAGCTCAACCGCCTCGCAACGCTCCCTCCCGCAAATCAGCGCCGGCGCGCGCGTCCGCCATCGACGCGGATCTGCTGCGCACGATCGCCACGCTCGTCGCCGATAGCGATTTGACCGAATTCGAAGTGGAGAAGGGCGATCTGCGCATTCGCGCCGCCCGCGCGCCCGCCGCCTCCTTCGCCGGCGCTTCCGCCGCGCCGCCGCCGGCCGCCCACCTCTTGTATCCTGCGGCGTCGACGCCGAAGACGACGACGCCCCCCGCTCCGGCTCCCGCGGAACCGGCCGTCGAGTTCCTGGACGCCGTCAAGTCGCCGATGGTCGGCACCGCCTATCTGCGGCCCAATCCCGACGCCAAGCCTTTCATCGACATCGGCGCGCGCGTTTCGATTGGCGACAAGCTCCTACTGATCGAGGCGATGAAGACCTTCAACGACATCGTCGCGCCAAAGTCCGGCGTGGTGGTCGCCATACTGGTCGAGGACGGCCAGCCTGTCGAATACGGCGAACCTCTTCTCGTGATCGAGTAGGCGGCGCGCGGGATGTTCGACAAAATCCTCATCGCCAACCGCGGCGAAATCGCGCTGCGCATCCTGCGCGCCGCCAAGGAATTGGGCGTCGCGACGGTCGCTGTGCATTCGACCGCCGACTCCGACGCCATGCATGTCAAGCTCGCCGACGAGTCGGTGTGCATCGGGCCGGCGGCGGCGCGCGATTCCTATCTCAATATTCCCGCGCTGCTCTCCGCCTGCGAAATTACCGGCGCCGACGCCGTGCATCCAGGCTATGGCTTTCTTTCCGAGAACGCGCGTTTCGCCGAGATTCTCGAAGAGCACAACATCACCTTCATCGGCCCGAAATCCGAGCATATTCGCCTGATGGGCGATAAGATCGAAGCCAAGGCCACCGCCAGAAAACTCGGCATTCCCTGCGTGCCCGGCTCCGACGGCCCGGTGCTCAGCGAAAAGGATGCGCTGAAGGTCGCCGAAAAGATCGGCTTTCCCGTGCTGGTGAAGGCGGCGTCGGGCGGGGGCGGCCGCGGCATGAAGGTGGCGCGCGACAGGGACGATCTTGCCGTCGCCATCGCGACCGCGCGCACCGAGGCGAAGGCCGCCTTCGGCGACGATACCGTCTACCTCGAGAAATTTCTCGAGAAGCCGCGCCACATCGAGATTCAGATTTTCGGCGACGGCAAGGGCGAGGCGGTTCACCTAGGCGAGCGGGACTGCTCTCTGCAGCGGCGCCATCAGAAAGTCTGGGAAGAAAGCCCCTCCCCCGCGCTCAACGACACGCAGCGCATGGACATCGGCGAGATCTGCGCGCGCGCCATGCGGGACATGCAATACGCCGGGGCCGGCACGATCGAGTTTCTCTACGAGAACGGCGACTTCTATTTCATCGAGATGAATACGCGCATCCAGGTCGAACATCCGGTGACCGAGTCGGTCACCGGCGTCGATCTCGTCTGCGAACAGATCCGAGTGGCGGCGGGCTCCCCGCTCTCTCTACGCCAGGAGGACATCCGGTTCTTTGGCCACGCCATCGAATGCCGCGTGAACGCCGAGCACCCGCTGAACTTCAGGCCTTCGCCCGGCCGCATCGCCTATTATCACCCGCCCGGCGGCGTCGGCGTTCGGGTCGATTCGGCCGTCTATCAGGGCTATTCGATCCCGCCGAATTACGATTCGCTCATCGGCAAGCTGATCGTTCATGGGCGCAACCGCACCGAGGCGCTGATGCGGCTGCGGCGTTCGCTCGACGAATTCATCGTCGACGGCATCGACACGACGCTGCCGCTGTTCCGCACGCTGGTGCGCAACGCCGACGTTCAGAACGGAATCTACGACATTCATTGGCTGGAGCATTTCCTGGCCACAGGCGGCATCGAACCCGACTTTTGAGCGTGAGGAGAGCAAGATGACGCGGCCTCTGTTGGCGATGGCCTTCGTCGCCGTGGCGGCGGCCGCGCCGCTCTCGTCCGTCGTCGCCAAAACCATTGTGCGCGGTCGCTTCGTCTTTGTCTGTTCCGGCGATTCCAACGCCCTGATGACGGTCACTTTTCTTGGCGCCAAGGCCAATCGGGCGAAGCTTGTCTTTCAAGGCGAGACGGTGATGGCCAAGCAGGCGATGGCCGCGAGCGGCGCGCGATATGTCGCCAAGGACATCGAGTTCTGGAACAAGGGCGACGACGCCATGGTCGAATGGCGCGGCGCCAAGCTCAACTGCACGACCCGGCGCTGATCCGACTTTTGCAAAGAAAGTCGACGGACAAGGGTGGCGCGGCGTTCGCGCGCCGCTATCCTTGAGAACATGTCGCGCCTCAACGCCCCCTATGCGATCACCCCGCATCTGCTGCTGCGGGCCTATTCGATCGGACTTTTTCCGATGGCGGAAAGCGCCGAGGACGATCAGCTTTACTGGGTGGACCCCGAGCGGCGCGCTATCTTTCCGCTGGACGGCTTCGCGGTGTCGCGCTCATTGGCCAAAACGGTGAAATCCGACCGTTTCCTGGTCAGTGTCGACCAGGACTTCGACGCGGTGATCGAAGCCTGCGCCGCTCCAGCCTTCCGCCGCGAACGCACCTGGATCAACGCCGAAATCCACCGGCTGTATCGCGAGCTCTTCGATCTCGGCTTCGCACATACGGTGGAGTGCCGACGCGAGGGGCGTCTGGTCGGGGGACTTTACGGCGTAGCGCTCGGCGGCGTGTTTTTTGGCGAGAGCATGTTCCATCTGGAGCGCGACGCCTCGAAGGTCGCGCTGACGCACCTCATGGCGCGATTGCGGGCCGGAGGCTTCCAGCTGGTCGACACGCAATTCATCACCCCGCATCTTGCCTCGCTTGGAGCGATCGAGATTTCCCGCGAGGCCTATCATCGAACGCTCGAACAGGCGCTCCCGACAACGGCCGATTTCAACGTCTGGGGGAAGGACTCACCCGTGAGCGGAGCCAAGGCCCTGGCGGCGCTCGCCGATTAGAAGGGGAAAAGCGGATTGCCTTCCGGCGCGGGCGGCGCCGCAGGCGCTGATCGTTGACCGCGCCGCTTCCTTTTTCTGCGCCCTTCCGCCGGGGGCGCAGCCTCCTCGACATCGCTCGGCGGCGGGGCCGCCTCGGGGTCAATAGGCGGCGGCGCGGCCTGATCGGCCGGTCCGATGGGCTGATTTTCCATCGGCGGGGGCGCCGCCGGCTCGACTCTGCGCGAGCGGCGCTTCTTGCCGCTGTCGGGAGGCGCCGTCGCCTCGGTCTCGGCCGGCGGAGTCGCAGGCCCCGCGGCCTCGGCCGGCGGCGCGGCTTCCTTGCCGCCTTTGCAGTCGACGAGCCAGACGTCATAGACCGGATGCTCGACGCCGTGGAGGCCCGGACTTGCGGCGAACATCCAACCCGAGAAAATGCGTTTCGCCTCCTGTTTGGCGTCGACCCTGGCGGTTTCGGCCTTGGGATCCGTTCGGCGTTCCGGCTTGAGGATCAGCTCGTCCACTTCGACGAAGCTCGTGGTCTGCGGCGTCTCGGTCTGCGGTCTTGTGTTGCAAACCCGCGGCGTCACTTGAAGCGCGCCGAACTGCACGGTTTCGTCGATGGCGACGTCGAAATTGATGATCCTGCCGGTGGTCTTGTCGAGCCCGGCGAAAATCGCCGTCGGATGTCGGATCGGCTCGGCTGACGCGGCGAGCGCAAAATACGCCCATACGCCAAGAGCCGCTGGCGCCAGGGACAGGGGCAATTTCATCCGATCACCGCGTGATTGTCAGCCTGCCCTGAACGGGCCGGCGACGAAAACAGGCAACAAAGGCGTTTCCAAGGAAACAGCGCCGCTCAGCCTTCGGGCCGCCATGGGACGTAGTCCCCGCCGGCGGGCGGGCGATTTCCAAGAACGAGCTGCGAGCCCGGCGGCCGATAGGCCTGCGGCGTGCCCGTCAAATTCGGTTCATAGGGCAATTCCCATGCGCGCGGCCGATAGGTCTCCTCCGGGGGCGGCGTATCGACCGTGTGATGCAGCCAGCCGTACCATCCGGGCGGCGTGGCCGAGCCTTCGCAATAACCATTGTAGATCACCCAGCGCCGTTCGAACCCGAGCGCCGGATCGATCTTGCCGCCGCGCCGGCGGTAATAGACATTGCCGAATTCGTCCTCGCCCACGCGCTCGCCATAGAGCAGCGTCCACAGTCCGGTGCTGAGCGTGGCGCGGTTCCACCAGGTGAAGAAGCGAACGATATAGGACATGTCCGGGGCGTCCTTAATTTCTAGCGCGCCCCTTATTGCGTCTGGCGGCGTCAATGTCCAGCGCGCCGCGCGGGCTTGACGCTCGCCTATGCTTCCGGCCACGCTAGAGACATCGGCGCCGAGCCGGAGGCTCATATGTCCGCGACCCTTACCGCCCGATGCTGCGTCGTCGGCGGCGGCCCTGCCGGGCTCATGGCCGGATTTCTGCTGGCGCGCGCCGGCGTCGATGTGATCGTCCTCGAAAAACACGCCGATTTTCTGCGCGATTTTCGCGGCGACACGATCCATCCCTCGACGCTGCGGCTGATGGAAGAGCTTGGGCTGCTAGACGAATTCCTGCGCCTGCCGCATCACAAGGCCTATGAGCTCGCGGCCTGGATCGGCGATCGAAAATTCAAGGTCGCCGATTTCAAGAGCCTGCGCGGCAAATGCAATTTCATCGCCTTCATGCCGCAATGGGATTTCCTCGATTTCATCGCGGCGCATGCGCGGACCTTGCCGAATTTCCGCCTGTTGATGAAGACCGCCGCCGAAGACCTTATTTGGGACGGCGACCGGGTCCGCGGCGTATCGGCGACCAGCCCGGAAGGCGCGTTGGAAATCAGCGCCGATCTCGTCATCGCCGCAGATGGGCGCGGCTCTCGCCTGCGCCCCGCCGCTCATCTCGACGTCGAAGATTTCGGCGCGCCGATGGACGTCTTGTGGTTCAAGCTGCCGCGCGCGGAAAGCGACCCCGACGAGACCTTCGGCCGCATCACGCCCGGGCGCATGCTGATCATGATCGATCGCGGCTCCTATTGGCAGTGCGGCTGCGTCATTCCCAAGGGCGGCGCGGAGGAATTGCGCCAGAAAGGCGTAGAGGCGTTCCGCGACTCGATCGCCGCGGCGACGCCTTTCCTCGCTGATCGCATCGACACGCTCGCCGACTGGACGCAGATCAATTTGCTGACCGTTCAGGTCAATCGGGCAAAGACATGGAGCCGCCCGGGACTGCTGTGCATCGGCGACGCCGCGCACGCGATGTCGCCGGTCGGCGGCGTCGGGGTCAATCTCGCCATCCAGGACGCGGTCGCGGCCGCCAATCTTTTGGCCGCGAAGCTGCGCGACGATGCGCTGAGCGACGACGATCTCGCAAGCGTGCAGCGGCGGCGCGAATTTCCGGTGCGCGTGACGCAGCGCCTTCAGCTCGCGATCCAAAATCGCGTCGTCCGCAGCGTGCTCGCCGCCGACAAGCCCATCGAGGCGCCGCTTGTGCTGCGTCTCTTCGACGCCATTCCCTTGCTGCGGCGATTGCCGGCGCGGCTCATCGGACTTGGCGTGCGCCCCGAGCATATCCAGACGTCGCGGTGATGCGAATTCCGCCTGTTCCGTCCACCCCATCATTCCCGGCAGGCCAAAGGCCTGACCGGGAATCCAGAGCAAATCCCGCAGATTCAAATTGCGACTCTGAATTCCCTATCGCGCGCTTTGCGCGCGTCGGGAATGGCATCCCAACTGTTCAGGCGGATATGGCAGGGTGGCGGGTCAGTCCGTCGCGCGGATGAACGCGCCGAAGGCGCGCGGGCCGTCGCCGGTCTCCGCTTTTCCCAGAACTTTCAGCGTCTGCGCGTCGACCGCCCAGAGTTCGTTCGAGAACCAGTTGGCGACATAGAGCCGCGCGCCGTCGCCGCTCACCGAAAGCCCTTCCGGATATTCGCCGACCTTCACGGTTTCGAGCGGCGCCAGAGTTTCGGCGTCGAACACGCTGACGCTGTCGCCATGTTGATTGGCGACGAAGACGCGTCCCTTGGCGAGCGCCACCGTATAGGGCCGGCTGCCGCATTTCAGCGTCGCAATGACCTTGCGCGCGGCGAGATCGACGACGCTGACGTCGTCCGATTCGACATTGGCGGAATAGGCGCGCGCGCCGGCGGCGTCGATCGTCACGCCGAAAGGATGTTTGCCGACTTTGATCGTCGCAATGCGCGCGAACGTCGCCGCGTCGATGAAGGAGAGCGCATTGTCGTCGCGGTCGGCGACGACAATCGTCTTGCCGTCGGGCGCAACGGCGACGCCGGACGCCATGGCGCCGACGCCGACGCTGCGTTGCGCGCCGCCATTCGTAAGATCGATCTCGACAAGACGACGGCCGTAGAGATCTGCCACATAGATGCGCTTGCCGTCAGGGCTCGCGGCGACGCCGAGCGGGCCGCCCTCAACCGGAATGCGCTTTTCGATGCTGCGCGTCGCCGCGTCGATAATGGTGACGAACTTGCCTTCGGGACTGGTGACGAAGGCGCGCGCGCCGTCGCGCGACACCGCGATTCCCGCCGGCTTGCCGCCGATGGGCAGCGTCGCGACGGTCTCCATTTTGGCGAGGTCGACGATCGACAAAGCGTCGGCGCCCTGCGCGGTGACGAAGGCCTCGTCGGCGGCGGCGGGGGCGGAGAGGACGGCGTTGGCGAGAAACAGACTCCCCCCCATCATGGCCGGGCTTGTCCCGGCCATCCACGCGAGCGCCAAGCGCATGGCCGCTTTTCCTGCGACGGATCGACCCGTCCTGGCTTGGATGCCCGCGACAAGCGCGGGCATGACGGGCTGAACCCTCACTTCTCTTCCGCCTTCGCCTTCAGCGCCGCGAGATTGGCGCGATGCAGCGCCGTCACCGCGGCGATGGCGACGTCGTCGTTCAGCTCCGGCGGCGGGTCATTGTTGGGATAGCCGCGGTAGAAACGCGCCTTCCATTCCGCCTCGGTCTTGCCGCCCCCCGCCGGCCGCAGCGTGATCACCGCCGTGTAATTCGTCGCCGGCAATGTCTTCACGTCGTCGCCCTCGCGATGAAAACCCAGCATCATCCGCTCGGCGCCGCGCTTCGTCAGCAACTCCTCGACGACGACGTCGTCAGCCATGATCAGCTTGCGCCGCGCCTGGTCGGGGACATCCTCCCCCGAGGCCTCGACACGGACGACGCCCGGCAGCCAGTCGGCGTGGGCAAAGTCAGCGATGAGCGCCCAGACCTTGTCCGGCGGCGCATCGATGAGCGTCGTTTCGACGACCTTCAGCGGCGAGGCGCCATGCGCCGCAATCGCCGCGCCCGGCGGAAAAGCGAGCGCCGCCGCGCCGCCGAGCAACTGGCGGCGCGTCACGGCGGCACTGACCGGCGCTTTGCGCATCGCGCGGCGCTTACTTGCCCTCGGCCTTGGCCTTCAACGCCGCGAGCCCCGACTTGTAGACGTCGCTCACCGCCTTGACGCCGGCCTCGTCGGAAAGCTCCGGCGGCGGATCATTGTTCATGAAGCCGCGATAGAAGGCGCCTTTCCACTCAACGACGCTCTTGCCGCCGTCGTCCTTCACCGAGATCGTCGACGAATAATTATTGACCGGCAGCACTTTAACGTCGACGGCGTCGATCTTGTAGCTCATCGATTTGCCGTCCGCGTCATATTTTGTCAGCGACTCCTCAATCACGCCGCCGTCCTTGAGGGTCAGCTTGCGCTTCGCGTCGACGGCGTTGCCGCCCGTTCCTTCGGTCTTGGCGACCGCGGGATGCCAGCTCAAATCCTGGAAATTGCCGACGATCTCCCAGATCTTCGCGGCCGGCGCGTCGATTTCGATTTTTTCGACGACCTTCTGACGCGACGGGCCGTGCGCCAGCGCTGGCCGGGCGATCAGCCCGGCGGAAAGAAGCGACAGAGCCGCAACGACACATGCGCGGCGCGCAAGCACAAACGTCATGAGGATCTCCCCGAAAACCTGATCTTGGCCGCCCGCGGGCGGCAGGGGCACATAACGGCGCCCCGCGTTCCTGCGTCAAGGCGGGGGGCGACGCGCATGCGCCGCAAGGATGCGCCGCCGTGTCCAATTCGCGGCGAAAACCCTTGCGCTGATCTTGCATCCTGGCGATCGCCATCCATATACCATCCATGTGGAAGGTTTGAGGCGCAAATGGGCGACTTACACAAATTGCGGGAAAAGCCCGCCGAGACAGAGAAAATCACCATCAATATCGGCTTCGTCGATCTGGGCCGGATTGATCTGCTGGTGCGCGAAGGCTTCTACTCCAATCGCACCGATTTCATCCGCACCGCGATCCGCAACCAACTCGGCGCGCACGCCGACGCGGTCAAGCAATCCATCGTCCGAAATACGCTGGAGCTCGGTCTGCGGCACTACAGCCGCGAAGACCTCGAGGCGGTGAAAGCCGCTGGCGGCAAGCTGAGCATTCATGTCCTGGGACTGGCGTCGATCGCCGAGGACGTCACCCCCGAACTCGCGCGCGAGACCATCGAATCCCTCACCGTGCTTGGCGCGCTCCAAGCCAGCAAATCCGTCAAGGCGGCGCTCCAGGACCGAATCAACTAACCTCCCTCTCTCCAGGTGTAGACACAATGAAAAATCTTCTGACGAGCGCCTTGAACAAGGCGACGAAATTGACGCGCGAGCAAAATCTTTCCGAGGCGACGCGCGTGTTGATGAACGCGCTGTCCCCTGGCGGCGCGGCGGCGCCGACGTCGGAGCCGGCCACGCACGCCGAAACGCGCCCGCCGCCCTTCCGCGTGCGTCGTCCGCTCGGCGAGACGCTGCAGCTGCTGCGCGGCGCCGGTCTTCCGGGACTCGACCAAAGCGGCGGGCCGCTGGTGGCGCTGCGCAAGGCTCCCGAGATCGACATTCCGCCGGGCGCCGTCTATCTCTCGCGCAGCTTCGTCGGCCCCGCGGGCGCCCGCGACTACAAGGTCTTCGCGCCCAACGGCGCCGGCGAGAGCAAACGGCCGTTGATCGTGATGCTTCACGGCTGCGCGCAGAACCCCGACGACTTCGCCGTCGGCTCGCGGATGAATGAGGTGGCTGAAGAACACGGCTTTCTCGTCGCCTATCCGGCGCAGTCGACGAAGGCCAATCAGATGGGCTGCTGGAACTGGTTCAACCCCGAGGACCAGGCGCGCGAGAAGGGCGAGCCCAGCCTGATCGCCGGCCTCACCCGCGCGGTGATGGCCGAATGGACCGTCGATGAGTCGCGCGTTTATGTTGCGGGCTTGTCGGCAGGCGGCGCCATGGCCGCGACAATGGCCGCGACCTATCCCGAGCTCTACGCCGCGGTGGGCGTGCATTCCGGCCTCGCGCATGGCTCGGCGAGCGATATGGCCTCGGCCTTCGCGGTCATGGGCGGCGGAAAGTTCGGCGCCGCGCGCGCGTCGATGTCCGGCGACGTCGTGCGGACAATCGTGTTCCACGGCGAAGCCGATCAGAAAGTGCATCCGACCAACGCCGAGGCGATCATCGACGGCGTTCGGCTCCGTCTTGCCGATGCGCAGGCGCGCGAGACCCGCGAGAGCGGATCGGCGGGCGGCCGCAGCTACAGTCGCACGATCATCGCGGATGCGCGCGGCGTCCCGCAGCTGGAGCATTGGGCGGTCGAGGGGCTCGGCCACGCCTGGTCGGGCGGCAATCCCGACGGCTCCTTCGCCGACCGCCACGGTCCCGACGCCTCGCGCGAGATGGTGCGGTTCTTTCTGTCGGATGCGGCGCGGGCGCGATAGCGCCCCCGCCGTCACACGGCCGTCTTATCGGCGGGCCATCTGCGGCCATGCCTTATCTGCGCGCGCTCGCCTTCGGCCTCACGCTGGCGGGCGCTCTCCTTTTCCTCGCGCCGCTGCAGGCTCTGGCGCGCCGCCGCGGCTGGCCGATTCAGCACGCGATTCAGACGCGCTTCTGCCGGGCGATCTGCGCGGTCATCGGCGTGAAGGTCGAGGCGCGCGGCGCCCTGCCCGCGCGCGCGCCGCGCTTCGTCGTCGCCAACCATGTCTCATGGACCGACATCATCGCGCTCGCGAGCCTCTACCCCTTCGTCTTTCTGGCGAAGCGCGAAGTCGCCAGCTGGCCCGTGCTCGGCCTGCTCGCGCGGCTGCAGGGCACGGTGTTCGTCGAACGCGGCGCGCGGCAGGACGTCGCCCGCGTCAATGACGCGCTCGCCGATCTGCTGCGCGCGGGCGGCGATGTCGTGGTCTTCGCCGAGGGCACCTCAAGCGACGGCTCCGGCGTTCTGCCGTTTCGATCGGCGCATTTCGCGCCGCTGGAGGCGATGGCCGCGCGCGGCGAGGCGCCGACGCTCGCGCCGGTCGCGATCGCCTATTCCGACGGCGCGCGCCGGATCGATGTGGGCTGGTATGGCGACATGACCTTCCTGCCGCATCTGTGGGGCCTGATGAAGCGCGGCGACGTCGAGTGCCGCATCGTCTTCGGCGAGGCGATCGCGACGAGAGGCAAAGACCGCAAGTCGCTCGCTATGGAGACGCGCGCATATGTGCAGGCGCTGCTGACGCCGGTTGGCGAGACTGAGAGGGTAGGAAGCGCCACTTGCAACGGCAATAAGCAGTAATCATCCCTAACTTATGCCACCGCGCTATGGAAGTGAAGGCCGGGACAACCCCGACTATGACGCGCGGTTGGTGTCGTTGCGCGAAGTAATGTCGCAAGAGCGCTTAGCCTCGCGGCATCAACTCTATGAGGATTCGGCGTGCTGACGCAGGACTCTTTTAATGATCCGAATCCTTTCCGCGTCATGCCCGTGCTTGTCACGGGCATCCACGCGGTTGGGCCACGCGTGTCATGCGGTCAATCGAGCAATGTCTCGGCGTGGATGGCCGGGACAAGCCCGGCCATGACGGTGAGAGACTGCGGCAAGGCGTGGGAAGAATTCGGGAGAGGCAGGCGCGTAGTGCCCAGTCTACCACCCTTCGAGACAATTGCTGCGCGAGCTGCTTTGAATCTCTCGGGAATCGCTAAATATCTAGGTTGAGCTGGATGGGAAAAACTGATCGATCGATAGACGCGGAATCCAACATATTTAGAAGTGTCGCTTTCGAAGTAACTAACCTAAAAAGGCGATAAGATGCCACCTTCGGATTTGCCGCTACAAAGCGCGCGACAATTTCGATTCCTTGCCCCGTAAGGCTCGCGCCAAGAGCGTAGTCGGCCAAGTTACCGCCTTGTCTTCGTATTAGCTCGCCGACAACGAAAAGTACGTGCAGGTGACCTTCGATGATCCAAGCCTCCGAAAAGGAGTGTCGCGTTGCGGCTTTCTGTTCAGCGATTGCAAGCTGACGCAGCTTTTCAATATCTCGATGTATAAGAAAAGCAGTCAAAATTAGATCGGCGTGTACGCTGGTCGCGTCGAACGCCTTTGAATATAAATCTCCAAAAATATCGTTTGAATTTGTTTTGCTAAGCGTGGGCTCTCCGTGAACATACGCCAGCAAGAGCTGGCCGGCGCGGGCCATGTCGATGATCTTTTCTGGGGGCGTTTCCAGGGCTTCGCCGCGCTTCCTTCGATAAGCAAAACCTTTTGCAGCAATGGCTCTCGCCAATTTTTCCTGAAACGAGTCGAACGCCCTTAAATCACGACCAAAAATCCGGCTTTGACTGTTCGCAGCGATTGCTATCTCTTCAATGAATTCCTCACTCGTAGTCTCGATCAGCTTGATCGAGACTATACCTTCGTTGAGCTTTAGCAACTTCGCCCCGCATTCGAATATGACGTTTGCGGTCTGTCCCCCATTCACGATTTTTGGATTAATTACAGTGAGGTCATGATGACCGTTTGGAAGTCCAATGATCTGATCGCACACAACGGTGATTCCGTTATTCAGATATGGGAACTTGTCCGCATTGCCGCTGATTAACGTCTCTCGGATTGCCGCGTTAACTTCATTATTCAAGCCTAAGTAATATCGAACGTTTTGTGCGAGTAGCCGTTCGTCGAACTGTCGTTCGGACTCAGAAACGAATTCCACAAAGTCAGCGAGCTTTGTGCAAAGATGTACACATCTGCCATGGCCTTCATCGAACTGTAGTACCTCGGTTTTCTTCGGTTTGAGGCGCTTTTTAAAAGTTGGTTTGGTTGCTCTCACGACACCGTGCGCAAGCTCGTATAGGCCGTGCTCGAAGAGTCGAATGCGATTTTGCGTTAGGTATGCGAGAAAGCGGTCTCTCTCGTTCGAAACAAGTTTTGCTTGGTTCGAAAACAGGTGAACATCTATCTGATATGGATCCAGAGCAATTATTTCCCAGATACTCCTTATATATAAGGCCAGGGCTGGGTTCGCGTCCGCAAGTCGGTCCTCGCGTTTATAGAGGACATCGTGAATGAGTGAGGAAAGCTTGTCGATTTCGTCGCTGGGGAAATTAGAATGTGCCTTTCGGAAGGAAGTTACGGTTTTGCACGAACAAATATTTATCGTCCGGTTCGCGTGATCAATATAGACGATGTCAACCCCGCGATCATTGCCTCCATCTACGATATATTCGTCTGCCTCGTTTTCTGGGACGCCAAAGACATCTACGAGAATCATTTTCGCGAATGCGAGATTTCTGGGCTTTTCATAGGGTTCAGCCACCTGCTGGAGACGTGCCTCCAGCAGTCCGAAATCAGCCAACGTGGGCCGCGAGGTACTCGCAACAGCGAGCTTCGACGGAGGCATAGAAGGCGGCTCTCTTAGCTACACCCCGTGGTCGCCCCACATGTCTCGCACTTCAGGCACGTGCCGTTGCGCACCAGCGTGAAATTCGCGCATTCCGGGCAGGCTTCGCCGACATAGCCCTTCATGCGCGCTTCGGCGCGTTTCTCGGCGACGCCGGTGACGGTCTTCGTCGGCTCGGTCCAGCCGAGCGTCGAGGTGGGTTCGTCCGCGTCATGCGTCGCGCCCGGCGTCTCGCGCAGCGCCACCGCGCCGCCGATGTTTCGAGCGGTGCCGAGAGCTTCGCCGCCGATGTTGCGCGCCGCGCCATGCGCGTCGCCGCCCACCACCATCAGCCGGTCGGCCTTGGCGCGGACGAGCCCCCGCGAGACCGATGTCCCCTCCGGCGCCTTGCCTTCATGCTCGCCCTTGCCGAGCACGTCATGGCCGATGTCCTCGGGCGAAATATGCGCGAGATCGTTGCGGCCGAGATAGGAGACGGCGAGTTCGCGGAACACATAGTCGAGGATCGACGTCGCGTATTTGATCGCGTCATTGCCCTGCACCGGGCCGGACGGCTCGAAGCGGGTGAAGGTGAAGGCGTCGACATATTCCTCGAGCGGCACGCCGTACTGCAGGCCGAGCGAAATGGCGATGGCGAAATTATTCATCAACGAGCGGAAGGCGGCGCCTTCCTTGTGCATGTCGATGAAGATTTCGCCGAGCCGGCCATCTTCGTATTCGCCGGTGTGCAGATAGACCTTGTGACCGCCGACGGCGGCCTTCTGAATGTAACTCTTGCGCCGGTTCGGCAGCTTCTCGCGCTCGCGCGTCACCTGATGCACGACGCGTTCGACGATGCGCTCGGCGACCTGCGCCGCGCGCGCCGGCATATTCGCCGCGACAAGCTCCTCGACCTTGTCCTCTTCCTCGTCGTCGCCCGAGATGAGCTGCGAGGACAGCGGCTGCGAGAGCTTCGAGCCGTCGCGATAGAGCGCATTGGCTTTGAGCCCGAGACGCCAGGACAGCAGATAGGCCTGTTCGCAATCCTCGATCGTCGCGTCATTGGGCATATTGATGGTCTTGCTGATCGCGCCGGAAATGAACGGCTGCGCCGCCGCCATCATGCGGATATGCGACTCGACCGAGAGATAGCGCTTGCCGGTGCGCCCGCAGGGGTTGGCGCAGTCGAACACCGGATAATGCTCGCGCTTCAAATGCGGCGCGCCCTCCAGCGTCATCGCGCCGCAGATATGGACATTGGCGGCGTCGATGTCGGCGCGTGAGAACCCCAGATGCGTCAGCAGATCGAAGTTCTTGTCGTCGAGCGCTGCCGCGGGAACCTTCAACACGCCGGTGAGGAACTCCTGCCCCAGCGTCCATTTGTTGAAGACGAATTTGATGTCGAAGGCGCTGCGCAGCGCGCCTTCGACCGCCGCGATCTTCTCGTCCGTAAAGCCCTTCGCGCGCAGGCTCGCGGTGTTGATCGCCGGGGCGTTGGCGAGCGAGGCGTGGCCGACGGCATAGGCCTCGATCTCGGCGATCTCGCTCTCGCGATAGCCGAGCGCGCGCAGGCCTTCCGGCACGGCGCGGTTGACGATCTTGAGATAGCCGCCGCCGGCGAGCTTCTTGAATTTGACCAGCGCGAAGTCGGGCTCGATGCCGGTGGTGTCGCAATCCATGACGAGACCGATCGTGCCGGTCGGCGCGACGACCGAGACCTGGGCGTTGCGATAGCCGTAGAGTTCGCCCAGCTCCAGCGCCCTGTCCCACGCCGCCGCGGCGCGCTGCATCAGCAGCGGATCGGGGCACGCCGGTCTGTCGAGCGGCACGGGGGCGATCGCGAGCTTCTCATAGCCGGCGCGCTCGCCATGCGCGGCGCGGCGATGGTTGCGGATGACCCGCAGCATCGCCTCGCGATTCTCCATGAAGCGCACGAAAGGACCGCGCTCCTTGGCCATTTCCGCGGAGGTCGCATAGCAGACGCCGGTCATGATCGCCGAAAGCGCGCCGGCGACGGCGCGGCCGGCTTCGCTGTCATAGGCGACGCCGGACGACATCAGGAGCCCGCCGACATTGGCGAAGCCGAGGCCCAGCGTGCGGTAGTCGTAGGACAGCTGCGCGATTTCCTTGGAGGGAAACTGCGCCATCAGCACCGAGATTTCGAGCACGACGGTCCACAGCCGAACGGCGTGCTCGTAGGAATCGACGTCGAAACGCCATCCCGTCGCATCGCCGTTCTCGCCCGTCGGCGCGCGAAACTGCAGCAGGTTCAGCGAGGCGAGGTTACAGGCGGTGTCGTCGAGGAACATATATTCGGAGCACGGATTCGACGCGCGAATGGGGCCGCCCGCCGGGCAGGTGTGCCAGTCGTTGATCGTCGTATGGAACTGGATGCCGGGATCGGCGGAGGCCCAGGCGGCGTAGCCGATCTTCTCCCACAGCTCGCGGGCTTTCAGCGTCTTCGAGACTTTGCCGTCAAGACGCTTGATGAGACTCCAGTCGCCGTCCCTCTCCACCGCCTGCAGGAAGGCGTCGGTGACGCGCACCGAATTGTTGGAGTTCTGACCCGAGACGGTGAGATAGGCCTCGCTGTCCCAGTCGGTGTCATAGGTGTCGAAGGCAATGTCCTTGTATCCCTGACGCGCGAATTGGACGATCCGCTTGATGAGATTGTCGGGCACGTCGTCGCGGCGCGCGGCCTTGATCTCGCGTTTCAGCGCCGGATTGATCTCGGGGTTGAAGCAGTCGTCGCCGGGGCCTTCGCAATTCACGCAGGCGCGCATGATCGCCTTGAGATGCTTCTTGACGATCTTCGAGCCCGTGACGAGCGAGGCGACCTTCTCTTCTTCCTTCACCTTCCAGTCGATGAAGGCTTCGACGTCCGGATGATCGATGTCGACGACGACCATTTTCGCCGCGCGCCGCGTCGTGCCGCCCGATTTGATCGCGCCCGCGGCGCGGTCGCCGATTTTGAGGAAGGACATCAGGCCGGAGGACGAGCCGCCGCCGGAGAGCTTTTCCTTCTCGCCGCGCAGCTTGGAGAAATTGGCGCCGGTGCCGGAGCCGTATTTGAACAGCCGCGCCTCGCGCACCCACAGATCCATGATGCCGCCATCATTGACGAGATCGTCGGCGATCGACTGGATGAAGCAGGCGTGCGGCTGCGGATGCTCATAGGCGGACTTCGACTTCACCATCTTGCCATTGGCGTAGTCGACATAGAAATGCCCTTGGCTCGGCCCGTCGACGCCGTAAGCCCAGTGCAGGCCGGTGTTGAACCATTGCGGCGAATTGGGCGCCGCCATCTGCATGGCGAGCATGTAGCGCAGCTCGTCGCTGAACGCCTGGGCGTCTTCCTCCGCATCGAAATAGCCGCCCTTCCAGCCCCAATAGGTCCAGGCGCCGGCGAGTCGGTCGAAGACCTGCTTGGCCGAGATTTCGGAGCCGTGGCGCTGATCCTTGGGGAGTTCGCTGAGCGCTTCCGTATCGGCGACCGAGCGCCACAGGAAGGAGGGGACCGCGTTTTCCTCGACGCGCTTCAAGCGCGCCGGCACGCCGGCCTTGCGGAAATATTTCTGCGCCAGAACGTCGGCCGCGACCTGGCTCCACTGGTTCGGGACCTCGATATTGTCGAGCGCGAAGACGACCGAGCCGTCGGGGTTGCGGATCTCGCTCTTCGTCGTGCGGAACGGAACGTTCGCATAAGGAGATTCGCCAGCCTTGGTGTAGCGCCGCTCAATTTTCATGGTTCCATCCCCTCAAAGCGCAGGCGTCCGCCCGCGCGCAACCGTTCGCCGGCCCGCGACGCAATTTTTGCCCAATTCTGAACTCGAAAGACGCGCGCCCCGCGCTCGCGGCGCGAAACGCCGCGATGGAAAGCACGCCGAAAACGAGGCTCACGCCACGCAAAGCAACTTTTACGTCCGGCTGTCGCCGAGAACCGCCGAACCTCTTGGAGATCGTTCGCCGGGTTCGACATTGCGTGATGCCTCCAGACTGCGCGAGTCTCGCGACCACGTCAAGATATAGTGGCGACAATTAACAGAGAGACAATATGTGGATAATTTAGTGGATAAAGGGGAAAATTCCAGTTTGACCAGGAGCAGGCTCGACCATCTTTTGAGATTCGGCAAGCGCGACTTCGAGGCGCGCTACTGGCAGGCTTTCGCCTCCGCGCGCCGGAGCAGAAAGGCGCGATTTTCCGCATTGCCGGGGCTGAGATAGAGGTAAAGGGAACGGCCGCCGGTTTCGGGCCCCGGCATCTCCAACCGCTCGACGATCGTGACAAGGACGCCTTCCGGAGCGGCGGCGATGCGGAAAGAGCCGGAATTGTCATATCCCATCCGGCAATGGTGAACGCCGTCGTTCTTGGCCTTGCAGAGGTCGGTCTCCTCGGCGGAAAGCGACGCGTTGCACAACAGGCCGTCCCCCGCCTCCTTGCAGGCGCCGAAGGTGGAGAAGGCGGCCTCCCCGCGCCCCTTTGTCGAAAATCGCAGCGTCGCAAAAAACGGATAGGGCGGCGTATCTTTTCGCGTTTCGATCGAAAGCGACGCTTCACTGACGATTTGCTTCTTATGGACGGAAAGATGGGCCGCGTCATAGGTCCGCGCGTAACATCCAAGCGCCGGGAGCGGTTCCGCCTGCGCCGCGAGGGCGGCGAGGAAAGACGCGCCAACCGCCGCGCCGGACGCCCGCGAGATCGCCGCCTGGGCGTGTCGCAAGTCTTTCATCTTATTCGTTCTCCGTCCCCGCTCGTCTTGCAGAAGTTGGCGCGGCGCGCGCAACTCGAGCGGCGCGGCGGCAATCATTGCGTCACAAAAACTTCGCCTCATCGTGATCTTCAAACGCATAGATCGCAGCGGAGCGAGTCGCACATGTGGACGGTTAACGCGGATTTCGGTCAGACGATCTTCGCCCTCGTCAATTATCCGCAAACGGATTCGAAACCTCCGAAAGCGGCCAAGAAGGCGCTTAGCGAAACGCTTGGGCGTCTCGGCGGGCTCGAAGTGCGGCTCGCGCGCGGCAAGAAGGAAGTGCGCAAGGCGCAGCGCCTGCGCTACGAGGTCTTCTACAAGGAAGGCGGCGCCATTCCCGACGCGCGCACCGCTTTCACCCGTCGCGACGCTGACCGGTTCGACAAATTCTGCGATCACCTCATCGTCATCGATCACGCGGCGAAGACCAAACGCGGCAGGATCAGGCCGAAGATCGTCGGCGCCTACCGGCTGATGCGCGGCGACATGGCCGCGAAGGCCGGCGGATTCTATACCGAAAGCGAATATGACATTGCGCCGCTCATGGCGCGCCATGTCGGCAAGCGCGTCCTGGAGCTCGGACGCTCCTGCGTGCTCGCGCCCTATCGCGGCAAGCGCACGATCGAACTGCTGTGGCGCGGGCTTCTGGCCTATGTGCGCGCCAACGACATCGACGTGATGTTCGGCTGCGCAAGCCTGCACGGCGCCAATCCGCTCGCCCATGCGCAGGCGCTGAGCTATCTCGCGCATTTCGCCCCCGCGGAGGAGGCCTGGCGCGTCAGCGCAAGAGAAGAGTTGCATACGCCGATGCGGATGCTGGCGCGCGAGGCGCTCGATCCGCGCAAGGCGCGTGACGCGCTGTCGCCGCTGATCAAGGGATATCTGCGGCTCGGCGCGCGTTTCGGCGATGGCGCGGTGGTGGACCGCAAATTCAACACGACCGATGTTTTTGTGGTTATGCCCGTCGCCGAAATCGACGCGCGCTATCTCGAATTTTTCGGCGGCCCGGAAAAGCGCGCGGCGTAACCCTCATGCCGCCGGGGACGCGGTAAAGCCGCTGCCGTCTCCCATGACGAGCCGCGCCCAGTCTGCGCCAATGCTGCGCCGCCTCATTCACCTCGATAGAGATAACATCGCGTCGGCGCGCGGAGGCCGCAGCGTTGGCGCGGCTGACTCACCCTTGCAGCGATGGCATCGTTCTTTCATGCCGGGCGAAGTCCCGACAGTGGTGGATGAACTCTATGCCGAGCAAGCCTGAAAGCGATGATTACCTGGCCCTTTTCGGCCGTTACAAGGAGGATTTCGGAGATGTTTATATGGACCCGGAGGATGAACGGTTCAGACTGCTTTTCGATCAGATCTGCCGGATGCTGACGCAGCCCTCCGCTTTCAATTTCAGCCTGCCCGAGCAGTTCCGGACGACCGCCCTGCGCTATCTCGAAGGCGACCCTCATACGGTCGCCCATATGAAGACGATCGAGAACCGCCACTTCATGCTGAGCGACCTTTTCGACTACATTCATCTCGTCAAGACGATGGGCGGCTCCTGGGATCAGCGCGGACGATAATTCGCGCAACGCCGCGCCCGCCGGCTCAGCGCAGCAGCGCGCCGATCGCCTCGCATTCCGCCGGGCTCAAGCGAAAATCGAAGATGGCGAGGTCCTGTTCCATATGCGCCTTGGACGACGTGCCGGTGAGACACACGATGTCCGACTGGGTCAGATAGCGGAAAAACAGCTGCGCGGGGCTTCGTCCATATTTGGCGGCGAGTTCGACGAGGTTGGGCGCGGCCAGGACCTTGGGATTGGCGGTTAAGGTCCAGAAACTCTGATAAAGAACGCCGTTGTCTCGGCAAAAGCGCCGGATTTCCCGGTCGTAACGGGTTTCGGCGTAGAAGCGGTTCTGGATCAGGGCGGGCTTGATCCGGGCCTGCCGATACAGGGCCTTCAGCCGGCGCAGCTCATAGCAATTGCTGACGCCCAATTGGCGCACGCCGCCTTGCTCATAAAGGCCTTCCATGGCCCGCCACGCTTCGAAGGTGTCCTTGTCCTTGGGATAGGGCGAGTGGAGGACGAGGCCATCGAGATAATCCGTGCGAAGATTGCGCAGCGACGCCTGAAAGGACTGTCGCAGCTGCTCGCTCACGCCCGCCTTGGGATCGTACGGAACATTGTCGGGATCCTGCCCCTTGAACGGCGTGAACTTGGTTTGAAGATAAATCTGCGCGCGCGTCAGTCCCGCGCCCAATACGGCTGAAAGCCCGTCGCCGACCCTCGCTTCGTCGTAATGCTTGGGCTGGCAGGCGGTGTCGATTCCCCGAAAACCCGCTCGCAGCGCCGCTTCCACCAAGGCCGCGGTGCGCTCCTTTTTCCAGGCCGTGCCGTAAATGATCCGGGGCATGGCCACCCCACAGGCGGAGACGATATCGCGCTGATTTTCCCCGCCTACCGCCGAGACGGGGACCGCCGCCGACACGCTCAGGACCCTACGGGCGCCGCTTGCGCAAAAACCGTCAGCACCCCGGTGTAGCCGTATAAATGGTGGCGGGCGATCTCTCCGCCCGCGAAGAAGCCGATCAGCGGCGCGTCGCCCAAGGCCTCGCGGACCATCTGGAATTCCGCGTGGCGTTGGCCGAAATGCGGTCCCCCGCGCCCCGAACAGCTGATATACAAAGCGCCCCTGACGCCGCCGGCGGCCTTCGCTTGAGCGCTGATCTCCTCGACGATGCGCAGCAGATCGTGTTTCGCCGCCTCCGGGTTGCGCCTGCAGAACGCCAGCTGCATGCCGGACTTGATCTGATCGGCGATCACCAGTAGCCCGCTCTTGCGTCCCACGCCGACGATATGGCGCACCTCCGTATTGCCGCCGAATTGGCCCGGCCGGACCGAAGCGTCCTCGCCGGCATCGATCAACCCCGCCAATGTCTGAGCCAATTCGTGACCAAGGTCCGGGTCGGGGATTTCGGGGCCGAGGCCCAAATCCTCCAGCACGCAGTCGAGCGCCGGGGCATCGTCCAGAGTCATGAGGATATCGCCTTCCGCCCGGGTAATGGCGCGCTGCGGTCCAATGGGCTGACACCCCTGGGTCACGCGGGAGAAAATTGGCGTCGTGGGGCCGAAAGCCACGCCGGAAACGCCCCCGAGCAGCACCTCGTCGGCAAAGCACAGGGGCTGGTTCCTGGCCGAGGAAAGGCCGCCGAACAGATAGCCGGTGGCGGTCTTTTGGCTCAAATCCTTGAGCTCGGCAGGCAGGTCGGCGCTCGCGCCGCCGGCATGGACGAGGGCGGTAAAGGCTTCGAAGCCGTTCGAGCCGGCGTCCAGCGGCTTGGGGCCGGAAAAGACCTTGAAGGATTCGGGCGGCAGATCGGCCAGCATCAGCGCCATGCCCGGCTCGTCGAAATATTCCACCGAGTCGGCGCCGACCCCAACGCCCACCGCGCCAACCCAATGGACCTCGGGGAGATGCTGCTCCAGCGCGGCCAAGATGGCGCCCGCGGCCAGCGTGTAATGGTCGGTAAGATAGCACCAGCCCAGACTGGGCGCTCCGCCGAGCTGCAGTTGCGCGCTCAGCTGCTCCCAACAGGAGCCGAGAGCGATCTTCCAGTCGGCGTCGCCGGCATGGGCATATAGGAACTTGCTCATGCCTCGGGTCCCCCGACTGATGACATTTCAGCCCAATATTTTCTTAAAGGGGACTTGAAGCAACGACTGTGCCGCTTCAGTTGCGCGCCTCGGCGCTCTTCCTCGAGGAGTGCGGCGCAGGGTCGCTCAACTTCCCTTCCCATGCGCGAGCAAAGCCGCCCTCTCCCGCAAGGCGTCGTAGATCGGCGCGTTGCGCAACAGGGTAGCGGTCGCCATCGCCGAGAAACAGGCGGCGAGCATCGGCAAAAGCAGTTCCGAACTCTCGGTCATTTCGGTGAGGAGGATCATGCCCGTGAGCGGCGCCCGCACGACCGCGGAAAAAAAAGCAGCCATGCCGACGATCGAGAACATGGCGGCATGCGTCGCGGCCTCGGGCGAATTGGCAAAGAACAGAAGGCCGAAGAAGGAGCCAAGCTGCGCGCCAAGCGTGAGCAGCGGCGCAAACAGCCCGCCAGGCGTGCCGGCGGCATAGGAAACCGCGCCGAGACCGAACCGAAGCAGAAACACGAGCGAGAGCGTGACGAGCGTGAATTGGCCGTCGATCGTCTGCTGCGAGAGAGAATCGCCGTCGCCGACGAGGCCCGGCGCGAACCATGCAAGCGCGCCGACCGCCGCGCCGATCAGCGCGGCTTTGAACTCGGCGGGCCATCGCGACAAGCGATCCACGACGTCGAGCGCGCCGAGCACGGCGCCGCTATAGGCGACGCTCACGACGCCCGCCGCGACGCCGAGGCCGAGGCATAACAGATTGTCGATAGCGGTCGGCGCGAAATGGACCGTCACCGCGAACTCCGGCGACACTCCGTCGATCACGCGCACGACCATGATGGCGGTGACCGACGCGCCCAGCGCGGCGGTCGCGTGACGCACGTCGAAACGGCGCAGCAGCTCCTCCAGCACGAAGGCCGACCCCGCGAGCGGGGCGTTGAAGGCCGCCGCGAGGCCCGCCCCTGCTCCCGCCGCCAGCAACGATTGCAAGTCGCGCCACTCGCAACGGAACAGCCTCCCCAGGTAAAAGGCGCAAGTCGCCCCCATTTGCACGAGCGGCCCCTCGCGGCCGAGCGCGAGACCCGCCCCGATGGCCAGCAGGCCGCCGAGGAATTTCACCGGCAAAAGGGCGATGGGCGCCGGCGGCGACTCGCCCCCGATCACCGATTCGACATGGGGAATGCCGCTGCCGGCCGCCGACGGGACGATGCGGCGCACGAGCCAGGCGCTGACGCCGGTGGCGACCGCCGCGCCGAGAACGAGCGATGCGCAGCCCAGAACCGGCCTTTCGCCGAACCAGTCGGGGACGGCGGCGCGAAAGCGATGGGCCTGCTCGAGACATAGCCGAAACACGCCGCACACGAGGCCGATGCCGACGCCGGACGCGGCCGAGAGGAGCCCGAGGGGCAGGAGGCCGACGAAGTCGGCGGGGGTCTCGCGCATGACGCTGGCGGGCGCTGGCTCGTTCGCTGGCGCTTCGCGCTCGGCGTGGTCCGCCTCGCGGCCGAAACCGGCCTCGATGAGAAGCTCATTGGGACCGCCCAGCAGCACGAGCCGTTCGCCGTCCGCCTCACGCTCGATGACGAGCCGCCGACGGCCGTCGAGCGACAGCGACTCGACGATCTCGCCGTGCGCGGAAGGCGCCTCTTCGGCGCCCGCTTGCGGCGCCGCGAGGCGGCTGAAAGCAACTCGCGGCCTCGGCGGGTCCGCGGCCTGAGCCTGCGGCGTCGCCTCGGAACGAAGCGACGGCGCGCGCGTGTTGAGGCGTTCGAACATGCCGCTCCTTGCATCAAGAGCCCCATGTTAGCGAATTTCGAGCCGAAGCGGGCGTCGCTGAGGCATAAATCCGAAAGTTCCATCTGCCTCGGCAAGCGCGCGCGGCGGCGAGAAAAACGCCGGCGTGACGGCGAGGCCGGGCGATGCGGCGGCGCAGCATATCTTCTGCGGCCACGCCGCTTCCGATCTCTTGAAAGCCTGCGCTTCCGCTCCCTTTAGGTTTAGTATGGGGCGCGAGGGCTCGCATTTGCCTTGCGGCGGACCGCGCTCCGGGAGGACGCCATGGAAACGAAAGAAGCCATAACGCCGAAAGAGCGCCGAGAATTTCGCGAGGTTGTCGGCCTGTTCGACTCTGTCGAGACGCTACAGTCGGCGATCGACGATCTTCTCACCAACGGATTTGACCGCTCCGAAATCAGCCTGCTCGCGGAAGACGAGGCCGTGCGCGAGAAGATCGGCCTGGAGACGGCGGCCGAACTCGAAGACGATCCGGCGACGCCGCGCATGCCCTATGTCGAAAACGAGTCCCTCAATGAGGGAAAGGCTTCCCTTATCGGCATCCTTTTTTACGTTGGAGCGGTCGTGGGCGCCATTGTCGTGTGGAGCGCGCGCAGCTCGTTCGGGGAATCGATTTTCGCCGGCGTTCTGACCGGACTGATCGCGAGTCTCATTGGCATCGGCGTCACCAAGCTCATCCGCCGTCGCCAGCGCGATTGGGCGCGGGCGCAATTGGCGCGCGGCGGACTTTTACTGTGGGCGCGCACCTGGACTGATGAGCACGAGCGCGCGGCCGTCGCGGCCATGCAGCGCAACGGCGGTCACGACGTGCATGTTCATGGCGCCGCGAGAGAGGCGATCAGCCCGAATTGACAGTGTTTGCGCCGAGGAAATTGCTAGGGGAGAAATTCGCCCTTAGCATCGAGGGGTAATTGTCTCGACACTTCCCCTTGGCGTCACGCCATGCGTTCATGGCCGTTGTTCTTCTTAGCGGGCTCTTTCGTCTGCTTCCGGCTTCCGGTCGCGTATGCGGGCGCATGGCTGATGCCGCCGGGCCATGGACAGGCGATCGTCACCACGACCTTCGCCGACGCGCGCAAGGCCTATGACGCCAACGGCCGCTTGATTCAAACGCCCTCCTATCGAAAGTTCGAGACGCGCATTTACGTTGAACATGGCCTCTTCGACTGGCTGACCATCGTCGGCGAGGGCGGCTATATGAATTTTAGCGCCGCCGCCGGACCCTACGACCATCTCAACCTGCTCGTTGAGGAAGCTAACGCCGGCTTGCCGCTGTCGCTGCAGGGGCCGCCGGGCGCGCGCTACAACGGCCTGGGTCTGGGGGCTCTGGGCGCGCGAACGCGGCTATTCACCTGGGCCGGCTACATCGTCTCGCTGCAAGCGGGAGTACGGGCGGCGTCCCCCGCCGCGCGGCGATTTCTCGACATGCGAGACGCCGTGCAGGGCGACGTGCGACTCCTCGTCGGCCGCCCTTTCGAGCTTTTCGGCTTCCCGGCCTTCATCGACGCGCAGCTCGGCTACCGGACACGCGGGCAGAACGGCGACGAAATCCGCGCCGACTTCACCGCCGGCCTGCGACCCCTCCCCCCGCTCCTGCTTCTCGCGCAAAGCTTTTCTGGCTTTGCGCCCAGAGGCGGTCCCGCAGGCGTCGTCGCCGCACAGAAATTTCAACTGAGCGCGGTCTATGACGTCACCGCCTCGCTGTCCTTGCAGATCGGCGCCATCGCCGCGATCGGCGGCGTCAACTCTCCGGCCGAGCGCGGACTGATCAGCGCGCTATGGTGGCGGTATTAGTCAGCGAACTGCTCCAGTTGAATTTGACCATGAATGCGTCATGTCGAACGCAGAGGAGCTTGACATGCCCAGATCAATCAGCGCTGCGCTCGCGACCGGCGCTCTGCTTATCGGCTTGATGGCCCATAGCGGCGTCGCGGAGGCGCAACGATGGGACGGATGGCGAGGTTTCGGCTGGGGCGGCGGGGGCTTCCAGGGCGCAATATTGCCCGGCGACGGATGGGCCGGCGGCTGGGGCGGTCGGGGCGGCTGGGGCCGGCCTGAGGGCTGGGGCCAACCCTGGGGCTGGAGCTATTACCGTATCGGGCGGCGCGGCTATTCGCCGGGATATGGCGCTGGAGTCGGCTGGGGCGAAGGCTGGCCTAGCTCCGACGCCGGCTATCGTGCGTGCGCTCAGCTTCGCAGGGTGCGGACCAATGGCGTCTGGCGACGCCAGCGGGTGAACGTTTGCTCGGGCTGGGGCGGCGACGGGGGGTGGGGCTGGTAGGCGAGACCGCCTGTCTTTGCGGCGATATATTATTCGGCGATTTGCTCGACTTTGACTTGGGCGACGCCGGCTGATCTGAACCCGAGGCTGTCGGCGGCGGTGGCGGAGACGTCGATGACCCGGCCGCGCGTAAATGGACCGCGATCATTCACCGTGACGACGACCGAGCGCTGATTGCGCAGATTGGTCACGCGCACCCGCGTTCCGAAAGGCAGCGTGCGGTGGGCGGCGGTAAACGCGCCGACGCGCGCGCCGCTCGCCGTACGTCCGTGGAGCCTGTAGTAAGAGGCCTTTCCCACCCAGTTGGCCGCCTGTGCGGCGGTCGAGGCCAGGACGCCGGCAAGGCCAAGGGCGAGGATGATGCCGGACATGAATTTTTTCACAGCGCTTCTCCGTTCAAAGAAACAAGACGTTCAGCTGCTTTCGGCAGTATAAATCGCTTGTGACCAAACAAAGGCCGCAGACCGAACGGCCTCCCACCCTTCTGCGACACATTCCTAGAAATACGCAACTTGGTTCCTGCCGACGTTGTTCCAACTTGCGCCCGACATTATTTTTTCTGGGAGTAACACTACCGACAACGGCTTCGGGCAAAGCTCGTGTCATGAAAGACACACTATAGAATTATTTTCGACTTTGCATTGACCTCCGGCGAGATGGACGGACTCGCCGCTGCTTGAAGAACGTGCAGCGCGCGCAATGTATCGGGATTGGCGGGGTTGGCGGCGACATTACGCGCGCCCGCGCGCATGTTCGCCATCTGTCAGTCTTTAGAAAAAGCTGGTCAGGAGCAGGAAATGTCTCAAACGGTCAAGACGGCGGTCGCGACGGCCGCGCTTGTATTCGGGTTGCTTGCGCACACCGAAATAGCTGACGCGCGAGGCGGCTTCCGAGGCGGCGGCTTTGGCGGCGGCGGCTTCCGGGGCGGCGGCTTTGGCGGCGGCTTCCGCGGCGGCGGCTTTGGCGGCGGCTTCCGGGGCGGCGGTTTTGGCGGCGGCTTCCGGGGCGCCGGACTTGGCGGTTTCCGGGGCGGGGGGTTCGGCGGCGGATGGCGCGGCGCCGGCTTCAGGGGCGCCGGACTTGGCGGCTTCCGGGGCGGGTTAGGCGGCTGGCGCGGCGGCTATGCCGGTTGGCGCGGCGGCTACGGCGGCGGATGGCGGCGTGCGGGCTGGGGCAGGCCTTGGGGCGGCGGCTGGCAGGGCGCCGGTCGGGGCTGGCGACGCCCGTGGCGCCGTTCGTATTGGCCCTATTACGGGGCGGCGGGACTCATCGGCGCGGGATACGGCTGGGGTTGGCCCTATTATTCCAATATCGGTTACGGCGGCTGCTACCAGCTGCGCCGCGTCTGGACGAATTGGGGCTGGCGGCGCCAGTGGGTGAATGTCTGCTACGGCGGCTACGGCGGTTGGGGCGGCGGTTGGGGCTGGGGCTGGGGCTGGTAGCCGCGCGCTCAAATTAGCTTTTCCTCGCAAGCGCCCTTCCGTTTTTCGGGAGGGCGTTTTGCTTCTGGATTTCCGCGAACGCGCCGACGGTTGCGGCGACGCTGAGAATGGCTAGATTGCGGGCTCATCCCTCGCGAGGCCACGTCATGCCGCAGCACGCGCGCGTCATCATCATCGGCTCCGGTCCGGCCGGCTATACCGCGGCCATCTATGCGGCGCGGGCGCTGCTCGAACCAATGCTCATCGCCGGCTTCGATCAGGGCGGACAGCTCATGATCACCACCGAAGTCGAGAATTACCCCGGCTTCGCCGAGCCGATCCAGGGACCCTGGCTGATGGAGCAGATGCGCCTGCAGGCCGAACATGTCGGGACGAGGCTGGTCTCCGATCATATTGTCGAGGCGCGTCTCGACGAGCGGCCCTTCAGGCTCATCGGCGACAGCGGCAAGACCTATACCTGCGACTCGCTGATCATCGCCACCGGGGCCAAGGCGAAGTGGCTCGGCCTGCCGAGCGAGGAAAGGTTCAAGGGCTTCGGGGTCTCCGCCTGCGCGACCTGCGACGGCTTTTTCTTCCGCGGCAAGAAAGTCATTGTCGTCGGCGGCGGCAACACCGCGGTCGAGGAAGCGCTGTATCTTTCCAATCTCGCGTCGCATGTGACGATCATCCACCGCCGCGACGAATTCCGCAGCGAACGCGTTCTGGTGAAGCGCCTGCTCGCCCAGGACAACGTCTCGATTCTCTTCAATCACGTCATCGACGAGATCGTCGGCGACGAGAATCCGCTGAGCGTCACCGGCGCGCGCGTCAAGAATGTCGCGACCGGCGCGATCCATACGCTGGCGGCGGACGGCGTCTTCGTCGCCATCGGCCATACGCCGGCGTCGGAACTTTTTCGCGGGCAACTGACGATCAAGCCGTCCGGCTACATCGCCGTCGAGCCCGGATCGACGCGCACCAGCATGCCGGGCGTCTATGCCGCCGGCGACGTCGCCGACGAAGTCTATCGCCAGGCGGTCACCGCGGCGGGCCTCGGCTGCATGGCGGCGCTCGAAGTCGAGAAATTTCTGCTCGACGCGCCGAGCGCGGCGGTCAAGGAAATCGCCTGAGATATTGTCGTGCTGGGCGTTTGCATTCCCCTCCCCCCGCTTGCGGCGGGGAGGGGCTAGGGGTGGGGGGCCGCGCAATGAACGACAAAGCAGATCGTTCAGACCCTCGAACGCCCCGCGCCCGAGAATTGCGGCGCGAAGCGACGCCGGCAGAACGTAAGCTTTGGACTCAGCTCCGACAGCTCGAAATCAACAACGTTCATTTCCGCCGACAGGCGCCGATCGGCCCCTATTTCGCGGATTTCGCATGTCATCGCACGCGCATCGTCGTCGAGCTAGACGGCGAACAGCATGGCTTTGACGCCGAACGACTGCGCGACGAAGAACGCACGCGCTTTCTTGAGACAAGCGGCTATCGCGTGCTGCGATTTTGGAATCACGAAGTTTTGCGCAATCTTGAAAGCGTTGTGGACACGATCTGCGCCGCGCTCTACCAAACGCCCGAGC
>Ga0209347_1000446_pt1 | contig 104887 bp, 99 predicted proteins | sample AutmiccommuBRH23_FD_187382 | JGI IMG/M metagenome (GOLD analysis project Ga0209347, IMG submission 187382) | Deep subsurface microbial communities from Mt. Terri, Switzerland - Autotrophic microbial communities BRH/23 (SPAdes) (version 2) | ecosystem: Environmental > Aquatic > Deep subsurface >...
AGTCGGTGAAGGAGCAACCAATCCGACCATGGGTTGTTTCTCGAACGCCATCTTTGATGCCATGGGTGTGAGAATCAATAGTTTGCCACTCACTTATGAAAAAGTCTGGCGCGCTATGAAAGAAAAGCGTGAGGGCAAAACAGAAGCCTGAGGCCAGAAGCAGAGGTTAGAAATCAAAGGTTGAGGCGCGTAGTTCGAGATAATATGATGAATATATCAAAAAAAGTGGCAGCCTAAACTAAGAAAAATATACCCTAAGTATGAAATCTCTTCATACATTTTTATAACACTTGCTTTTTGTTTTCTTATCTTCCGAGAAAAGCTGGTGTTTTTTATTTTGAGAATCAATTCTCGTTGATCTTTGGCAAAGCTGGCCAAAAACCTCGGCGAATTTGGGAGGAATGTATTCCTACATTATGTAGATAAGTAAAAATTTGTGGACAAGGAACCCATTATGAATTATGATTTGCTCAGTAGTATACTTAAATGGGATACGTAAAACATTGGATTTTATAAAGGGGCTAGAATGAGCAGAGGCACCGTCTTTTAAAGACCAGGGTTAAAGGAGAAGGAGATGAATCTATGAAAGTAATTCACACTGATGAAATCATTGCAGCTGTGGAACGGCTTTGCATTGAGGCCAATTATTTCCTTGGGGAAGATGTACTCAAGGCCTTAGATAGATGTAGGGCACTTGAGGAAAGTCCGCTAGGAAAGAATACCTTTACTCGGTTGATTGAAAATGCTGCGATTGCTAGAAAAGAACGAGTACCTATCTGCCAGGACACTGGTATGGCTGTTATCTTTGTTGAGCTGGGTCAGGGGATGCATGTAGAGGGTATGGACCTTACTGAAGCAATTAACGAAGGTGTACGCCGAGGTTATGTCAATGGGTTTTTACGTAAATCTATTGTCCAAGACCCTACTTTTAACCGGATTAATACGAAGGATAATACGCCAGCCGTCATTCATTATGATATTGTACCAGGTGATCTTTTAAAGATAACCGTAGCCCCTAAGGGTTTTGGTAGTGAAAATATGGGTGATATCAAAATGCTAAAAGCTTCCGAAGGTATAGAAGGAATCATTAAATTTGTGGTTGATACAGTAGATCGTGCTGGGGGGAATCCCTGTCCGCCTATAATTATAGGTGTGGGAGTAGGCGGCAATATGGAGAAGGTAGCAATACTTGCTAAAAAATCACTTCTAAGAACCGTTGGAGAACATAATCTTGATCCGAATTGGAGTAAAGTTGAAGACGAAATTCTTGAACGAGTAAATAAACTTGGAATTGGCCCTCAGGGTTTAGGTGGAACTCAAACAGCAATGGCAGTATTTATTGAAACCTATCCCACTCATATTGCCGGTATGCCGGTTGCTGTGAATATAAACTGTCACGCGGCGCGCCATAAATATATTGAAATGAGTGGTAGAGAGACCATAGTAACTGAGGGGAATCAGATTATTCAGACTCCCTTGACTAAGGAAAAGGTTGCAGATTTAAAGGCCGGTGATTCTGTGTTAATAAGCGGAACTATCTACACGGGTAGGGATGCGGCACACAAAAAGATAGTGGAAGCTATTGATCGTGGGGAGGAATTGCCCTTTGATATCAAAGATCAAATCATTTATTATATGGGACCAAGCCCGGGGAAACCAGGTCAAGTTATAGGTTCTGCAGGTCCGACTACGAGTTATCGTATGGATTCTTATGCGCCAAAACTAATCGCTAACGGTTTAACAGGGATGTTGGGGAAAGGAATTCGATCAGCCGAAGTTATTAAGTCAATGATAGAACATGGCGCTGTTTATTTTGTAACTACGGGTGGGGCAGGAGCCTTTTTATCAAAGTGTATCAAGTCGGTGGAGGTTATTGCTTATCCTGAACTTGGTCCGGAAAAGATAAGCAAACTTATAGTAGAAGATTTGCCAGCTATCGTAGCTATCGATGCCAGTGGCAATGATATATATGAAATGGGCAAAGCTAAGTACCGTAGGTAATATTATTTGCTAAAGAAGCTAGATAAATCTAATAAGATAGAATTAAGACGAACGTTGGATTATCAACTATGCGTCTTTTTTTTATTGCAAAAGTTTTAAATAAATTAAAACCTATTTTAAACTTGTATTACATAATTTTCAAAAAGGCACTTGCTATTGATTGTGACTTATCATACTATTAAAAAAAGTCATAATATTCAATTTTAACTATTTTTTCCCCTAAAAATGATGGTTTCCATGAGTTACAGACGGCAGACTCTCTTTAAAAAGTCGGTCGTAGAAGCATTATTGGGTGTTCTGGAGCGGTATTAGTATCCTATAGCTACTTTCGCAGCTGGGCATTCCTGAAAAGTAGTTTTTAGAAAGAGGTCCATACCTAGGAATAACTGTGAAGGGTTTAAGGAGGAATAATTTTTGAGAATCAAAGTTAAAGACTTCATGACGACTAATGTTATTAAACTGCAATGGGGCGATTCAATTCAGAAAGCTATCAACATTATGGTGCAATATCGTATTGACGGTATGCCAGTTGTTGATAATTACAACAAACTAGTAGGCATATTTACGAAGACCCATGCTTTAAGGGCTATAGGATTGGACGAGAAGGTTACTGTTGGTGAACTAATGAAGCAAGATGTAATCACGGTTAGAGAAGATGCACAACCTGAGGAAGCCTTACAGCTTCCGGTTGGAAGACTACCAGTGGTTGATTATAATGGAGAGCTTGTGGGTATTATCACAAGAACCGACATAATGAAGGCGTTCCAGCGGCAACTAGAGTATGCGGTAGAAGAACATAATGCAATTATCAATTCAGGGCATAATGCGATAATTGCGGTTGACAAAAATGGGAAAATTATAGTCATTAATAAGTCTGCCGAAAGGCTGATAGGGGTACCACTGGAAGAAGTTATTGGTAAATCAATCGAGGATTTAATTCCTGAATTGAATTTAACCAACGTGATGCATACGGGGGTTGCTGAGCTAGTTCGGAAAATTGTTATTGGTCAGAAGGTGTTATTGGTTAATAAGAACCCTATTATTAGCAGAGGTGAAGTCATTGGCTCAGTGGGTATATTTCAGGATATTTCTGAGCTGGAACATATTTCTCATGAACTTAAGACTGTTCAGGAAATTAATAAAGAGTTAAACACAATCCTTGATTTTTCCGCCGATGGTTTTGTTATCGCCAACGGTCAAGGGATTGTCCTTAGAGACAATAAATCTAGCCGTAAAATGCTTGGTATCCAAGAAGTAAGCATAGTCGGGCGGCATGTCAACTGGCTTATTGAAAGTGGCTATACCTTTGAGTCGGTGACACTAAAAGTGTTGGAAAAGAAGGGACCGATAACCATCTTTCAGCACCTTAGTTCGGGCCGTGAAATCGTTCATACTGGCACACCAATTATGGATGAGAATGGCGTTATTACACGGGTAGTCGTGAATTTGCGTGATTTATCGGAACTGAACTTTTTACGGGAGCAACTTAGAGAGGCTCAAACATTATCCGTCAAATACTTTAATGAACTGGATAAGTTCCGCAAGGAACAAATGAGTTCGGACATCATAATTCGAAGTGCCGTCATGGCGGAGAAGATTGAAACCGTTATCAAGGTAGCCCAAGTGGATTCTACAGTTCTGATCTTAGGTGAGTCTGGAGTAGGCAAAGAGCCGATTGCTGGCATCGTGCATAAAGCGAGTAACCGGGCTAATAATCCCTTTATTAAATTAAATTGTGCTTCCATTCCAGCCAATCTCATAGAAGCAGAGCTTTTTGGGTACGAAGGCGGGTCGTATACTGGTGCAAACAAGGAAGGTCGTCCAGGCCTGTTTGAAATTGCCAACAGCGGAACACTGTTTCTAGACGAGATCGGGGAGTTGCCTTTTGATATGCAATCCAAACTGTTAAGAGTTTTACAAGAAAGGGAAATATACCGGGTAGGGGGACGAAAATCCATCAAATTGGATGTACGCATTGTCGCAGCAACCAACAGAGACTTGGAGCATATGGTTAGGGTCGGTAAGTTTCGTTCAGATTTATTTTACCGCCTTAATGTGATATCAATCTGGATTCCGCCTTTAAGGGATAGAAAAGAAGACATTCCACCACTCATTCATTATTTCTTAGAGAAATATAACAAAAAATATAATAAACATAAAAATGTTTCTCCTCAATTAGTGGAAAGATTTATCTACTGCCAATGGCAGGGCAATATCAGGGAACTGGAGAACACAATCGAAAGAATGGTAGTTCTGAGTCACGGGGACCTCATAGATACGGATTTTCTAACTGAAGGGGAACGCAGCCTACCGTTAACGGAACCCACAAGTATGAATCTGAAGGACATTTTGGATCAGACTGAGAGAAACTTAATTCAGCGAGTTTATGAAGAATGTAAAAGTACTCGAAAAGCTGCCAAGATATTAGGTATAGACCAATCGACGATCGTTAAGAAAATGAAAAAGTACTCCGAGACTGATTCTTTACGTAATCAGTGATGGTAATTGGCATCGACGATATTTACTAACAGGAGTCCATAGTTTTTTATTAATGTATAAAAAATGATGAAGAAGCGCATCAGTGTTTATTTGAAAATTCAGAAATTTGGGCATATTCAAACCTTTTATAAGGTTGGCACATTATTTGCATTGTAATTGGTAAAATAACACACTTCATCACCTAGTAAACGTTATTTTTGGCGCTTATGGAGGTGGTATTGTACTGCAGCTATTGTAGTACAACAATTTAAATGAGGGGAGGTACATTTATGGCAAATTGTTCACAATGTAAGTCCTTCTTTGAAATTCCGGAAGGCGCTGATGATTTTACACCCGGCAAAGGTGATTGTGTGCGTCAAGAGCAGGATGCAAAAGGTAAATGGTATGAATCCAAACCAGTAATGGGCGATACAGCGAGCGACAAATGTCCAAAATTTGCTCAGAAGAACTAAGAATTAGGAGGAGGGGATAAGGAATGGCAACCAGACATCAACCGATAGAATATAAAGGGAAAGTCATTGATTTTCCTTTTGATAATCCGGCGGAAGAAACTATCCCAGATTCAGAAGTTCATGAACATTTAGCTAATCCAACGACTGAGCGGACTAAAAGACTGAAGGCCAGATGTCGTTGGAAGCACTCCGCTGGTGGTGAGTTTGTTGAAGGAGACGTAAAAGCAGGAATTGAACGGATGCGCTTAATTACTGAGGCTTATAAAACAAACACAGGAAAGCCACACGTTATTCGAAGAGCCAATCTATTATCGAATCTTCTCAATAATTGTACAGTAATTGTCCAAGAAGATGAACTCATCGTCGGCTTTAATGCCGAGAATCCTAACTATGTTCCGCTATATCCTGAGCAGTCCTATATGGCTTGCATGGATTATATTTTAGACCCAAAAATTGCTCCCCAGCCGGTAGAAGAAGCCAGAGAATTGGCTGAGTATTGGATCGAGCATTCTCTTCAAAAGAAATGTGAAACATATTTTACACAACATGAGCTTGAAGTTATGTACTCCATGAGTACCTTAGAAACACCTGGTTTTGCGACTGGCTTTAACAGTGTTGTTCCTCCGTATGAAACAGTAATAGAAGATGGACTGTTAAAGAGAATCGAGTTAGCAGAGCGACACATCGAGGCTGCTAAGGAAGTACTAGGATCAGAAAACTGGGATGCTCCTGCAAGACTAAAACTACTTCCCCAAATTGATCTCTGGCAAGCTATGATTATTGCCTCCAAGGCAGCAATTTCATGGGCCAGGAGACATGGTCGACTCTGTAGGATTATCGCAGAAAACTTTGAAACCAATCCCCAACGTAAAGAAGAGCTGCTAATGATGGCTGAGATTTGCCAGCGGGTTCCGGCTGAACCGTGCCAAGGGTTGCGGGATGGCATGCAGGCTAAATGGTTCACATTCCTGATATGTCATGCTCTCGAACGTTACAGCAGCGGCTACGCGCATAAACCCGATAAACTGTTTTGGCCGCTTTATAAGGCTAGTGTAATAGATAAGAGTTTCCAGGCCATGAGCCATGAAGACGCTGTAGAGCTCTTCGAATGTGAACGTCTAAAAATCTCCGAGAATGCCCCTGGAAAGTCTAGAGGCTATCGTGAAGTTTTCCCTGGATCAAACGATCTATTCATTTTTACGTTGGGCGGTCTGGAGAGAGATGGTTCTGACGGGTGTAATGACTGTACAGACGCTATTTTAGAAGCTGCTCGAAATATCCGAACAACTGAGCCTTCCATTGTTTTCCGTTGGAACCCTAAGGGTCGACTTAAAACTAAAAATCTAGTCTTTCAATGTGTTAGAGATGGATTGGGCTACCCGTCAATTAAACATGACATCATAGGTACTCAACAGATGGTGTATTATTCCCAGTTTAGCCAAAACAAGAACGGTGCTACTTTAGAAGAAGCACATGATTGGGCTAATGTGCTTTGTATGTCTCCAGGGCTTGTCGGAAGGAGAAAGACCCAGAAATCCAGGAGTGAAGGCGGTGGGTCCATCTTCCCGGCGAAGATCATGGAAGTTACCCTTAATAACGGGTTTGACTGGAGCTTCACCGGCATGCAATTGGGACCACAAACTGGTAATGTTGAAGACTTCAAGACCTTTGAGGATTTATGGGAAGCCTTCCGTAAACAGTATCGTTGGGGCATGGACTTGATGATCAGGGCTAAGGATGTCTCCAGGTACTGGGAAACTAAAATTCTCGAGAACCCGTTTATCTCAGCAATAGATGACGGCTGTATGGAACTGGGTAGAGAATCGATGGAATTGTCCGAGCAACCCAATGGTTGGCATAACCCCATTACGACCATCGTTGCGGCAAACTCCCTGATTGCCATTAAGAAGCTAATTTTTGATGATAAAAAATATACCTTCCTGGAACTGAAGAAAGCTATGCATAGTAACTGGGAAGGGTATGAAGAAATGCGTAAGGACTTCCTGAATGCTCCGAAATGGGGTAATGACGACCCGTACGCAGATGACATTGTTAAGGCTTTCTATGAAGATATTATTTCCGGTGAAATGAGAAAGATTGTTAACTACTCCGGTGGTCCTGTGCTTCCAACCGGCCAGGCGATAGGTTTGTATATGGAGATTGGTTCTCGTACAGGTCCTACCCCTGATGGTCGGTACGGAGGAGAAGCATGTGATGACGGTGGTATCTCACCTTATATGGGAACCGATAAGAAAGGACCCACCGCTGTACTGCGTTCTGTATCCAAAGTAAATGCGGCTACCCAAAAGGCTAATCTTTTGAACCAGCGTTTGTCAGCCCCCATTATGCGGAGCAGTAAAGGCTTTAAGATCTGGCTGGCCTATATGAATACGTGGAACGATTTAAATATTGATCATATCCAGTTCAACGTCGTAAGCAATGAGGAAATGCAAGCTGCTCAGCAAGAACCGGAGAAACATGGCGATTTAATAGTCCGTGTTGCTGGTTTCAGTGCCCGCTTTGTTGATTTATCAACCTATGCTCAAAATACCATTATGGCTCGCCATGAACAAGACTTTGAAGCGAAGGATTTTGATTATCTAGGTCTTGATCTGTAATTAAGTTAAATAGGTACAGGGGAGTGCTGGGGTGCTAGTACTCCCTTGCTCAAACACTGTGTTGCCTTTATTTATCCAATCGTAAGACTCCCACTTCTACAAGTGGGAGTGGTACCCCCGGCTCCGCTTCGGTGGGGGTAGAGTCCATCCTACGGCGCGAATGTATTCGTCAGTTGTCTGCGCCTTCGGCGTAAGTCTCCACTGGAGACTTACGTCACCGAAGACTCGATGTTCAACTTTAGTTGAACGAGTTCACTAAACTATAGGTAGGAGTGAGAAATGTATGGCAGGTAGTTATGATATGGTTATTGAGATGGGGACCACCAAGGCCTGTTCGAGTTGTAAATGGGGTAACGCTGACTTCGTTAACCCTTTAAGGGGAAACTGTGTTGGTGCAAAGAACCATATGGGCGGTATCTGGAAAAGAATGATTCAGGATTATTATAATTGTACTTGTGGTAAATACGAAGAAGGGGACGTCAATTTCAGAGAACACGTATAAGGATAGTTAATAACATGTACTCCGTAAGGAGTACATGTTATTAACATATGCTCTTTTTTGTACAGGCTTACCTCTATATGTTGTATTGGGAATTCTGTGCACTGTATCGGTGGCGTTGACTCTCCCTTCGTCGCGAAGTGTTCCTTTTGGATTTATGTCTTCTGCCAAATAATAATAAAAACTGGGGGGTCAGTATCATGGCAAATGATAAAAAGCTTGTGAGTTTAACAGTCCCCAAACTAGATCCATTTTTTTATATTGACAAAGAACTTCGCGTGATCCTGGAAAGAATGGAAAATCTTTCTAGAAAGCACCCTATAAATATCTTGGTTAGCGGAAAACAGGGTTGTGGAAAGTCTTCTTTGGTCAGTCAATTTGGAGCGGTCTACAACCGGCCAACAGCTCATTTCCAAATCGGAATATTATCCGAACCAGGGCAATTGTTTGGTGAACAGACTTTGAAAAACGGGGAGACGAGTTATCGACCCTACCTATTTCCGGAAGCGCTTCAAACCCCAGGCTGTGTTATTCATTTAGAAGAAATCAACCGACCAGAAAACCCCAAAGCCTTGAACATGCTGTACTCGATTTTGGCTGAAGATAGGGAGATCTGGATGGATGAATTAGGTTTAATTAAGGTGGCTGATAATGTGGTCTTTTTTGCAACCATGAATGAAGGGGAAGAATATATCGGAACTGAAATGCTTGACCCGGCCTTAAGAGACCGATTTTATACAGTCCTGATGGATTACATTCCTCCAGAAGTAGAGGCAGAAGTCATGGCTCAAAAAGCTGGTATTAGTCGAGAGCAAGCGCTAGAAATCGTCGGAATTATTAATAAGTTGCGAGGGCATTCCCAATTCCCCATTGATGTCTCTACCAGAACCAGCTTGATGATCGCCGAATTAGTTGCTTTGGGGACTACAATCAGGGATGCTATAGTGTACAGTTTACAAACAACTAAAGAACATCTTGAATCGATCCTTCTCACCCTTCACTTAGAGAACGGAAATGTAGAAAGTAAGGCGAGTGAATATATTCTATTTAATCGGGATATTGAAAAAGTTGCCCGATAGATAAAGGGGGTGGAGCGCATGACACAAAAACCCAAAGACATAATAACTAAGTTTGTTTATTCGGGAGGGGAAGGAATATCTGACTACTGGAGAACGAATAAATCCCCGATTGAAACAAAAGAATTAGCCAATTTGTTGCGTTCTACTAGGAGAATTACCAGCTTTATTGGACCTAATGTAGGAAATGTTATTTGGAATGGGATGCGTTCTATCTCAGTGGATACCGATATTGCCTTAGATCCGCAACTTGTACTGGGCAGGTACCCCATTCCAAGTGATAAGACGGATATTGCGATTGGTACTGTTATTATTAAAGCATTAAATCAAGCCGAATGGAGTCAGCGTGCCATTGATCAAACATTCGCGAAGTTTGCTAAATCACAAGTGGATGTAAATTACAAGCTGAAAATGTTTCTGGAAATGGCTGAACAGATTTATATAGATACTGTTTCTAACCGTTCTGTTTTAGGGTTATATACAGAAATGCACCGCAAAGCTACCTTTCAGGAAACAAAAAGGTATTTTGTGCAGCCACCTTCGCTGGGGGAGTTAATGAATATTTGGTGGATAATGGGCGGAGACAGAAGTGGATGTAAATACCAAGAGGAATTTTCGCGTGAAATTCATAACGTACGAGGATATGAGCTGGAACAACATTACAAAGGACCACTCTCTCTGCTCAATTCAATTGTCAGAGAACTAATTGAGGAATGTCCTAAGATCAAGAGCGTAGTGGATCGCTGTACTTATCGGGTGGGTCTTTATTCTAGAGTTTGGAGTGAGCTGAAAGACATAACCAAATTCTGGACAGGGGATAGATTCGATCCTCTAATGTTGCAAAAGCCCTCTGAAAATAATGATATCCTCGAGGGATCAGCTGAGCTGCAAAAAACCATTCAGTCAAAATTAGCCGAAGAGGTTGAATCGAATTTGACTGAGGAAGTTTTTGACCTTACAGAAGATATTGGCCGTATTTTAGGTGAAGATTCGGATGTAGTGCCAATTAAAGTTACGGATAATGTTATACCGTTTATTGAGCCTTTAGACAGAGAACTGATGTACAAGTTATACATTGCATTAAGGAGTCATGCGAAAAAAAGAAATATCTTCAATAGGGGACTGAAAAGTGGCAAGCTTGATTCTAGGCGCTTGTATAGAGCCCCCATTAACGGGAATATTTTTTGCTATAAAAAACAAGAACTCGAGATGAATAGTGATGTTGTTCTATTGGTAGATGCTACGGGTTCACTGGGTGGACCAAAATGGAAACTTGTGCAGAAAATATACCGGGCTCTATTTGAAGCTGTAAACAGCTTTAACAGTAATACCCGGATCTTTAGTTATTCAGAAGTTAAAGGAGAATGTACTCTTACAGAACTGACCCCTTCGCATGGAATGTTTTATACAGTGATCCCCAGGGGCAAGACTGCATCTGCTGAGGCAATTATCGCCACTGCTTTAATGTTGAAAAAGCATGCCAAGCGTCCGTTTATTATACATTTAACGGATGGAGCTTCAAACTGGGGGAGCGAGGTTAAGCTAGCCATTGATTACTGTAAACAAAAAAAAATTAGCTTGAAGACCCTTGGTTTTGGCTGCTCGTCAAGTAATATGGTTGGCTTAAAAGAAGAGTATGACAACCAGGTCGTGTTTGTGGAGGGCTTAAAAGAACTTCCCAAAGAATTCGCCAAATTATTGGCGAATACGAATTATTTATAAATTAAAACCTAGGAGGGATCTTATGTCTACAGAGGCGTTAAAAATAGAAACAGAGATAAGAGAGCCTTTGATATCTAATATTCAGCGTTACTCCCTTCAGGACGGACCGGGATTTAGAACAACTATATTTTTTAAGGGATGTCCCTTACGGTGTCCTTGGTGTCATAATCCGGATACGCACTCCATCGAACCGGAAATAAGTTATTATTTTGAAAAGTGCATCGGTTGTGGGAGATGCGCCGAGGGTTGTTCAACTGGGGCAACCTATACTGAAGTGAAGGGGCAAGGGTCAGTTCTAAGGTATGATAGAAGCAAGTGCAGTGGTTGCGGAAAGTGTGCAGAGGCTTGTTTATCAGGGGCAAGGGATATCGCTGGTCGAAAAATGCCGCTGAAGGAAATTATTCGAGAAGCAACTGCAGACGCGATGTTTTTTTTCAATTCCGGCGGGGGCGTGACGATAAGTGGTGGAGATCCTATGTTATTCCCAGACTATACTATAGAATTGGCAAGGCTCCTTAAAAAAGAAGGGCTTCATGTAGCGCTTGAGACCTCAGCGTTTGGTCAATGGCAACATCTTGAAAGACTACTAAACTACATAGATTTATTTTTAATCGATATTAAGACAATGGATGCAGATAAATGTAAAAATGTGATTAAGGGAGATTTGAAGGTTATCTTAGGAAATTTTGAGAAACTAGTTGAAGCCGGCGCCTCTGTACGGGCAAGATTACCGATTATACCAGGTTTTAATAATAGCCAGAGTGATTATGAAGCTTATACCGAATACCTAAGCAAATTTGTCGGGAAAATTGATGCTGTAGACCTTTTGCCATTCCATAGTTACGGCGAAAAAAAGTATCAGTTGCTGGGGAGAATGGAAAGTTATCAGTTTCAAAATGTACACTCCCTAGAGTCTAAAGAACTAAAGCCTTTTTTAATCATGCTAATTGAAGCGGGTTTTATCTCCGGCCAAAGTCTGACAGTCGGTGGTTTAATAGGCGTAAAATAAGTAAAAGCTGTTGGTCACATTTTATCTTTACCAAGGAGTTTGGTATCATAAGTTCTCAAAAACTGATGAATCCAAACATCGTAGATGACATTTGTCATCAATACAGGTATCTGTTGGTATACGCTAATCTTTTATAAGGTTCCTACAAAACTGATGATATATTTCATCAGTTTTTTTCACAATAATTTTAATATTCTAATAATACTGCGCAATTAGTGACTGTGCTGAGTTTGGAATGAATCTTGCAATGATTAACGATATTAATGATTACCTATGTGTAATGTCAACTGTATGTACCAAATGAAATAGGCTAGTTCTGGTTAAGGCCAAGTGCAACTCATTGAAGAAAATTTGGTAAAACCAAGTCTCGACTAAAACAAGGTGTAATCATACCCTGTGACAATCAAAACAAAGGAGGGAACGTTTATTTACAACGACAATCAAGGTTTCGTCTAGAAATTATAAAAGAATGGAGCTGTTAGAATGAGCGGTCAACCTACTATTGACACCAATGAACCGGTTTTTTTTCACCCTGATTTATTCGTCGTTCCAACGAACGGGGAAGCACCTTACCTTTTGGGGTACAAATGTGAGGATTGTGGTAAAGTATGGTTTCCAAAATTAGAGATATGTCCCGAGTGTTGGACGGATTTAAAACAAATTACCTTAAGTAGAAGTGGGAAATTGTACAGTTATTCTATTATTCATATAGGTCAAAGAGGGATCAAGTCCCCATACGCAGTTGGTTATGTGGATTTTCCAGAAGAGGTACGAATCTATGCTCAATTGGCCATTCCACACGAAAAATTAAAATTGGGAATGGATGTGGAAGTTATTGAGGGTGTTGTTAGGTTGGATAAAAATAGTAATCCAGTCATGCTCAGCTATATGTTCAAAGCAGTAGAGTAAATACCTTTACATAGAAGGAGGGCTAACAGATGAGAGAAGTATATGTTGTGGGGGTCGGGATGACTCCTTTTGGTAAGTTTCCGGATAGGCCTTATTATGATTTAGGAAAAGAGGCAGTTGTTAAAGCGGTCAAAGATGCGAATGTCGACAAACGTGAGATTCAAGCTGGTTATGTCGGAAATGTTAAAGCAGGAATGGCCCCCGGCCAAAAAGTGTTTAAAACATTAGGCATGACCGGAATGCAAATTGTCAACGTAGAAAACGCTTGTTCTAGCGGACAAACAGCCCTTAATTTAGCTTATTCGGCTATAGCCAGTGGACAATATGATATGGTCATGGCTGTAGGATGTGAGAACTTGACCGGTGGTAGGACTAGCGGAGAGGCCTTGGCTCCCGATCAGGATGACATTGAAGGAATTTTGGGTAATGTTATGCCAGCAATCTATGGTATGCGGGCTAAGAAATATATGGAGCAATATGGCGCTACTCCTGAAGATTTGGCGCTTGTTGCGGTGAAAAATCATAAACATAGCTCATTAAATCCTTATGCGCAATTTCGTAATTTAGTGACTATAGAAGAAGTTTTGGCTTCGCGGATGGTAGCCGAGCCCTTCACTCTTTTGCAATGTTGCCCGATAGCAGATGGGGCAGCAGCAGCGGTTGTCTGTTCGAAAGAGAAGATGCTGCAACTGGGTGCTAAGGGAGTTAAAATTGATGCTTCGATTCTGGTTTCCGGTTTATTCAAGAATCAACCCAGTGATCTGACTGTTCCGGAAATTACCCAGAGAGCTAGTCGCTTAGCCTATGAAATGGCAGGCATGGGACCGGTAGATATCAATATGGTAGAGTGTCATGATGCGTTTACGATTGCTGAATTTCTCTACTACGAAACGTTAGGTTTCTGTGAAAAGGGTGAAGCTGCTTCCTTTATACGAAGTGGTGCAGCTGAATTAGGGGGCAAACATGTTTTCAGTGTCAGGGGAGGTTTACTATGCATGGGACATCCTCTAGGAGCTACAGGGGTTGCTCAGACAGTTGAAGCAGTATGGCAGTTGCGAGGGCAGGCTGGAGATCGGCAGATTCCAGGAGCAAAAACGGCTATGATCCATATTACTGGGGGCGGGGTATCTGGAATGGATAACGCTGCCTGCGGTGTACACATCTTTACAGTTTAGAAAACTATCAGTAGGCGAAAGGAGAACTTCTTATGTCGATTAAGGATAGGGTTGCCCTAATCACCGGCGCGGGAAGTGGGATCGGTGAGGTAGTCGCGAAGACCTTTGCACAACATGGGGCCGCGGTAATTGTTAATGATGTTAGTTCTGAACAAGCAAACCGGGTTGCGGATGAAATTACGAAGAGTGGTAACCGCGCCTTAGCGATCTGTTCAGATGTTTCCAAGAAACCACAGGTTACGGAAATGTTCAAAGCCGCAATGGATACTTTCGGTCGTATTGATATTTTGATCAATAATGCAGGCATTGATAAACCTAAGGGAATAGTCGGAATAGCTGAAGAGGACTGGGACAGGATTATCAATATTAACCTCAAAGGACAATTCTTATGCTGTCAGGCAGCAGCTGCCTCCATGAAAGCGCAAAACTATGGTCGGATCATTAATATCTCTTCTCGCGCTTGGTTGGGTGGAGTTGGGCAGACCTGTTACTCCGCTTCTAAAGGTGGAGTGGTAAGTTTGACTAGAACCTTGGCCCTGGAGTTGGCCAAGAATCAGATCACTGTCAATTGTATTGCCCCAGGAATTATTGAAACTCCTCTCTTTAGAACTCTTCCTGAAGATGCCATTGAGAGATTAATGAAGATGCAGCCAACTGGAAAGATAGGAAAGCCGGAAGACATTGCCTTAGGAGCGGAGTTTTTCGCAGATGACGACGCGAGCTATATCACTGGCCAGGTCATCTATATTTGCGGTGGCAAAAGCATTTACAGTTCACTTTCAGTTATGTAAAGAGGGGGGTGGCAGCATGCATTTTGATAAACGTGTGGCTATGATTACGGGTTCAGGCGGCGGAATCGGTGAGGGTGTAGCCAAAAAACTAAGCGAATTAGGGGTTAAAGTTGTTATTAACGACGTTGACCAGGCAAAAGTAGATCGGGTGGTTCAAGAAATTAACGATAATGGCGGGGAAGCGGTGGGCATAGTCGCTGACATAACGAAGCTCGATGAAGTGGAAAACATGTTCAAGGCTATCGTAAGTCGGTTTGGAAAAATTGATATATTGGTCAATAACGCTGGGATTGCCAAAGATAGGGCGCTTAGGAAAATGACTGTGGAAGATTGGGATTCGGTCATTGCCGTAAATCTCAAGGGACAATTTCTGACTTGCAAAATTGCTTCAGAATACATGCGTGAGCAAAGCTTTGGTCGGATCGTTAATATTTCCTCCCGTGCTTGGTTAGGCGGGCCGGGTCAGGCAAACTATTCTGCTTCCAAAGGGGGAGTTGTAAGTTTGACCAGGACCTTGGCTTTGGAGCTTGGTAAGAGAGGGATCACGGTGAACTGTATTGCTCCGGGTTTAATCGAAACGCCCTTGTGGGAGACCCTCCCAGATGATGTAAAGCAGCGGTTGTTAAAGGCGCAACCCACAGGCAAAATTGGTTCTCCAACGGATATAGCCCATGCAGTAGCGTACTTTGCTTCAGATGATGCGAACTATGTTACAGGACAGACTATTTTTGTTTGCGGTGGTAAAAGTCTGTTTGCTAATATCGGCTAAGTGGGTAGATATTCGAAAGGGGGGGGACTAGTGCAGAATAAAACAGCGGAGGGGACCGTTTTTAGTAACATGAGGATCGTCGAACTTGCTGGTGAATTAGGTGCTTATACGGGCAAGCTCTTTGCGGATCTGGGGGCTGACCTAATTCGTATTGAGGCTATGGAGGGAGATCCTACCCGGTTAGAAAAGCCCTTTTTTAATGAAACCCCTGGAATTGAAAATAGTCTTAGATATCAATATCTAAACACAAATAAAAAAGGAATTGTATTAGATATAACATCTCCAGAAGGGAAAGAGGTTTTTCTTAAGCTAATCAAAACAACCGATTTGCTAATTGAAAGCTTTCCTCCCGGACATCTTGAAAGTCTAGGTTTGGGGTATGAAGTACTTTCGGCAATCAATCCTAAACTGGTGCATACTGCCATTACACCCTATGGTCAGTTTGGGCCTTATAAGGACTATCCTTTTTCAGACTTAACTTGCTTGGCTATGGGCGGAATGTTGTATCTAGCTGGTACCGAGAACGAAAAACCAGCTCAAGTTCCCGATAAACAGTCCTTTTTTCAGGCGGATTTGTATGCTGCCTATGGAAGTATGGTGGCCTTAATTAATGCCGATCTGACCTTAGAAGGGCAATATATTGATGTGTCCATACATGAGAGCGTTGCCACGGCACAAGAGAACGCGATTCAAACTTATGATTTGGAAGGACGGATTCGCCGTGGACTGGGCTTGATAGAAGCAGGTAATGGAACCTATAAATGTCAAGATGGCTATGTCTATATTGTAGCTGCTATGGGAAGCAATGCTCATTTATGGTACCCCTTAGTGGATTGGATGATTGAAGAAAAGATACCCGATGCTGAAGTTTTACGAGGCGAAGAATGGGCAATAAGTGACTATCGAAAAAGAGAAGAATCCATGGAAACATTCAAAATAATCTTTGAGAAATTCTCTGCAAAGTATACCAAACAAGATCTTTATCAAGAAAGCCAAAAGCGAAAAGTTGTGATTTATCCAGTTAACACAGCAAAAGACGTTTTAGAAAACCCTCAACTTAATTATAGAAAGTATTTCAAAGAGAGGTACTCGGAGTCAGTGAACGGTACAATCACCTATCCAGGATGTCCTTACGAATTAGAGAAGATACCTTGGGAGTTAAAGTGTGGAGCCCCTGCTTTCGGGCAACACACCGCCGAAGTGTTAAGGAACTTGGGTTACTCGACAGACGATATGAAATCCTTTGTGAAAAGGGGTATCAGCTATGCCAAATAAGCGACCTTTAGAAGGGGTAAGAGTTTGCGATTTTTCCTGGGTAGGCGCTGGTCCGTCCACAACCCGCCTATTATCGGAATATGGAGCAGATGTTATCCGCCTGGAAAGTAAGTCGAGATTGGATCTCCTTCGTCTAATCGGGCCGTATAAAGACGGCATTGCTGGCATCGAGCGGAGTGGTTATTTTAGTAATCGTAATCCTAATAAAAGAAGTATAGATATTAATATGAAAAACCCACAAGCTAGGGATCTAGTCGTTAAACTGATCAAAGAAAGCGATATTGTCATTAACAATTTTACTATGGGGGTCATGGAAAAATGGAACCTGGGCTACGAAGAGGTAAATGAGATTAAGCCTGATATCATTTATGTCACAATGCCTACTCAGGGTTCAACGGGTCCCCACAAGAACTATATGGGTTTTGGGATAACCATGAATGCGTTGGTGGGGATACATTATCTTACTGGTTATCCAGATAAGGTACCCTTTGGGATGGGAACGAACTATCCTGACCATGTGCCGAATCCTGTGCATACTGCTTTTGCTATTGCGGTAGCTCTTTTGCACCGGCGGAAAACAGGCCAAGGCCAGTTGATCGATGTTTCTCAAACTGAGGCAGCTTTGGCTGTATTACCTACCTCAGTTATGAATTATGCGGCAAATGGTAAGGTACTAGAGCGACGGGGCAACCGTGACCTAAACGTAGCGCCTCATGGGGTCTATGCCACTAAAGGCGACAGAAGGTGGATTGCGATTGCTGTTTTCAATCAATCGGAATGGGCAGCTTTATTAAACGTAATGGGAAACTCTGAATGGTCTAATAGCGAAAAGTTTTCTTCTGCGGCAAGTCGTTTGGAAAATCAAGATGAGCTTGACGAGATGATTGAAACGTGGACCAATCAACATGAAGCATATCAACTAATGGATCGACTGGCCCAAGCTGGGGTTAGAGCCGGAGTTCTGCAAAATTCTAAGGATTTGTTGGAAGACCCGCAGCTTAATGAGAGAGGTTTTTGGGCTTACCTAAACCATCAGGAAATGCGCAGACATGTCTATAATGTTTCGCCAGCTCATCTATCCAAAACTCCCGCGCAATTATATTCGCCTGCCCCACTATTGGGGGAGCATACGGATAGGGTGTTGAAGGAAGTCTTGGGGTTAAGCGAGGCGGAGATTGTGAAGTTAAGGGAAGAAAAAGTCATTGGATAATAGCCTAAACGGGGAGGACAACTTAATGGATTTTAGAATATCGGATGAATATGTAGCATTAAAAAAAATGGTGCGAAAATTTACCGAAAATGAATTGTTTCCTTTAGAACAAGATGTCATTGACCGTGAGTCAGCAAGGGGCACCAGTGATGCTCCATCCTTAGCACCGGAAGTAGAAATGCAATTAATGAAGAGAACTGAGGAATTAGGCTTATGGGGGATTGAGGTTCCCGAAGAATTTGGCGGACAAGATCTGGGCGCATTGGCCAAAGTTATTGTTGTAGAAGAAATGAATCGATCAATTGTTCAATTTACGTTACCCCCAGATGCTCCAAACCTTAATTTCTTAAAAGAGTGCTGCACTAAGGAACAATACGATCGATACCTGACGCCTTATGCCACGGGAAAAAAGCGTTCTGCTTTGGCCATGACGGAGCCCAATGCCGGATCAGACGCATCTGCTATTGAAACCCGGGCTGATTTTAAAAATGGCAAGTGGATTCTAAACGGAACTAAGGCATTTATCAGTTTTGCACCAAAAGTCGATTTTTTTATCGTGATTGCCTTATCGGATAGAGAAAAACGCAAAAAAGGCGGATTTACGGCATTTTTAGTGGATAAAGGAACTCCGGGATTGCAGATCGTCCGCAATGTTAATACTGTTGGCGATATGTTAGCCTACGAACTCGTTCTCGAAGACGTCGAGTTAGACCCAGGCCAGGTCTTGGGTGAGGTAGGGAATGCATTTATTCCGTTACAAAACCGTTTTGGAGTAAGGAGAATGGAGCTTGCTGCTCGGTGCTTAGGTTATGCAGATCGTCTCATTCAGCTGATGATTGAGCAAGCAAATATTAGAACGACCTTTGGTAAACCTTTAGCAGATCGGCAGGCAGTTCAGTGGTGGATATCAAATTCAACGATGGAACTGCACGCTGCCCGTTTAATGGTGTATCATGCCGCTTGGAAAGTTGATCAGGGTCATAAGGATATGCGCAAAGAAGCGGCAATGTTGAAGGTGTATTGTACAGAAATGCTTTCCAAAATTGCTGACCGCGCTATTCAGGTCCACGGTGGCCTGGGGCTTTCCAAAGAAATGCCAATCGAATATATTTATCGCTTAGTTCGCGTCTTCCGAATTGTTGAGGGCCCCTCGGAAATCCATAGGTGGCTACTGGCTAGGGAAATCCTCAAAGACGGTAAACCCTACGATGCATTTAGATAATATACTTGCCAAATTGAAAGGGGTATGAAGAAAATGGGTGTGCTTTTTAACAAAGAAGGACATGTTGCTTATATTACATTAAACAGGCCAGAACAATTAAATGCCTTAGACCCTGAATCATGGAAGGAACTTCATGAAATTTTAAGGATGGCAAAAGCTGATTTGGATATTCGCGTTTTAGTTTTGACGGGGGCAGGTGAGAAGGCATTCTGTACTGGATCGGATCTAAAAAAGAGTATGCCACCGCAAACCAGTTTTGCTTCAACTTATTTTGACGAGGATAATTTACTGGCTCCTATGGAAATGTGGAAGCCAATCATTTGCGCGATTAACGGTTATGCAATCGGTGGGGGTTTGGAAATGGCCCTGGCTTGTGATATTCGCATTGCATCTGAGAAGGCCTCCTTTGGTTTGTCGGAGGTTAAGGTAGGTAGTTTATCGGGATTAGGAGGTACCCAGAGACTGATAAGGGCTATTCCGAAGGCAGTTGCCATGAGAATGCTGCTAACGGGAGATAGGATTGATGCTCAAGAAGCGTACCGGATTGGTCTGATCAGTGACGTTGTTCCTGCAGATAAGTTAATGGAGACTGCTAAAGCCATAGCTGAAAAGATTGCGTCTAATGCTCCTTTATCAGTTAAAGCTGCAAAACAAGCTGTGGTAATCGGAGGAGATTTACCAGTCAAACAAGGTTCTCAACTGGAAGGATTGCTTTGGGGCATATTGCGTGATTCCGAAGATAGGATTGAAGGACGTGTAGCGTTTGCAGAAAAAAGACCTCCCAAATATAAGGGTAAATAAAGAGTGCAACTAAAACTCAAATTTAGAATGCTCACCTTTTTTGGAGGAAAAAACCTATCCAAAAAGGTGAGGTATATAAGAATGAGATGGTTAAATCTTATTTATCAAATGCTTAAATGGCTAATAAAAAATCAGAATTTTTAGAGTATTTATACAATTAAAAGACGCCGCCTAATTTGTCAAGTTCTTCTTAGAGTAGGATCTTTATGTTTAGGAGGTTTACAAATGATGGATGTAATTCGGATTGAAGTTCCATTAAGCCGTGATAAAGTCAGTTTTCTTAAAGCGGGTGATAACGTTCTTCTCAGTGGTACTGTGTATACTGGGATGGATGTAGCTCAGCGTAAAATTGTGGAAACGTTAACACGGGGTGACCGCCTTGAGTTTGATTTGTGTGACCAGCTATTTTATTTTGTAAACCCCTCCCCTACAAAACCAGGGCAGATTATTGGATCTGCTGGTCCGCAAGCTAATGGTTGGATAGATGAGTATTCATTAAAGTTGCTTGAACTGGGAATTACCGGAATTATTGGTAAGGGACTATGTTCTCAAGGCATAGTTGATGGATTTAAGGAACATGGTGCGGTATTCTTTGGGGCAATTGGTGGAATAGGTGCCTTAATTGCTAAAAAAATAATCTCTGCAGAAGTCATTGCCTACCCGGAATTAGGGCACGATGCTATCAATCGTATTGAAATTAAAGATTTCCCAGTTGTCGTTATCGTTGATAGTCAGGGGAATAATTATTACGAGAGCGCTAAAGCCAAGTACAGAAGAGTCTAGGAATTAAGATTGGGATAATATTGAGCTAGCCGTTTGAATGCGTTTACCTTGACATCCTTTACAAGTCTAGCTAAAATAGAACAGTGAGATAAAGAAAAATAGCGAGACACCTATTGAATCGTTGCCCGAGTTGTACCTATACACAAAACATAGTCTTTCTGACAGGAAAAATAAAAGCTAGTGCGGTTCTCGGACTAGCTTTATTTATGTGTTTTGTTGCAGAAGATAGTCTTGTAAGATAGTCTACTGCTTGAGAAATAGAGGAACTCTGTTTACATTTAAAGGTCTGAAAGGAAATGGTAAAGCGCATGACAAAATTTATTTTCGTAACGGGCGGCGTTGTGTCTTCCCTAGGAAAGGGAATTACAGCGGCATCCCTGGGTTGCCTTCTTAAAAATAGGGGTTTCAAAGTGGCAATACAAAAATTTGATCCCTATATTAATATTGACCCTGGAACAATGAGCCCATATCAACACGGTGAAGTGTTTGTTACGGATGATGGAGCGGAAACAGATCTAGATTTGGGTCACTATGAGCGCTTTATTGATGTTCCAGTTTCAAAAAACAGCAATGTTACCACCGGTAAGGTCTACTGGTCGGTCATCCGAAAGGAACGTAAGGGTGATTATCTAGGCGGGACTGTTCAAGTCATACCTCATATTACGAATGAGATTAAAGAGCGGATCTACCGTGTAGCGCGAGAAAGCCATCCAGACTTCGTGATCACCGAGATCGGTGGAACGGTTGGGGACATTGAATCCCTACCTTTTCTTGAAGCAATCCGCCAGATGAAGAATGATATTGGGCGAGAGAATGTCGTCTATATTCATGTAACCCTAGTCCCTTATTTAGCGATGTCTGGTGAATTAAAAACAAAACCGACACAGCATTCGGTTAAGGAATTACGGGGAATCGGTATTCAACCATCGATTATCGTTTGTCGTACAGAGAAAGCCCTCTCCAAGGACATGAAGGAAAAGTTAGCTTTACTATGTGATGTAGACTTAGAAGCGGTTGTTCAATGTTTGGATGCATCGACTATTTATGAAGTCCCCCTTAAACTCCAAGCAGAAGGACTTGACGATATTGTCCTACGCTGCGCAGGTCTAGAAGCCCCTCCGGCAGATATGGCCGAGTGGAAGGTAATGGTGGAGAGAATTAAATCTCCGACGAGGGAAATCGAGATTGCGATTGTTGGCAAATACGTGGAACTCCCTGATGCCTACCTAAGTGTGGCAGAGGCTTTACGGTCAGCAGGGACTGAGCACGGCGCTAAAGTAAAAGTTCGCTGGATTAATTCGGAGAATATTGAGGAAGAATCGGCCGAAAAGTACTTAGAAGGCGTTGATGGAATCCTTGTCCCCGGAGGATTTGGTAACCGGGGCATTGAAGGGAAAATCGAAGCAATCCGGTATGCTAGAGAACAAAAGACTCCATTTCTAGGGATTTGCCTTGGGATGCAAACAGCCATCATAGAAGTTGCACGCAATCTCTGTGGTATGGAACGTGCAAATAGTACAGAATTTGATGCAGACACACCTTTTCCAGTCATTGATATTCTCCCAGAGCAAAAGGACATCGAAGAAAAAGGCGGCACCATGCGCTTAGGTATTTCTCCTGCGAAATTAGTTGAGGGAAGTATTGCATACGCTGCATATCAGGATCAAGTTATTTACGAGCGCCATCGTCATCGCTATGAGGTCAATAATCAATTCCGAACTCAACTTGAAGAAGCTGGGTTGAGGTTCTCGGGCACATCGTTAGATGGACGTCTGGTAGAAATTGCTGAGTTCCCAGATCATCCCTGGTTTGTTGCCTCCCAGTTTCATCCCGAATTCAAGTCTCGGCCGAACCGAGCACATCCACTTTTCAGAGAATTTATACGTGCTACGCTATCGCAAGACGCGAAGTAGTTCGAAGTTCGAATTAATGTACGATATTCGTGCATCGTAAGGGTTCATATTTGCGAGGCGCGGGGTTCAATATTCGAACCTCGCGCCTCGTACTTCGAACCTCAACAGGAAGAGTTCTGCTAAACCTGGATTAAGGGTCAAGCATGAACTCTTCCTGTATAATAGTGAGTTACTGATTAGAGGAGCAAGACCATGGCAAGAATGAAGAGAGGAAGGGGACTGAACCGGATGCCCTATGTTGCAAGATGGATCGATAAAAATGAACATATGCGATTTAATGCTTTTTTAGCTAAAGATTCCAAAGGACACGTGCTCCAGTCGTGGGAGTGGGGAGAAATTAAGAGCAGGACAGGCTGGGTACCCTGGCGTTTGATAGTCGAAGAAAACAATGAGATCGTTGCAGTGGTCTCTATTCTTGAACGGAAAATACCGGTTATAGGGATTCCTATTTTTTACGCTTCACGAGGGCCGGTACTCAACTTAAAAAATAGTGCATTATTAGACTTAGTTTTAAAGGAAATTAAAACGTTAGCTAAGGCTCGAGGGGCTATTTTCCTAAAAATTGATCCAGATGTGTCTTCTTCAGAAAAAGAACTGGAGCAGTATTTGCTTTCGAGAGGATTCAGATCTGCTGAGAGCGGCAAGGGTTTTGAAGGGGTTCAACCAAAGTATGTGTTTCGGCTAGATATATCTCCAGATGAAGCAACCCTGCTCGCAAATATGCAACAGAAAACACGCTATAACATCCGTCTTGCCCAGAAAAAGGGGGTTCAGATCAGGCGAGGAAAACGAGAAGATTTGCCGGAATTTTATCGCGTATTGAAAGAAACGACCGAGCGCGATCGCTTTTTGGTGCGGGCTTATTCTTATTTTGAAGACCTTTATGATTCCTTGGTCCCGGCGGGCTTAGGGGAATTATTTATCGCCGAATATGAAGGGAATATTGTAGCCGGAACCTTGGCATTTGTCATAGGGGATAAGGCTTGGTACATATACGGGGCTTCCTCAAACGCTCACCGCAATGTCATGCCGAACTATTTAATTCAGTGGGAAATGATTCGGTGGGCAAAATCCCTGGGCTGCACTCTCTATGATTTTCGAGGGGTGCCCGGACATTTAACGGAAGATAATCCACTTTATGGGCTTTATCGATTTAAGAAGGGATTTAACGGAGAGTATACAGAGTTCATCGGAGAATGGGACCTAGTGTATCGCCCCATGGTTTATTTTCTTTGGAACCATCTAGAGCCCATCTATTCTGATTTGTTAAAGGGATTAATCACAAAGCTGCGGCGAATGCGGAGGGGATAACGCAATGGCTGGGACCTGGATTGAAGTAGACCTGGATTCCTTAGTTGGAAATTATCAAGAAGTCATTAAGCATCTTCGTCCCGGCTCAAGGTGTATGGCAGTTGTAAAATCTGATGCTTATGGCTTGGGAGCGATTGAAGTTGCGCATTCCTTACAACGTGCTGGATGTGATGCGTTTGCGGTCACGAGAATAGAAGAAGGGCTAATCTTACGTGAGCACGGAATTGAGGGACTCATTCTAGTTTTGGGACCCACACTAAAGGAAGAATGGCCCATGGCTATCGCAGCAAAGTTACAGCTAACAATGACTGAACTAGCCTGGATTGCGGAGTTAAATGAAACGGGTTCGAAATTGGAATTGCAGCTTGATCAGCCAATCCAGGTACATCTGAAGGTAGAGACTGGAATGGGGAGAACTGGGTTCCGGTTCTCTGAACTTGAAGAACTTAGTATGGCCTTGTCCAAATCCAATCATATTCAGGTTGTGGGAGTATATACTCATTTTGCCAGGGCTGCCCAAAGGGATAAACGCTTTACTCTAGAGCAGTATGAACGCTTTAAGTCTTTCTCGGCCCGTTTAGAGGAACTAGGAATTCATCCTACTTGGAAGCACGTCTGTAACAGCGCTGCGTTTCTCGGCTATCCTGAATGGCATCATGATTTTGTGCGCATCGGGACTCTTTTGATCGGGCATTATCCAGGGCCAGGTTTTTCGGGAAAATTAACCTTGCGTGATCCCTGGCTTGCTAAAAGCCGGATTGTTCATCTGCGCAAAGTCCCTAACGGAACGTATGTAGGATATCAAAGTATTTATCGGACGAAGAAAGCTACACAGCTGGCAGTGATCCCTGTGGGATATGCAGATGGATTTGGGGTAGCGCCACATTTTGTTCCCCAAGGCTGGATAGATTTTTTTAAAATTATTATCAAGAATTTTGTAGCCTTGTTTGGTATTTCTCTCGGTCAGGAAAGGGTAGAACTCCAAGGTCGGACGGTTCAGGTTGCTGGAAAAATCGGAATGCAGCTTACGGTGATTGATGTGGGGATGCAGGAATGCTCTTTGGGGGATGATGTGAGGATTCCACTGCGTAGAACCGTAGCAAATCCACGTATCCTTAGGAAATACAGACAAGATGGACAAATATTGTCAGAGAGATTTTTAGAAGAAGGAATTTCACTAGAACATAAAGAATATTCATTTCTTAGAGAATAAGAAACTTGCGTTATCATAAGTTTGGTTAGAGCTTATCTAAAACCAGTTTGTTATTCGATATTCGAATGATGAACTACGAACCAGGATTCAGACTAGAGGAGAGACTTGAGGAATAGGGGGTTATGGGGTGGCAAAAGTTCTTATCGTAGACGACCAATTGGGTGTGCGTCGTCTACTCTTTGAGACCTTCAGGGAAGATCAACATGAGGTTGAAATGGCTGCGAATGGTACGGATGCTGTTCAGTTACTTAAGACCTTTAAGCCTGACCTCATCTTAATGGACATGAAAATGCCAGGAATGAACGGGCTAGAAACATTAGGAAAAATTCGTGCAATAGACCGTCAAGTTGGCGTGATTATGATGACCGCCTACGGTGATGCACAGAATATGGAACAAGCTAAGGATCTGGGGATTCTCTATTATATGAGTAAACCCTTTGATTTATTTGACCTTAGAAAACGGGTGAAGGAAATATTACAAACCTCGTAGCTTTACGACAATAGTTTCGCCGCTTACTACTTGCTTTTTTTGTTAATCAAAAGGCAGGAAATTCTTTATGCATGACGAAGTATATGCAGTAGGAAGAGGTGGGAATTATGATTCTAACAACAAACTCAACAATTGCTATGCAGTGTTCCCAATGTGGAGAGCTAGAATTTCATGCCCTCTCTCTCTTTGCATTTTCTCGACCAGGACGTAAGAATCTGCATTGCAGTTGTGGTTTTCAGTCTATGTCGGTAACCAGCCGTAACAGTCAGCAGTTCAATATTGCTTATGATTGTGCTTACTGTGGGGAGACCCATTATTTAAGATTAAACCGACATGCCATTTGGGGGAGAGATGCTTTGCCGCTCACTTGCCCCGACGTAGGCGCTTCGGTCGGATATATAGGGCCAAAGCAGAAGGTTAACCATGCTTGTCATGAACGTGAAAAATCCATGGAATTGGCAGTAGAGTTAGGTTATGAGGAAGAGTTTGAAAATCCGGAAGTGATGCTTTGGATTTTAGATCATCTTCATCGTCTCGCAAAGCAAGGAGATTTAGGGTGTGCCTGTGGAAACCATCAGTTAACCTTTGAATTGTTGCCGGACCGCATCGAGCTTTATTGTGAATGCTGTGAAGCGGTAGGAGTGGTCTATGCAGACAGCTCAGATAATGTTCGTCAATTTGAAGGTATAAATTCCTTGTATTTGAAGGAGAATAAAACTTGGCTTATTAATAGTCCACTACGAGGGCAACATATATCAAGAAAAATTGAGGAGGAAAAAAAATGGCGTTAGTATCGATGATTGAATTATTAGACAGGGCGCAAAAAGAACGTTATGCAGTAGGGGCATTTAATTGCAACAATATGGAGATTGTCCAGGCTATCGTGGCTGCTGCTGAGGCTGAAAAGGCTCCCGTTATTATTCAAGCTAGTCAAGGCGCGATTAAATATGCGGGAATTGAATATATTACCGCGTTGACAAAACTGGCGGCAGAAAAGGCCAGCGTACCTATAGCTCTGCATCTTGATCATGGAACTAGTTTCGCACAGGTTATGCAGTGTGCGCGAAACGGATTTTCTTCCGTGATGATCGATGGTTCCAAACTTGCGTTAGAAGACAACATTGCTTTGACCAACAAAGTCATTGAGGCAGTTCGACTTTTAGGGGTTTCCGTAGAGGCTGAATTGGGCAAAATAGGTGGAACGGAAGATGATATTACCGTAGACGAGCGAGAGGCGTTGTTTACGGATCCGGCTGAAGCAGAGTACTTTGTTCAAGCGACAAAGGTAGATGCCTTAGCAATAGCTATCGGGACAGCTCATGGTCAATATAAAGGGATTCCGAAACTCGACTTTGAACGGCTAACGAAAATTCGAGAACGAGTTTCCACGCCGCTTGTATTGCATGGTTCCTCCGGAGTTCCAGATGAGGCACTGATCGAAGCGATTTCACGGGGTGTCTGCAAAGTAAACATTGACACAAATATCCGCGAAGCGTTTGTATGGGCTGCTCGCCAAGTGCTTGAAGGGGACGCCCAAGAAATTGACCCGCGCAAAATGTTGGGTCCTGCTCGAGAAGCTGCAACCAAAATAATCCGCGAGAAAATCCGGATTTTTGGAAGCAACGGGAAAGCATAAAAGAAAGAAGGCAATAGAATGCAGTTTTTTTTAGACTCCGCAAATATCGGAGAAATAAAGCAAGCTTGGGATATGGGAGTTATCGCAGGCCTAACGACAAACCCCAGTTTAGTTGCTAAAGAAGGACAGGACTTCCACGAGCTTCTAAACACGATCATTGGGATTGTCGACGGCCCGATCAGTGCAGAAGTAATAGCCCTTGATCATGAAGGGATGTTACAGGAAGCACATGTTTTAGCGGGGATTCACCCAAACATTGTGATTAAGGTTCCGATGACGGAAGATGGTCTTAAAACTGTTAAAGTATTATCGTCTGAGCAAATCAAAACGAATGTCACACTCGTATTTACAGCGAATCAAGCGTTACTAGCAGCACGGGCAGGTGCAACCTATGTAAGTCCTTTTCTAGGGCGACTAGACGACATCGGTGAAAATGGACTCAACTTGTTGGCTGATATATGTGATATTTACCAAGTACATGGTATCGAAACAAAAACTATTGCGGCTAGTATTCGGAACCCAGTCCATGTAACGGAATCCGCCAAAATCGGAGCTGATTTTGCAACGATTCCCTTTGGAGTTTTAAGACAGCTATTTCGTCATCCTTTAACTGAAGCTGGGATCGAAAAGTTTTTAGCAGACTGGAATAAACGATAGATAACTATACTATTTGATTAATACTGCTAGTAAGGTTAAGGTTATAAACGACCTCAAACATTGGCATCTGCTTGTCTGAAACCAGATAGATAGATGCCAATGTTTCTATCTATCTCAAGAGGAATCGAGACCATTAAGGTGTTGAAAACTCTTTTAAAGTATGTCACAATAAGAGTATAGGCGATCAATGTGATAACATAATTAAGGATTACTTACATAGAAGTAACTCGTTTGTTTAAGTCAGCTAAGTAGAAATAAGGGTAATACTATGGGTTAATTTAAGGAGGAGTCGAAAATGGAAAGAGAACTAACAATGGAATTTGCTAGAGTGACAGAGGCTGCGGCGCTAGCTTCGGCACGTTGGGTAGGGTTAGGGGATAAGATAGCCGCTGATAATGCTGCTGTTGAAGCGATGCGGGCAGTTTTTAACACAATTCACATGGATGGTACAGTGGTGATCGGCGAAGGGGAAATGGATGAGGCCCCGATGCTCTACATTGGGGAACGTGTCGGAAATGGAGACAGTCCGGAATTGGATGTTGCAGTTGATCCTCTAGAGGGCACCAATAGTTGTGCGAAAGGAGTGGCAGGGGCGATTGCTGTTGTAGCGATTGCCAAGAGGGGCTGCTTACTCCACGCTCCAGATATGTATATGGATAAGATTGCGGTAGGTCCTGCTGCTGTTGGGAAGATAAGTTTAGATGCCACAGTGCGTGAAAACGTCTCGAATGTAGCTAAAGCGTTAGGGAAAGATATGAAAGACATAACGGTCGTCATTTTGGATCGCCCACGTCATCAGAAATTGATTCAAGATGTGCGTGATTGCGGAGCGCGGGTGCGGCTTATTACCGATGGGGATGTTTCTCCGGCTGTGGCCTGTGCATTTGAAGATACGGGTGTCGATATGATGATGGGGGTTGGCGGAGCGCCTGAAGGGGTCCTAGCAGCTGCGGCCTTGCGTTGTATGGGCGGGGAAATGCAAGGCCGCCTGTGGCCGGAAAACGAAGAAGACGTCGCTCGAGCTAAAGCCTTAGGGATTGAGGACGTCCAAAAATTATTAACGATGGATGACTTGGTGAGTACTGATGATGTCTTTTTTGCAGCGACTGGGATTACAGAAGGCCCTTTACTACGCGCTGTAACCTATACCTCTAAAGGTGCATTGACTCACACTGTTGTCATTCGAGGAAAAACGGGGACAGTTCGCTTTATTGAAGCACGTCACTGCTTTGACAAGAAGCCTGATTATGCTATGAAGGGCTGTTAAATAGGCCGCTAACAAGATCCTTGACCAGCGGATACTATTTGTGCTAGAATAGTAAGAGTTGACTGGAATTTTGTCATGAGCAGGCGTGGTCAAGAAAGCCGCGCCTTGATCTAAACGGGAAAGAGGTGAAGACATGAAAGAAAAAATTCACCCGAAATACGAACAAACCACGGTGACATGTGCTTGCGGAGAAGTCATTCCAACAGGCAGCACAAGAATGAACATAAAAGTGGAAATCTGTTCGAAGTGCCATCCCTTCTATACCGGGATACAGCGGTTTGTCGATGCAGGCGGACGGGTTGATCGGTTTAAAAAGAAATACGGGATGTAAACAACGGCCTGCGGTCGTTGCTGGTGGAAAAGCAGAGCGCAAGCTCTGCTTTTTGCGTAAATGTTTGAAGTGAGGTTCGAGGCGCAATGTTTGATATGCGATATACGATATTTGACCTTTGACCTTCGAGTATCGAACCTCGCGCCTCGAACTTTGATATAATGGATATTAGATTCAGATTAAAGAACTTACGTAATTTTTGAGGTGTAAAAATGTTAGAAAAACTTTATGAGATTGAACGAAAATATGATGAATTGACGGAACTTCTGAGTGATCCGGAGATTATAAAGAATCAGAGTGAGTGGCAAAAATATGCTAAGGCACAGGCCGGCATGACAAATCTCGTCACAGCCTTTAGGGAATACCAAGGAGTAAAGCGTGAGCTTGAGGAAACGGAAACTATTCTTCAAGAAAAATTAGACTCTGAAATGCGAGAAATGGCGGAGCAAGAGAGAGGTCAATTGCAGAGCCAAATACAGGAACTAGAAGAACAGATCCGTGTCCTACTTTTACCCAAAGATCCCTTAGATGAGAAGAACGTCATCATGGAAATTAGAGCAGGCGCAGGAGGGGATGAAGCATCCTTGTTTGCCGGAGATCTCTATAGAATGTATACTCGATATGCAGAAGCTCAGGGCTGGAAAACGGAAGTTCTAAGTGCCAGCTATTCAGATGCGGGTGGTTATAAGGAAATCATTGTGCTTATGGAAGGGCATGGTGCCTATAGCAAATTAAAGTTTGAGAGTGGTGTGCACCGCGTTCAACGGATCCCTGCAACGGAGTCGCAAGGCAGGATTCATACCTCTACGGCGACGGTTGCAGTTCTTCCCGAAGCAGAAGAAGTGGAAGTATCCATTAATCCCAATGACCTGCGCATCGATGTCTATTGTTCTAGTGGACCGGGTGGACAGTGCGTGAATACCACCCAATCAGCGGTACGAGTTACCCATCTACCGACAGGGATTATTGCCTCTTGCCAAGATGAAAAATCCCAACTTAAGAATAAAGAGAAAGCGTTACGCGTCTTACGGGCTAGAATACTAGAGAAAGCTCAAGAAGAGGCGAGCGGTGAACAGGCTTCTGAACGCCGAAGCCAAGTAGGCACAGGAGATCGGAGCGAGCGGATCAGAACGTTTAACTTCCCACAAGGACGGGTTACAGACCATCGCATAGGCCTTACCTTACATCGCTTGGAGACAATCTTAACAGGTGATCTGGATGAAATTATCCAAGCCTTGAATTCGTCGGATCAAGCTGAACGACTTAAGGCTGAGATTCAGTAATGGAAAACTTGCTTTAGATCAAAATCTTATGTCATCTAAAGTAAGCGGAACTTATCTAAGGACTTAATGAACGAACCTCGAACTTCGAATCTCGAACTTCGAGTATGGGGGCTTTTGCTGGTGAAGGTAATTGACAGTCTGCGTTGGGGCGAAGCGCGGCTCACAGAAAAAGGGATTACAAATGCTCGCTTTGATGCAGACATGTTGTTGGCCTGGGTTTTAAATGTTTCCCGACCCCAACTCTATCTGGACGGGGACCGAAATTTGTCTGAGTTAGAGGAGGCAGATTTTCGGGGGGGTATTATCCGTCGCGCCGGGAACGAACCTCTCCAGTACATCTTAAAGCGGCAGGAGTTTATGGGGCTTTCTTTCTACGTCGATGAACGGGTTCTAATCCCGCGTGCGGACAGTGAGATTTTAGTCGAGAAGTGGCTCGAGGTTGTAAGACAGGAAGAAGACGAGCGGCAAGAAAGAAAGATCAAGGTTGCGGATCTTTGTACTGGAAGCGGGGCTCTTGCTATTTCGATGGCGCATTATTATCCTAAAGCAGAAGTGGTTGGAACTGATCTTTCGTCTGACGCACTGGAAGTGGCGCGACAGAATTCTCAGAGTTTGGGTGTCTCGGTGCAATGGCGTCAGGGGGACTTTTTGGAACCTATTTTGGGTCAACTTTGGGATTATATTATTACGAATCCTCCCTATGTTTCTAAGGAGGAGTATAAGCAGTGTGATCCGGAGATTTTCAGAGAACCATCCATGGCCTTTTTAGGAGGACAAGATGGTTTAGATTATTATCGCCGTCTGGCAGAAAATGTGCGATCTATACTAAATCCTCAGGGGATGCTGCTAATGGAAATTGGTTGTGATCAAGCGGAGGCGGTTTGTAGGCTTTTCCAGATGAGGGGTTTTGAAACACAGGTTTTCCCGGATCTGGCAGGGAGAGACCGGGTGATCATAGCGAGGTGACAAAGATGCTAACAAAACGGAGTTATATAGATAGAATCCACCCAGAAGTCGAATTGTTAAGAGAAGGGTCAGAATGGCTGCGTTCGGGAGAACTGGTAGCTTTTCCTACTGAAACGGTCTATGGGTTAGGGGCCAGTGCGCTGGATGCCCTAGCCTGCGAAAAGATTTTCTGGGTAAAAGGACGGCCACAAGATAACCCTTTGATTGTGCATGTTAGCAATCGTGCTATGGCAAACAAGCTGGTTGAAAGATGGACCCCAGAAGCTGAACTATGCGTTCAACATTTTTGGCCGGGTCCACTAACTTTAGTTTTGCCCAAAACCGCTTTGGTTCCCGATGTTGTCACTGCTGGGTTAGCGAACGTAGCGGTCCGTATGCCCAGTCACCCGGTAGCCCTTGGCCTAATCGAAGAAACCGGCCTTCCCATTGCTGCGCCAAGCGCTAACCTTTCAGGCAAGCCTAGTCCGACGAGCGGCAGCCATGTCTGGCGCGATATGAAAGGCAAAATACCGCTGATTCTAGACGCTGGGGCCTGTCAAGTAGGGGTTGAATCAACGGTCCTCGATGTCACTGGAGGGGTACCCACCATCCTACGCCCAGGTGGTATTTCCAAGGAAATGTTGGAAGAGATCTTAGGTGAGGTTCGAATGAATACTCTGACGGATAATCGGGTTCCTAAAGCACCGGGTATGAAATATAGGCACTATGCTCCCCAAGGAGATATGATTGTAATGGTCGGCCTTCAAGAGCGTGTCATACAGCGGATGGGGCAAGAAATTCAAAAAGGACATGCTCGCTTAAAAAAAGTAGGAGTTCTTTGCACGCTTGAAAGTGCACCCTTTTTACATAGCCGTTTACCGGATCTTTTGTTTGTGTTGGGATCTAAGCATCGATCGGAAGAAGTTGCCAGTAACTTGTTTGAGGGATTAAGATTATGCGATGAAAGAGGAGTGGACATAATCTTAGCTGAAGGAATCGAAGAGGGAGGCCTTGGAGCGGCTATTATGAACCGCTTACAAAAAGCATCAGGCCATCGGATTGAATATATCTAAACATCATTCATCTAATAAAACCCTTTCCCTTGCATATACATAGAGGGAACGGAGGGAAGGGTATGAATTTAACGTGGGTTGTGGCAGTAGCAATTGCCTTGGGAGCAGACGCGTTTTCATTGTCTCTAGCGATTGGGCTGGCGGGAATTCGGAAGCGTATGATCGTCCACTTGTCGTTAGTGGTCGCTTTTTTCCATGTCTTCATGCCTCTTTGTGGGATGATCCTTGGCCAAGCGTTAGGAACTATTCTTGGTCGTTATGCAAATCTGATGGGCGCATTAGTCCTGATTGGATTGGGCGGGAGAATGATTTATAAGGTTTACCGTCCGAGCGAGGAGCATTTTTCATTTGGGGAAGCCAGGAAGGTTCTTTTTCATACCAAGTTATCCAGCAACAGTTCTTTAAGTGGATGGGGTATCTATGTATTGGCTGCTAGTGTAAGTTTAGATGCCCTTAGTGTTGGGGTTTCGTTAGGAACAATTAGAACGGACATTTATATAACCGTTATAATAATGGGTTTGATTGCGGGGTTAATGACTGGAATTGGCTTAGTTTTGGGACGAATGATAGGAACACGCCTAGGAGATAAGGCGGAATTGCTCGGCGGGTTGGCATTATTGCTGATCGGAGTTAAATTGTTCTTCTAAGGGAGTGGGGATGGTCTGATGGGTTTTAAACTTTTATTTATTTGTACAGGAAATACCTGCAGAAGCCCAATGGCTGAGGGATTAGCACGAGATATGTTTGGGGACATGGTTCAAATAAGTTCGGCAGGAATGTCAGCCTGGGAAGGGGAAGAAATCAATGCCCATGCCCTAGAGATTCTTAAAGAACAGAACCAAGACCTTTCACAGCACCGCGCAAGACGAATTACTGAGGAGCTAATGGCGGATGCAGACTGGGTTATTCCAATGACCCAAGCCCAAGAGGAAAGTTTAAAGCGTCTTTTTCCTCAATATGAGACTAAGACCCGGTGCTTAGGTAATTGGGGAGATTCCCAAAAGGATATTTTGGATCCTTGGATGGGCTCTCTTAATGTTTATCGTCAGACGGCAAAGGAAATTAGTGAATTACTGAGTGAACTAAAAGAGAAGTTGAGGTTAGAGGGCTAGATTCCCCAGAAAATAGCATAAGTTTGTCGAAAAATGTCTACACTAGCGGCGTAATACGTCGCTTTATTCTGTGATATTGCAGGAATTTTGCAACTATATGTAGAAATGGAAAATAGGACAAGGAGGGGGAATGAGTGTGAGAGTTGCGCTGGGAGCAGATCACGGCGGTTACGAACTTAAGGAAGCCATAAGCAAGCATTTGAAAAATCAGGGATTAGAAGTACACGATTTTGGAACCTACTCGACCGAATCCGTAGATTATCCAAAGTATGGGTGTGCAGTAGGCTATGCTATCACAAAAGGGGAGGCAGACCTAGGGATTTTAATCTGCGGCACGGGGCAGGGGATTTCTATGGCCGCCAATAAAATTCCAGGAATTCGTTCAGCTGTCTGCTCAGAGACATTTTCCGCTCGAATGGTTAGAGAACATAATAATGCCAATATCTTAGCAATGGGTGCCAGAGTAATCGGCGTCGGACTCGCCCTGGACATTGTGGATATTTTTTTGAAAACAGAGTTTTCTGGCGGCAGACATGCTAACCGAGTGGATTTAATTTGTGACATTGAACGGGGAGAGATAATCTGACGGCCTACGGGGAGGAATCTTTTCACATGGATAATTTCGTTGCTGGTTTGTCTGAAGAATTAGCTAAAGTATGGGAAAGCATACTGGATGCCTTTTTCCAAAAAGCAAATTTGCGTTCACAGCAAATTCTTGTTATAGGGTGTAGCACGAGTGAAGTAATGGGTCACCGAATTGGACAGGGAAGCAGTTTGGAAATTGCTGAAGTATTGCTTCCCCCTTTGCTGGAACGAGTTAACCAGCAGGGGATTTTTCTAGCGGTTCAGGGATGTGAACATCTAAATCGGGCCTTAGTCGTAGAAGAAGCCTGCGTAAATCATTATGGGTTAGAAGAGGTAACAGTGCTTCCCTCCCTGCATGCTGGAGGAGCAATGACAGTCAAAGCTTGGGAAAAATTTTTGTCTCCGGTTATGATCGAACGAATCCAGGGGCATGCTGGAATTGATGTAGGAGATACATTTATAGGCATGCACTTACGACCCGTGGTAATACCCATTCGCATACACGTAAAAGAACTAGGCCAAGCGCATTTGACCCTAGCACGCACCCGCCCCCGCCTCATCGGCGGACCACGGGCGGTATATGATGAAAGCAAATAATAATAGTAGGAGTGAATAAAAATGGATTATATTCATCAGTGGCTGGAATCTCAAGACCCCGAGGTTGCAGAAGTAATTTCGCAAGAAGAGAAACGTCAAACCAATACTATCGAGTTAATAGCCTCCGAAAACTTCGTTAGCCGGGCAGTGATGGCAACCCAAGGATCTGTTCTAACGAACAAGTATGCCGAAGGATATCCAGGAAAACGGTATTATGGTGGATGTGAGTATGTTGATGTTGTCGAAAACTTAGCTCGTGAACGCGTTAAGAAAATTTTTGGTGCTGAACATGCTAATGTACAGCCGCATTCTGGATCCCAGGCCAATATGGCAGTCTATTTCGCCTATTTGAAACCAGGAGATACGGTCCTCGGCATGAACTTATCTCATGGTGGACACTTAACCCATGGTAGTCCGGTCAATATTTCAGGAGTATATTTTAATTTTGTTCCTTACGGAGTCGACCCAGAAACAGAGCGAATTGATTATGATGAGGTTCGAAAATTAGCTCATGAACACAAACCGAAGATGATTGTTGCTGGAGCAAGTGCCTATCCTAGAATCATAGACTTTGGCGTAATGCGTGAAATTGCGGATGAAGTGGGAGCCTATTTAATGGTGGATATGGCGCACTTTGCTGGGCTTGTGGCTGCAGGATTACATCCATCACCCGTGCCCTATGCTGATTTTGTGACTTCCACTACCCATAAGACGTTGAGAGGGCCGCGTGGTGGCTTAATTCTCTGTAAAGCTGAGTATGCCCAAGCTATTGATAAGGCAATTTTTCCAGGCATTCAGGGTGGGCCGTTGATGCATGTCATTGCGGCTAAAGCGGTGGCTTTTGGGGAAGCTCTTCAGCCAGAATTCAAAACCTACCAAAAGAGTATTATAGATAATGCGAACGCATTGGCTCAAGCCTTAACAGATCGAGGATTCCGCCTTGTTTCCGGAGGAACAGATAACCATGTGATGCTCGTTGATGTACGGACCAAACAGTTAACAGGTAAGGAAGCAGAAAATATCCTTCATGAAGTAGGTATTACTGTAAACAAAAACACGATTCCTTTTGACACCGCGAGTCCTTTTGTCACTAGTGGAATTCGGCTTGGAACCCCTGCGGTCACAACGCGCGGTATGAATACGGACGCGATGGTGCGGATAGCAGAAGCCATGGACCTTGCCTTGACCTCCCACCATGAACCTGATAAACTGAAAAAAGCACGGGAAATCGTCAGTTCTCTATGCGCTGAGTTTCCCTTATATACTAATTTAGATTAGGAGAGCCGAAATGATGGCGAAGCTTCAAGTACTTGATCATCCTCTGATTCAACATAAACTGTCCCTTATTCGTGACGAGAAAACAGGTTCGAAGGAATTTAGAGAACTGGTAGAGGAAGTCGCGATGTTAATGGCCTATGAGGTTACCCGTGATTTCCCACTTCAGGAAATAGAGGTAAAGACACCTGTCTCAATCGCAAAAAGCAAAGTGCTGGCTGGTCGAAAAGTAGGATTGGTTCCAATCCTGCGTGCCGGGTTAGGGATGGTCGATGGAATGCTCCGTTTAATTCCTGCTGCAAAGGTTGGGCATGTCGGTCTTTATCGAGATCCTGAGACTCTAATGCCTGTGGAATACTATTGCAAGTTACCACCTGACATCGCAGAACGCGATCTTATCGTGATTGATCCTATGTTGGCAACGGGTGGCTCAGCGGCTGCAGCAATCACGTTTTTAAAAGATCGTGGCGCAAAGAATATAAAATTAATGTGCCTGATCGCAGCTCCAGAAGGAATTCGTGCCGTGCAAAATGCCCATGCAGATGTAGATATTTTTGTCGCAGCTGTGGATGAACGGTTGAATGACCATGGCTATATTGTTCCGGGTCTCGGGGATGCAGGGGACCGGCTATTTGGCACGAAATGATGGCACAAGAAAAGCGACCTAGCTGGGATAGTTATTTTATGCAGATGGCCTTAGTGGTAGCTGGGCGCTCAACTTGCTTGCGCCGCCAAGTAGGGGCTGTCATGGTAAAGGATAAGCAAATTTTAAGTACAGGTTATAATGGGAGTCCTTCGGGACTCCAACATTGTGATGAAGTCGGTTGTTTACGGCAGAGCTTAGGCGTTCCTTCGGGGGAGCGCCATGAGATCTGCCGTGCTGTGCATGCCGAGCAAAATGCTTTGGTACAAGCAGCAAAGCATGGGGTCGCTATTACTGGAGCAGATCTCTATACCACTCATCAGCCTTGCGTGCTGTGCACAAAATTATTAATTAATGCAGGGATAAAGCGAGTGATCTATACGCATTCTTATCCAGATCAGCTTGCAGTCAAAATGGCCGAAGAAGCAGGACTGAAATTGGTTCAATATGGGGAAGATATTCTATAGAGTAGTATGACGTTCTTTTCTACACACACTTTTTATACCACATGAGATAAGTTTTCTAGGAGTTCTACTCCATCTAAAGTCTTGTTGAACTTTCCTGAGGGCTAAGGCCGGCTAGTCAAGGCGTTTAGCCATCGGATATTAGATTGACTTTAAGCGAAGGGAGCATAAGAGTGATTAAGCGGAAAAAAGTGATGGTTGTGTTTGGAACACGTCCCGAAGCCATAAAAATGGCCCCAGTGATCCAGGCGCTTCGGCAGAAGGATAAAATTATCTGTCGGGTTATTGTGACTGCTCAGCACCGTGAGATGTTAGATCAGGTTCTTCAATTATTTAAGATCGTCCCTGATTTTGATCTGGACCTCATGAGGCAGGGGCAAACATTAACAGAAATCACAACCCGAGCTCTTATTGGTCTTAAAGAGGTTTTTGAGCGGGAACTCCCAGATCTGGTGCTGGTACATGGAGACACAACCACTACTTTTGTGGCGGCCCTTGCTGCTTTTTATGCACAGATCCCAGTAGGTCATGTTGAAGCCGGTCTACGGACAGGAAATAAGTATTCACCGTTTCCAGAGGAGATGAATCGAAAACTAGCAAGCGTTCTGGCAGATTACCATTTCGCCCCTACAAAAACAGCAGAAAAAAATCTTCTACTCGAAGGAATAGCACCTGAAAAGGTCTTTGTAACCGGAAATACTGTTATTGACGCTTTGCTAGCGACTGTAAAACCGAAGTACAATTTTCTTGACCCTACCATTGAAGTGCTGCTGAAACGGGAAAAAACTCGAATCATTCTCGTTACAACCCATCGCCGGGAAAATCTCGGTGAACCAATGCGTCAGATTTATCAGGCTTTGCGGAACACACTGGATTCATATCCGGATACACACGTGCTTTTTCCTGTCCATAAAAACCCCTTAGTGCGGAAAGTGGTCACTGAGGTATTGGGGTCTCATCCACGAGTCAATCTTGTAGAGCCGATGGATTATGAGCCCTTTGTAAACCTGATGGCACGATCGAACTTAATTTTAACAGACTCGGGAGGAATTCAAGAAGAGGCCCCGTCGCTGGGTATCCCCGTACTTGTGGTCCGTGACACAACAGAACGACCTGAAGCAGTGGAAGCGGGGACGGTATCCCTCGTGGGTACGGAGTACGAAAGTGTCAATTTAGAGCTGAAGCGTCTTCTGAGTGACCAAGCAGCCTATCAGAGGATGGCAATGGCGAGTAATCCCTATGGCGACGGTTGTGCAGCAAGCCGAATTGCCAAAATTATTGGAGACCATGGAGGAGGGTGGACATAAAATTCTTCAATGCTGTAAAAAAAAGCACAAAGTATTACCAAAGTGTGCTAATATATAAAATATAGCGTGAATTGTAAAAATGTGTAACGCTTGGTTTACATATATAAGTTAGGATCGAAGTGAATATGGCTAAAAACCCAAAAACGTGGCAGAAAGCGGTTGCAGTGGGCTCAAATATATCAACGTCCCTGGCTGGTTTGGTACTTGGAGGATTTTTCCTAGGTCGTTATCTAGATACCCGCTGGGGGACTGAGCCGTGGTTAATGATCCTATTAATGTTGTTAGGACTTGGACTCGGAGGGAGCTACCTGGTTGTCATTTTAAAAAGGTTTGGAGCATCAGATGATAAAGAGTAGCTTTATAGCATTATTTAGTGGTACCGCTAGCGTGTTGCTTGTGATAGCCGTAACAGGTCAGCAGTCTTTTCTAGGCAGCCTGCTGGGATATTGGGTTGGATTCGGCTATACTTTATGGTTTCATCATGAAACATTACGCATCTCAGACTTAGAAATCCGTATAGCACTTAGGCGGATGCGCAGCAATCTAATCGCTCGCTTAGGGATGGTTACTCTGGTTGTTGTAGCCGTTGCTCGTTTTCAGAGGGACTGGCTTTTCAGCCTAGCAATAGGGATTGTTACAGGGGTGACAATATCCTTTATCATTGTGGCAATAAATAAAATTAATGAAGAAAGGGGTGATAAAAGAAGTGCATGAAACAGTTTTGTGGCATTTGGGTAGTATGACCTTTCATGGAAAAACTCTGATCATGACTTGGATTGCGATGGCCCTTGTAATTTTGTTCTGTTATCTGGGGGTTCGCAATTTAACCAGTGGTAAACCTGGTAAAATGCAAAACGTCTTGGAATATATTGTAGATTTTGTTCGTAGCATTATATCTGACAATATGGACTATGAAAAGGGTCGTCCGTTGCTAAGCTATTTGGTGACGTTGTTCATGTTTGTTTTCTTTTCCAATATGCTTGGCCTTATTCCCAACTTCACGTTCGGTCTATTACACAATGTTCATTTTGCCCAGTTAGGTCATATTTTTGATAGTCCATCCATGATGTCGCCTACCGCAGATATCAACACTACAATGGCTTTAGCTTTGTTAACCATTTTCTTAGTTGTCTTTTTAGGTATTAAGACTAAAGGTGCAGGTTATTTCCATCACTTTTTGGAGCCACATCCAGTATTCGCGATCATTCATGCGATTGACTTACTATCCAAGCCGATGACACTGGCCTTCCGTCTTTTCGGGAACATCTTTGCTGGTGAAATTCTACTTGGAGTTATACTAATGCTTCCTGGTATCTGGGTTCTGCCTGGGATTTTGCCAACCACAATTTGGCTGGCCTTTAGTATTTTCGTGGGAGCCATTCAATCTTATGTGTTTGTAGTACTGACTACAGCCTACGTATCGCAGGCTGTCACAGAATCCCATTAAGCACTGCGCTCCGAGTTAGATTTCAGTGATGCTTGACACTCACTGAGGGAATAATACTTATTAATTTTTGGAAACAAGAAAGGAGGAAATCCCATGGACGTATCTGCTGCTGCTGCACTTGGTGCAGGGATCGCTGCTGGATTAGCAGCTCTTGGTGCATCAATTGGTAATGGTAATGTTATTAGTAAAACGGTTGAGGGCATTGCTCGCCAGCCAGAGGCTAAATCAACATTACAAGCTACGATGTTTATTGGTGTCGGTTTGATCGAGGCTTTGCCGCTCCTTACCTGGGTTGTTGCCCTGTTGCTCATGTTCACAAAGTAAGTTCGTGCGCTGGGCTTAGGAATAAGGCCCAACTTAATTCAAGGGGGAACGAGAGTTCCCCCTTGAAAAAAATCATCCCGACGTCAACAGACTCGAGAGGGGGGTAGACCATTGGGTGGGAATCCTATTCAATTTGACTATACGGTAGTGGCTACGGTCTTATCTTTCCTGTTGCTCGTTTATTTCCTTAGTAAATTAGCATGGAAACCGCTGATGAAAATGATGGAAGAACGGCGGACAAACATTGAAAACATGCTTGCTTCGGCAGAAAATGAACGTCAACAGGCTGAGAAAATAAAACGCGAGTATCAAGAAGAAATGCGTAAGGCTCGCCAGGAAGCTCAGGAAGTGATCGCTAAGGCAACAAAAGTTAGCGAAGACCGTGCGAAAGAAATTTTAACTGCTTCTCATGTAGAAGCTGAAAAGATCAAGAAATCTGCCCTTGTGGATATTGAACGCGAACGTGATCGGGCGATCTCTGAGGTTAAAGCTCAAGTCGCCGATATGTCAGTCTTAGTTGCTGAGAAAATCATTCGTCAGAAGCTTGACATGAAGGGTCAAGGAGAGCTCATTGAACAATTCATTCAAGAAGTAGGGGAAATGCAATGATAAATGGATCACTTGCTCGAAGGTACTCCCAAGCCTTGTTTGAAATCGCCTCCGAGACGTCCCTGGATTCGATTGATAGCGATCTGCGAGAACTTACAAAGCTCGTTGAAGAAAATGCAGAGGTTAAAGGGGTATTGCTTCATCCGCATATTTCGCTCAGCGTCAAGAAGTCGATTATGGAAAAGTTATTGGGAGAAGATTTTGGCGAAGTAACGCGTCGTTTCTTTTACTTGTTGATTGATCGGAAAAGGGAGAATCTCTTACCGCTCATTCAACGTGAGTTTTCTCGACTGGCGGATGAAGCGCGCCAAGTTGTGGAAGCGAAAGTAGCCAGCGCCATAGAACTGAGTACTACTCAGCTTGACGATCTCAAGAAGTCCATTAAGCGAATGACAGGGAAAGACGTCCGCATCATCAGCGAGGTTAGAGCTGAACTCATTGGTGGGATTCTTGTGCAGGTCGGAGATCGCGTGATGGATGGCACCATTGCCCATGCTTTGAACCGAATGCGTGTGGAGTTACGTAGAAACTCAGAGAAACCTCAGGAAGTAGGGGTGAAATAACAGGATGAACTTGCGTCCAGAAGAAATAAGTTCTATTATCAAACAACAAATCGAGAACTATGAGACGTCTGTCGATATCGTCGATGTGGGAACCGTTATCCAAGTTGGAGACGGAATTGCCCGCGTTTATGGCTTAGAAAAGGCCATGGCTGGTGAACTCTTAGAGTTTCCAAACAGCGTTTACGGTATGGCGATGAACCTTGAAGAAGACAATATCGGTTGCGTTATTCTTGGCTCTTTCTTAGGAATTAAAGAAGGAGATCAAGTCAAGAGGACTGGTCGGATCGTGGAAGTCCCAGTGGGCGAGGCTTTGATTGGTCGAGTCGTTAATGCACTAGGACAACCCATTGATGGCAAAGGAGAAATCGTGACAAGTAAGTTTCGTCCGATTGAATCCATAGCCTCCGGCGTTGTATCTCGAAAATCCGTCCATGAACCTGTGCAAACGGGTCTGAAATCAATTGATGCTATGGTACCTATTGGTCGCGGTCAGCGTGAGTTGATCATTGGTGACCGTCAAACTGGTAAAACCGCAGTGGCCATCGATACCATTATCAACCAAAAAGGGCAAGACATGATTTGTGTTTATGTCGCAGTCGGACAAAAAGCATCGACAGTTGCCAGCGTTGTTAAGACGCTAGAAGACCACGATGCCATGAAGTTTACCATTGTGGTAGCAGCTACTGCATCTGAACCTGCACCGATGCTCTTTATTGCTCCTTATGCTGGCTGTGCAATGGGCGAGGAGTTCATGTATAATGGCAAACATGTCTTGATTGTTTACGATGACCTTTCTAAACAAGCGGTGGCATATCGTGAACTATCCCTGCTTCTAAAACGCCCACCCGGACGTGAAGCATATCCTGGAGACGTTTTCTATCTGCACTCTCGCTTATTGGAGCGAGCAGCGAAGCTGTCGGATGAACTTGGTGGCGGGTCGATGACTGCGCTCCCAGTGATTGAGACTCAAGCGGGTGACATGTCAGCCTATATTCCTACGAATGTGATTTCCATCACAGATGGTCAGATCTTCCTCGAAGCTGACCTCTTCAACGCTGGCTTCCGGCCTGCAATTAATGTTGGTATTTCCGTCTCACGGGTAGGGGGTTCCGCACAAATCAAAGCGATGAAGCAAGTCGCAGGACAACTTCGTTTGGATCTCGCTTCATATCGTGAGTTGGCAGCCTTTGCTCAGTTTGGATCGGACTTGGATAAAGTCACCCAAATGCGACTCACGCGTGGTCAGAGGACACTGGAAATTCTTAAGCAGGGTCAGTATTCACCTTGCCCTGTTGAAGAAGAAGTTGTAGTAATCTACGCGGCAGTTAAAGGCTTTATCGACGAAATTGACGTAGATAAGATCGGGAAATTTGAAGAAGAATACCTGCGCTTCATGCGCTCCGTGAAGGCTGACCTGATGGAGAAGATTCGAACTGAGAAGGCACTCTCTAAGGAAATGATCGCCGAGCTTGAAAAAGCGATTAATGAGTTCAAGCAGGGGTTTTTGGCCTAGAATAAAAAGGAGTAGGTGAATGAGGTGGCAGGAACACAAGATATTCGTCGTCGGATTCGCAGTGTTCGCAATATGCAGCAGATCACAAAGGCGATGAAAATGGTTTCCGCGGCCAAACTCAGAAAAGCCCAACTAAAACTTAACGCTGCCCGCCCCTATGCTCGCCAATTGCAAGGGGTCTTAGAACGCCTTGCACAGGCTCCAGTGGATGTCCTTCATCCGCTCTTGAAAAAAAGGCCAGTGCAAAAGGTAGTTTATGTGCTAATAACATCGGACGGTGGTCTTTGCGGAGGGTACAATGCGAACCTCATACGCAAGACTAGTGGGCTGATTTCTGAATCACAGCAGCCGGTTAAGTTGGTGACTGTAGGCCGCAAAGGTCGAGATTTCTTCCGACGCGGTAAAATTGAGTTTTTGGCTGAGTATACGAAACTCGGGGATAACCCGAGTTATAACCAAGCCAAAGAGATTGCCCAGGAAGTGGTTCGCCTTTATGAGCAGGGCGAAGCAGATGAGGTGTATATCCTATATACCGAATTCGTCTCAGCGATGACCCAGAGGCCCTCGCAAATCAAAATCCTTCCGATCGAACAACCTGAAGGGAAACAAGGCAAACAGTACATTTTTGAACCGTCTGCTGAAGACATTCTAAACAGTCTGTTGCCGAAGTATATTGAAACGCAGATCTTTCGGACGATCTTAGAAGGAAAAGCGAGTGAGCAAGGGGCTCGAATGACGGCAATGAGTTCGGCTACGGATAATGCCAAGACTATGATTGATAAGCTGTCGCTGGCGATGAACAGAGCCCGACAAGCAGCGATCACGACAGAAATATCCGAAATCGTCTCGGGAGCAGCTTCCTTAGAATAAGCTGCCGGAAATACCCAAAAAGGAGGTTTCGCGCCTGTGAATATCGGCAAGGTTTTGCAAGTTTTGGGAGCGGTAGTTGACGTTGAGTTTAAGCCCGACCAACTGCCGGCAATATATAGCGCAATTCAGATTAAGGTTCCTGAGCAGAACCTTAACATAACCTTAGAGGTCGCTCAACATCTTGGAAATAATACGGTACGTACTGTTGCAATGTCCTCTACGGATGGCTTGCAACGGGGTATTGATGCAGTCGACACTGGGGCACCCATTACGGTACCTGTGGGCACAGCAACGCTTGGGCGCATGGTTAGTGTCTTAGGTTTGCCTATTGACAACGGAGGAGAAGTCACCTCCGACACCCATTATCCGATTCATCGACCAGCTCCAGCCTTTGCGGATCAAGAGCCTTCGACACGGATTTTGGAAACTGGAATTAAGGTCATTGACTTACTCGCTCCGTACTCTAAGGGTGGAAAAATTGGACTCTTCGGGGGTGCCGGAGTAGGCAAGACAGTACTCATCATGGAATTGATCAATAATATTGCTAAAGAACATGGTGGGCTTTCCGTCTTTGCTGGTGTAGGTGAACGTACTCGTGAAGGAAACGACCTTTGGAACGAAATGAAAGAGTCCGGCGTTATTGACAAAACGGCGATGGTGTTCGGTCAAATGAACGAGCCTCCGGGTGCTCGTCTTCGTGTAGGCTTAACGGGACTAACCATGGCGGAGTACTTCCGCGATGAGCAAGGCCAAGACGTACTGCTCTTTATTGACAACATTTTCCGATTCACACAAGCAGGTTCTGAGGTTTCGGCCTTGCTCGGTCGGATGCCATCGGCGGTTGGATATCAGCCGACCTTGGCTACGGAAATGGGTCAACTCCAAGAGCGGATTACGTCCACTCGCAAAGGATCGATCACTTCGGTACAAGCAATCTATGTGCCAGCGGATGACTTGACAGACCCCGCTCCAGCTACAGCCTTTGCGCATTTGGACGCCACGACAGTTTTGTCCCGTTCAATTGCTGAAATCGGGATTTACCCAGCAGTGGACCCCTTGGATTCTTCATCACGGATTCTTTCTCCTTTAGTGTTAGGAGAAGAACATTATACTGTGGCGAGACGTGTTCAGCAAATCCTCCAAAAATATAAAGAGTTGCAAGATATTATTGCTATTCTGGGTATGGATGAGCTGTCTGAAGAGGAAAAACTGATTGTATTCCGAGCTCGTAAGATTCAACGTTTCTTGTCCCAACCGTTCCATGTAGCAGAAGCATTCACGGGTTCGCCTGGAAAATATGTGCCCTTGAAAGAAACGATTCGTGGCTTTAAAGAAATTGCGGATGGAAAATACGATCACTTGTCTGAGGCCGCCTTCCTTATGGTTGGACCGATCGAAGAAGTGATCGAAAAAGCCAAGACATTGGGGGAATAATCCATGGCAGGAACATTCTCACTCCAAATAGTCTCTCCTGAAGGGAACGTCTTGAAAGAAGATGTTGAGTTTGTTGTTCTTCCCGGTGGAGCAGGTGAATTAGGGATTTTACCGAATCACTCAGCTTTAATCGCGGGACTGGATGTCGGCGTCATACGCTACACAAAAAACGGTGACATCAAACGTGCTGCAATTACGGGCGGGTTTGTTGAAGTCGTTGATAACACAGCGACAGTCCTTGCGGATACGGCTGAACTGGCTGAAGCAATTGATCTCACTCGTGCTGTAGAGGCCAAAGAGCGAGCTGTGAAGCGCTTGGCGGCGCGGAACAATGAAATCGACGTACGTCGCGCGGAGTATGCTTTGCGTCGAGCCGCTGCCCGAATTAGTGCCTCTAGTGACAATAAATAAACAAAGTACGCTGAAGTAGATTCTTTACTAGATCTCTTTAGTAGCCTAACTGCATAAACAAGAAAAGGGTCCCTAATTTGGGCCCTTTTCTTGTTTATGCTAGGGGTCTTGCTAGAGCTTGGCACCAGCAAAATCGTGTTATTAAACTCAGGCTTTCACTAAAGAAAAAAATAAACTCAGGGTATGTTAGCTTTCTCACTATTTGGTAAAACTAAAGTTAAGCTTATAGTATGAGAAAGAGGCCTCAGATGTTTATGGGTTTAACACTGCCGCAATTCCATTTAGCCAGAAAAGGTGTATTATTAATAGTAATAGGTTGCCTTATGCTTATCGGATTTAAGTCTTGGGTTATTGAGGGAGTCTTGCAAAGCAATCAGCCAGTACATTCATCAACTACAGCAGCACCTTTGTTACTTAATAACGGAATGGTGCAGGCACAGGAAGCCGAGGTTAGTATCATACTCTGGTCTGAGGATGGAACAATACCCATTGAACTATGGACACAACGTCCGATGCCAGATTGGAAATGGTCTCATGAAGAACAGCTGACAAAACGTGGGAATAGCGCGGCGACGCTAACTGGACATCGGGTTATTGATAAAACTGAAGAAAGAATGTTATATACTTGGTATACGACGATCTCTCCGATTCTTGCTAAAGAAGGTGTAAAAATCTATTTGGATGAACGGATTCCTGAGGCGATCGATATTTCAGGCTATTTATGTCAATCTAATACCCTTCCATCTCAATGGTTCCTTCTAGATAATATGGTTTCGATCGCAGGGTACCAGAGCAATATAGGTACGAGCGTCATGGCTGGACAAGACAAGATAAATATTCAACTTCTTAGCCGAGGGCAAAATACTGATGGACAGACTGTTTTAGCGATTCCAGCGCTCCTAAAAGAATTCTAGAACCAGCTGGAGAAAAAAGTCGAAATTAAGCAGGAAAAATGGCCTAGCAAAGAGAATATTAACAAGTCGGAAAAATAATCAAAATAGGAAATAATAAAGATAAGAAACTTGGCTGGCGCCAAGCCTTAGCGAAGGGGATCTCATCTCGCCAACGGCACCTTGCCATCTTGGCGATGGTCCCTAAAATCGCCATCACTGCGCTCCAACCTCGAACATCTTTGTTCGAGTCAGAGCTGTGTTCTAGATTCGAACATCCAATTCGAGTCTCGGCCAGAGGCTGCCAAGTTGCACTAAAGTTATACTTTCTGACTAGTACTGAACAGGGGGTGTCTTCAGAATTTGAGTAAGCTCACAATTACAGGCGGCAAACCGCTTGAAGGAACAATCACAGTGAGTGGGGCCAAGAATGCTGTCCTTCCAATAATAGCGGCAAGTTTACTCTGTGCCGAACCCATTCAACTGGATGACGCTCCAGATTTGTTAGATGTTAACATAATGAATCGAGTTATATCGGCATTGGGTGCAAAGGTAGAGCGGAAAGGCTCAACTCTTTACATCCAAGCCCAAGAGATAGATTGTATTGAGGCACCCTACGACCTTGTATCTCAAATGAGAGCGTCTATTGTTACTATGGGACCGCTACTTGCCCGTAAAGGTCATGTTCGTATTTCGCATCCTGGGGGCTGTGCCATTGGATCCCGCCCAATAAATTGGCATTTGAAGGGTTTAGAGGCTTTAGGGGCAGAGGTCAAAATGGATCATGGGTTTTTAGATGTTTCTACTAAGGGTTTAAAAGGTACTCGTATATATCTGGATTACCCTAGCGTGGGAGCTACTCAAAATATAATGATGGCAGCTTCTATGGCCCAAGGAACAACTTTGATTGAGAATGCAGCACAAGAACCCGAGATTGTCGATTTGGCAACGTTTCTGAACGAGATGGGTGGAAAGGTGCGTGGTGCAGGTACCAGTATTATCCACATAGAAGGGGTTCGTGAATTCCATGGTACTACTCATACAGTCATTCCTGATCGTATCGAAGCTGGAAGTTTTCTGCTCCTAGCAGCGGCAACTGGAGGAGACGTCTTAGTTCAAAATGTGATTGCGGATCATCTTAAGCCCTTAATTGCCAAAATGGAGGAAGCAGGAATCCGCATGGTGGAAGAAGGAGACGGTATACGGATAAGGGGAGATGGAATATACAATTCAGTCGACATTAAAACTCAGGTTCACCCCGGTTTTCCCACGGATCTTCAGGCTCCCTTTATGGCATTTCTGACTAGAGCAAGAGGCACAGGGTTAATTACTGAAACTGTTTTTGAAAACCGCTTTATGCATGTCGATGAGCTAAAACGTATGGGAGCGGATATCAAGATTGAGGGTCGGAGCGCCATTGTTCAAGGGATTCAGCGCATAAATGCAGCACCTGTTACGGCGACAGACTTGCGGGCAGGAGCCGCCTTAATCCTGGCAGCCTTAACCGCGGAAGGGACGACAGATATTCGAGGGATTCATCACATTGATCGAGGTTACGAGAAAGTGGAGGAGAAGCTCTCGCGCCTGGGAGCCAATATTACACGCGCGGATTAGGGGTAAAATGAAAGAACAAGAAGTAGATTATTCGATTATTCTACTCTTGTTCTTTTTGTATTCCTAGTATGCCATATTCCATAATCCTTCTGCATAGATTTAAGCAAATGCTTGTACCGCAGGAGGGCTATTATGAAAAAAGAATGGGTTTGGCTCATTGCACTATCACTATGTATTATTTTTATAATACCCTGGAGTGTTGTACGTTGGCAAACAGAGCAGGAATTAGAGAATGATGTGCAAATACGGGTTTTGATGCCCAATGGAGGGGTTGAAACACTCTCACTTGAGGATTATCTCATAGGCGTGGTTGCTGCAGAGATGCCTGCCGAATTTGAGGTCGAAGCCCTAAAAGCTCAAGCAATTGCAGCCCGGACCTATGCTGCAAAAAAGTTAAGCCAAAATAAACTAATCGATGCGAACTATGATGTAGATACGACGGTACTAACACAGGTATGGTTATCTGATACTCAGATGAAGAATCATTGGGGATGGCTTAACTACTGGAGGTATCGGAGTAAATTAGAAAAGGTTGTTGTGGCTACGCGTGCGCTGGTTCTCGTATCAAAAGGGGAATATATCGATGCTCTTTACCATAGTAGTAGTGGAAGAAAGCCCACTGAACGGTCGGAAGAAGTATGGAATTCATCCCGTGACTATTTGCAAAATGTTAGTTCGGGTGAAGAAGATCCACAACGTTATGTCAAAACAGTGACCTGGACACCTCAGGAACTTTATAAGAAACTGGGAATTAAAGATTTACCGAGAGCTTTTACTTCAGGGGATTTCCAAACTATAGGTCGAACGTCGGCCGGAAGAGTAAAAAGCGTACGAGTGTTGGGAAGAGTCTATCAAACGACCCAACTCCGTACCTTAATGGGACTCTCGTCAACAGATTTAGAATGGGTTGTACAACCAGATCGCCTGACAATCACGACATATGGTAACGGACATGCAGTGGGAATGTCACAGTGGGGAGCCAACGATTTAGCCAAAAACAATAGCAATGCGGAGGAAATACTGGCTCATTATTATCCAGGAACAAAGCTAATGAAGTTAGGTTATATGCAGTAAACTTTCTAACTACAATAGTATTGAGGATACTGGTTTGTCTAAAAAAATATTATTGGGCAAGGCTAGTATAGAGGTGAGTCAATTGAAAAATCGTAAACTTTCTACAAGCGGGGTTTTAGTTTGGAGCTTTTTCATTCTTATAGGGAGCTTAATTGTATACATAGGATATCGAAGTACACTGTCAGAATCTGTCCATAATAGGTCGCCAATAACTAATCAAGTAGCTCGAGCCGTGTCAGTCAATGCAGTTCCGAATACAGGAACTGCAGGAGAAAACGAACTATTGCAAAGTGAGACGGAAGACCGCCCAAATATCAACCAAGAAGATCAAGAAACACAGAAAGAGTTAATGCTTGTATATGGGGAGAATAATAATGAAAAGGTTTGGGGACTAAAGGATGCACCTTGTCCAGTAAATGGAAATGTCTTGCGAGGAATCGGTAATTATTATTCTGAGTCTTTTGGGGATTATCACTTTCATGCAGGTGTTGATTACGCAGTATTAGAAGGAACCGTGATTCGGGCTACGCAAGGAGGAAAAGTTACCTTTTCAGGGTTGGATCCTTTACTTGGTCAAAAAGTAACTCTAGACTGCGGAGAAGGTTGGTCGGTCACATACGGCGGACTAGATAACCTTCGGGTTAAAGTAGGGGAAACGGTAGAGGCACATGATGCGCTAGGTCAAGTGGGATTGTATCCGGGAGCGGAAGGGGTTAGTGATCAACCACAACTTCATTATGAACTATGGCATGAGAATGAAATTCAAAGGCCTGAGCACAATTAACCGACGGAAGACCGTCGGTTATTGTATGTAGTATCAGAACGGTCTCTATTTATTGATTAGACTCATTCTGTACAAGCGATGTCTCGTCGAGTTATTAAACTTCTTGAAAAATCGGAATTATCATGGGACGCCTCTTGGTCTTATTATAAAGTTGTCTGCTCACTGCATCCCTAACGTGATTTTGTAAAATGTGTGTTTCACGAATACCATTCTGAAAACCTCTAGCTATGGTCTGTCTAGTGATTGCTTTTACCTCATCGAGCATTAAGTTGGACTCTCGAACATAGACAAAACCACGAGTGACAACATCTGGTCCCGCTAATATGGTGGAAGTTGCGCTATTGAGTGCCAAAATGATGATCAAGATTCCATCTTGGGATAAGAGCGTTCGGTCTTTCATAACACTATTTCCTATATCCCCGATTCCCAAGCCATCAATAAAAATTCGCCCGGCTATCACATTATCAGCTAGCCTTGCCCCATGACGAGTAAACTCGATAACATTGCCAATCTCGGCAACAAACGTATTTTCGCGTGGAATCCCTAGTTGCGCAGCTAGTTCAGCATGTTTCATAAGCATGCGGTATTCTCCGTGGACAGGTATAAAGTACTTAGGTTTTACCATGCTGATCAGTAGTTTAAGCTCTTCTTGGCTGGCGTGACCAGAAACATGCATCTCCGAGACGGATTCATAGATGACTTTGGCCCCTAACTTGAAGAGCTGATCAATATTGCGAGAGACTGCTTTTTCATTTCCAGGGATGGGAGAAGCTGATAGAATCACTGTATCTCCTGGATAAATGGAAATCTGACGATGGCTATGGGCCGCCATGCGGGTTAGTGCAGCCATCGGCTCGCCCTGACTACCTGTCGTAAGGATGCATACTTGATCGGCAGGTAAACGCATGGCCTCGTCGACGTCAATGAGAGTACCTTCTGGGACATCGAGATACCCAAGCTCTGAGGCTATGTCAACAACATTGATCATGCTTCTACCGACAGTAGCGACTTTGCGATGGTATTTGAAGGCGGCGGAGATCGCTTGCTGAAGCCGATTGACATTAGAGGCAAAACTGGCGAAAATAATGCGCCCCTCAGCATCCGCGAAGGCCTTGTCAATGTTTTCTCCTACAACTCGCTCAGACTGTGTAAATCCTGGGCGTTCAACATTCGTACTGTCAGACATCAGGCAAAGAACTCCGTTATCCCCAAGTTCTGAAAACTTTGGTAAGTCAAGGACCCCCCCGCTCACCGGGGTATGATCCAGTTTAAAATCGCCAGAGTGAACGATGGTTCCTAGAGGGGAATGAATAGCCAAACCAACAGCGCCAGGGATGCTATGGCTGACATTTATAAAGTCTACGCTGAACGAACCTAGTTTTATAGTATCTCGGGGCTGAATTACCTGGGTGGTTACTTGTCCCAATTTAGCTTCAGTTAGTTTGTATTGAATTAAACCGATTGCAAGACGTGTTCCGTAAATAGGAACGTTCAAATGTCTCAATAAATAGGGTAGTCCCCCGATATGATCCTCATGACCATGAGTAATTAGGATTCCCAGGATCAGGTCTTTGTTCTCAATGAGGTAAGTATAATCTGGGATAACGAGGTCGACTCCTAACATATCATCGTCAGGAAACGCTAGACCCGCATCGATTATCAAGATCTGATTGTTATAGCGGATGGCGGTTGTATTCTTTCCGATTTCCCCGAGTCCACCGAGGGGAATAATTTGTAGTTTGCTTTCGTTGGTCAAGAAATAGTACCTCCTGCTAAAAATTTGACTCTCTGCCTTCTCGAAGGTGAATTCTAGTCACTTTGGGCTCCTAATAAAAAGGGACAGCTACGCATTTAACAAGCCAGGTGACGGAACACCGACCTTGTTAGTGCTACTTATCCCTACTAGGTGAATTCTTATGTGTCATCTGTCTAATCCCTATAAAACCCCTCGATAGAGGTTATTAGGAAGCTTATAAGAATACGTAAAAATACAAACGCCCACGGTATTTAAAGGTATTCTTAAGGAGTATCATGTCCGTCCGAACCCAATCAATAATCTTACTATATCGTATTGAAATAGTATGTGCAAGATTTTTGCCAGAAGTTGTCCTAGGAAGTGTGCGCTTAAGGGCCTGTCCCTACTAACGCTGTCAGATATCAACCTTGAATATATACCATATTTAGGATAAAATAAATCAAGATGAAAGGGTGGAATTTTAAAGAGATCAAGTATTAGCTAAGAATTTTCAATTAAGGTAGGTGAGAAACTTATGGCTAATGATGTGCGTTGGAAGCAAAGACATGATAACTTCAGAAAAGCAATTTCGCAATTAAAGGAGTTTATCGAAAAACCTGAACTCAATAAATTCGAAAAACAAGGTTTGATCCAATGCTTTGAATATACCTTTGAGCTTGCGTGGAAAACTATGAAGGATTATCTTGAGGAGCAAGGTTTTAACATAAAAAGTCCAAGAATGGCTATTCAGACAGGGTTTCAGATAGAGTTGTTGCAGGATGGGCATGTATGGATTGATGCGCTCGAAAAAAGAAATCTCATGGCCCATACTTATAATGAGAATTTGACAATTGAAGCAGAACGGCTTATTCGTACAGCTTACTATGGGATGTTGCAAGAGCTTTTTTCCACTTTGGAGGGCATGGTATGAATTTCGGACTTCGAGAAGAGGATTTGTCCCATATTATCACAACTATGAAGCAATTTTCTGAGATCGAAAAGGCGGCAATCTTTGGCTCTCGTGTAAAGGGAAATTATAAGCCTGGCTCCGATGTGGATATTGCGATTTGGGGAAATAAAATTTCCTTTTCAACGTTATCAAGGCTTCATGCCATTTTAGAAGAAGAAAGTCCAATGCCATATTTCTTTGATATAGTGGATTACTCGCATTTGAACCATAAAGACTTGAAAGGACATATTGACAGAGTAGGAATAGTATTTTTTACTAGAGATTTAGCTTAATTATAATCGTTTTCTAGGTATCGGTTAGCAAACTGGTACCGTTTATAATTTTGATTAGGTTATTGATTTGGTAAGGCTTCATGTGCTAATTATTCCATCCATATCAAGGATGCCTCGATCGATGTGAACCAATTTGAAAGACTGTTGCAAAAGGCATCTGACATGAATGATAGCGCTTCACTTAAGAGGCTGTTTGGGTATATAGTGGAGATTATCTGGAGGAGGAAGGTTCGCTCAGAGTTCAGTGAGTTTTGCTACTAAAGATTGCCGTATTATAGTTTGAAGCGAGGTAGCGGTAGTTATTCTACAGTATTTACCAACAGAGGACATCCTTTTACGGATGTCTTTTTTGATTGAGCACGCATATAAATGTACTACACTTGTGGACGAAGGAGGGCTCTGCGTGCAAGAATATATACGTAAACGGGTGCTCGATATTGGGACTTACATATTAGAATCGAGTGCGACCGTTCGGCAAACGGCTGATGTCTTCGGAGTATCGAAAAGTACGGTTCATAAAGATGTTACGGAAAGATTGCCCCTGGTAAACGAGAAGTTATCTATGGAAGTTAAGCACATTCTGGAGACCAACAAAGCTGAACGACATATACGAGGAGGCGAGGCTACAAGAAAAAAATATCAAGAAAACTAGCTTATAAGCATAATGTGAAGTAAAATGGATCATGAAGAATTTAAAAAAAACTTGCCATAACTAAAGGGATTATCAAATTAATCACGAATAATTTTAGAAGTACTAACTTATAATAGCGAATCTCCCGAAAGGGAGATTATGCTATTTGTTTATAGTCTATTCAGATGGACAAGCTACAGAGGACGAAAGGGGTATCTCTACTCATGTTTGGAATGGATTTTGGGATAGATTTAGGAATAGATTTGGGGACAGCCAGTGTTTTAGTGTACGCCAAAGGAAAAGGAATTGTCTTACACGAGCCTTCGGTGATTGCAATCGACCGTAATAACAATAAGCGAATAGCCGTTGGTGAAGAAGCGAGATTAATGATTGGTCGAACACCTGGAAATATTGTGGCTGTGCGCCCAATGCGTGATGGAGTCATTGCAGATTATCAGACTACAGAACTAATGTTAAAATACTTTCTCGAAAAAGCAGGCGCGAAGCGTTGGCCATTTTACAGAACGCGAGTTGTTGTGTGTATTCCTTCTGGGGTAACAGAAGTTGAGCAAAGAGCTGTAAAACAAGCAGCCTACCAGGCTGGTGCTAAAGATGTTAAAGTAGTGGAAGAACCCTATGCGGCAGCCTTGGGAGCAGGACTGGATATTTCTGGACCTACAGGAAGTATGGTCGTAGATATTGGGGGAGGAACAACCGATATTGCAGTACTTTCGCTCAACGGTATAGTGGCGAAACGCAGCCTTCGGGTCGGTGGAGATAAATTTGATGAGGCAATTAGCCGCTATATCCGACGTGAGCATAATCTCATGATAGGAGAGCGTACGGCTGAAGAAATTAAGATTGCGGTTGGCTCAGCTATTTCAGAGGGCCGTCCCTGCGTGGACATTGATGTGCGAGGTCGGGATTTAATTACGGGTTTACCCAAGACGATTAAAGTCAATTCCCGAGAGTGTTATGTGGCCCTTGAGGAATCCATTGATGCGATTGTTGCTGGGGTTAAAGAAGTATTGGAGCGGACCCCACCTGAATTATCGTCGGATATTCTTGATAAAGGGATTATCATGACAGGCGGAGGGTCATTAATGTACGGTTTCGATATCCGGTTGGCTCGTGAGACAGGATTGCCTGTGAGTATTGCTGAGGATCCTATTTCATGCGTGGCCTTAGGCACTGGCAAATTATTAAACGGAAAGTTTTAGAGCAGAAAACAGGTTTAATAAACGTAAAAATATCCCGAAATGGTCCGAGGCTAGTGGCTGGATCCGAAATGAGAAATCTTATTCGGGTAAGGTCTTCTTACCTTGGACTTTATCATTCTCAGTAGACCCAAGGAAGTGGAAATCTAACTTAGAGAGCATGCGAGAAGAATTGCCTCAATGAGTGCAGAGGATAGGACGTTACGAAACTTCCTTAGAAAGGAAAGGTACCATGAGAGTTGATATTCTCGGAATTACCGTAGATACATATTCCATGCCAGAGACTGTGGAGAAAATTCGAGAGTCGGTTGAAAATCAGATTAAGATTCGAGTGGTGACAGCCAATCCTGAAATGATCTATGCATCTGGCTACAATCAAGGACTGAAGAGACTGATTAATTCTGCAGATGTTGTGACGGCTGATGGGATTGGTGTGGTTTGGGCCGCCCGGCGATTAGGAACTCCAGTACAGGAAAGAGTAACCGGGATAGATTTAGTCCAGTCGATATTCCCTGTGGCTAATGACCAGCAATGGCGGCTCTTCTTTTTAGGAGGGAAACCCGGCGTAGTCGAAAAAGCCATAAAACAGGTAGTTCAAAAATACCCCGGAATTATTTTAGAAGGACATCACGGATACTTTAGTTTGGCTGAAGAAACTCGTGTATTAGAAGAGATCCTAAGGTTTCAACCGGATGTCTTACTCGTAGGATTGGGTGCACCTCGTCAGGAATATTGGCTTGCTGAACATCCTGGATTAGCAACGGTAAGTATAGGGGTAGGCGGAAGTTTCGATGCACTCGCTGGGATCGTGATCCGTGCACCTAAACGTCTCCGAGAACTTCATCTAGAGTGGCTGTATCGTCTGTGGAAAGAGCCCTGGCGTTGGAAACGCCAAACCGTTCTACCACGCTTTGTAATAAAAGTGTTATTACAGGGAATGGGCCCCAAGACCCCTTAAAAGAGAAAAATCATTTCGTATAGGAAATTAGGAGGAAGGAAAAAGATGCCGGAATGTGAAAAACAATGGCAGTGGCAGCGTTTGAAAGAGGACTCAGAAGCCCGAGAGGATTTCTTAGCAAAATCTCAAACGTTTATTCGTCATGTATCTAGCCAAGTGTGTTTTCGCACTCTGGAATGGGGACGAGATGACGAATTATCGGAAGCCTTAATTGCTTTTAATAATGCGATAGATCTGTTTGTAGAAGATAAAGGAGTCCCTTTTTTAGCCTATGCTAGAGTTTTGATGAAACGCCGCTTGATTGATTATTATCGTAGGCAGCGTCTGCGGCAAGCAATTTCTCTCGATCAAGAGGACATTGGGCGAGGGATCGATATTCATCTTGGGTTAGATGAGTATTACGCGCGGGAACAGAGTGGTGAGAGGGCTGCAGAGATCCAACAGTATTCCAAGGCTTTGTCAGAGTTTCAGCTAACGTTTCAAGATTTGGTCGCAGTTTCTCCAAAACACCGGGATTCCCGTGAAACCCTACTCAGAGCGGCTCGGGAATTAGCATTGGATACTGAGTTGTGGCTCCAGGTCGAACGGAAGGGGAAAGTCCCTATGCAAGCGTTAGCTTTAAAAACCCAGATTAGTCTTAAAGTATTGGAACGGGGACGAAAATATATTTTGGCGGTTGCCTTACTGATAGCAAACCAACATGACTATGTTTATTTAAGAGAATATGTTCTTCAGCGGGAAGAGGAGGCGAAGGGATGAGCAAAATGAAAGCCGTGGTGTTAGAAAAGTCAGGAACACATTACAGGGTTCTAGTTATGGACGGCACCTTTCGTCAGGTTAAGAGACGACTTAATGCTGAGGTGGGCGAAGAGATTGAACTGGATATTGGTAGAGATTGGTTTGGGGGCTTAAGTGCCTGGGCGGGGATAGTCGCACTTTTCCTTATGGTATTAACCTCTCTTATCGGGTGGAATCTCTATCAAGCGCCAACGGCAGTAGCCTTGGTCTCGGTCGACATTAATCCTAGTTTGCAATTTACGTTGGATTCTCAAGGGCGGTTATTGAAATTTAAAACACAAAATGAGGATGCTCGACAAATGCTGGGTGAGAATGATTTCAAAGGTAAACCGATTGACGAAGTATTAGAGAAAATAGTTACTCTGGCCTATAATCAGAACTATATTAACCCGGAGCAACAGTGGATTGTGGTTGGATATTCTCCGCTGACTAACAAAAGCACGGAAAAAATGCCTAAGGAACTTAATGAGATTCAAATCAGTGATTGGATCACAGAGGCCATTGAGAAAAACGGATTGACCCCTCAGGTTGCTGTCTTCACTCTAAGTCCCGAAGATGGGGAACTTGCCCAAAAGGAAGATTTGACGATAGGCGAATTTGCGCTTTGGCAGACAGCTCAAAAGGCGGGAGTAACGACTCAACCACAGAAACTTAAAGAGACTTCAGAACGGGTTCGCATACTTGAAAATCCGCAGGTTCAAGCGTTGGTTAAAGCTGAGCAGAAGGGAATTAAGAATGGTTTACCCATAAAGCCTGGAACAACGACGGAAAATCAAAGGGCTTTAGTGAACCCCTTTGATAATAATCTAGGAAAACAGAAACCGAATGCGTCACCCTCCTCTGTCGATAAACCAAATCCTCTCACCAAAAAAGATAGAGAACCAGAAACTGAGAAGGGAGAGCCAACGGTAAAAGAGAGTAGAAACAACAATAATAACGACAAAAATAATGACGAAAATGACAAAAGAAATAATGATAACAGAAAAAATAACGCTAAAGATTTAGCAAATGAAAATGAAAAAGATATTCAAAACGATAAGAATAAAGGAAAAGAAAATAATAGATGAGCAAGTTAGCGAGAGAGAAATAGGTCAGTTCATAACAAAGGGGAGGTTGACCATCAACAGTGAGTCAGTGGATAATTGCATCATAATGTTATTTGCCGGGCAAGGGTACTACTCAATTAAGCGAGTGTATACTTGCTCGGTTTCTCTGACCATACTATTTATAGAAAAGATGGGCCAGCGTTTTTGGCCTGAGTGGGCAAGAGACTTGGCCAATGTAGGATTCTCGAGGATAGAAGTACACGCTTTAGTAAACTTAGCGACATGGCCTGGAGGAAAAAGTAGTCCGTCTTGGCCTGCGCGAATAACTTCTGGAATACCGCCAACAGTACTGGCCACAATCGGAACCCCTGCTTGCATAGCTTCAAGAAGGACTAGTCCCATACCTTCACTAACTGAAGGCAAGACGAAAAGGTCCATGGCAGGCAGCACTTGATGGGCTAAGGGAAGGTAGCCGGTCATGGTGTAGGGAATGGCATTTCGCTTAAGCTCAGATTCTAGGTTTGCTCGTAGGGGGCCATCTCCTATGAATAAAAGGTGAAGTTTTGGAAACTTCAAGCGTAGTTCAGTCGCAGTTTTAATTAAATAAATCTGACCTTTAGTAGGATGAAGGCGGCCTATTGTACCGATAACCAGTGCATCTGTCGGGATCCCCCATTCTTTGCGGAACTGTTCTCGAGAAGAAGACGGGTCAGCAAAGGAAATAGCTGCTTGGCCGTTATAGATAGTTTCCAGATTCCGACCACCTCTTAAGGCAACCTCTTTGGCTAAATATTCGGATACAGTGATAATTCCGGATGTCAGGGGGAGGGTGAGGCGATCAAGCCCTAAAGCTATTCGGGCAGACCATGGGGAAAGATAATCGTGGGCTAGAGAACTATGAACGGTGGTTAGAGTAGGAATTCCCAACCATTTAGCCCCTAAGCGGCCTAGGAGATTGGCCCGTGAACCGTGGGTGTGAACAAGGTGTATCCCCTGGTGTTTAACCCAGCGAACTAGAGCGGGAAGAGGAGAAAGGTCAAGGGGGAAGCGCATAGGGAAAGTTTGCGTTGGGATGTTATTTTTTATAGCCAAGTCGGAGAAGGGTCCTTGGGCTAAGCAGACAAGATATAGGTCAAAACGGGTCCGGTCGACACCCTTGATTAGGGATAAGACATGTTGCTCGGCCCCTCCGACTTCGCCACCTCCAATAATATGTAGAATTTTGTAAGTTTTTTTCATGACCTTGCCATCTTCCCTTCAAGCACAAACTTGGTTATACTGTTTGCTAGTAGGTAAATACATCAGTACTCTACTAATCATAGGCAAAAAGGTACATGTCTGCAAGCGATACTGGAAGTTCGTAGTTTGATATTCGTAGTTCGACTACATGTTATGACCCTATGAATGCAAGTCGAGAACCGTCCCAGCTTACACAGACAAAGTGGTTTATATCTACAATACTCATGTTCTAGTACGTCGTTCGAACTACGAACTACGTACTACGAACCACAATTAGTAAGGAGGAATTTCATTGCTACAGAGTCAAGAGATCCAAGATATTATTCCTCATCGTTATCCCTTTCTTCTAGTCGATCGTATCATAGAATTAGACGAAGGAAAACGTGCAGTGGGAATAAAAAACGTTTCCATCAATGATTCGTTCTTTCAGGGGCATTTCCCAGAACACCCCATAATGCCAGGGGTTCTAATCATTGAAGCTCTGGCCCAAGTCGGAACCGTAGCTATTCTTAAGATGCCAGAATACGCTGGTTACTTAGGGTTATTTGCAGGTTTGGATGAAGTCAAGTTTAAGCGGCAAGTCATTCCAGGAGATCAGCTTCGCCTAGAAGTAGAGCTTATCAAGCTGAGAAAATCATTCGGTGTCGCTAAAGGTAGGGCGTATGTCGGAGAAGAGTTGGCAGCAGAAGGGACTCTTAAATTCTTTTTAGAGCGGAAGAAACCTGCGCAGTGATCGGTTTATCGTTACAACAAGACAGCAGAGTTAGGAGCAACACAGCACGCTTCCTAGCTCTTTTTTTAGCCTTTAGTGTTCTTAGCCATGGGCTTTACTATTCTGAGGAATGGCTTATTTTTGGGTTTGCCATATCCCTTTATGTTATGGTTTCTCATCTGTTCGGCAGGTTTAAGGTAGGAAAAGCTACGTATTTGACCCTAGGTCTAACAGATTCTTTGCTGGTGGGAATGCTTGGTTTTTCAGTGCTGGGAGTTCTTCATCCTGTCAAGGCAGCGAACGGCTTGCAGGAAGCGTTGCAATGGGGAATTTTTTGGCTCGTCTATCGGTTGGGAATGCGTATTTCATCCGATGAGACAGCTAAAAAAAAATTGCTAAGTTATATAGAATGGTTGGCAATGGTGGTTGCTATCATTGGTTGGCTACCATGGGTAGGCCAAGTAGCTGGACGATTGAGTTCTGTCTTCGGTTATCCCAATACAATGGCTGCATTTTTGGGAGCAGTTCTTTTGCTTAATCCACGCAGGAAATTGGTCCGAATTCTACTAGGAACGTCCCTATTAGCCACGGGTTCCCGTGCGGGGGTAGGATTATTTGTTGTTATCTTTATTGGTCAACTGCTTTTAATCGGGGCTAGATCACAGAACATTTCACCCTACTTTAAAGCGAGACAAGCGGTGCCTAGGCTGAAAAAACGTTTAGGATCAGCAAACTATCTCAGCGGACTGTGGGTTATCGTATTAAGTGTTTCTGGGTTAGTTCTCATAATGCTCATGAATGGAGCTGCCTGGGATAATTTAACAACTTGGAGCTTCTCCTCTTCAAGTTGGCAGGAACGGCAGGTCTATTTTAAAGACGGAATAAGGTTGGCCTGGAATGCGAGGGGCCTTCCCCAAGCAGGGGGGTGGTTGGCCTTTCCGACAGTTCAGCAATTTCCATATTGGACGGCTGACCCTCATTCGAGTTTTATACACATCCTTTTAAATCAAGGAGTTCTAGGAATATTAAGTGTAGGGATTTGGAGTTGCTTAACCTTAGCTCAAACCTGGAGGACTTGGAGAAAGAAGCGCATGTTGCACAAAGCAGGTGCTGAATCTCAAGAAACTAAGGCCCAGGTCCGAGTATGGGCAGCCTTGCTCTTTTTGGCGCTGCATAGTTTGGTGGATGCTGATTTTTCCTTTGGCACCTTGGGGGTTTTATTCTGGTTGCTTTTAGGAAGCTTTCAAAAAACAGAGACTTACCACCGTTCTTTTTATTCAAAACGGAATATGGCGGTCAACATGAGTAACAAAATAATGTTGCTGATGAGTGCCATCTTGTGCTTGGTCAGTGCAAGTATACTCTTAAATCCTGCACTCATAGAGAAAGAACGAACTTGGAATGCTCTTGCGGATCATTGGAGTGAACAGGACTCAGAAAAGAGTATTGCCCTCTGGGATAAAAGTTTGAACTGGGATCAAACGCAAAGCAACACGAGGCAAAAGCAAGCTGAGCATTTACTTCGGCAAGGAAATGGCTTAGCTGGACTAGAGGCAGTGGAAGAAGTACTTAAATGGCAACCTTATAACATAGAAGCGTACGAATGGGCTCAGTCAGTCATCTGGGACGCTGCAGAGGTGCAGCGGCACACCCATCCGGAAACGGCAAATAGGCTCTATCGATGGGTGGAAGGAGTTCCTAAAACTATAGAAGAGAAAGTTCAGGGCTTGTCGTCAAAAGAACGTTTGCTTTGGAAGGGGCATCCGGATTTTTTACCCTCCCCACATATTATGCTCCTCGCAGAGTATGCTCGGCAAAGACAACTCACACAACCCCTTTTCATAACATAAGTTGTGGGGAGGGGGCGAGATTATGACGTTATTGATGGGCGTGATCTTGATCTTAGGGGCTCTATTATGGAGAGTAAATTCAAGTTGGGAATGGGATATTCCCCAGAAATGGCAGGCTAAAATTAGGGCATGGAAAGAAGGACTCTCCAGTCCAACTCATATCATAAATTATGATTGGGACGTGGATCCAGAAAATACGGAGCTGGAGAAACACTTGTGGCTGCTTAAGAGGGCCTACCCTCGGTTAAGGAAGAAATATAGGGCTCCGATAAGGGCCGAAGTATGCGTCTATCCCAATTTCCCACCTGAACAAAATAAGATTTACATATCCTGTCTTCAGCGTCGCTTCCCAGAAATAAGTCTATCTGAATGTCCACTAGGCAGCGAAAATGCAGCGGAACACTGGGACAGGTGCGCTGTTTCGGTAATAGCGGGAGTAAAGATAGAGAAACACGGAGAAAAGCGGGGACAGGCACCTTGTTTCGTTGATAGCAGAAACGGGGATGAGGGAAGAACTACAGAGTCGAAGGGAAATGAATGAAAGAGAGGGGTAGTTATGCTCTTTTACCTGACGTTAAAGAAGAACGGTAACGTCAGTTCTTCTCCGCTTCGAGAGTGGGACAAGCAGGATTTTGGGGCTAGCTACCTCAGTACCCCACTTCCATTAGCAGTTATCGAGGAGATTAAAGATCAAGTACAACGGCCAAAGCCGCCTGATCTTTGGAATTTTGGTAAAAGCACGAATCTTAAGCAAGAAATTATCAAACGGCTAAACACTATTTGTGGGAATTCGTTGGTTTTTAATTGGGAGGAAATTGACCCTATTGCTTTGCCTCATCAAGGTCTGTTAGAGGAAGAAACGAAGGATGAGAGAGGGGTTAGGTTTAATCAACTTGTCTTAGCGCGGCAACTTTCTAATCGTGACCTTCGGGGCCTTGCTCGAGAGCTTAAGATTCAAGAGGAGAGGGTCACTGAACTTGCCCATAGGAATGTGTTACAGGGGAAGGCACAGTGGGTTTCTTCCGTCAGGCAGCAAGGTAGAGGGTGGCAGTGTCAACGATGTGGAGAAGAGGACGTGGAAGAATGGCCTAGTCTTTATGGGATGGCAGCAACCTGTCGAAGTTGTGAAAGCATCGGAGTAAGCACCTCTATGGAAGTACTTTATCGAGATCAACGTTCACTCATGGAAAGCCCTAGAGAGGTCAATTTTCAGCCCCATTGGGACTTAACAGAGGCTCAACGGCTAGCCAGCCAACAAGCCTTACAATTTATTCAAGAAGCCTCAGAAAAAAAGGCACTTCTCTGGGCGGCATGTGGTGCGGGTAAAACTGAAGTGTGTTTTCCATCTGCAGCATGGGCACTTAAGCAGGGGAAGTCTGTACTTTTTGCTGCACCGAGACAAGATGTCATCTACGATATTCTCCCAAGGTTACAGAGGGATTTTCCTGGTTATCCATTGCAAATGTTAACAGGCACATCCTCGATTAAATTTCAAAGTGGAGGATTGGTACTGGCCACAACCCATCAAGTTTTAAGATTTTGGCAAGCCTTTGATGTCATTTTTATGGATGAGATGGATGCCTTTCCATATCAGGGGAGCAAGGCATTGGCCTGGGGATTGCAGCACGCCCTGTGCCAAGGAGGTAAGATTCTATACTTGACGGCAACTCCATCTCCTGAAAGTTTAAATTTGATAAAGAGAGGCCAGATGCGCCTTATCCAGCTGCCAGCACGGCACCATCGCAACCCACTGCCGATTCCGGTATGGCATCAAGCTCGTCACGCAATTGAGCCCAACGAAGACCGGAGTAACGATGAATGGACATTGCTAATTAGAGCTTTAAGGAGAGAGGGCCCGATATTGGTATTTGTGCCTAAGATTTCTTGGGTTCGTTCTTGGATTCAGGCGTTCAGAAAAAGTTTTCCGGATTGGCTGATTGACGGCAGCTATAGTTCGGATCCAGAACGTGCCCCCAAAATAAAACGTTTGATTCAAGGTGAATTTGATCTATTTGTGAGCACAACTATCTTGGAACGCGGTATCACGTTATCTGAGATACAAGTGGTTGTGCTCGGGGCGGATCATCCGATTTTTGATGAGCGAGCCTTGGTTCAAATGGCTGGCAGAGTGGGGCGAACTCGAGAATGTCCCGGAGGAGGGGTCGTCTTTATATCGAAGCATATTTCTCCAGCTATAAAGACAGCAATTCAGTGGATTGAGGGCCAAAATAGACGTGCAATGGAATTAGGACTCCTTGATACAGGGCAAAAGGAGGGAAGCAATGAAGGATTTTAGGGGAGCCGCAACTGATATCATTCGTTCGCTTTGGTACAGAGATGAAAACCTTTGTGTTTTATGTAGTGAAGGAAACGGGCCAATCTGCCCGACTTGTTCGGAGAACTATCTACATCCTGAGCTAGCTCGTTGTCACGGGTGCGGAAAAATAATACCGCTTGAAAAACAACAGTGTCAAGATTGTGAGGCGGGCCGCGGCCCAAAACAGCTTGATAAGGTAGTAGCCTGGGGGCATTATTGCGGTGGATTAAAGGAATTCATTCATAGCGTAAAATTTAATGCCCATCCAAAACGCATAAGACAGATCATTGGCCCTTTTGCGGAATGGGCTGTAAGTCAGCTTCCTGCAGTTGACGGTATAGTGGCAGTTCCGATGCATGCAACAAAACTAGGAGAACGTGGCTTTAATCAAGCGGAGGTTATTGCATCTGCCTTACATTGGGAATTGGGGTTGCCGATTTTCCAAGGAGTTGAACGAATTGAGTCGAGGGCATCTCAAGTTCTACTTTCTCGTAAAGAACGCTTGCATAACTTGGAAGGAGCCTTTTCAGTGCGTAATCCAGAGTATTATTTAGGACGAAGTGTATGGTTAGTGGACGATGTAACAACAACAGGAGCAACTCTCCAGGCAGTGGCGGAAGTACTTCGTGGTTGTGGAATTCAGGCGATTTATGGCTTGTGCCTAGCTGCTGGTCGCGAAAAAAGACTTGTGCCTTCGACTGAATAGAGTTATAATAATTCTGGATGGGCACAGCCTATTACATTTTTTTACGTAAGGGGAATATCTTTCATGGCCTTTGAAGACAAAGATCTAGTATGTAAAGACTGCGGAGTAACTTTTATTTTTACCGTCGGAGAGCAAGAATTCTACGCTGAAAAAGGTTTCGAAAATGAGCCACAACGTTGCCGTGAATGCCGTAACGTACGCAAATCCAATCGCAATTCCCAAGAAGGAAGATCACGTGAAATGTTTTCTGTCGTTTGTGCGGACTGTGGAGTAGAAACACAAGTTCCGTTCCAACCGACTTCTGATCGTCCAGTATACTGCCGTGAGTGCTACCAGCACCATCGTCCGGCTCGTGAGCAATATTAATTCAAGCAACTTGAATTAGCATATTATTGAAATTGATAAGCACTGGTCGGCGTCTCGTCGGCCAGTGCTTTTTGTATTCGTTAAGCACAGCACCAGCCGAACGAGTTTCCTTTTTCCTGAATATTAATCCCCTATAAAGGGTTACTAACAGGGTTATCCACAATCAATTCTTGAAAAACAGGGTATTTCTTGTACTTATCCACACTATACACACTCTCCTGTGTGTAACTTTTGGGGATAAAATCGACTGAATGATAAGGGATATTTTTTACTCGAGTTTGAAAAAATAACTAAACAGACATTAAAAGTGTTGTATAGATATTCGTTAGTATGTATAATCTGAATAGACAAGGATGACAAACGCATAACGCAAAAGTTGGTTAGTAAGTTATTGCGGAACCCATCCAAAAAGAGAGGGGAATAAAAATGTTTAAACCTAAATTTCGTTTTGTACTAGCTGGATTACTTAGTTTAAGCCTCTTGACACTAGCCGGATGTGGTAGTACACCTGCACCAGCTCCTGCTCCTACTCCCGCCCCAGCTCCCGTTGAGAAGGTCCTGAAGGTTGGATCGGATATCGCTTATGCACCGTTTGAGTTTATGGATGAAAAGCAACAAGCGACGGGCTTCGATATTGAGCTTATCAATGCTCTTGGGGCAGATATGGGATACACCAAGGTGAATATTGAGACAGCTGCTTTTGACGGCTTGCTTCCTGCCTTGCAAGCAGGAAAATATGATTGCGTGATTTCAGCCATGACAATCACAGAAAAGCGTGCTCAGAGTGTCCAATTTAGTGATAAGTATTTTAGAGCTATTCAGTATATAGCCATGAAAAAAGGGGCCGGTTTTAAGAATTTGGCCGACTTAAAAGGTAAAAAGGTTGGGGTTCAACTCAGTACGACAGGGCAAGAGGTTGTTGAGAAAGCCGGAATAGAGCCAAGAAAATTTGATACAACACCTGATGCAATGAACGATCTTCTGAACGGTGGAGTAGAAGCCGTTGTGGCTGATGGACCGGTTGTACTTTGGTTCCAAGCACAAAATGAGAAAGCTAATATAGTCTCCGTAGAAGCAGATGTTGAAGAAGAATTTTATGGAATTGCTATGAAATTAGATAACAAAGAATTAGGCGACAAAATGAATGCTTCCTTAAAGAAACTCAAAGAAAACGGGAAGTATAATGAGATTTACAAGAAGTGGTTTAAAGTGGACGCGCCAAAATTCTAAGTAATTCATTTTGTTAGGTTAAATACTTATAATAATAAAATAAGGAAGGCACTTGATGTTGTGCCTTCCTTTATTTTTTGAGCCTACCTCACAAATTTCAGAAGATATAGGAAAGCTGGAATTAGAGGTCTAAGGGAGAAATTGGGGCTTGAATTAACCAATCCTCATGTTATAATTAGGTCTTGTTGTGTATAAACAAGACAATACTAGGGAAGCGTTTTTACTTGTATAAGTTTACAGTAAAATGTATAATTTTATGCAGATAAATAACCTTTAGACATCTGGCATACTCATTATTATGAAGAAGGAGGATTTTTTTGTGGGTCAAAACTGGAAAGCAGCCATAGATAGCATCCCCATTCTAAATAAAGCCGCAATACTTACTTTGGAGCTGACAGCCGGTGCAGTCATGATTGGACTTGTGATTGGACTTTTTATGGCGTTGGCGCGTTTGTCCAAGAACAGGTTGCTACGCATAGGGGCAATCGGCTATATAGATTTTTTTAGAGGAACCCCATTACTAGTTCAAATATTTCTAGTCTATTTTTTAGTGCCTAAACTCCTTAATTGGGAAACTTTGCCTGATAACTATCAATATATTGCTGGAGTCCTGGCGATGGGCCTAAATTCCGGTGCGTATATTGCCGAAATATTTAGGGCTGGAATTCAATCGATTGACCGTGGGCAATCGGAAGCGGCCCGGTCATTGGGAATGACTCATAGTCAGTCCTTACGGTATGTGATTCTACCCCAAGCGTTTAAACGGGTTATACCACCCTTGGGTAATGAGTTTATTGCCTTACTTAAAGATTCTTCTCTATTATCGATTATTGCGATCCAAGAACTTTTCTACAGCGCCAAGATTATCGCCGGACGAACTTATCAACCTATTCCCATGTATATAGCTGCTGCCTTGTATTACCTCGTCATGACCCAATTGATTACCCAATGGGTTAGCTATATGGAGAGGAGGCTGGGTAAGAATGATCTTCGTTAAGAATTTGCATAAATACTTTGGCAAACTGGAAGTTCTTAAAGGGATAGATTGCCATATTCGGGAAAAGGAAGTTGTAGTTGTCATTGGCCCCAGTGGTTCAGGAAAAAGCACCTTCTTGCGTTGCCTCAATAAACTTGAAGAGCCAACCAGCGGAGAGATTATTGTTGATGGAATTCCTCTTAACTCTGAGGTGAATGTTAATGCAATACGGCGAGAAGTAGGCATGGTTTTTCAACGTTTTAACCTCTTCCCGCATATGACGGCAATCCAAAATATAATATTAGCTCAAGAGGTTGTACGCAAAACAAGTAAGGCAGAAGCACGCAAGATTGGGTTGGAACTTTTAGAAAAGGTTGGCTTATCTGATAAAGCCGATGAATATCCAGATCGCCTTTCTGGAGGGCAACAACAAAGGGTTGCAATCGCTCGAGCTTTAGCAATGAAGCCAAAGATTATGCTTTTTGATGAAACCACGTCCGCCCTTGATCCTGAAATGGTGGGAGAGGTTCTTGCGGTCATGAAAGATTTAGCTCGTGAAGGGATGACAATGGTCGTTGTGACTCACGAGATGGGATTTGCTCGCGAAGTCGGAGATCGGGTAATTTTCATGGATGAGGGGATAATTATGGAAGAGGGAGAGCCGAACGAAGTGTTTGAGCATCCCAAGAATCCAAGGACGCAGGCGTTTTTGAGTAAAATATTGTAAGCTTTTTGTATAAAGCGCTTTCTTGGGGATAGGCCCGAGGAGCGCTTTACAGCTGTGTTAACCCGTGCGAAGACAGTGTCTTCGTTCTGCACGCGTCTGCACGTTACGCCGCTGGACGAGCTGGACGGTTCGCGAGCGCGTCCGAACCTCTGGGCAATCTGCATGTGAACCTACGGCGCGCTGACGGGGGTGCGCGAACCGTCGGGCGCTCGTCTGGAGAAGCGGCTTCACTGAAGCATCCGCTTAGCAGAAAAGCGCTCCTTTGGGGTGGAGCTATGGGGAAGTGTGGGGGGGCGTTGTATAGAAAGGCGCTTCTGGGGCTGGGATAGGCCCGAGGAGCGCCTTTCTATACAGCATCTGTAGTTACACCGCCGCTGAGGAGGCTTGGACGGTTCAGCGAGAGCGTGCGAACCTCTGGGATAGATGTATGTGCGCCGTTGCTTGCGTTCATGGGATCGTGGCTTTAGTTAAACTTCTTGTAGCGTATGCTGGAACATGAATATTGATCATTGCATCATTTTAACGTTTAAACTTTATCAATGCTGGGTATCCTCGTAAAGTATGAGTTAATTCTTTAGCTTAGGCTGTATGCTTTAGCTTTAAGCAAAGAACTTTAACATTTTCAAGGAGGTTTTTTTTAAGTGGTAGGGAAAGTCAAATGGTTTAGTAAACAGAAGGGTTTCGGATTCATTGAACAAGAAAGTGGGCAAGATATTTTTGTGCATTTTCAATCGGTCATTGGAGATGGATTTCGGACTCTTGAAGAAGGACAGTCTGTTGAATTCGATGTTATTCAAGGCCCACGAGGTGAACAAGCTTCGAATGTGATGGTTCGTTAATACAGTTATTAAAGAATCTGCCAAAAGAGAGGATCGTTAAACTAAGAACGGTTCTCTCTTTCGGATGTTAGTAAAAAAATATAAGCGGTAAACATTATAATTTGCAGGATTTTTTATGTAAAGCGGGAATATTACTAATATAGCAACATAGAAGGGGGTTGAAATTTAATGAACATTAACATTCGCGGTAAACATATCGAACTTACAGACGCCCTTAAAGAGTATGTTATGAAACGAGTAGGTAAATTAGCCAAATACTCGGATGAGTTTGTGGACGTTCAAGTCACCTTGCTTGTCGAGCGCGATCGACATCGTGTGGAGGTAACCGCCCCACTCCATGGTATGATTTTGCGCGGCGAAGAAGAAACGGAAGATATGTATTCTTCAATCGACATGGTCGTTGAAAAATTAGAACGTCAAATTGATAAATATCGGACACGTATTAATAAACGAATGCGCTCAAAAGTACTTAAAGATCATGAACCTAAGCAATCAGCAGTAAATGATGAGCCTCGTGAAGAAGTTGTTCGAAATAAAAAGTTCCCTGCCAAGCCCATGTCGGTAGAAGAAGCGATAATGCAGATGAATCTGATTGGTCATACTTTCTTTGTGTTTACCAATTCAGAAAGTCAAGAAATGAATGTGGTCTACCTTCGTAATAATGGAGACTATGGATTGCTTCAACCTCAGACTTAGATTAATTAACCTCAAGCTGGGTAAGTAACTTGGGATCGGTTGGAAAGTTGCATTTTACAAGCGAAAGGTCCGCATTGGCGGGCCTTTCGTCACACCCTGAGAAAAATACTAAGTACAATGAGGGGAAAACTAAGTATTAATAAGGTTTTTGCTTGGAAAGGTAAAATATCCCATAAGTAAATCTCTCGGTTTGGTTGCAGTCGGTTCTCAAGGATGTTAAAATTAGTCAACACAAGGATTAAGAAAGGTGGACATAATGGGGTTTTTTGATTTGTTCGATGATAACGCGCGAGAAATTCGGAAATACCAAAAGCGCGTTGTAGTGATTAATAACTTAGAACCGACGATCCAAGCTCTGGGAGATGATGAATTACGTGGCAAGACCGCTGAATTCCGAGGACGTTTGGAACAGGGAGAAAGTTTAGACAGTCTTTTGCCTGAGGCATTTGCGGTGGTACGTGAGGCTAGCCGAAGGGTGATTAATCAGCGTCACTATGATGTACAGTTAATTGGGGGCATGGTGCTTCATGATGGCCGGATAGCTGAGATGCGTACTGGGGAAGGAAAAACCCTAGTGGCGACTTTGCCGTCCTATTTGAATGCCTTGTCAGGTAAAGGGGTCCATGTCGTAACGGTCAATGATTACTTGGCTCGTCGGGATAGTGAATGGATGGGTCGAATTCACCAGTACCTCGGCCTTTCCGTAGGTCTTATCGTTCACGGCTTAAACTATGAGCAACGTAGGAACAGTTATGCCTCAGACATTACTTATGGCACAAATAATGAATTTGGCTTTGATTATCTGCGTGATAATATGGTCACAAGGCCTGAGGCTTTAGTTCAGCGCAAACTAAATTATTCGATCGTGGACGAAGTGGACTCGATTCTAGTAGACGAAGCACGGACTCCGCTGATTATTTCTGGTGAGGCGGACAAGCCCACCGAACTATATTTTAGGGTTGCCATGATTATTCCGCGCTTAAAACCTGAAGAGGATTATAAAGTTATTGAAAAAGAGCGTGTTGTGACCCTTACTGAGAAAGGTGTCGGTCGAGTGGAAAGTATGCTCGGCGTGGATAACCTTTATGAAGATATTCATACTGAATTGGCTCATCACGTTAATCAAGGGTTAAAGGCGCAAACCCTCTTTAAACGAGACCGTGATTACGTCGTTAAAGACGGAGAAGTTATTATTGTCGACGAATTTACAGGTCGCTTGATGTTTGGGCGTCGTTATAGTGAAGGATTACACCAAGCGATTGAGGCCAAAGAGGGCGTTAAGATTGAAAAAGAGTCCCAAACATTAGCTACGATTACCTTCCAGAATTACTTTCGGATGTATAACAAACTCTCGGGTATGACTGGAACGGCTATGACAGAAGAACCAGAGTTTCGGAAGATTTATAAGCTTGATGTTGTGGAAATCCCAACTAATCGACCTATGTTGCGAATCGATGAGCCAGATATAATCTATCGTACAGAAGAAGGGAAGTTTTTAGCGGTCGTAGATAGTGTAATTGAACGCCATGCTAAAGGACAGCCTCTTCTTGTTGGAACCGTGTCGGTTGAGAAGTCCGAACATTTGAGTACTCTTTTGTCGCGTCGTGGTGTTCCGCACCAGGTCCTTAATGCTAAATTCCATGAAAAGGAAGCTGAGATTGTTGCCCAAGCTGGACAGGGTGGCATGGTTACGATTGCTACAAACATGGCTGGTCGTGGGACAGATATTATTCTAGGTGAAGGCGTGTCTGACCTCGGAGGTTTACATATTATCGGGACAGAACGACATGAATCTCGACGTATCGATAACCAATTGCGTGGACGTGCTGGACGTCAAGGGGACCCTGGATCAACCCAATTCTTTATTTCGTTAGAAGACGACCTAATGCGTTTGTTTGGTGCGGATAATATTATGGGTATCATGGATAAATTAGGGATGGATGACTCTATACCTATTACATCAAGAATGATTTCCCGTTCTATCGAGACCGCCCAGCGTCGAGTCGAGAATCGCAACTTTGACATTCGTAAACATGTTCTAGACTATGACGATGTTATGAATCAACAACGTGAAGTAATCTATGCCCAGCGTCTTGCAGTGTTGATGGGGGAAAATCTCCACGATAATGTTATGGATATGTTAGGAAAAGCGATTAAAGATAGTATTAGTATGTTTAGTGGGGAAAGCCAGTTCCCAGAAGAGTGGGATTTGTCGGGTATGTCCGATTATATTGAGAACTTTTTCCTACCGGGGATCCATTTAAAGTCTGAACAATTTGTAGATCTTTCGGTGGAAGAAATTGAAGAAATGCTCCTGGAGCAGGCAACAGAACTTTATAAAAAGCGAGAAGAATCATTCGGTGCTGACCTGATGCGAGAAATTGAACGGGCAGTAATGCTGCAGGTAGTGGACAGCAAATGGATGGATCATCTTGATGCCATGGATATGTTGCGTGAGGGAATTGGTTTACGAGCCTATGGACAGAAAAATCCACTCGTAGAATATAAACGTGAAGGGTTTGAAATGTTCCAAGCGATGATTGACTCTATTCAAGACGATATTATTCGCTATGTTATGCGAGTGACTCCCCAAGTGCGAGAAGAAGTTGCTGAACAGCCACGCAATGTAACGGAGAACCGCTATGAAGGAGAACCCAGTAAACCTGTACACGTCGGAGACCAGATTGGCCGCAACGATCTCTGTGAGTGCGGAAGTGGGAAAAAATATAAGAAATGCTGCGGTAAAGTTAAAAAGTGATGGGCGAATGAAAGGGTCAGCGGAACATGTCCATGTGTTCCGCTCCGCTTATGTAAGGATGCTTTCACTAAGTCAGGTATCGCTCGGAAATAGGCAATCAATTTTTGGTTAATATCTTAGTGTTCTGAGTGAATAGTTTTGGAAGGGTGAATAGAGTGCTTTCTGATTGGAAAAAGGAACTGGAAATGTTAACATTAAGCTTGGCAGATTTGAGGGTTTCCCTTTGACGTTGCTCAGCGTATCGAAAAAATTAGTCTTCTAGAAGGGGAGTTTCATCGTCCTAATTTATGGGATGACCCTATCAATGCTCAAAAAATTATGCAAGAGTTAGCTTTTCATCAGAGCAAAGTCAAAATTTATGAAGTGCTTGAGGGTGAGCTTGAAGAGACAGCGACTCTTTGGCAGTTGGCTACAGAGGAAGATGATGTGAGCCTTGAACCAGAGATTGAGCAAGGGGTAAGGAAACTTCAGCGGCGGTTAGAGGATTTGGAACTGGAATTACTGCTGGCCGGTCCTTATGATCGGAATAATGCTATTTTAACCCTTCATGCTGGAGCCGGAGGTACGGAAGCTCAAGATTGGGTGCAAATGCTCTATCGTCTTTATATTCGTTGGGGAGAACGTCACGGATATAAAGTGGAGACGTTAGACTTTTTAAATGGCGATGAAGCAGGAATTAAGAGTGCTACACTGTCCTTCAGTGGGGAAAATGCGTACGGATATGCCAAGTCAGAAAAAGGCGTGCATCGTTTAGTGCGAATTTCACCTTTTGATGCGTCAGGACGCCGCCATACCTCATTTGCTTCTGTAGATGTAATACCAGAAGTAACTGAGGATAACGAGATAACTATTGACACTGAAGACTTAAGGATAGATACTTATCGGTCCGGAGGTGCGGGTGGACAGCACGTCAACAAGACCGATTCTGCGATTCGGATAACACACTTGCCGTCCGGGGTCGTGGTTCAGTGTCAGAGTGAACGCTCACAGACACAAAACAAACTGGCTGCTATGCGGGTTTTACAGGCCAAGTTGCTGGAACTTAAACGTAAGGAACAAGAGGCTGAAATTTCCGAAATTCGCGGTGAGCAACAAGAGATTGCTTGGGGAAGTCAAATCCGTTCTTATGTTTTCCATCCCTACAGCCTAGTTAAAGACCACCGAACCAATGTGGAAACAGGGAACGTCTCGGCAGTAATGGATGGGGAAATTGATACTTTTATTGCAGCGTTTCTTCAGAAGACAAAAACATTGTCGTAATACCGCAGTAGCCATAACTCAAACAAGTTTATTTGAGATTATGTTATTTAAGAATGAACTAAAGGAGGGGATCGCTTGACCACAATTGAATTGAAACGAGTGGCCAATACTATTCGTCAAGACATTATTTCGATGCTTGTAACCGCAAAATCAGGGCATCCTGGTGGGAGTTTATCTGCCGCTGATATCGTCGCAACCTTATTTTTTAACGAAATGCGAATTAATCCTCAGGATCCACGGTGGGCGGATCGAGACCGCTTTGTCCTTTCCAAAGGACATGCAGCTCCCGTGCTTTACTCCGCACTTGCAGAGAAAGGTTATTTTCCAAAGGCCGAGCTACAGGGGCTTCGTCAAACGGGTCATATGCTACAGGGACATCCGGATATGAAAAAGACCCCGGGTGTGGATATGTCCACAGGTTCCTTAGGGCAAGGGCTTTCGGCAGCCAATGGAATGGCTTTAGCCGGAAAGCTGGATGGTAAGGATTATCGCGTGTTTGCCTTGCTCGGGGATGGTGAAATGGCAGAGGGACAAATTTGGGAGGCTGCTATGGCGGCTGCTCACTATAAATTGGATAACGTTACCGCTATTTTAGATCTTAACGGCTTACAAATTGATGGAGCGACAGATAGTGTCATGTGTTCAGCTCCGCTAACAGAGAAGTGGCGGGCATTTTGTTGGCATGTGATTGAAGTTGACGGACATGATGTCGATTCCCTACGGGCAGCCTTTGCTGAGGCAAAAACAGTCAAAGGCAAGCCAACCATTATCATTGCCAAAACAGTAAAGGGCAAAGGGGTTTCCTTCATGGAAGACCAAGCTGGCTGGCACGGCAATGCTCCTTCTGTGGAACAAGGCGAACAGGCGCTTAAAGAATTACGGGAGGAGGCGGCGAACCTTGGCTAATAAAGTAGCGACACGCGAAGCGTATGGCAAGGCCCTTCAAATTTTAGGGGCAGAAAATCCTAACGTCGTCGTTTTAGATGCAGATTTGTCGAAGTCGACCAAAACGGCTGACTTTGCCAAAAAATATCCGGAGCGTTTCTTTAACATGGGGATTGCCGAGGCGAATCTCTTAGGGACAGCTGCGGGCCTTGCTGCAGCAGGTAAAATTCCCTTTGCCAGCACCTTTGCAATTTTTGCAGTTGGCCGGGCCTTTGAACAAATTCGTAATTCAATTGCCTATCCTAAGTTAAATGTGAAAATTGCGGCTACCCACTCCGGAATTACAGTTGGTGAGGACGGAGGGTCTCATCAGGCCATCGAAGATGTAGCAATTATGCGCGCGGTACCGAATATGGTGGTTTTAGTTCCTGCAGATGGAGAGGAAACTCGCCAAGTGGTTTTGGCTGCTGCCCAATATAACGGACCTGTTTACATTCGGATGGGACGCTTAGATGTTCCGTTGCTTTTCGACGCAGAGTATCAGTTTGAGATTGGCAAGGCTAACGTCCTTAAAGAAGGGACAGATGTAGCCATCATGGCTAATGGAGTGCTGGTGTCTATGGCCTTAGAAGCAGCCTCTGAGCTGGCTGATAAGGGAATAAGCGTGAGCGTTGTCAATGTAGCGTCAGTGAAACCACTAGATGAAGAAACGATTGTACAGATTGCGAAGACGACAGGAGCCGTCGTGACGGCGGAGGAACACAACATTATCGGAGGACTAGGAAGCGCAATTGCAGAGGTTCTAGGGGAAAAGCAGCCCACACCAATGGTGCGCGTCGGACTTAAAGACACCTTCGGGGAGTCAGGGCGACCGCAGGAACTTCTTGAAAAATATGGTTTAACGAAGCAGGAATTAGTGAAAGCAGTGCATGAGGTCCTTGCTAAAAAGCAAATTTAATTTCTCTCCTCTCCTCAACACAATGGACAGGGTAGATCTGATCAAGAAGGGACTAGCATTCTGGTGTGAACTGGGAATGCTGGTCCCTTCTTGATAATTTCCCCTATCTGTGATGGACTTTGACGTTTAGTCCGCCACAAAACAAGCGAATGTTTAATTTTAGAGACAGGAAATCCACGTCTAGTGTCGAATAAAATAAGGGTTATGGGGAAATAAGGGCGGAGCATGCGAAAATCAAGGAGGACAGTATGATTCAATTGACAAATGTGTCCAAGATTTATATGAACGGTGCCAGAGCCCTTGTCGATATAAACCTTAAAATAGGTAAAGGGGACTTTGTTTTTCTGGTAGGTCCCAGTGGCGCAGGCAAATCGACGCTGATCAAATTACTGTATCGCGAAGAAAGCCCGACAAGAGGGCAGGTTCAGATTAATAGCAAGAATCTGGTGCGAATGAAACAACGAGAAGTACCCTATCTAAGGCGTAATATTGGAGTGATCTTTCAAGACTTTAAGTTATTACCCAATAAGACGGTCTTTGAAAATGTTGCTTTTGCACTTGAAGTGATTGGTGTGGCCAGGCGTGAGGTAAAAAGTCGTACTCGAGCCACGTTAGAATTAGTGGGTCTGGCATCTAAAGAAACATCTTATCCGCATGAACTGTCTGGAGGGGAACAACAACGTGTCTGTGTAGCCCGGGCAATTATTAATAATCCGGCCTTATTAGTAGCTGATGAACCTACGGGTAACCTTGATCCTGAGACTGCGTGGGATATTATGGATCTGCTTTATAACATCAATAAACGAGGGACAACCATAGTCATGGCTACCCATGCCAAGGCAATTGTCAATAAAATGCAAAAAAGAGTTATTGCCATAGAAAATGGAAGGGTTGCACGGGACGAGGAAAAGGGGGGATACGGCTATGACACTTAATTCCTCTCGTTATATTCTTCGCGAGACATTCCACTCTATGAAACGCAATCCTTGGCTGAGCATTGCATCAGTCATAACCGTAATGGTTTCGCTGGTGATCCTAGGTTTCTCGATATTCTTTTTTGCCAACGCTGCAAATATGGCACAATCCTTTGAATCGGAACTGGAAATTGCCACATTTGTGCAAGACAACACAACCCCTTCCCAAGTACAAGCTTTGAAAAACCAGATTTTAGAGATGCCTGGTGTCGCTTCAGTGACCATAGTGACTAAGGAAGAGGTCCTTAAAGATTTTGGAAAAACGTTGGGCGGGACCCAAAGTAATCTTTTGGCAGATCTTGGGGGAACCAACCCTTTCCGTGATAAGCTGACGATCAAAGCGACGGATCCGCAAAATGTCATAACTCTAGCTGAGACAGTAGGTGCTCTTCCCGAGGTAGCAAAAGTACGCTATGGACAGGGATTTATCGATCAACTCTTGAAATTTACACAATGGCTAAGATGGATTGGCCTTGCTGTGGTCGGGGCTTTTGGCATTGCAGCAACGGTCCTGATTTCGATTAACGTTAAAATGAATGTCTTTTCCCGCCGCCGTGAAATCCAAATTATGAAATTGGTGGGTGCAAGTAACAGCTTTATTCGTTGGCCCTTTCTGATCGAGGGGTTAGCATTAGGTCTTGTTGGGGGAGCCATGGCTGCCGGTATTGTAGGTATGGGTTACAATTCGATAACTATGTACGTTCAATCATCCTTAACCTTTTTACCGGTTGTTCAGAACGATATTCTTTTCCGCCAAGTATCGGTGGGACTATTACTTGCAGGCATGGCAATGGGAGCCCTTGGAAGCGGGATTTCCTTGCAGAAGTTCCTCCGTACTTAGGAGAGAGGAAGTGAGGAGGAATAATGTTTAATTTTCTATTTAAGAACGGAGGGGTCGTTTGTTCGGGAAGAAAGTCATACCTGCTATAGTAATAAGTCTTCTTTTGCTTGGGACGTCGGCAATGCCTTCCCGGGCCGATCAACTAGGTGAGAATCTTCAACAGCAGAAAGATATTTTAGATCAGAAAGCTGAAGCTCAGAAAAAGCTAAATAAGATATCTTATACAACCGATACTATGAAGGCTCAATTGGCTCATATCGAAAAACAAGTTGCAACAACTCAAGCGAACTTAGCTCAGAAGCAGGTCGCCTATGTCCAAGCCCAAGATCAAGTCGCCGCTGTGCAAATAGAGTTGGATCAAACCCAAAAAGAATTGGAAGATCGTCGGTTGGCGCTGGGGAAACGTGCACGAGGAATCTATGAAAGTGGTCAGATTAGCCACTTGGAATTACTTTTTCAGTCCACCGATCTCAGCGATTTTATTACTCGAATGGAGTATTTCTCAACATTAGTGTCTAACGATCGCCAGCTTTTGACAGATATTCAGTCCCAAAAAACCCAAATTGAACAAAAGACACTTGATTTACAGCGTAAAAGAGATCTAGCCGAAAAAATCAAAAATGAGGCTGTCTTAGCTAGTAAAGAGCTTGAAAACAAAAAGTTCGAACAACGTGAGGCTTTAGATCAAAGCGAGAAGGCGCAACAAGCCGCCTATGAAGAGGTTTACCGCTTGGAAGCTGAGTCTAAAGCTATGACAGAGAGAATTCGCAAATTACAGGCCTCTCAGTCAGGAAAAGTGACTGGGAATGGGTCAATTTCCACCTGGCCAGTGCCCGGTTATTATCAAATCAGTAGTCCTTTTGGCTGGCGTACTCACCCTATCACACGTAAACAAAGTATGCATACAGGAACAGATATAGTTGCTCCCACAGGAACGCAGATTCGTGCAGCGGAATCAGGGGTTGTCTTGATAGCGGGTTGGAATACTGCCTATGGAAATATGATGGTTATTGACCATGGTGGCGGAATATCAACTCTCTATGGACATGGTTCGCGCTTGGATGTCAGTGAAGGTGAATCCGTTAAAGCGGATCAAGTCATTGGGGCCGTGGGATCAACAGGGTGGAGTACAGGCGCGCACCTGCATTTCGAAGTACGGGTAAGCGGCAATCCTACCGATCCTTTGCGGTATTTTCCAAACTGAAGGATAAGCAGTATTTCTACCGAGAAATAAGCATATAATAGAGCAAGTCTTAAGAAAAATGTTGGCGCCCGAAGACACTGTCTTCGCACGTGTTAACCTTCTTGAAAGCGCTGGCCAGACTCGAACAAGAACGTTTGAGGTTTGAAACCGCCATGACTCGAACAAGGACGTTCTAGATTAGAACACCGCCATGGATGGCAAGATGTCGTGATGGCAAGGTGTCGTGACGACAAGAAGAGACCTTCCAGAAAGTCATACTTTCTGACAAGTGCAAGAAGGAGAGGAGTTACTGGATTGCAGGAGTGGAACACAAAGAGAATAGTTAAACACATCGGGATTATATTTCTAATCTTTTCCGTATTTGTTACTACGTTAGTTGGCGGAGTGGTTATTGCTAACGTTGATAATATGGGCAGATTAGTTCACGTTGTGCAACTAATTCGCAATGATTACTTAGAAAATGTAACGACCGTTCAGCTCGTAGAAGGGGCAACAAAAGGCATAGTAGAGATACTCGGTGATCCCTATTCAACCTACATGAATGCCAAGGAGAACGAGGAACTTTTTCAAATGCTTGAAGGGAAGTTCGGTGGAATAGGAATTGTACTTAGTTTAAAAGATCCTAAGAAACTTGTCGTCCTACGCCCTATCAAGAATTCTCCGGCCAGTAAGGCTGGTATCCAATCGGGTGATGTCGTCAGTAAGATAAATGATACTGAGACCGCAGGAATGGAGCAGGAGAAAGCCGTGGGTTTGATGCGCGGGGATCCCGGAACAAAAGTAAACTTGGCGCTATACAGGGAGAGTACTAATAAGACTTTTACGGTGAGCTTGACGAGAGAAAACATCACCGTTCCGACCGTTGATGGGCAAGCATTACCAGGACAACCGGATATAGCCTATCTCAATATTTCTCAGTTTGGCTCAGAAACTGGGAATGAGCTTAAAGAAACCTTAAACACTATGGACATTAAGAAATTCAAAGGTCTTATTCTAGATATGAGGTATAACCATGGTGGCGAGCTCAATGCTGCGGTTCAAGTTGCCAGTTACTTCATCCCAGAAGGGCCGGTTGTCTACATTGTCGACAAACAAGGCAACATCGATACGAAAATGTCCACGGGTTCTTATCTGGGAATGCCTTTAGTGGTACTAGTCAATGAAGAAAGCGCTTCAGCCGCAGAGATCGTAGCAGGAGCTATTAAGGACAAGGGAACTGCCAGTATTGTTGGAGTAAAAACGTTTGGCAAAGGGATTGTACAAACTATCTTTCCATTAGATGGAGGGACTAGTGTCAAATTAACAACCGCCAAATATTTGACACCTAATAAGGTGGATATTCATAAAAAGGGAATCGAACCAGATATTAAAGTTGAGCTAACCCAAGGGCAACAAGTGACTATTCCGCCCCTAAACACGAATTTTGATCCGCAACTTCAGAAAGCTCTTCAGACGCTACAAGGAAAACTGAAATAGTGAATTAGTGAATTAGTGAATTACAAAAAGACACGCTTCTAAAACGGAGCGTGTCTTTATCTAGATTAGGCCTTCATACCGCTACAGGGTACCATAGATGAATTACTGATTATTATTCAGAACAAGACTTGAGCTACCAGAAGGTACCCCAAGTCTTGTTGGCTTACGGCTCGAATGACGAATATCGAATTTCGCACCTCGAATTTGGTGACCGTCGCAAGCGTTGTTGCATAGACTACGCTGATCATAAAAAACGACGGGGGTAACCAGCATGAGAAATAAGACCGGGGTGCGACATTACTTTGCCGAAGGAATCACCACAAGGGGCTACATATCTCTATTACCTAACATGATGCCAAGTTGGCAACGGGCTTATGTCTTATTAGGAGGTCCAGGAACCGGTAAATCGACGTTTATCAAGGTTATTGGTCTGGAATTGTTGGATCGAGGATATGAGATTGATTTTTTGCGCTCGGCGCGAGATCCGGATTCAATGGCAGGGTTTATCGTTCCACGCCAGGGCTTGGCTATGCTGGATGCCATGGAGGTTTCTCCGTTGCGTTGGCGTGCACCAGGTGTCATCGAGAAATTCATTGATTTTAGTAGCTTTTGTAACGAGTTAAACTTAGAGAAACAGCGCACCTCGATTTTGCAGCTTGAAAATCAGCTTCAAGAGCTTCAAATGAGGTTAGAAGAGGAGTTGGCTGCAGAACTTGGGTCATTGATTGGGAATAGGTCAGGAAAAATTCCTGTGGAAAGAGAAGATCTTTCCTGGATATTAGGGAATTCCGCGCATCTTAAAGTAAAGAAAGAGCACTCCGGACCTTGGCCGCTTGCGGAAAATGCCCTTAGACTTTTGCAAAAAAGCGTTATCAATCCTTACTTTTTGCACGGGTTAACTGCTGAAGGGTGGCTTAATCTGGCACCCTATTTCCTGGCGGATTTCGATCAAATTCGCTTGGAGGGTGATGAAACGTTAGACGCCTTAGATTGGGTTTTACGCGAGGCGCAGCAATTGGGACAAAGGATCGATATTGTTTTGCATCCTCTTAATCCTGATGAGGTGATTGGAATTGTATTTCCTGAAAGGCATTTGGCGATCTGGCAGGGCAATCCAGAAAACTTAAAGGATCAGGGCTTAGATCGACCTTTCAGCAAAAAACTAGTAGAAATTTTAGCAGCTTGGCAGACGCATAGGTCTCAGTTAAAGGGGAAATATATGGAGACTGTGAACTTTGATCAATTGGATAGCTATAGGGAAACCGTACTTAATCAAATTTTAGGCGATTTACAAAGGAAAGAATAAGCTAATCATTAACCAAATAAGGTGGGATCGACAAGAAACTCTCCGAGGTCTGCCATAAGACGTTCAAGATCGTTTTCTTTAAGGGCTAACCGATCGAGAGCGTCTTGTTGTATAGGGTTTAAAAAGTTGTCCACACCGCCCCCAATCCCGAGTAAACTGGCTAGCCCGTTAGCAACGTGAACGACACTGGCGAGTTCCACATGACTTTGCGCCTGGGATGGGGCATGGTGGGAGGAAATAGCAGACACGAGATCCTGAGGTAAGAACCATGTTTTAGCAAGAAATCCACCAACGGTTGCATGATTAAAACCAATCACCTTTTCCTCAAGCTCTACATAAGTAAATTTTGCTTCTTTCACCTTTTCTAGAAGATAGGGCCCTACTTCTTGGACGTAGATAGAGATAACTAGTTTGCCAATATCATGAAGCAACCCTGCGGTAAAAGCAACATCTCCGAAGGGAAGTTTTCGATGTTGGCATAGACGTTTCGCTGTCATAGCAGTCAACAGGGAATGCTTCCAGAGTCCTTCCTGCTCGATCCCATACCCCAAGAGGTCGGTTTTCAGTAAGGGAGCCACTGCGGAAGCCATAGCTAACCCTTGGGTTACTTGGAAGCCAAGCATGACTATTGCTTCTTGCAGGGAAGAGATTCGTCGCGCATAGCCGTAATAGGCGGAATTTGCCTGGCGCAGCATACCGGCCGTGAGTGCTGGATCCCGGCCAATGACAGTTTCAAGGTCCTTCACGGAAGTATCGGGATTTTTGGTTAAAGCAATCACGCGTAAAGCCGAAGTTGGCAGGGGGGGCAGAGCTTGAACTCGTTTTAAGATATGTTCTAACTTAATAGGCAACTGTTGTTACCTCCTTCACTATTTTCAAGGATGAGAATTAAGACGATTTAATCGTACTAAAGATAAATGCCCCGAAATAAGCTTTAAAAATTCTAATAAATGTAAAAAATTATAAGAATTAAGAAATAAATCCACGAATAAATAAGTAGTTATAATCATAATACATGATCTCCTTTTCCCTGCATTTTTTAACAAGACAAGGGGAAGCTAACTCAAAGAATTAAAATTTGAGTCCGGAAAGGAGCGTGTAACATGTCCAGGAGATTTAAATTCTTATTAATCATGATTTCACTCTGTCTTAGTTTAACCATAACTGGCTGTGGTCTACAAGACCTTTTAGGAAAAAATAAAAGTAAAACGGCGACAAAAAAAGCGGAGAATCAAACTATTATTGCAGTTTCTTTAAATGAGGATGATCCTAACAAATTGCTGATCTCAAAAGGGATCGAAGATTTTGCGAAGAAAGAAAACGCGAAAGTGATATATATGGAAAAAAAGTCTGGAGCAGACCCTTTAAAAGGGGCGAAAATCCTAATTTACCAAGGGGGAGATTCGAGTATTTTACAGAAATCCCAAAAGGAAGAAATACCTATTTTAGCCTTAACCCAACTTCCTTCTGGTGTGAAGCCCGAAGGAATTATTACTCCAGATCAGGAAAAAGCGGGTGCGTTGATGGCCCAAACTCTGGTAAGTAAGGTTTCAGAGGGGCTAGTTGTAATTTTGCAGGGAGATCCTAACGAGAGCGGATCTCAAGAGCGCTTAGCTGGTAATAAAGCAGTCTTAAGCAAGTATCCGAAGATTGCAGTCCATACTATTGCTAGTACTCCTGGTTCCGAGTCATTAACTCGAACGGGCTTAGTAGAGTTCCTTCAGAAAAATCCTGAAACTGTTCAAGGAATTTTGGCTCATACTGAAAAATTAGCGCTTCAGGCCAGCGAAGTTTTGAAACAGTTAGATAAAAAAATTAGTCTGGTCGGAGGACAGGTTAGTCTTGCATCGATAGAGCGGATGTCAAGCGGAACACAAATGGGGGATATTGATACGTCCCCATATTTGCAGGGTGTTAATGCTTATCAATGGGCTCAAAAGATAATCAAAAAGCAACCCTTAGAGGTCAATGATTCCATTACCAGTGAGCAAGGTGAAATTCCAGCTAAGATTATTGCTGTCAAAGCTGTAACTCCTGAAAACATTTCAATTATCCAAAACAGTTACACCAAAACAATAAAAAGCGCTGAACAGGATAAGAAGGCAAAGGAGCAGGAGGATAAAAAAGAAAAGTCATCGGGACAAGCTTCTGAGGGCAAAGATAAAGAAGAAGCAGGAAAAGAGGGAGAAGCTAAGAACGAAGGAAAGTCCGAAGAAAAGGGCTCTAGTGCTATCCCTGCTGAAGCAAAAAAGGTGACTGAACGGATAAAAACTGAGACGAACCGAGAATACCTTGATGCGCAAGGTAAAGTAATTGGCACGGAGAAAACCGTCAATGAACAGGTAAAGACAGTGCCGTCTGAAATGATCAAACAACAAGCAGAGCAGTCACAAGTAAAAGCGAAAGATGGAGGGGATGAGGCGAAAGACAAAGAAGGGGACAAGAAGGAATAAGAAAGAATAAGAAGGAACACAAAAGAACACAAAAGAACACAAAGAGAAAATGAACTTGTTCAACAAAAGTCGAACATCGAGTCTTCGGTAGGGGAGTCTATCCCCTCCGAAGCGAGAGTAAGGGGTACCACTCCCACTTTGGAAATGAGAGTCATAAATTTACTTAACTTAAGCCGAAATGTATTTTTCGGCTTTTTTATTCTGGTCAAAGCCCTGTCGGCATGCGGACCACTAATGAATGCAAATGGTCTTTTTCCAGGGCAGACTCTCATGCTGCTTCGCAGTACCATCAGACGATGAAAATTACTTCTCAGGCCAAGGCCACCTTCAAGAAAATTAAAGATCAATAATTTGTATATGCAAGGGCATAGATGTAAAATAAACGGAGAAGAGCATATATTTAAAATGGGCATGAGTGTGTTTCTTAATTCATACTTTATAATCGAAAGGAAGAGCGGAGCATGGAATTTCAGATACATGCCCCCTACCAACCTGCTGGGGATCAACCTCAAGCCATTGATGATTTGACCGCTGGGTTGAGTAGAGGTCAAAATCATCAGACATTGCTGGGGGTTACAGGATCAGGGAAAACTTTCACGATGGCGAATATTATTATGAAGGTGCAAAGACCAACCCTTATTCTGGCCCATAACAAAACATTGGCGGCACAGCTTTATAGTGAGTTCAAAGAGTATTTTCCCGAGAATGCCGTGGAGTATTTTGTGAGTTACTATGATTATTACCAACCGGAAGCCTATGTGCCTTCGAGTGATACCTTTATTGAAAAGGATGCTTCGATCAATGAAGAGATCGAAAAGTTACGCCACTCGGCGACCGCTGCCCTGTTGGAGCGTCGTGATGTAATTGTGGTGGCTAGTGTTTCTTGTATTTATGGTTTGGGTTCTCCGGAGGATTACCGGGACCTTGTCCTTTCTCTACGCCAGGGACAAGTTGTTGATCGAAATGAGATTTTACGAAAGCTGATAGCGATCCAATATGACCGCAATGATATAGCCTTCACCAGAGGAACGTTTCGAGTTCGAGGAGATGTAGTAGAGATTTATCCTGCTGCCTCGACTGAACAAGTGATTCGAGTGGATATGTTCGGTGATGAAATTGAACACATCTACGAGATTAATATGCTCACTGGGGAGATTTTAGCGGAGCGCTATCATGTCTCTATTTTCCCAAATTCACACTATGTGACTGCTCAGGAAAAGGTCATGGAAGCAGCAGAGAATATTGAAAAAGAATTGGACGAACAATTGAAGGTTTTGGAATCTGAGAATAAACTCTTAGAGATGCAACGACTTGAACAACGAACACGCTATGATTTAGAAATGCTCAGAGAAATGGGCTTTTGCAACGGGATTGAAAACTATTCTCGCCACTTGACGTTTCGTGAGCCTGGAGACACACCTTACACTTTGTTAGATTATTTTCCTGAGGATTTTATCCTCTTTGTGGATGAATCCCATGTATCCCTACCCCAAGTCAGAGGCATGTACGAAGGGGATCGGTCACGTAAAACCACCCTAGTGAACTATGGTTTCCGTCTTCCCTCTGCTTTAGATAACCGTCCGCTAAAATTTGCCGAATTCGAACATACGATTAAGCAAAGCGTCTACGTCAGTGCTACACCTGGGCCGTATGAGATGGCCCACTGTCCCACGGTCGTAGAGCAGATCATCCGACCTACAGGGTTGTTGGATCCGGAAGTTATTGTGCGTCCCACGAAAGGTCAAATTGATGACTTATTGGGAGAAATCAAGGCACGGATTGCAAGGGATGAACGGATTCTCGTGACAACGCTTACGAAAAAGATGGCGGAAGATCTCACGGATTACTTTAAAAATCTAGAAATCAAGGTCAAGTATCTTCATTCAGATATTAAAACACTGGAACGGGTGGAAATCCTAAGAGAGCTTCGCTTAGGCGATATTGATGTCGTGGTTGGGATTAACCTATTGCGGGAAGGCCTAGACTTACCGGAAGTTTCCCTAGTGGCAATTCTCGATGCCGATAAAGAAGGATTTCTTAGGTCAGACCGTTCTCTGATTCAGACCATCGGTCGTGCAGCGCGCCATGCTCAGGGTAAGGTCATCATGTATGGAGATAAGATAACCCAATCAATGCAGAATGCGCTAGATGAAACAAACCGACGTCGGTCGATTCAAATGGCCCATAACGAAAAAATGGGGATTACTCCTCAAACGATCCGTAAAGCGGTTCATGAAGCCCCAGAGGCAACCAAAGTCGCCGAAATGAAGCAAGCCTACGGCAAAAAACTTTCCCCTGAAGAGCTTGCCCAACTCATTAAGAGCTTAGAAGACGAAATGCGCCTAGCAGCGCGAGATCTTGATTTTGAGCGAGCCGCCGAAATCAGAGATGCCATGATCGAGTTAAAAGGAGAAGAGAATAAATACAAAATGACAGGCCAACAAGGCAAGAACAAAAAGAACACACGGTATGACCAGAAGGCACAGAAAAAACAGGGATCTTCCCGCAGAAAATAAGAAATGAGGCAACCCATGACCCAAGAATACCTACGCGTGCGTGGAGCACGCGCTCACAACTTAAAAAACATCGACATCGATATTCCGCGTAACAAGCTAGTAGTCATCACAGGTCTGTCCGGCTCGGGAAAATCCTCCCTAGCCTTCGATACAATTTATGCGGAGGGGCAGCGCCGTTACGTGGAATCCCTTTCAGCCTATGCTCGGCAGTTCTTAGGACAGATGGACAAGCCAGATGTGGATTCCATCGAAGGGCTTTCCCCGGCGATTTCCATCGACCAAAAGACGACCAATCGCAACCCGCGTTCGACGGTCGGTACAGCTACGGAAGTCTCCGATTACCTGCGCTTGCTTTATGCTCGAATTGGACATCCCCATTGCCCAAAGTGTGGTCGGAGTATTTCCCAGCAGACCATTCAACAAATGGTAGACCAACTGTTGAGTTTCCCTGAACGGACCAAACTGCAAATCCTAGCTCCCCTCGTGAAAGGTAAAAAAGGGGAACATCAAAAAACGTTTGAAGACGCCCGTAAGGCAGGGTATGTTCGAGTACGAGTCGATGGAGAGATAAGGGACCTTAGTGAAGAGATTGAGTTGGCCAAAAATAAAAAACATTCCATCGAGGTTGTGATCGACCGCATTTCTCTGAAACCAGGGAGTGCTGAGCGTTTGGCGGATTCTTTGGAAACCGCGCTTAAACTCGGTGAAGGAAATGTGATTGCTGACATTACGGATGGGGAGGAGTTGCGCTTTAGCGAAAACTTTGCCTGCCCGGATTGTGGTATTGCTCTGGAGGAGATCTCTCCGCGCCTTTTTTCATTTAATAGTCCTTATGGAGCTTGCCCGGCCTGTACAGGCTTAGGTGCAAATCTTGTGGTAGATATTGACCTTATGATCCCGAATCGTTCCCTGTCTCTAGCAGATGGAGCCATAGCGCCTTGGGCCAAATCAACGTCCAATTATTACCCAAGAATGATGCAGGCGGTAGCTCAAAACCTTGACTTCGAGATGGATACCCCTTTGAAAGACTTGACCGAGAGTCAATGGCAGGGATTGCTCAATGGAACCGAGACCCCGATCACGTTTCAATATCAAAATATTTTTGATCAGTTAAAAACCTATCACACTAACTTTGAAGGCTTGATCCCCTATTTTGGACGTCGGTATCGGGAGTCCACCTCAGATATGGTTCGCTCCGAAATCGAAGGATACATGAGTGAACATCCCTGCCCAGAGTGTCAGGGAAAACGTCTAAAACCAGAAGCGCTAGCGGTAAAAGTGGGTGGGATCTCCATCGATGATCTGTCCCGCCTATCAATTACAGAAGCAATCAACTTTGTTAATGCACTTATTCTATCGCCCAAAGAAGAAACCATTGCTCAGCAAATTATCAAGGAAATCAAGGAGAGATTGGGATTCTTGATGAATGTGGGACTGGACTACCTGACCATGGCTCGAGCTGCTGGTTCGCTCTCCGGAGGGGAGGCCCAGCGGATTCGCTTGGCGACTCAGATCGGATCAAGCTTGATGGGAGTACTCTATGTACTTGATGAACCGAGTATTGGGCTTCACCAGCGAGATAACGCCCGTTTACTTGGGACGTTGAAGCGCTTACGGGACCTCGGCAACACTCTAATCGTTGTAGAACATGATGAGGATACGATGATTGCCGCAGACCATATTATCGATATTGGTCCCGGAGCAGGGGCTCATGGAGGGCGAGTGGTTGCCGAAGGTCGGATAGAAGAAATAAAGGCCAACAAGGAATCAATCACCGGACAGTATTTGAGCGGCTTGAAACAGATTGAGGTTCCTAAAGATCGACGGCAACCGAATGGCAAGTGGCTTGAGGTCTTTGACGCTCGAGAGAACAACCTCAAGAATGTCCATGCGCGAATCCCTTTGGGATTGTTTACCTGTGTGACAGGCGTCTCAGGTTCAGGAAAGAGCACTTTAGTCAATGAAATTATCTATAAGAGCTTAGCTTCAAGTCTCAATCGTGCCCGGGTCCGTTCTGGGGCTTACGGTCGAATGGAAGGCTTGGAGCATCTGGAAAAGGTCATTGATATAGACCAGTCCCCAATCGGACGGACTCCCCGTTCCAATCCTGCAACATATACGGGTGTGTTTGATTTTATTAGAGAGCTTTTCTCCATTACTCCAGAGGCAAAAATGCGGGGCTACAAACAAGGCCGGTTTAGTTTTAATGTCAAAGGTGGTCGGTGCGAGGCTTGTCGTGGAGACGGAATCATTAAGATTGAGATGCATTTTCTGCCAGATGTTTATGTTCCCTGTGAAGTTTGTGAAGGAAAACGTTATAATCGGGAGACCTTGGAAGTGCGCTATAAAGGGAAAAATATTTCTCAAGTTCTCGATATGACCGTGGATGAAGCGGTGGAGTTCTTCCAAGTAGTCCAGAAGATCGCTCGAAAATTCCAGACCCTCCAAGATGTGGGGCTTGGTTATATCCGTCTGGGCCAGCCTGCAACCACCTTATCTGGGGGAGAAGCTCAGCGGATCAAGCTTGCTTCGGAGTTAAGTCGCCGTAGTACGGGTAAGACCATTTATATACTCGATGAACCTACGACAGGTTTGCATACGGCAGATATTGATAAACTCCTCCATGTGCTTCACCGTTTAGTTGATGGGGGAGATACGGTCCTCGTAATCGAGCATAATCTTGATGTCATTAAAACAGCTGATTGGCTGATTGACCTCGGTCCAGAAGGCGGAGACCGGGGGGGAGAAGTGCTGGTTGTTGGTAACCCAGAGGATGTCGCTGCCTTCCCGGCATCTTATACGGGGCAGTATTTGAAACGTTATTTGGATTAGCGGATAGGGAGTTGAAAAAAGTTTTGACGATTCGTTTAGTCGCAATGGATCTCGATGATACCTTGCTTAGAGATGATTGGACAATTTCCCCGCGAGTAGTAAAGGCTATACAAAAGGCTCAAGCACAAGGAGTGAAGATGACGATTGCCACTGGGCGGATGCCCATTTCTACACGCCCTTATGCAGAGCAACTCCGGGTCGATGTTCCGATCATCACTTACCATGGGGCAATGATCCAACAGGTTTTAAGTCGTGAAATTCTCTTCAGGCGCGTTATTCCGAGTGCACTCGCTGCTCAAATCGTAGAGCATGTTACGAAACTTGGAATTTATGGTCAAGTGTATCTCAAGGACCGTGTAGTTGCCCCGAAACTTAATGAATGGTCTAGGGAGTACTCCAGAATAGCAAGTGTTCATATTGAGGAGGCTGACCTGTCGGTCCTGCTTTCCCAGGAACCAGAAGGGGTGGAGAAGATCCTCCTTATTGCGGAGGAGTCTGTGCTCGATCAATTGACCCCTTCACTGAATCAATGTTATGGTGAAAAAGTGCATATTACAAAATCTAAGCCCCATTTCCTAGAAATCACGGATTGCTCTGTCAATAAAGGCGTGGCTTTGGCTGCTTTAGCAAAACGCTTTGGAATCGCCCAGCAAGACGTTATGGCGATTGGTGATAGCTTCAATGATTTAGAAATGATTCAATATGCCGGCGTTGGAGTAGCCATGGGAAATGCCCGTTCGGAAATAAAAGAGCAAGCGGACTTTGTCACTTTCTCAAATGAGGAAGACGGGGTAGCAGAGGCAATTGAACGCTATGTATTAAGAATTGATGCTTAAGAAGTATAAACCGTGAGTTTAAAAACTAAAAATGAACAAAATGAGAGTTGTCGATTAAGTGTAATAAGTAATAAGTAATAAGTAATAAGTAATAAGTATTGGATTGGGAATTAAGGAAATCTAAATCCGCCTTGTGTCTTGAGTACAGAGTATAGAGTTACAGAGTATAGAGTACGGATAAACAAAATTGAGTGGAGGTTATGAACATGAATATAAAAACCGTTCGTCAAACAGCGCGAGAAAAGCTCAAGGGTTATTGTCGAGTTTGTCCAGAATGTAATGGCAAGGCCTGTGCAGGGGAAGTCCCAGGTATGGGAGGAATGGGGACGGGAGCATCGTTTAAAAATAATGTTGAAGCTCTAGCAGCATTTCGCATCAATTTAAGGACAATGCATAGTGCCAAACACCCTGATACACAGATCAAACTCTTTGGTCAAGAACTGAAAACCCCGATTCTTGGGGCACCGATTATGGGTAACAACTTCAACATGGGTGGGGCTTTGAATGAAGAAGAATGGGCTGAAGCTGTGATTCAAGGTTGCTTAACTTCAGGAACGTTAGGGTGCACGGGGGACGCACCAGACCCGGCAATGTATTTTACCGGTATTGATGTGATAGCTAAAGCTCAAGGACGGGGTATTCCGATTATAAAACCCCGGGAACAGGATGAGGTTCTTAACTGTCTGCGTCGAGCTGAGGAAGCGGGAGCTCTGGCAGTGGGCATGGATGTGGATACGGCCGGCCTAGTCTCTATGAAGGTTGGGCCAAAAAGTGTAGAAGAAATGAAAGCCATCATTTCCAGTACCTCTTTGCCGTTTATCATTAAAGGAATCATGACGGTAAGCGAAGCAGAAATGGCACTTGAAGTAGGAGCTTCAGCAATTGTGGTCTCAAACCATGGGGGAAGAGTACTCGATCATACTCCAGGTACCGCTGAAGTTTTGCCAGAAATCGCTGCGGTGGTGGATGGCCGAATTCCTGTGATCGTTGACGGAGGAGTACGAACCGGTGTTGATGTCTTAAAGATGTTAGCACTCGGTGCTGATGCCGTCATGATTGGAAGACCTCTAATTATTGCCGGCTATGGCGGAGGGGCAGACGGGGTTGCTTTAGTACTGAGGAGAATAACGAATGAATTGAAACAGGCCATGCTTCTCACAGGCTGTGCAACACTGAGTGATATTAATATTGACGTGCTGTTTTGATCTAAAATAATAAGAGTACAGGCACAAATCGCCAATGTCATATCCACTTCCTGGATTGAATTAAAGTCGTTGAAAAAGCGAAATGTTCCATGTGGAAATCTAGTAAGTAAACAACTTTTTTTTAGTAAGAGCTTCGTCGGATAACGAAGCTCTTACAATTATGGAGATCTTGCAGTAGAACTCAATCTGTGAGCGGCAGGCTAGGAAATTCTATAACTATCAGAATATGCTATGAATTTGCCGGAAAAACTAAGATTTATTTTGAAAAAGAAAGTTAGTTCTCTTGTGCTAACTGGCACAAGAATTGCATCGAGGGAGCTAAACCGCTATACTTAGGGAGAAGGGGGTTTTTCTATTTGCGTATTCTTTTGGTGGCCCTCAATGCCAAGTATGTTCATACAAATTTAGCCCTTCGCTATTTGCGGGAAGGGATACGCCCCGATTTCCCTAACAGTTTGCTTTTGGAATTTAGCATTAACGATCGCCTTGAACGCATTGCTGGGGAAATCTATGAAGCCAAGGCCGATGTCATTGGCTTTTCGTGTTATATTTGGAATCTGAAAGAAGTCATGGCGGTCATTAGGTATCTTCACCCCGTCTGCCCGGATGTGAAGTTTGTGATTGGGGGTCCGGAAGTTTCTTTCGGGGCCGAAGAGTTTCTCACCGAGCATCCTGAGGTAGATGCCCTTGTTCTTGGTGAAGGGGAACGCATTTTTTTAGATCTACTTAAGACGTGGCAGGATGGTCGTGATCTTTCTGAGGTGCTAGGAATAGTATGGAGAGATAATAAAGCAATTGTTGTCAATCCTATCTGTGCCAACCCTCTCGATTTAAATGAGCTACCGTTTCCCTATCTGGAGGACGAAGACTTCACAGGACGACTTGTCTATGTTGAAACGACTAGAGGATGTCCGTTTAACTGTCAGTACTGCTTGTCCTCAACGTTCCGAGGGGTTCGATTTTTGGAGCCGGAGAAGTTTCGGCAGGTGTTTCGGCACTTACTGGAAAACGGTGCTCGGACCATAAAGTTTGTGGATCGCACGTTTAATGCCAATAAAAGTCATGCTCTGCGCATCTTGGACATCGTGCGGGAAGAGAGTGAGAAACACCCAGATGCCCAAAAGATACGGGTTCACTGTGAGATGGCTGGTGACCTTTTTGACGAAGAATGGCTGAATTATCTTAGAAATTATCCACGGGGATTAATTCAATTGGAAATCGGAGTACAATCGACCTATCCACCGACACTCGAGATCGTGTCACGCCCTCAAAACTTCGAGAAATGGAAAAAATACGTACCAGAAATCCAAACCTTCGGAATTCAGCTTCATCTTGATTTGATCGCCGGGTTACCCGTTGAAAACTGGACAAACTTCCGAACCTCATTTAACGATGTCTATACAGTTAGACCAGATATGCTGCAGCTAGGGTTTTTAAAAGTACTTAAAGGATCTGGGCTACGTCTGCAAAGCAAGCGCTATGGTCTGGTGTATACGCCAGACCCACCCTATACAATTTTAGAAACCTCAGTCTTGTCCCACGGCGAAATACTTCAATTACATCGTATGGAAGAAGTTCTCGATAAATATTATAATTCAGGGAAGTTTTCTCATGCCTTACCTGAAACCGTTAAACTTTTTCCAACCCCCTTCGATTTTTACCATGGGTTTGCGGAGTTTTGGCAGCAAAACGGTTGGTTTAAACGTCAGTGGCAGGGGAAAGCCCTTTTTGATAGACTTTGGGAGTTTCTTGAGGGATTTGAAGCTCAGTCAGAGCCCCCCGTAGACATTCCATGGGATACAATTCGAGATGCCCTGCGCTTTGATTATTATCTTTGGGAACGTCCAAACATCATACCTGATTATTTAGGTCCTGACAAAAGTTCGGAGTGGGGAGAAACGGCAGATTTGCAGAAAGCAAAACAGGAAGAGATTCGGAAAGCTGGTTATTGGAAAACAGTGATTCCAGAGTTCAGTCTATTGGATCGGCGTCAGTGGATCCGCAACACCGCAGTTGCCTGTTTCACGACTGATTTATCTCCTGTTGCTCAATCCCCTAGACCATGCTGGTATCTTTTCTACTATCAACAGGGGAAGGTGAAGGCTTACCGGTATCTAGGAAACTCTTCTGAAAGAGTATATACTCCTTCAGAAGATTAGCTGAATTTATCCGGGAACTATTTACGAACCACGACCTCGTGGTAGTTAACCACCGGATATTGGATACTTTATGAAAGATAGAGGAACTTATACATGGACTAAATATGCGATGTAACGGCATTCGGTGAGCGATATCGAACATCGAACTTCGAACTTCGAACCTCGATTTTGAATGGAGTGCAGTACAATGACTTCCACTTATTTATGCAAAACGATCACACGATGGTTTTACATAGTTGTCATAGCCTTACTTGTTGCCGGGTGTGCGAGAGAACCTCAGATGGGAGAACCGGGTGGACCGGCACCTGCAGTGGTGGACGTCTGGCATTCCTTGCAAGGGGCAGAAGCTCAGGCCTTACAAGTTCAGGCTCAAATGATCAATCAGACCCATCCTGAAGTGATTATCAAACTTAGTTATGTACCAGAAAAAAAATTCGTAGCCTTTTCCTATCAAGCAGAGGCTGGAGGAGAAGGCCCTGAGCTATTCATCGCATCTAGGGAGATTATCCGTCAGCTTTATGAACAAGGGGCGTTGGCACCCACAGTGTACGAGGATCAAGAGGGTTTTCCTGCGGCCTCGAAAGGTTTTCGATTTGGTGGGGAGGAGTATGGTCTTCCTTGGTTGACAGATATTCCTTTGCTTTATTTCAGAACAGATACAGCAGCAATTCCTGTCAATTTATCGGACTTATTCTCCGCTAAAGGTGGGGTTTCCGTAGCCGCCACAGATACTTCCACACTTTCAGCATGGTGGAATGGGCAGGGTGGGAGGTTGATGAATGGAGGGGTCCCAGCCTTAGATGATCCCAACAATGTTGTATTTCTTCAACAACTTTTTACTTGGCAAAGTGCTAAAGCTCTGCGGATTGATCCGGCTACATTCACCGCGTTTTCCGGCGGGCAAACTCCTTATATGATCGCTGGGGCAAGTGCAGCAAAATCGTTGACTCAACTGAATGTGCCTTGGGGTAGCCTATTGCTTTCTGATTTATTAAATGGACAGGGACAATCTCTTTTAGGAACGACCCTGGGGATCGCAAATTCTGCTACCAAGACGAATGAAACGATGAGATCGGCGATTCAAACCGTGGAAAAAGCTCTGCTCGCCCCAGAGGTGGAAGGGGCAATGCTGGAGGCAGGACGACTTCTTCCTGCCAATATGGGATACTACCAACGGCCAGAGGCCCAGAAAGGTGTCTTTCCGCAGGCTAAGCTGGCACTTGATAGGGCATGGGCGTTAGAAGGAAATGCTCCAGAGTGGAAGTTGATTCCGCTCCAAAATTTGGCATGGAGTAATGCCTTAGCGGGAAACGTTGCTCCCTTAGATGCTCTGGTAAGTGCACAAGAACATGCTAGAGAAGTTTTAACGCCCTAGAGTTCGTCATAATCTTAAAAGAGTGGGAGGTGAAACTATGAATAAGAAAGGATTAGAACTCATTGTCATCACGGGTTTATCAGGAGCAGGTAGGACTCAAGCCATGCAAAGTCTTGAAGACCAAGGATTTTTTTGTGTTGATAATTTACCGCCTACTTTTCTGGTTAAATTTGCTGAGCTTTGTGCCCAGTCCCGTGGAAAAGTTTCCAAAGCAGCGATAGTCTGTGATTTGCGTGGAGGAGAATTTTTTTCCTCACTTAGCGAGGCTTTGGCTAATCTTGAGAAAGAAGGCTTTCGTCTGGAAGTTCTCTTTCTTGATGCTTCCGATGAAACCTTAATCCGCCGTTATAAAGAATCCCGTCGTCGCCATCCTCTGTCTCCTCACGGACGAGTATTGGATGGAATTCAAGCTGAACGCCAGCAGCTTGAGGAGTTAAGAATCCGTGCTGACAATATAATCGACACGTCTGACTTAAGCGCCCAACAACTTCGTAGTCAAGTAGCGGATCTCTTTTGTAAGGCTCAGGGGCTAGATCAAATGGCTGTTTCAGTGATATCCTTCGGCTTTAAGTATGGTATCCCGATGGATGCGGACTTGGTTATGGATGTGCGCTTTCTTCCGAATCCATACTATGTAGAAGCGCTTCGTCCTCTGACCGGGGAGCATACGTTGGTAAGAGACTATATCTTTGGCAATCAAATGGCCCAAGAATTTATGGAAAAATACCTGGGACTGCTTGAATACATCCTGCCTAATTATATCAAAGAGGGAAAAACCCACTTAGTTATCGGAATTGGCTGTACAGGAGGACAACATCGCTCCGTGGCCATTGCTGAAAGGGTGGGGCAATTTCTAACGGAACGGAATTATTCGATTAGTGTTAAACATCGGGATGCTAAGAAAAATCAAAAGGGTGGAACTGGGCGATGAAAACTGTAAAGCGTGAGTGGTTTTCAAGATATCTAAAATGGCTCTACCCAAATCTAAGGGTTAAACGCTGGTTTATCCTAGCGGTTCTTGGAATCTTCCTTTTCGCGACGGGTTTCTCTGTTATGAATGATGGGGTAGCCATTGGCTACGCTGAGTTACAGTTCCGAGAAATTATCTATCAAATAACGGGTAGTACCCGGCATATAACTGTACCGACAGGTCTTGTGATCAGTATCTTAGGGATCGTCTTAATTATTATAGGTTTTAAACGAATGCTTTACTCGATTATTTCCTCCGTACTCCCTGAAAATGAAGGGAAAATTGTGGATGTGATTTACGCTCGGCAATATTTACGTAGAGGACCAAAGATTGTGGTAGTGGGTGGCGGGACAGGGCTCTCAGCCCTTCTGAGCGGACTTAAGCAATATACTTGTAATCTTACAGCCATAGTTACTGTTTCGGATGATGGTGGCAGTTCGGGAAAGCTACGGGATGAAATGGGTATACAACCCCCCGGAGATGTACGCAATTGTCTGGTGGCTTTGGCTGATACTGAAGATATTATGGATACTCTTTTTTCTTACCGCTTTGAAAGTGGGAATCTCAAGGGCCATAGCCTGGGAAACCTGCTTCTGGCAGGACTAACAGATACCTTTGGGGATTTTCAGAAAGGGATTGAACAGGTTAGCAAAGTATTTGCTCTCCGTGGGAAGGTATTCCCCTCCACGTTAGAACAAGTGGTCCTCCTGGCGGAGTTAGAGGACGGGACTCGAGTGGTAGGGGAGACCGCAGTTCGGGTTACTGAGGGAAAAATTCGAAGAGTTTACCTCGAACCTAGTGACTGTATACCATTACCGGACGCCATGAAGGCCCTTGAAGAAGCAGATCTTATTGTCCTAGGTCCCGGAAGCCTATATACTAGCGTTCTTCCCAATTTACTGGTCAAAGGTCTCAGAGATAAAATCCGAGCAGTGAAAGCCCCTTGTGTCTATGTATGTAATGTAATGACGGAAAAAGGCGAGACGGATGGTTATCGGGTGTCTGATCACCTTAGAGCGATTCTTGACCACTGTGGCACAGATTTCGTCGATGCAGTACTGGCTGCCAAAGGAGAAATTACGGCACCCCTTCTTAAGCGCTACGTTGAGGAAGAGGCCGTTCCGGTCATTACTGACCCTAAAGTAGTACAACACTTGGGGGCGAAATATTTTGAGGCAAATTTAGTACATGAGGGAAACGTCGTTCGCCATGATCCTGATCGATTAGCAAAAGAACTGATCCGGTTACTCTTCCGTTTGAAACCCATAGGAGAGCGCATTGCCTTAGTTGATGCCTATCTGCTCACTCAGAAGCTCCGTAAAGAATCATAAAAACATCACTGAATACTTTCTTAACCGAATTCGATGTTCAGCTCTAGCTGAACGAGTTCACTCGAACCACGAACTTCGAACTTCGAACCTCGAGAAAGGGGGCTGGGGAATTGTCTTTTAGTGCGATTACTAAAGAGGAATTAGCTCGCTTAAACGATCGGAAAGCATGTTGTGAGTTAGCCGAACTAGCGGCTTTAGTCCGAATGGACGGTACACTCCAAATTAGTGCCAACAAACAGTATACCTTGAATGTTATGACCGAAAGTGCTCCAGTGGCTCGCAAAGTCTATCGACTGGCAAAAGATGTGCTTCAACGTCCGCTGGAAATCGTGGTTCGACGTAAACTCAGACTTCGTAAGAATAACTCCTATTTAGTTAAGATCTACCTTCGAGGATTGGAAGATTTAAAAAATATTGGTTTGGTTGATGAAGAAGGACAAATCTATCCGGGAATTGCTCCCAATCTGATCAAAAGGCGCTGTGATCAAAAAGCGTATTTGAGAGGAGCCTTTTTGGCTGGGGGATCAATGAATAATCCTGAAGGTACATATCACCTCGAAATTGTTAGCAATGATCCTGAGCATGCTAAAGCATTATGCCAATTGATCAATCGCTTCAAATTAGGCGCTAAAGTTAGCATGCGCAAGCATTGGTATGTGATATATCTCAAAGAAAGCGAACATATCGTGGATTTTCTTGGCTTTATGGGAGCACATCATGCCCTGTTAGAGTTTGAGAATGTTCGTGTACTCAAAGATGTTCGGAATCAAGTCAATCGCTTGGTTAATTGTGAGACCGCCAATCTTGATAAAATTGTCGATGCCGCTGTGCGCCAGTTAGAGAACATTCAATATATTCAGGAGACAATAGGGCTGCAGTCTCTACCAGATACTTTAAGAGACATGGCGGAGCTTAGGTTGCAATACCCAGATGCTAGTTTGAAAGAACTTGGAGAAATATTGCGTCCAAAAGTTGGGAAGTCAGGAGTCAATCATCGCATGCGAAAAATCGATGAAATCGCTGAACGCATCAGGGGTCAAAAAGACGGAAAATCTAAAGTGAAAACACGATAGGATAACCTGAATTAGGAGATGGAGGTAAAAAAGTGCGGTTAGGGTATGGTTTGAGTCTAGAGCAAACTCAAAAACTTATTATGACTCCGGAATTACGTCAAGCAATTACAATCCTACAGCTGTCCGCACTGGATCTATCCACGTATGTTGAGGAACAGCTTTTGGAGAATCCTTTACTCGAAAATCTTGAAGAAAGTCCGGATAATAAGGGTGAAGCTGAGACACCTGTGGTTGAGGAAAAAGCTCCCGATGAGAAATGGGAAGTGGATTGGCAAGACTATTTCCAAGACCAAGACGATAATCGCGTTCGCCAGGAACGGGTAGTCTTGGAGGATAATCAGAGATTTGATCCGTTTACCGCTGCAGCACCTACGCTTTTGGAGTATTTACTTGAACAACTCCATGTCCAAAAAGTTACGGCCTCTTTATCCGTAGCAGAGTATATTGTTGGAAATTTAGATGATAATGGATACCTGGCCTTGTCGACAAAGGAAATTGCGCAGGAAATGAATGTTCCCCTTGAAACGGCTGAAGAAGCCTTGGCGCTTGTTCAGACCCTTGATCCGCTGGGAGTCGGGGCTCGGAATTTAGAGGAATGTCTCCGTTTACAATTGCCGCTCCTGCCGGATAATCCGCCAGAATTAACGGAGTTCTTGAAGTATCTGGATGACTTGGCAGCTGGACGTTTGCAACGTATTGCCCATGCCCTGAAAAGCACCATAAATCGAGTTCAGGAACTAGCGGATATGGTGCGTAAATTGGACCCTAAACCAGGCTTGCGATTTTCCAGCCCGGGGGAAGTGCGCTACGTTGTCCCCGATGTAGTAATTGAAGAGATTCAAGGGGAGTTTATTATCCTCGTTAATGACATTACTGTACCCCGCCTAGGGATCAACAAAGTTTATCGCGATGCTCTTGGTCAAGACGAGGGAACTGAGACACGGAAATTTGTCGAGCAGAAGCTGAACGCAGCTGCCTGGCTGATTCGGAGTATTGAACAACGGCGTCTAACCCTTTATAAGGTAGCCAATGCCATTGTAAAGTGGCAAACGGATTTTCTTCGCCAGGGCATACGCCATCTCAGACCGCTCACCTTAAGGGATATTGCGGAAGAAATCGGAGTTCATGAATCCACCGTCAGCAGAGCGACTGCCCATAAATATGTCCAAACCCCTCGAGGAATCTTCGAGTTCAAGTTCTTCTTTGCCAATAGTATGGGGCGAGGCAGTCAAAACGACTCGGGTATAACGACAGATGTGATCAAACTGGTTCTTAAAGATATTATACAAAGCGAAAATCCGAAGAACCCTTATTCAGATCAAAAGTTAGCGGACTTACTAAAGGCTAGAGATATGGAGATTTCCAGGCGTACTGTTGCTAAGTACCGCGATGAGTTGGGGATTTCAGCGACGTCGGTTAGGAAACGATATTAGGGAAAGATGTGTGGAGAGAACGGAGAAGTCGCGAAACACTCTGTCAGCCGCTAAGGTCGTGGGCTAAACTAAGTTCACAAGAGTAGCAAGTTTATTTTCTCGGTATACTAATTTATATTTTAAAGGAGCCTATTTGCCAATAGTCAGACCCCGCCACCCTTGGGTCAACGTGAAAGGGGATTTTTGCATCCCCGTGGCTTATAACGGAATTGACATCTATGTCTGGGGTAAGAAGGGCTCACTTCTTATTGCTTTCACCAGAGATTCCATCACTCCCTGCCCATTTTTTCGGGCTGTCAAGAGGTAATAAGCCGACAATGTTTGAATGGAACAATATTAATGTAAATGTATGCAATAAAAAGATGGCAAGGAGTTAACACTATTCTGTTTCCACTAGCCTAATAAGTCCGAAGCTGGCAGGATTGCCTGTCCGGAACTTGACGGATATAGTGACCTTATCATAGAAAAGAAAAAGGATGTCTCCGTATAACGCATTCCTGCTGTAACAGGTTCACCGGAAACATCCCCCAAAAACATCACCCAGACATCTTACACCATCAATCTATGGATATTAAAGAGCATCAGTAACTATTACTATCCCATATACACCATTTTGTATACAATAGCACCCAAAATTCCGCCTATGATTGGACCGACAACTGGTACCCATGAGTAAGCCCAATCAGAGGACCCCTTACCGTGAATTGGTAATAAGAAGTGGGCAATTCTAGGTCCAAAATCACGTGCTGGATTGATTGCATAACCCGTAGGTCCGCCGAAAGATACACCAAGTCCCCACACCAAGAAGCCCCATAAAAGAGGATTGAGGCCACTAGTAATAGCAGATTTCGAAATTCCAATGGAAAGCCCTACAAAGACCAAGATAAAGGTACCTATGATTTCAGTCAGCACGTTAGCAGGATAATTTCGAATAGCTGGTCCCGTACTAAAGACGGCCAATTTTAATCCTGGATCCGGCGTTTCCTCCCAATGCTTCAAATAAGCTAAATAAACCAACACAGCGCCAATGAAAGCTCCCAAAAATTGGGCTGCAATATACAGCGGTACCTCTGGCCAAGGAAACAGTCTAATTGACGCCAACCCAATCGTAACGGCTGGGTTTAAGTGTGCTCCACTTATTGGAGCCGTGGCATAAATTGCCAGGAGAACTCCAACTGCCCAGCCTAATGTAATCATAAAGAAGCCGCCGTTATTTCCCTTGGTCTTACCCAATAAGACGTTTGCTACTACCCCAGAACCAAATAAAAGTATAATCATGGTGCCTATCATTTCAGCTAAGAATTTTGCTGTCATCTAAAGACTCCTCCTTAATTTTTTAAAGCTTTTACCAGATACTCACGAATCTTCTCGCCATCATCGAAAGCAAGAACCTGCCGCCATAGATCTTTAGCTTGCAGAACATCAATACCTCGAATCAGCTCTCTAACTTTCGGCATAGCGGTTGCGTTCATACTTAATTCATCTATCCCCATTCCGATAAGTAATATCGCAGCCAGTGGATCACCGGCCATTTCACCGCACATTCCCGCCCAGATACCCTGATCATGGGCAGCGGAAATTACACCGTCGATTAATCGAAGTACTGCAGGATGGAAATGATTATAGAGATTTCTTACTTTCTGATTACCACGGTCAACCGCTAAAGTATATTGAACAAGATCATTCGTGCCAATACTGAAGAAATCACATTCTTTGGCCAAATACGGGGCTATCACCGCCGCAGCCGGGGTCTCGACCATAATCCCAAGTGGTACGCTCCGAGCAAAATCCTTGGTTTCATGTTCCAGTTCGCTCATCGCCTGGCCTAGACATTCTTTGGCACGCCGGATCTCTCCGGAACTAATCACCATCGGAAGCATTATCGCTACATTACCGTATGCTCCTGCCCTCAAGATGGCTTTAAGTTGAGTAACGAACAAATCGGTACGCTCAAGGCAAATACGAATTGCCCGCCAGCCTAAAAACGGATTACTTTCCTGACCGATATCCAGATAAGAAAGTGGTTTATCCCCTCCAATGTCCAGCGTACGGATAACGCATAAATTTTCGCCGCATTTCTCCGCTACCTCCCGGTAAGCCTGAAATTGTTCCTCCTCGGTGGGGAAGCTATTTCGGCCCATGAACAAAAACTCTGTGCGGTAGAGACCTACCCCTTCGCAACCGAACATTAAAGCTTGTTCCATACCCTGAGGCGTACTAATATTTACTGCCAATTGCACCCGCCTTCCATCAACAGTAACTGCCGGCAATGATGCATTAGCCAAATCACGCACATATCGTTCCCGTTCTTCCCGGATTCGTGCCAAGTATAAGTCAAGTTCGGCTTTATCAGGTGAAAGCACTACTTCGCCGCTAGTTCCGTCCAAAGCTACTTGTATGCCATCTACCAGTTTTAGTGACCCGGGAACGCCGACAACGGTAATTATGCCTTTAGCCTTTGCGATAATAACAGCATGCGAAGTAGTACTTCCATGTTCCAGAATTAAACCTGAGACAATTTCGGACGAAATATCCGTCAAAACGGACGGTTCAATATCCCGAGCAAACAAAATTATCGGTTCGCTTCCCAGTTCAACACCACGAACATCAAGCAGAATCTTTGCTATCCGGCGGCCAATATCAAGAACATCTGCAGACCGTTCCAGCAAATATGGGTCATCTATCGCAGCGAATTCGGCTGCATACTCCTGAGTAACCTCCAATACTGCCTGCGGTGCCGACATTGAGTCCTTAATTTTTTGCAGCACCGCCTCTTTCAACATAGGATCACCCAACATGGCAAGATGGGCTTCCATAATACCTGCCTGCTTGTCTTCCCCGTATTTATTGGCGTTCTCAATGATCTTCTCAATTTGCTCGGTTGCCTGGTTTAAAGCCACGAGAAATTTTTCAGTCTCTCGCACATGAGCTTCGACCGAATAATGATGTAAATGCCTTGACAAATCTTCTGACAACACTTTAATTTTGCCAATAGCAGTACCCGCTACAATTCCTATTCCCTTGAGAACTTCAGACACTGTCATTACCTACCTCTCGCCAAAATTGCTTTCGACCAAGGCTGTAAGCGCCTCAATGCACTCTTTTTCATCCACGCCGTCGGCGGTAATGGTAATAGCTGTGCCATAAACCAAACCCATACTCATCACCGATAATATGCTCTTAGCATCTGCCACTTTGTTGTTGCCAGAAATTTTGACCTTACTGTTAAAACTAGCTGCTTTTCGGACAAACTGAGCTGCTGGACGGGCATGTAAACCGTTTGGGTTCATAACTTTCAATATTACATCAATCACCCTATCCCCATTCCTTCCGATATTCCATTATTTTATCAGCGATTAGTTTGGCCGCTTGTCTTTAGTCTTTAGATGTTCATCTCTTTCGGAGTTCGCGTGCATCTTCCGCAGTAGCAAGCACTTCAGACAAAGAACCCCCCAGCGAAGCTTGAACAACCGCACTGATTGAGCCCTCCAAAACCGGAGCATCGGCAATCTTAACCCTATTTCGTAAATCTTCTTCAAGCAACTCCAGCGCAGTTTCAGTGCTTAATATGGCGCTACCAAGGTCGACCATAATCACAACACCGCTACCGTCGTCAGCAGTTTTAATCGCTTCATAGATTTTAACGGCATCAGTACCGATATCTCCGTCAGTCGTACCTCCCGCAGCAATAATTTTTTGACCTGTCCTAGCCATTTGAGCCGCCATATCACGAATTCCTTCAGCAATTTTTGCGCTGTGGGACACAATCACTATACCTACCATTTAATTTACCTCCAAATTGTTGTGACGGCAAAAATCTGCCAAGGCTTCAAGCATAATATAGGATGAAGTGGCACCAGGATCTTGATGCCCTAAGCTGCGCTCGCCAAGATAACTGGCTCGTCCTTTGGTGGCGATAATGGTTTTGGTATACTCGACTCCCTTATACGCTGCATCACAAGCCAAGGTCAGACACTCCACAAGAGATTTTTGCGCCTTGATTCCATTGGCAAAAGCCTCACACGCTGGTACTAAAGCATCAAGCATGGTCTTTTCGCCACTGGTAGCCTTACCTCGTTCTTTAATCCCTTTAATAGCCGCTTCAAGCATCTGAACGGCAGTGTGACTACCTATGCTGGAAATGCCTTGTGCAAGTACAGCCGCTCGCAAAAAAGCCGTACCGTAAAGCGGGCCGGAAGCGCCGCCAACCGTAGATATTAGAGTCATACCTACGGTTTTCAGCACTGTACCAACGTCAGTGTGCGTAGGAAGACCCTTAACTTTAATTAGAACAGCATCAAATCCTCGCGTCATGTTAATACCATGGTCGGAGTCACCGATAGCCGCATCAAGGTCGGTCAAGAATTCTTTGTTCTTGATTATTGCTTTGCTTATAGCTTCAATTGCTGCTATTGTAGTGTGACTCACATTAATTACCTCCTATTATAATTGAACAAAAGCAGGTGTATCAGCCGGAGCGAGCAGAAGATCTTTCAATTCGCTGTTTAGTTTCAGTACCGAGACAGAAAAACCGGCCATTTCCAAAGACGTCATGTAGTTGCCTACGTACGTTTTTACAATCTTTACGCCTTTGTCATTGAGAATCTCTGCAACCTTGCGGTTAACAATGTAAAGTTCCATGATTGGAGTACCGCCAAGACCATTAACTAGCACCGAAACCTCCTGTCCTGAAGCAACAGACAGATCAGCCAAAATCTTCTCCATAAGGTGAGTGACGATTTCGTCTGCCGGACGGATAGCTTCGCGATGGGTGCCTGGTTCTCCATGAATACCCATACCGATTTCGATCTCATCTTCGGCTAAAACAAAGCTCGGTTTGCCAGCGGCCGGAACAGTACAGGGAGCAAGCGCCATACCCATGGAACGCACATTAGCAATGACTTTTTCAGCAACCCGCTTCACTTCGGCCAGAGTACCACCGGCTTCAGCTTTAGCGCCAGCAATTTTATGCACAAAGACGGTACCGGCGATGCCGCGACGACCAGTTGTCCAGGTGCTGTTTTCTACAGCCACGTCATCATTGACTACAACATTTTCAACTTGGATTCCTTCGCTGGCTGCCATTTCGCTAGCCATTTCGAAGTTCAGGATATCGCCAGTGTAATTCTTGATTCCTAAAATCCCTTGAAAAATTATACCTACACAGGCTCATCCACATTAAACGCCTTATAGATCGCCTTTTGATCTTTGGTTAGTGGAAATAGAATTCGAGTCCCATTTATTATTTGTAAGCGAAGTTTCGACAGAGAAATCAGCAACTTCTTCATAGTCATCCTTTTGTATAGTTCTT
>Ga0209347_1000449_pt1 | contig 104631 bp, 99 predicted proteins | sample AutmiccommuBRH23_FD_187382 | JGI IMG/M metagenome (GOLD analysis project Ga0209347, IMG submission 187382) | Deep subsurface microbial communities from Mt. Terri, Switzerland - Autotrophic microbial communities BRH/23 (SPAdes) (version 2) | ecosystem: Environmental > Aquatic > Deep subsurface >...
CCTTAGGACTGTCAAGGCCGCCGGTCCCTCATGGAAAGTATAATCATAATTCATAGCTCTGTATTAAAATTCTATGTAATCAGGTGATTTTGGGATATAGACTCTAATAATAGGGGGTTAAACCGATTTTCAGGATGGCGGAATCGAGATTAGGACAGTGGATGATTTGAAAAAGCTTATTGAGATAGATGCATTCTTACAAAGAGAAGGATGAAATTTATTTAAGGAAAATAGACTCTCGACAGCAAAGAGAAGGTAAGGGATATGCTCCTGGCCGTAATATTTAACTCAATTAGTATAGTCAGTATTTGAAACAAATTTATCGTAGGCCATTAAAGCCTGTCTTGTAACACTTTCTGATTCGGGATATTCAAAAAACTCGGAATGAATACGACTGAAAGCGTCTCTAAATTCCGGGCTTTCTTTTAACAGTTGTATACCCATATTAGTAATTTCAACTGCTATTTTGCTCATACGGTGTCTTTCTTCGGGGGTTGATTCTCTCATGTTTTTTATTACTTCATCGGTAATGCCAGTAAGGATTTGATTTAACAAAATATATACCTCCAGGCTCATAATGATTTTATTCTGTCCAGATTTTTTGGTTATAAACGTAGTAAAGAAGGTGAGGTGATGGCCAGGGAGAGAAGCCCCCAGCGGGATAAAGCGTTTGAGATATGGAAGCAGAGCAGCGGCACAACTTTGTATCCAATAATTCAGGACCCTTTGATAATTTAATGTAAACTGTCGAATGTTATAACGGCGTTGATTGGGGTTGTTTTCCGTTCATGGCAAAGCATTACAGCTTAACCCGAAGCGTTTTCTGGATTGGAACTGCATATGTAGCGATGAGCCCTGGGGAGAGTTCCCCGGGGTTTTGATTTCTTCAGGCTATTTTCAGGCTGTTAACAGGTTGTTTTAAGGTTACCCTCAGGCTGTTTTCAGCTTATGGGTTTATTATAATACTAGTCGGTGCACCGCATTAAAATAAAAAAATACATAGGGAGGATTTAACATGAAATCCAAGAAATTACGCATTGGATCAATTCTATTGGCTGTGGTTATTTTTGCGGGGACTATGACAGGTCTTGCTTTTGCCGGTACTGATACTGACAAGCCGGATAGGGCTGCCATGTATCAAAGCTTTATATCTAATTTTGCGGACAATCTTGGCGTGACCGAGGATGAAGTAACAGCAGCTCTGGAGGAAACCCAGTTGCAAATGATTGAAGAGGCTGTGGAAGAAGGCACACTTACCCAGGAACAGGCCGATCAAATGATCGAAAAAATCGAATCCGATGAAGGTTTTGGAATCATGGGATTTGGTATGGGTCATGGTGGTCCTGGCGGTCCTGGTGGCCGTGGTGGTCCTGGTGGGGACGGTAAAGGGCCTGGCGGCAATTCTGACAGTGCAGCGAATTAAATTAAATACCCCCTCTCAAAAAAGCCTTCTTCCCTCTGGCCGGGGAGGGAGGCTTTTTTTTGAGAGGGATATTCCACGTGAAATAATAAAGCCCTGCTCTCCGGAGTGGGGCTATTGCGCCCCAGCCCAGGTCATCCCAGACCCTGACAGCCTCCCGGTACAGTTTAAATGGCGCGGCCACTGTACCATGTGGCCAGCTGCAGCATGATCATAAAGCATCAGCTGTTCCGCTACTTCTACTGGCTAGAGCCCCGGCTCCGGTGTGAGACGTGGGAGGGGTTGGTATGCGACCTGGTGTGGGACGAGGAGGAGGGGTCCTGGGTACTGGAGAGGGTATGGGATTAAAAACTGAATTGCTTTATAATTATTAAAAGGTAATTACCTCAATAATATTCACGTTAAAATTCTAACGTGTAACCCGTTGACTATTTAATCGGTAAGTATTGGGGTTCTGTGCGAGTATATGGCTTCCCGTTTTGACCAAGACATTTTTAAGGAGTAAATATAATGTGGCTTATTTACTACATCATTGCAATAAACATTATCGGAGTGTTTATAATGGCATGGGACAAGATGAAGGCCAGGTCCGGTGCATGGAGGATTTCGGAAAACAATCTTCTACTAATAGCCCTTGTCGGCGGATCTGTCGGGATATATCTTGGATTAAAAGTTTTTCGTCATAAAACCAGGCATTATAAATTCTCTGTTGGAGTCCCTATTATTTTTCTAATACAGGCTGGAATAGTTGTCTGGTTATTTTATCAGGTGAGAGTATAAAATGACCTCTGACGTATTAAAAACTGCCATATAGAATACGAAGGCTAAAATCTACCACTTAAAACAGCAAATCGCCGAAACCACCGACCTCACCGAAAAGCGCCGGCTGCAACGACAGCTGAAAGAGCTGTAAACCCTACAGCTCTGGCATATCGATCAGTTGGGGTGAAAGATATGGAAGTGACCCGGCGGGTAACATAAAAAACCCCCGGAGCAGGAGGTCTTTGAAGGGTCCTTCGCTCCAGGGGCTTTCATTTACTGTTTGCAGTAGCCGCCACCATAAGGCATCGAAAAGACCAGGAGAATCAGGATTAAGAAAAGAATAGAGCTGCCTCCAAATCCGCCGCCACCGCAGCCACCATCATATCCACCGCCCATACCAAATCCCATTATGTTACCTCCTAACTTTATTTCCTTACAACGACATAGTATGGGCCAAAGGCAATAGTGTTACAAAAAACCGGCTTTATCTGGGGGAACAGGGAAATATTATATTAATTTATGCTGAGGTAATTGTTAATGAAAATGGACAAGTGCTATAGGTGCCTCTGCGCCTTCTGCGGCAACGAAGCAGGCTGCGATAATTATTGTGAAATGAAAGAGCACTGCAGCCATGAGCCGCTAGTTCATTGCCCTGATTTCGTTGCCGACCAATCTGAGTTTGGAATCGGCGAATCAAGGTACCTGGCCTGCTGCTATTCTTAGGCGGCCATAGAGGCTTACCAGGCGGGCAGGCCGGTGGACTGGGAGGATGTAAAGAGGGTGCTGAGGTTGGCGCTGGGTGAGCCGGAGGAGTGACTTGTGGGGGCGGCCAGGGCGGGTACTGGGCGGTGGTGAGGAGTGATTGGGAATGGTAAATATACCCCGATTTAATCGGGGTTCTTCTTGTCTTTAGGGATTTCCTTTTTGTCTTGCAGTATTTTTCTAAGCACAAACTTTGAAAGGGCCTCAATGACCTTGGTGTAATCCTCCTGACTGCTTGAATACCTTCTCTCAATTATCACCCAGATACCCCCCAGATCATGCTATACTTTTACATATATGCGGGTGATGAAGGGGGACGACCCTATCATGATGGTGGCATTTTATGCCAGAGTGTCAACTGACGAACAGGCCGAACGGGGAAATATAGAGAGCCAGGTAGATTTCGCCAAAAAGTATTTTGACCTTTATGGCGAGGCAAACGGCATAACGGGATGCGAATATTACCTGGATGACGGTGTGTCCGGAGTATTGCCGTTGAAAGATAGGCCGGCCGCATTAAGAATGCTTGCCGATGCTAAGGCCGGAAAATATGCAGCCGTGTTTGTTTACCGGCTTGACCGCCTTGCTCGATCAGTAAAGCATGTTTTGGATACATATGAGTTCCTTGAGGAAGAAAAAATAGCTTTAAAAAGCATGACCGAGGCCTTTGATACCGGCACCCCCACGGGTAAATTTTTCATGACACTGCTGGCCTCAATAGCTGCCCTGGAGCGTGACACCATCCTGGAGCGTACCCAGATGGGCAAGGAACGGGCCGCAAAAGAAAACAGGTGGACATCCGGGCAACCACCATTTGGCTACCGGGTTGGGCCGGACAAAAGACTGGTGATACATGAGCCGGAAACCGAGATCGTTGTATTGATTTTTAATCTGTACTTGGAAGGCATGCGTACGGTGCCAATTGCTGAGTATTTAAACGCCAGGGGGATACCCACTCCAACGATGTCTAAGGGGACAAGAAACAATTCGACTGGCAAATGGCATGCCGGCCATATCAGCATCATACTTAGAAACCGGACATATATCGGTGAGTATAGCACTATGCAAAGGAGTAAAAAGCAAAAAGAGGGGCGTATAATCCAGGTTCCGCCCATTATTGATAAAGAGATATATGAAAAAGCTAATCAGTTGCTTATAGAAAATGCCGATATTGGCCGGGGCGCCAGAGGCAGGGAATATTTGCTGCGGGGACTGATTTACTGTGGGAACTGCGGCCGGGCTTTTGTCGGTAGTAGCGGAAACAGTAAAGAGGGTAGGGTTTACTATAGGTGTACCGGGACGGTGAACTATGGCCAGGGGAAAACCTGTGACGCCAAAATGATTAGGGCGACCGACATCGAGAATGCCGTATGGACTGATATACAGCACTTTTTGAACAACCCCGGTAAAGTTGTGGAAGCAATAAATAATTCTTTAAAAATCGAAGCGGAGCAGCTAGAACCAGTTCAAAATGAGATCGATGAAATAGAAAAAAGCCTCCTGGAAAAACAGGTCGCACGGCAAAAGATAGTGTCATTTGTGTCAAAAAGAATCATTACTGATACTGAAGCAGAAAATGAATTACTAACCCTGGCCGGCCAGATAGAAACCTTGAACAGGCGCAAAGACCAACTACTTTTAAGGTTGGAGCAGAGCCAGGAGCTTTCAAACCGGGCTGTGAATGTATCATTGATACTGGATAAGCTAAATAATGCCGCCAGGGGCGACTATGCTGAAGACAAAGCTGAACTGATCAAGGCTATTGTTAGCAGGGTAACCGTGAACACTGAATATGAAGGAAAGAGAAAGGAATCAAGGGTACTTATTGAATATTATTTTGATCTGTCACGTTGTATGATTCTAGGCGTCTCAGGAGATGCTCAAATGCGACGAAAAGTTTCTCTGGAATCTTCTTTCATTATCCCAGGAAGGTAATTTCAAGGCCGGGCGATTTGCCCTTATCTATGCCGATGAAATGATTATTGCCCATACAAACGAGAATGAATACAAGTCTTTTATTGGTAATAAGAAAAATGAAGCTCTGCAGTCCAGGATTATCGTTCTGAAAATTCCGTATAACCTCAGAGTATCGGAAGAAATAAAAATATATGAAAAGCTGATCAAGCAGGGGGATTTAAAGGATATTCACATTGCCCCGCATGCTCTCAAGGTAGCAAGTATTTTCTCGGTGCTCTCCCGTCTGAAAGAGAGTAAGAAGCAGGGCATGGACGTGGTCAAGAAGATGAAGCTATATGACGGCCAGGATGTGGAAGGATTCAAACAAAAAGATCTGAATGAGCTGCATAATGAATTTGAGAATGAAGGAATGAGCGGGGTTGATCCCCGTTATGTAATCAACAGGTTGTCATCCGCGCTGATTAGAACTACTACCAGATGTATCAACCCGCTGGACGTTTTGAGGGCTTTAAAGGACGGGTTGGACCAGCACGCTTCCGTCAATAAGGAAGAAAAAGACCGCTTGCTCAACTACATTTCCGTAGCCCGTAAGGAATATGACGAGTTGGCCAAGAAGGAAGTGCAAAAGGCCTTTGTGTATTCATACGAGGAATCTGCGAAGGTGCTTTTTGACAACTATCTTGATAACGTAGAGGCTTTCTGCAATGGAGTAAAGATCAGGGATCCCATAACCGACGAGGAGATTGATCCCGACGAAAAATTAATGCGCTCTATAGAGGAGCAGATTGGCGTATCGGAAAACGCGAAAAAGAGTTTCCGGGAGGAGATATTAATTCGCCTCTCTTCCTACGCCCGCAAAAACATAAAATTTGACTACAGATCACACGAGCGCCTGAGGGATGCCGTGGAAAAGAAATTATTCGTGGATCTAAAGGATGTAGTAAAGATTACCACATCAACAAAGACTCCCGATGCCGAGCAACTCAAGAGGATGAACGAGGTTAGCGCCAAGCTTATGGACGAATATGGTTATTGTCCCAATTGTGCCAATGAATTGTTAAAGTATGTGGGAAGCCTTCTCAACAGGTAGGGAACAGCGACGGGGCCGGGTATCCGGCCTGTCGAGCCGCAAACGAATTTAAATATGTGTGGATGCGGGGGGAAGCCTCAGATGTCCAATAATTACACTATCTCCCGTAATGACTGGTCACTGCACCGTAAAGGTGAGATTGACCGGCAGCGCCACCGGGAGAAGGTTAAGGAAGCAATAAAAAAGAATCTTGCGGATATCGTATCAGAAGAAAGCATTATCATGAGTGACGGGCAGAAAATTATCAAGGTTCCTATTAAATCTCTTGACGAATTTAACTTTCGTTTTGATCAGGGCAAAAATAAACATTCTGGCCAGGGCAAAGGCAAAACCCAGGTGGGGGATGTTCTGCACTCGGAGCCCCAGCCGGGTAGCGGAAAGGGTAAGGGTGCAGGGGAAGAACCAGGGGTGGACTATTATGAGGCGGATATATCCATGGAGGAACTGGCTGAACTGATATTTGAGGATCTCGGGTTACCGAACCTGGAGCAGAAGAAGAAACCTGAGTTGGCATCGGAGTCGCCGGAGTTTAAGGACGTTAGGAAGAAAGGAATTATCAGCAATATAGATCGGAAGAGAACCATTTATGAGTCAATTAAAAGAACAGCCCTTAAAGGTGAGCCTTATTTGGGTAAAATTACAAAGGATGATTTACGCTTCAAAACCTGGGATATATCGTATAAATACGAGTCAAATGCTGTTGTTCTGGCTATGATGGATACATCCGGTAGTATGGGTCCCTTCGAAAAATATATCGCCAGGAGCTTCTTCTTCTGGATGGTGCGGTTTTTAAGAACTAAATACAAAAATGTTAAGATCGTCTTCCTGGCCCATCATGTTGAAGCAAAGGAAACCACCGAGGAAGAGTTTTTCACCAAGGGCGCCAGTGGCGGTACCCGTTGTTCATCGGTCTATAAGCTGGCGTTGGATATAATTGAGAAGCATTACAACCCTCAGGATTATAACATTTACGCTTTCCATTTTTCAGACGGTGATAACTTGGCTTCAGACAATGAGCAGTGCGTCACATTAATCAACGAATTGGTCGGGGTTTGCAATCTGGTTGGTTATGGTGAAATTGAGGGACCGTATTATTATACCAGCACATTACGTTCGGCTTACAAAAAGGTGAGCGATGCCAGATTTACCGTTGTAACCATCAAGGATAAAACAGGCGTATACCCAGCGTTGAAAAAATTTTTCAGCCAGGGGCCGGAGGGAATTAAAGCCTGATATTTTGTTGGGGAAGAAAGGGGGTAGCAGTACCCTCTTTTTTTCGGGTGTTCGTTTCTAAAAGGTTATATACCCCGTGCCGGAGAAATAGGCTGTAAATCCACAACAAATGGGGTTAACCGGGATTTGTTTTAGAATATGATGATATATTGTGGCTATTAGTCCTTGACGCGGAAAGCATTTTAAGTGAAAGTTAGTGTATTGGGTAGTAGACTGTGTTTTTAAGGGCGTGTTAAATATGGATATCATCAACCTTACCCCCAATTCACCGTACTGTCTGGACTTTGAAAATGACGATTTCTTGAACTATGCCTGGATCGCGGACCTGTCCGGCTGTAGTTTTAACGGCATTCTGGAAAATGGGGTATTGGTATCAAGGATGGCCTGGCAGATAGACCCTTTTTGGTGTGCTGAGAATGGTGTGGTGGGTGTAGCTACCCTCGAAACCCTCCATAAATACCGCTGCCAGGGCTATGCCAGGGAACTGGTGAATTATATCCGGGGCAAATTCCCGGATATGCCGCTGGTAATAGAGGTGAATAACCCTTTTTCCTACCAGTTTTGGAGCCGCTATAACCCGATGTCGCTGGGTAGGGGCAGGGGGAATGCATCTTTGTTCAAAGTTCTGCCTTTGCACCAGATATCCAATGCTGTGTGATACCCGTTAAAATTATCTAGATTACCGGATAGCAATATAAGTGAGCCTTGGGTTCGGAAGGGGTTATTCCCCTACCGAACCCTTAGAGCGAACTTAGTTCGAGCTTTACAGCCTGTTGATCCCTGACCTTCGAGGACGGAGCCTTACAGGCTGTTAGCGAGATAAATGCTGGATGTTCTTGTTATTACTTTCTCAAATAATAAATCTCATTATGAGATAAAGTCTCATAATGAGATTTCTGTTTTTCTTGTATGAACTTTAGATAGTCAAAGGCTTTATGGGATTTGTTTCTGTCTCAGGTTGAGATGACACAGGGGTTGGGTAGCAGACTGTAAAAGGCCAAGACCTTGTATCCAGCGGATAACCGGTATACTGTAGCTAATTTTTATCCTTTTGCTGGGTGGTATGTTAATTGCATTGTGGGATGTTAGAAGTTACTGATGCGGGGTGATAATAAATGAAGGCGAAAAAATTACAACGCATTCCATCGGTTTACGTAAACAAAGCTCTTTGCAAGGGATGTGGCATATGCGCGGCCATGTGCCCCAGAAAAGTAATAGCTCTGGATAGCCTGAAAAAGGCTGTGGTAATAAATCCTGCCGCCTGTGCAGGCTGTGAAAAATGCGTTATGCTTTGCCCCGATTTCGCTATTAACCTGGAGGACTGATAAAATGGCCAGTGTTATGCAAATGGCCAGGCTGATGCAGGGCAATGAGGCTGTGGCTGAGGCCGCTATAGCAGCCGGCGTAAATTTTTACGCCGGCTATCCCATTACACCGTCCACGGAGATTGCGGAGTTTATGGCCAGAAAGCTCCCTCTGACGGGCGGAGTTTTTATTCAGATGGAAGATGAGATTTCCAGTATGGCTGCCATCATCGGCGCATCTCTGACCGGGGCCAAGGCGATTACCGCTACCAGTGGCCCGGGCTTTTCGCTAATGCAGGAAAACATCGGCTATGCCGTTATGGCGGAAGTGCCCTGCGTAATTATTAATGTAATGAGGCTGGGGCCCAGTACGGGCATGCCCACGGCACCCGGCCAGGGCGATGTAATGCAGGCTAGATGGGGTACTCACGGGGATCACCCGGTAATCGCCCTATGTCCTTCTTCGGTTACCGAGTCATATGAACTTACGGTGCGGGCAGTTAATCTTGCGGAAAGATTCAGGACGCCGGTAATCCTTCTACTGGATGAGGTCGTAGCTCATTTGAGGGAGCGTATAATACTTCCCGCACAGGAGGACATTAAGCTAATCAACAGGGTGAAGCCTGCCGGAAATGATTCCTCATACCTGCCCTACAGGCCGATAGATAATGGAATCCCTCCCATGTCCGACATCGGCGGGGGCTATCGTCATAATGTGACCGGTCTGGTGCACGACGAAAGGGGGATTCCCTCTAACGATCCCGGTGTGGCGGGGGCACTTATTTCACGTTTGATGACTAAGGTCGCCGATTACACCGGGGAAATTTACATGTCCGACGGTTACCTGCTGGAAGACGCCGAAATTGCGGTGGTTGCCTACGGGGCGGTAGCCCGATCGGCCAGGAGGGCGGTCAAGGAGGCCAGGCAGGATCAAATTGCCGCCGGGCTGTGGCGCCCGGTTTCCCTTTGGCCCTTTCCCGGTAAGGAAATTGAGGAATTGTCCCGCAGGGTGCGTTGCATCATTGTGGCGGAAATGAATTCCGGTCAGATGGCCGGGGAGGTGGAAAGACACGCCGGCGGTAGGTGTCCGGTTGTTTCCCTGGCCAAGGTTAACGGTGAACTTATAGCTCCGGGGGAGATTCACCGGCGGATTAGAGAGGTGTATACAGGTGCCTGATGTAATTAAGGAATATTTCCGCCCGGGCAGCCTTCCCCATATGTGGTGCCCCGGGTGCGGCACGGGCATAGTTCTGCAGTCCTTTCTCCGGGCTATCCACCATTTGGGGTACCGGAGGGATGATGTGGCGGTGGTGGGCGGGATTGGCTGTTCCGCCCGGGCTGTAAGCTATATTGATTTTAACACCGTGCACACCACCCACGGCAGGGCACTGGCCTTTGCCACCGGCATCAAGCTGGCGAAGCCGGATTTGCAGGTTTTTGTGATCATGGGTGATGGTGACGCAGCCGCTATTGGAGGCAATCATCTGATTCACTCTGCCAGGAGAAACATTGATTTAAATGTGCTGGTAATCAACAATAGCGTTTACGGTATGACCGGCGGGCAGTGTTCTCCGCTGACACCCACGGGTAGCAGGACAGCCACCTCTCCCTACGGCAGCTTGGAAAGGCAGCTGAACATAGTCAATCTGGTTGCTGCCGCAGGCGGGACTTTTGTGGCCAGGTCCACCGCCTATCATGCCAAACTCACTGGAGAATTGATAGAGCAGGGAGTGGCCAATAAAGGATTTAGCTTTATCGAGGTTATATCTCAGTGTCCCACCGGTTTCGGCAGGAAAAACGGCCCATCTGATCCCGCGGCTATGCTGCAATGGCAGAAGGATAAAGCGGTTATGGCGGAAAAATACGGGAAGCTGCCGGAGGAAGAGGCCAAGGGTAAATTTCCAATTGGTGTGTTATTCAGAGATGAGGCTCCTGATTACACCGATATATATCTGGGGATGTCCTCCCGGGCCGGACGTGGCAAAGAAAGCGGGGGGAAGGATAATGACTGAAAGAGTAGAGATATGTCTGAGCGGGTCCGGAGGTCAGGGCATTATACTGGCGGGAATTATTCTGGCCGATGCGGTTATCCGTGAAGGTAAGAGCGTGGTGCAGAGCCAGTCGTACGGCCCGGAAGCCAGGGGTGGCGCCAGCCGGGCCGAGGTGATTATTGGCGGGGATGAGCTTGATTACCCTAAGATAAACAGCCCTGACATTTTGCTGGCCATGAGCCAGGAGGCCAGCGATAAATACCTGAAAAGGTTAAGGCAGGGCGGGATGGGAATTCTGGACAGTACCTATGTAGGCCTTCCTTCCGAAAGCGGCGTTAAAGTATTCCACTTGCCCATCAGCAGCATGGCCATCACCAGGCTGGGCAGGGAGATGATGGCCAACATGGTGGCCTTGGGAGCGCTGGTACGGATAACAGGTATAGTCGGACGTGAAAGTATTGAAGAAGCGGTGAGAGCCAGGGTTCCCCTGGGTAGCCTGGATATGAATCTTTCAGCGCTGGATATGGGGCGGGAACTGGCCATAAAATTCAGTAGTCAGTAGTCAGTAGTCAGAAGTTAGTAGTCAGTAGTAACGATGAAAATTACTTATACTATACCGGGTTTTATCAAAAGCCCGGTTTTTTTTGTTTATTGGAGCCGGGCGACAATATTTCGGGTGTTTGTTATAATATATAAATATAATAAACTCACGAATGGAGTATTTTGATGCCAATTTTAGTTGCAGTGCAGGAAGCTTGCCAGAAAGTAGCCGAAGCTGTGGCCAGCGTACTGAAGGTGGAAGTTGAAATAATCGATAATGAACTGGTACGTGTGGCGGGTACCGGCACTGTCCGCAACGACGTGGGTTACCGTCTCCGCAGGGGGTTTGTGAACAAGCATGTATTAGGTACGGGCCAGCCGGTATTTATTGATGAAGCCGGATATCACGATATCTGCGGCCACTGCCCCCTGACCGGAAATTGTTTCTATAGATCATCAATTGTTTATCCCATTCATGCGGAAACCAAGGTAATCGGTACCATCAGCCTGATCGCCTTTGACGCCCAGCAAAAGGAAAATTTAAGCAGGAACAGAAATTTAATGATGGAGTTCATCGGCAGGATGGCCGATTTGATAGGTAGTAAAGCTCTGGAAAGGGAGATTATTTCCGAAAGGATGCTGATGGCCGGTCACCTGGAGGCTGTTGTTGATGCCGTCTACGAGGCACTGGTGGCCATTGACCACGACGGTATAATTACCCATTTCAACCGCTCTGCGGAAAGGATGTTCCGGCTGACCAAGGAAGCAGCTATCGGCAGCATTATCCAGCAGGTGCTGTGGGGTATTAATCTTGAGGGAGTGCTGGAGAAAGGTAAAGGGTTTAACTCCCGGGAAGTATTCGTAAAAAGCAACGGAAAAAAACTTCATTTACTCTCCACCGCCAGGATAATCAAAGGTGAAGGGGGATCGCCCCTGGGGGTGGTGGCCTCCTTCAGAGATTTCAGTGAAACGCAAAAATTAGCATACGAATATATGAGCGCCCAGAGAGAGATAACCTTTGACGATATAATAGGAACAAGCAAAGTGATTAAGGACATAAAGAATCAGGCCCGGAAGGTTGCCGCCAGCAATTCCACCGTTCTAATACTGGGGGAAACCGGCACCGGCAAGGAGATTTTCGCCCGGGCCATCCACGCAGCCAGCCCCTTTGCCGACAAACCCTTTGTGGCCATAAATTGCGGCGCCATACCGGAGAGCCTTCTGGAAAGCGAACTTTTCGGTTATGACGAGGGTGCCTTCACCGGGGCCAGAAGGGGTGGTAAGCCGGGCAAATTTGAACTCGCTAACGGCGGCACCATTTTGCTGGATGAAATTGGAAATATGTCCTTTTACTTGCAGGCTAAATTGCTAAGGGTGCTGCAGGAGAAGCAAATTGAGCGAGTGGGTGGAACCCAGCTAATCACTGTTGATGTCCGGATTATTGCTGCCACCAACAGTGATTTACTAACCATGGTGGAAAAGGGCCTGTTTAGGGAGGATCTGTACTACCGGGTGAGCGTCATACCGATTATGCTTCCGCCCATTAGGGAGCGGACAGGTGATATTCCCCTGCTGCTGGATTATTATATCAAACGTTTTTCCGGCCTACTGGCTAAGGAGATTAAGGGTCTAACCGAAAGTGCGTTGCAGGCCTGCTTAAATTACGGCTGGCCGGGAAATGTCAGGGAACTGGTGAATGTGGTGGAATATGCTGTTAACCTGGAGGAAGGGGAATATATTGCCCGGGAAAGCCTGCCGCGCAGGGTATGGGATACCAGCAAGAAGCTGGAGCGGAAAGCGCCGGACGGGACAGAAATAGTACCCCTTGATATGCTGGAAAAGAAAGCGATTATGGATTCATTGCATAAATTTGGCTGGAACGATGAGGGAAAGCGTAAGGCTGCCGATGCTCTGGGCATAAGCAGGGCCACCATCTACAGGAAAATTGAGAAATATAGTCTGGAGCGAACTGGTGCAGAGACGGAAAAAGGTTAAGAATATAAAATAATTAATATATGATTGGCTAAATAGCCGGAGGGGTGAACTGCTGTTGAGTATGGAGTGCCGGGATGAAGTTGCCAATTTGAAACAAAAACTGATGGGGACCAAGGAAGAGGCAATTTGTGCCCTTAATTTTTTGAAAAAGGAAGAATATCGCTCCCTGGCCCAAAGTTTGAAGCAAGAGATTATAGCACTGGCTGGCGGGGACAGTATTGAAATATGCCGTATTGCCGGTGAGTTACTGTTGCATGTTGATCCCGGTTGCGTTGCCGGACAAAGCTGGCTGGCCATGCGCCTGGCATCCTTTGCCTGCTCCAGGGCTCCCCTGGGACAAAGATTGCCGCTAATTGCGGCCATGGCGGAACTGGATGAAGAAAACCAGTTCTTTTATATTGAACGCTGCCCGGACCGGGATGATATTGTTGCTGCATTAATGGCAAACAATCAGTGGGTGCCGCTGCTGTCGCTGCTCAGGGTGTCACTGCTCTACTGGAAATACGATGTTTTAGCCTTACAGGATATGTTTTGGTTAATCAGGGTTTTGTTAAAGGTGAAGGATAACAGTTACGGAAAAGAAGCCGTTGTATTCTCTAAACCATCGGATGAGTTGAAAATTTCCAGCAGGGTGCTGGGCCGGATTTTGATAGATGAAGCGGTATCAGCAGCGGCCGGTGCCTGGATCCGATGCCTGAAGGGACCAGGGGGAGACAATGTATGTCTTGAAAATGTCTGGGTTTTTGAGGATGAGGAACTGGCCCGGGAGGTACTGGAGTCTCTGGCTGGAGAACCCGTTGCTTTTGCTTTATTTATAAAAGAAATGAAGCAGGAAGATGGGGTACAGAAAACCCAAATGCTGGGGGTCCCGGATGAACTGCTTATAACATTTTTTACCCGGGGAATAATGGCCGCAGAGTACAGCCTGATCAATTTGTTGCCGGAATTGATGCAAATAATTTCGATAAAACCGTATTTAGTGAAGGAATTCTTAGCAACTCTGGAATATTCGCAGGATAGGATCGTGGCCGTGGCAAAAGCCCTGCTGGCTGATAACCAGTTACCTGATAGTGAGGATTTCATGCAGATGTTGAAATCCATTGGGACTGGCCCGGCCCAAGGTAAAAAGCAGTATTATTAAGCTATTCATACTCCGGTTCAATATAAATTTGACCTGGAGCCATCCGGTTCAGCGGCGGAAAACGGCCTGTAGGCATATAAATGTCAATTTATAACCCTCCCGGGCATATTGTAGATACAGGGAGGGATATTTTTATGCATGCGCAGGAAGAAATGAAACTGCTGGAAGACGCCATCGAAATAATTACAGTCAAGGCAAAGGAATTCGGTCTGGATTTCTACAATATGTTTTTTGAAATTTGCCCAGCCGATATTATTTATACCTTTGGCGCCTACGCCATGCCGACCCGATATTCGCACTGGTCATTTGGGAAGGCCTACCAAAAGATGAAAACCCAGTATGACTATAACCTTAGCCGTATTTACGAGCTGGTTATTAACAGCAATCCCTGCTATGCCTTTTTGCTGGAAGGAAATACGCTGATCCAGAATAAACTGGTCGCAGCCCATGTCATGGCGCATTGCGATTTTTTTAAGAATAACGCATATTTTCAACATACCTCCAGGAATATGGTGGAATCTATGTCCAGTTCAGCGGACAGGTTCAGGGAATATGAATTCAAATACGGCAAACATAAAGTGGAAAGGTTTATAGATGCAGTTATTGCAATCCAGGAACATACAGATCCTTACCAGCGTATTAAACAGTCCGGTGAGACTTTCAAGGAGCAGTCCTGCGGCTGCGGTTCGGGCTGTGCATCAAGCCCGGGTTCCGGGTGCCAGGGTTGCGGCAGCGGGAATGGCGGTAAACACAGTTGCGGAAGCGGCGGGCACTTCCGCGATCAGAAAAGGGAAACCCCTTACGATGATCTTTGGGACTTGGACGAAAATGAAAAAGCCGACGAAAACGAGCAGGAAAAGCCGGTAAAGTTTCCGGAGCACCCCCAGAAGGACCTGCTCCTGTTCATTATGGAACATTCCAGGGAATTAAAAGACTGGCAGAGGGATATTATTTCGGTTGTAAGGCAGGAAATGTTATATTTTTGGCCCCAGATACAGACAAAAATTATGAATGAGGGCTGGGCTACCTACTGGCACCTTAGAATTATCAGGGAGATGGATTTAACCGAGGACGAGGTAATCGAATTTTCCAAAATGAATGCCGGCGTGATTCAGACCTCTCCTATGCGGATAAACCCCTATTACCTGGGTTTGAAAATGTTTGAAGACATAGAAAATCGCTGGGATAATCCCACTGACGAAGAAAGGGAAAAATACGGCCGCAAGGGGGGAGAGGGCAGAAAAAAAATATTTGAGGTCAGGGAAACGGAATGTGACGTATCTTTTTTACGCAATTATCTTACCAGAGAACTGATGGAGGAATTGGATTTATATTTGTATAAGAAGACGGGCTACGAGTGGAAGGTCACAGATAAGGACTGGGAAACAGTCCGGGACGGCATTGTGGCCAGTATGACCAATTGCGGTTTTCCCTATCTGGTGGTGGATGACGGCGATTTCAACAAAAGGGGGGAGCTTTATATTCGCCACCAATTCGAAGGGCTGGAGCTAGACGTGTTTTATGCGGAGAAAACTTTGCCCCAGGTTTACACCCTTTGGGGAAGGCCTGTACACATCGAGACGGTGCTGGATAATAAAAAAGTGCTTTTTACCTATAATGGTGATAAAAGTAGCAAAAAATTTCTCTGATTTCGCCCGCCTGTAGGTGTCCAATTGAGAGATGAGAAGTGGGAATACAGGAGGGAATTCGCTTAAGCGAATTCCCTTAAGACACTCACTTCTAACCTCTCACTTCACACTTCCCATATGTCAGAGCGTCCTCCTATAAACCGTTAGTGAATGCTGTTAAGCAAGGAAATATTCTATATAACTGTTAAATGCAGGCTGCCAGCCAGAATCAAATCTGCAGATATGTGTCGGCTAAAGGAGGAATATGGATTATTTTACCGAACCATGCAAAATTAGCGTGGTTTTTGTTTTGGGGGGTGTCTGATATTTTTGGCTCCGACAGACATGCTGTAAATAATCTGGTAAGGGAAGCCCAAGGCGGTGATGTGAATGCCCGGGACAAGCTCATTTCTGAATTCCAGATTTTTATTAAAAAGATAGTATCGAAAAACTCTACCGGCTACGAAGAGATAGATAGCCGGGAGGAATATAGCGTCGGCCTGATGGCTTTTAACGAAGCAATTGACGGGTATAAAGCGGGGCTTCGCTCATTTCAATCCTTTGCGGCGGAAGTAATTAGAAGAAGAATTATTGATTGCCACCGCTCGCGGAGCAGCTACAGGGCACGTAATCTTTATATCCTTGACGAAGAAAAGTTTGCCGCCGTGCCTGATTCCGCCAATCCCACAGAGCAGGTGCACATAAAAATGGAAATGGAGGCCTTTTTAAAAAGCCTCTCCCAGTATAATGTAAGCCTCCGGGAACTGATGAGGGAAACCCCCAAACATGTCGATTCCAGGCTGCTGTGCATTCGCATAGCCAGGATAATTGCCGGTGAGCCAATTCTGAAAAGCCATTTTGATAAATATAAGACCATACCTGTAAAAATGCTGCTGGAGAAAATCAATATTAATAAAAAAACCGTGGAACGCCATAGAAAATACATAATTGCCATTTGCCTGGTGCTGATGAGCAATCTGGAAACCATGAAGGAATACGTGGAAAACCTGGGCAGGGACGGTGATAGTAATGCAGGTTAAAGCAACGGTAATCGAGGCAGAGCGGGATCGCGCCATAGTGATGAATGAACACTGTGAGTTTGTGTCTGTAAGAATTGATACGCCTATGCAGGCCGGTGAAACTATAGCATACCTGCCCCGGGACGTTATACGCGAGAGACGTTTTTCGCTAAAATATGCCGCCATGGCGGCGTCCTTCATACTTTTCTGCCTGATATCCGTCTCCGTTTTCAGGCATGTGACAGATCCCGGGGTATACGCCTATGTAGGTCTGGATATCAACCCCAGCCTGGAGTTGGGGATTAATAAAGAAAAACGGGTGCTAAGCTTTACCGCTTATAACGAGGATGGCAGACGGGTTATCGAGAAACCGGGCCTGTTAAATTTAGATGTAAATGACGCCGTAGCCGCAATAATACAGGAGTGTCAGGAAGACGGTTATTTAGGGGTAGGCAGGATTAACGAAATTGCAGTATCCCTGCACATGACCGGAGAAGACGGTGGCCGGGAGCTAATGCTGGGAATAGACCGGACGCTTTCCAGGGAACTGGAGCAGAACGGCCTATCTGCCAGAACATATTATTTCAATATCAGTCGGGACACCAGGGAACTGGCAAGGGAAAAGAATATCTCCCCAGTGAAATACATGCTTTGGCAGGAGGCAGATAAACGGGGTTTTTCTGTGCCTCTGCAGGATTTTTCACTGCAGGAGCCCGTTATTGAGGATTTGGCCCGGGAGTTTCAACTAAAAGATCCCGGGTTGGGTGCTTCCACCGGAAATGAAATGTTGCACGGCAGTTTACCCGTTAATGGAAATTTGCCCCAAAACGTTAATCCCGGGGCTCCATTAGAGCCTACCGGGAATAAGGCGAATATCTTTCCCGGCATCTCGCCAGGAGTATCCGGTAAAGGGAAAGCCGGTGTTCGATCCTCCGGCAAGCAAGTCACGGATGTTCCGGGGACCAAGCCGGGGGCAGGCGGGGTTAAAGAAAAGGCGGAGTCCAAAAAACAAAATTCCGCATTCGGAAAAACGGCCCCAGGCTATAATGAGAAAAAAGTCGAAAACGGTGAAATGGATTCGACAAAGACTGAAAACATGACGGAGCCCGGTGGTAAAGAAGGCAGCAATGCTGCAAATACTGTCTCCGTTGACGGAAAGGATAAAGACACCTTACAGGGAGATGCTGCCTCAGGCTCTGTTGATTCCTCTTACGGCGACGGAAGCGGGAAGGATAAAAGCGGGAATCAAGCAGGACCATCTGACAGAACCGGTTCTGGAGGTAAGGGGAGTTCCGCTGGAGGCGTCTCGGACAACGGCGGGTCAAGTGGTGGGGGTTCGGGAGGCAGCAAAGGCTCCGGTGGTAATGGCGGCTCCGGCGGAGGATCAGGAGGGGCAAAAGGCTCAGACGGCGGAAGTTCCAAAGGAAAGTAATAAGTCGAAAGTAACATATTAACTTTACAACCCCCCAAAAACCTTTAGGGCTATCGAAGTTTGAAGTAGACAGTCAAGCGCTGGCGATTCACAATAAGATGGAGGTGTTTTTGTTGAAAAAGCGTATTTTATCTCTTGTTATTTGTATCCTGTTTACTCTCAGTTTAAGCACCGTCGCACTGGCCAAAAACAGCGGCGGTGGCGGTAAAAGCAGCGGCGGTAAAAGCAGTTCTTCATCCAGTAATGCAAACAGTTCCGGATCCAAGTCCGGCAGCGGTTCAGAGGATGGTTCCGTCAGCAACAGTGGCGATACTGTTAACGAAGAAGACACTGCAAACGTGACCGCCACAGAAGAGGATCAGCAAGTCGATGAAGCGGAAGATGGCGCCGAAACCGGTGATGGCGATGATGCTGCTGCTTCCGCCGGCAAAGAAAACAAAAAACAGCTTAAAACTCAGGCCAAGGAGCAGTTAAAGGAACAGGTTAAGGCAAAGATTCAGGAAAGGGTAGAAACAACCAACAGCGGTGAAGTTACCGGTACCGGGCTGGCTGTGAAAGTTAAAGTCAGGGGATATGAACTGCAATCTGACGTTCCCCCGGTGATTAAATCCGGCCGCACACTGATACCCGTAAGGGCTATTATGAACGGTATGGGCGCCGATGTGGCCTGGGACGCCGAAACCCCAGAAATCGTTACCATAACCAAGGACGGCACCACGGTGGTTCTCACCCTGGGCAGCAACGTTATAACTGTCAACGGGGTGGAGCAGACCATGGATGTGCCGGCCCAGTTGATCAGCAACAGAACTTTCGTTCCTATAAGATTCGTGGCCCAGGCTTTAAATATGAACGTTGGTTGGGATGAAGAAACCGGTACAGTGGACATCGGTGACGGTACCGAAACAGGCGAAGAAGAAGGTGCTGAGGAGACAACCGGACAGGAAACCGGCGACACTAGCGAGTCGGATAATAGTGACACGGTAACCGGGGATGAAACGGATACAGATACAGGCGAAGGGACGGTTACAGAGGATACCTCTACCGACTCCGGCGAAGCAGTAACCGGGAAAACGACAGAAACAGAAACAGAAACACAGTCCTAATCCGAGACTACTGTCTCACCTGATGAAACGGTGGCTGAATAATGGTGTAGCACCACAAAATTAGGCGCCAGGAACACGGCGGCTGTTAACCACAACATATTTATGCTATTTGAAAAACTATAAGATAAAAATATAATCCCCGGGCAATAAGCCCGGGGATTATATTTTTACTCCGGTGCCGGAATGACCCGACTATTTTACCTTGAAATGTAGTATTGTAGTATTCAGATGCTCTGAAATGTCTTTTTCAATAACAAGTTTCTTTGTGTTTGATGCAATAATTTATATACCTTTTAAAAAGGGTTAATGGTATATGCTGGCGAATTTTCACCTAAGCAAAAAATTTGTATCTTTTTAGCGTATACTTAAAACTGGACCGAAGGAGTGAGTTGTCGTGTCCGGAGACTTACCGGTGAAAGAGAAAATGGAAATAAGCGAAAAAAACACTATATTTGCATTGGATATCGGAACCAGATCAGTTATTGGGGCTGTGGTCAGGCAGGAAGGCGCGAGTCTTAGAGTACTTGCCCAGCATATTACAGAGCACGAGAGCAGGGCGGTATTTGACGGCCAGATACATCATATCGGCAAAGTTACCGAAGCTGTGACCAGGGTCAAAAATGCTCTTGAAGAACAGCTTGGCGTGAATCTAACCAGAGTGGCCATAGCCGCGGCCGGAAGGTCCCTGAAAACGAAAATGGTCAGGGTGGAGCAGGACGTAGATCCCGCCATGGAAATTGATTATATGCTTTGCCGGGCGCTGGAGAATGACGGGATAAAAAAAGCGCACGATGAATTAAAAAACGAAATCGGCAGCGAGGCCGAAGATTTTTACTGCGTTGGCTATTCGGTGGTCAGCTACTATCTGAACGGCTACTCCATAGCCAATCTTGAGGGACACCGGGGTAACAATATAGCCGTGGACGTACTGGCCACATTCCTTCCCGCATCAGTAGTCAACAGTCTTTATGCAGTTTTGGGAAGGGCGGGACTGGAGCCGGTGAGCCTCACCCTTGAGCCTATTGCCGCAGCGGCGGCGATTATACCGGAAAGCTTCAGACTGCTTAATCTGGCGCTGGTGGATACTGGAGCAGGGACTTCGGATATAGCTGTTTCCCGGGAAGGCGCCATCGTTGCCTACGGCATGGTGCCCCAGGCCGGGGATGAAATAACGGAGTCTGTTGCGGAGGGCTGCCTGGCGGATTTTAATACAGCCGAAAAAATAAAAAGAAATCTGATGCATGTTGAGGAGATAAGTTATACCGACGTTGTCGGCGTAGAAGCTACTGTTCCCAGTGAGGTGGTATTGGAGAATATTGGCCCGGTGCTGGAAAGCATTACGGACAAAATAGCCGGGGAGATTATCAGGCTAAACGGCGGTTCCCCCCCCAAATCTGTTTTCTGTGTAGGCGGTGGTGGCCAGGTGCCCACCTTTACGGACAGGGTGGCAGACAAACTTGGGCTTGATAGGCAGAGGGTGCGGCTCAGGGGAAGGGATTCCATCGCCGGTCTGATTGCGGACCAGGATGGTGTTAGCGGTCCGGACGGTGTAACCGTAGTGGGTATAGCCCGGGTCGCCCTGGAAAGGGTAGGTCACGACTTCATCACTATAACTGTAAACGGTAGGGAAAACCGCCTGCTCTATTCCAGGGAAATCAACGTGTCCGATGCCATGAGACTTATTGAATTCAGCGCCGTGGATTTGGTAGGCAAAAACGGCAGGGATTTAACGGTAACGGTTAACGGGGAAAAGAAAATAATTTACGGGGGGCTTCGCCACCCCGCAGGGATACTGGTCAACGGTGAGAAAGCCAGTATCAAAACTGTGCTAAAAAACGGTGATGTCGTAGAAATAGTCAAAGCAGAAAACGGGGAAGACGCCACTGCCTGTGCCGGTGACTTTGCGGAGGACCACGGCGGTATATCCGTTTATTGCAATGGCAGGGTGGAAACTCTTGAACCAGTGATCATAGTTAACGGACTCCCGGCTGGTCATGAAACTGTGCTCAAAGAAGGGGACGACATCGCCGTTCAGGCGGTTAAAACCGCAGGCCAACTGGCCAGGATGAAATATATAGACCTGCCGGCTCATGTAATTTATGTAAATGACGATCCGGTGGATGCCAGTTATATGCTAAAAGATGGTGACAGGGTTGAATTTAAAAAAAAAGATCATAGTGGGGAAGTGACCCGGGAAAATGAACATGGAACTTCTGGGGGCACGGTGGGTGGCATCAAAATTACCGTTAATGGAAACGATGTGTTACTCCGGGGTAAACGCGATTATATTTTCATAGACATTTTCAATCATGTTGAGATCGACCTGACGGCCATACGCCCGGGCTGCGCAGTAAACCTTTTGCTCAATGGCAACAGGGCTGGTTACACGGATACCGTTAAGAACGGGGACATAGTGGAAATATCTTTTAAATAAGGTAAAAACCTATGGAAATTAAAACGTAGGTAATAAAAAGTATTAGTCCTTCCAGATAGTCCGTCTCGCTGTCCCTCACGATATTGTTTACCACTACGATGGCCAGTATAATACAGGCTATTTCCAGGGTATTAAAGAGCAGGTTCATGGGATGGCCGAAAGCATAGCCCAGAAATACCAGTACAGGCGCTACGAACAGGGCGATTTGCACGGATGAGCCCACAGCAATTTCCAGGGCTATATTCATTTTATTCTTCATGGCCATCATTATGGCGGCACTGTGTTCCGCCGCGTTGCCCACTATGGGGATAAGTATAAGACCTACGAATATTTCCGAGAGGCCCAGCGCCTGCGTGGCGGGCTTGATGGTGGATACCAGTATTTCACTCATAATCACCACTGCCAGCACTGATAAGAATAATATTACGATGCTTTTTTTAAGGCTCCACTCCGAACCCTGTCCCTCGTGTTCCACATGGAATAAATGTTTGTGGGTTTTGAAAGAGAATAGCATGCTGGCAATATATATCAACAGTAGGGCCACAGCCGTCCACAAGCTCAGGGTCTGAAGCTTGTCCGGGCTTATATGTCCGGTGATGGAAAAGATGGCTGGCACCGAAAGGGATATAATTATCATCAGTAAAAGGGAAGTATTCAGGTTTGACACGTAACAGTTGAACAGCAATCTTTCATATTTCAGCCCGCCGATAAATGCCGCCAGACCCAGAACCAGCAGTATGTTGCCCAGTATACTGCCCGCGATGCTGGCTTTGACTATGGATATAAGCCCTTCCTTGAGGGCGAAAATAGTTATTATTAATTCAGCTGCGTTGCCCAGGGTAGCGTTCAGTAAGCCCCCAACCCTGGGTCCGGTGTGGATGGCCAGTTCCTCCGTAGCCCTGCCGATTATTGCCGCCAGAGGGACTATAGCAATAAGTGATCCTGCAAACAGATATGCCTCCTCGGCATGCAAAAACTCCATTACCAGCACTGCCGGAACCAGCAGCAAAAGATAGTTTAAATATTTCAATGCCGTACCCCTCCCGTTTTTCATCAAAAATTGCATGTAGATCAAGGGTGGTAAATGGGCAAAAATTATCCCGGTTATAGTATTAGTATAACGGCAGTTTAAATCTGCGTTATATTATTCCATATTTCACCGGGATTGTAATGAAGCCGTTATGTTTTTATGTTTTACCGGGGATTAAAACCAGTAATAAATCTGTAAAAGTATGGCAGTTACCGCAGCGGTCATAACCGGACCGCAAGGCACCCCCTTTAAAAATACGGTTCCCAGGATGGTTCCCAGGGTCATGCCGAAAATTATCTCGGGCATGGCCTTCATTAATTTCAGGCCCTCGTTGTTTAGATGAGTGGCCAGGGCTCCACCCAGGAGGGCGATAAGACCGGGCACGGAAGAAAAATTGTATTTTAATTCCTTAATTTGCACCTGCCCCCGGGCCATGGGCAGAAGTATATAAATCATCAGTATTAGCAAACCAAGTTTCAGTCCCTTGTTTTCTAGGAAGGGAAAAAGAAGCTGGTCAAGGCTGGAAAACTTGATGATTAGCAGCACGCAACTGGACATCGCCACCAGGTTTGAGCGCCCCAGAATGCCTATGATCAGCAGTCCCAGAAGTATATAACTGGATGTGTCCATGCTTCCACCGGGCCTTCCGTGCTATTTTATATCACTCCGTTCAATATATTGTTAAAAATAATAATTTATGTTGCCAAGCCCTCGTTCGGTTCCCGGCAAGTTTATCCTGGAAAAGTATGCCATTTTCGCCTGTCGCACCGTTAACTGTAATACAGCATAGAATATTACAACAAATTCCGGGCGGAAGGAGGTTGTATGAATGGGTGGAACCAATCCGTACTCCCTGTTTTTAATATTAATTCTGCTCATACTGGGAATGGACCCGGATTGTGAAAAAAAGCTGGGGACGGCAAAAGATCTTGTGGAAAAAGTAAGCACTACCCTAAGTAATATGAAAAACGGGGCAAAATCACTGCAGACGGATGTAGAAGATATGCATTTTATGTTATTAAATATGCGGCAACCCGGTGGCAGCTAAATATAAACGGCAATAAATGCCCGGGGGCACAACAAAACGGTGAAAAACAATTTCGCCGTTTTGTTGTTTATAAGCCCATGCCATAACAAATTTTTGGTGCTGAGCAGGAAATCACAGTTTTGTTCCCGAATGTGCTTTAGAAAGCGGCAGGTTATATATGGAAGCTGTTCCGGGGGTGATACGGTGGGCGAAAAGGAATACTTTCTGGGCTGGCAGATATTGCTGCCCGGCGCGGCCAAAAAATTCTGGCATTTAATAAAACAATTCGGCTCTGCCGCCGGCGCCTGGAATGCTTCCGAAAGCCAACTTGTTTCAACCGGCGGGTTTAACCCGCTACAGGCGGCGGAAATTGCCTCCTCCCGCAAATCTATGCATCCTAAAGAAGAGCTGGAAAAATTAAGTCAAATGGGCATTAATTATATAGAGTTTGAAAATTCCGCCTATCCGGAAATATTGAAGAATATTTTTGACCCTCCTCCGGGCATTTTTATGCGTGGAGGTATATGCATAGGTGGCCAGTTATCTGTAGCCGTGGTAGGATCGCGAAAGCCCACCCCATACGGGGTTGCCGTAGCAGAGAGATTGGCGTCCGGCCTGTCATCTGCCGGGATAACGGTGGTGTCAGGAATGGCCCGGGGTATTGACACCGCTGCCCATAAGGGCGCACTAAAAGCCGGCGGGGGTACCATAGCTGTGCTGGGGTGCGGCGTGGATGTGGTATACCCCAGGGAAAACAAGAGAATCATGGAAGAAATAGCATCTTCCGGGGCGGTAATTAGCGAGTATCCTCCCGGTTCGGAACCGGTGGCCTGGCATTTTCCGGTTCGGAATCGTATCATCAGCGGGCTTTCCAGAGCTGTGGTGGTGGTGGAGGCCGCCGCCAGGAGCGGTGCTCTGATTACGGCGGATATTGCCCTGGAACAGGGCCGCGACGTTATGGCTGTGCCCGGAAATATCTCTTCTCCCTTAAGCTGCGGCCCCAACCGTCTTATTAAACAAGGGGCCAGGCTGGTGGAGGGGGTAGCCGATATAATGGATGAACTTGGACTTGACCGTCTTTTCAGCGGTGTCCGGGAGACTGAAAAGTCTTATCCCCGCCTGACCGGTGATGAGGATAAGCTAATAAAGCTGCTTACCCTGGAACCGCTGGCGCTGGATAAGCTGGTGGAGGAATCGGGACTGGCGACACAGCAGGTGCTGGCAGCCCTCATGTTTCTGGAGCTCAAGGGACTGGTCAGGCAGTTGCCTGGAAATTATTATATGGCAGATGGTTTATAAAAGCCTGGTGTGCGGTGGTTCTTGCCTCGCATTGGATAAAATTTTTGTCTTTTGTTCTAGCGGCTGCTATATAACATAAATTTTTTAAAAAAGTTTTGTTGTGTTAATAATAGCTTTAAATCCGTGGACAAAGGTAATATAAGCAGAGGTGGTACGTTTGGGCAAAACGCTGGTAATTGTGGAATCTCCTGCTAAGGCGAAAAGTATCAGCAAATTTTTGGGGAATAAATTCAAGGTATTGGCTTCCATGGGGCATGTTAGGGATTTGCCCAAAAGCCAACTGGGGGTTGATGTTGAGCATGGCTTTAACCCCAAATACATTACCATCAGGGGGAAAGGCGATACCATCAAGGAATTGAGGTCTGCCGTAAAAAAGGCTGATAAAGTGCTGTTGGCTTCTGACCCTGATCGTGAGGGTGAGGCTATCGCCTGGCATTTGCAAAAGCTGCTGGAGATAGATGATAAAGATCCCTGCAGAATAGAGTTTAATGAAATCACCAAACAATCTATTCAGAATGCCGTTAAAAAACCACGTCCCATAGACGACAAGCGGGTGGATGCCCAGCAGGCCCGGCGCATACTGGATCGCCTGGTGGGCTACAAGCTAAGCCCCCTGCTTTGGCGAAAGGTTAAAAAGGGATTGAGCGCCGGCAGGGTGCAGTCCGTGGCAGTTCGGTTGATTTGTGATCGGGAGGAGGAAATAAACGCCTTTGTTCCGGAGGAATACTGGACTCTCACGGCGATTCTGGCCAGAGGAGGTCTTAACCCCTTCGAAGCCAGGCTACACCGCATTGGCAAAGACAAGGCGGAAGTGCCGGATGAAGAAAGAATGGATGGCATACTGGCTGATTTAAAGGGAGCCGTTTATACGGTGGTTAAGATTGTCCGCAAGGAAAAAAACCGCCAGCCTGCTCCACCTTTTATCACCAGCAGTTTGCAGCAGGAAGCCTATAGAAAGCTGAATTTTACCGCCCGTAAAACAATGATGGTGGCGCAACAGCTTTATGAAGGTGTAGAACTGGGCAAGGAAGGCCCTTCAGGGATTGTAACGTATATTCGCACCGATTCCGTAAGGCTGTCTGAGTCAGCCATTGCGGAGGCCAGGGAATTTATAAAGAATAAATTTGGCGAGTCCTTTGTGCCTCCTGTACCCAGGCGGCTTGCAGCCAAAGGCCGGGCTCAGGATGCCCATGAGGCCATCAGACCCACGTCGGTGGATAGGGAACCGGAATCAATCAAAGGATTTCTGACAGCGGACCAGTATAAATTGTATAAACTGATCTGGTCACGGTTTGTAGCCTGCCAGATGAGCCCCGCTGTAATCGACACCACCAGTGTCGATATTTCGGCAAAGGACTATACCTTCCGGGCCACGGGCTCCATTATCAAATTTAAGGGATTTATGCAGGTTTATACTGAATCCACAGATGACGGTGAAAAGGAAAAGGAAAATGTTCTGCCGGAACTGGCCGAGGGAGATTTGCTGGATCTTCAGAAACTGACTCCCAAACAGCACTTTACCCAGCCCCCGCCGCGATATTCAGATGCTACCCTGGTCAAGGCCCTGGAGGAAAAGGGTGTTGGCAGACCCAGTACCTATGCCCCCATCGTGGAAACGATATTAAAGCGAGGCTATGTGGTGCGGGAAAGTAAGCAGTTCTACCCCACCGAATTGGGTATAATAGTAGTGAATTTGCTAAAAGAACATTTCCGTGACATCATTGATGTGGAATTTACAGCGGAAATGGAGGAGAAGCTGGACGGCGTGGAAGAGGGGGAGCAGGACTGGGTAAAGCTACTGGACGATTTTTTCCAGCCCTTCGACAAAACGCTCAGTAAGGCCGAGGAAGAGATCGGCAGGGTAGATCTGGCGGATGAAGTTACCGAAGAGGTTTGCGAGCAGTGTGGCCGGAACATGGTTATCAAGATGGGGCGCTATGGTAAATTTCTGGCCTGTCCCGGCTTTCCCGACTGCCGCAATACCCGCCCCCTGCTGGAGCCCACCGGGGTGAACTGCCCGCGCTGTAAAGGTGAACTGGTACTGCGCAGAAGCAAAAAGGGCCGCGCTTTTTACGGGTGCAGCAATTATCCCGACTGTGGATTTGTAGTCTGGGACCGGCCCAGCAATGAAAAATGTCCTTTGTGCGGGGGCATTACCGTAATAAAGAAAGCCCGCGGGAAGGAAGAGCACAAGTGTGTCAATCAGGAGTGCTCCGCCGCTGTAAAAAGCCGTGTGGCCGTTAATGCAAACACCGCAGCGGCAAAAGCCGGTAAAAAATCCGGTAAGGCGGTGGCAAAGAAAAAAAGCACTGGCTCCGGTACCAGCAAGGCTAACAAGAATGCCTCGAAGACCACAGGGAAGCCCGTCTCCAAAACAGGGAAGAGCACTAAGGAGAAGGTGGCGCTTTAGTTATTTGTATTGGAATCCGGAGCAGCAGCGTTTTTGCGCAGCGGCGTCCTTACAGTAAAGAAGGGGGGTTTTGGTCCGCATTTCAGGTATGCTGCGGACCGGAACTATTGGCATATATAATGGTAGTCGGGGCCGGGTTGGCGGGATCTGAAGCAGCCTGGCAATTGGCCCGAAGAGGTTATAAAGTAAAACTCTATGAAATGAGACCTGTCAAACCAACCCCGGCCCACAACACCGGGCTTTTTGCCGAGTTGGTATGCAGTAATTCCCTGCGGGCGGTAGCCCTGGAGAATGCCGTGGGCTTGCTGAAAGAGGAAATGCGCCGGCTTGGTTCACTAATCATGGAGTGCGCCGATGCCCACGCTGTGCCGGCGGGAGGCGCCCTGGCCGTGGACCGGGAAGCATTTGCCGCGGCGGTTACTGCCAGACTGGAAAACCACCCCAATGTGGAAGTAATGCGGGAGGAGATTTCCTCTATACCCGGAGACGGGGTTGTAATACTGTCCAGCGGCCCCCTTACCTCAGAAAGGCTGGCCGGGGAAATACAAAAACTGACGGGGCAGGACCATCTTTATTTTTATGACGCGGTGGCACCCATAGTGACCCGGGAATCCATCGACATGGACAGGGCCTTTTTGTCTTCCAGGTATGATAAGGGGGAAGCCAGCTATATTAACTGCCCCATGGACAAGGAGGAATATATAAGGTTCCAGGAGGCGCTGTCTACTGCTGAAAGGGCGCCTAGAAAGGAATTAGAAGCGGAAATAAATTTTGAAGGTTGCATGCCCATAGAGGTTCTGTCCCGGCGGGGAACGGACACTATGCGCTACGGGCCGCTTAAGCCTGTCGGTTTAACCGACCCGCATACAGAAAAAAGACCTTACGCGGTGGTGCAACTCAGGCAAGACAATGCTGTGGGGACACTTTACAACATAGTGGGCTTTCAGACACATTTGAAATGGGGAGAGCAGCAGAGGGTGTTCAGAATGATACCCGGGCTGGAAAAAGCGGAATTTGTTAGGTACGGCGTAATGCACCGAAATACTTATATTAATTCTCCAGTGGTGTTGGATCCTACCTATGAATGCCGGCTAAGGCAGGGTTTGTTTTTTGCGGGGCAGATAACCGGGGTTGAGGGGTACGTTGAGTCGGCGTCCTCCGGCCTGGTGGCGGGTATTAACGCCGGCTGCAAATATAATGGCAAACCATTGCTGGTTTTCCCCCCGGAAACCGCCCATGGGGCACTGGCGGCATACATTACCGCTACTACCACAAAATACTTTCAGCCCATGAATATTACCTTCGGTCTCCTTCCTCCCCTGGGCGATAAAGTGAGGGACAAAAAGAAACGCAATGCAATGCTGTCGGAAAGGGCACTGTCGGCCCTGGCTGAATTCACCGGCGAACAGCGCCTATAAAATGTAGCGGTGGGTGTTATGTACCATTATATTGATAATTTCCTGTTCTACCTGGATACGGAAAAGAATGCCTCTCCCCATACTGTGGAGAATTACCACCGGGATCTGATGCAGGGCCTGGACTTTTTTGCCACGGAGTTGGGTAAGCAAGATATCAATTTGCATCCCATGGATATCAGGCTGGGGCTCATACGATCATTTTTGGCCGATTTACGCGTCCGGGGATTGGCAAAATCCTCAGTTTCCAGGAAAATAGCCGCCTGGCGATCCTTTTTCCGCTATCTGGGCCGTGAGGGGATCATTGACAGAAATCCCATGCGGGGATTGTCGCCTTTGAAGCCGGACAGGCGCTTGCCAAAATTTTTATATCAGGATGTCTGTAATGTCCTGATGGAAATGCCGGAGAAGGAAAAAGCGCTGGGACTGAGAGACGGGGCCATGCTGGAGATACTTTATGGAGCCGGTTTGCGGGTGAGTGAGCTGGTTGGTCTTGACGCTGCAAATATTAATCTGGCTGCCGGGGAGGTAAGGGTTTTTGGCAAGGGAGCGAAAGAAAGGATTGTGCCCATTGGCTCCCTTGCGGTAAATGCTGTTGATAATTATCTGAATAGCGGACGAACCCAACTGGCAAACCTGGATTCTGGTGAAGCGGTGTTTTTGAATTCCCGGGGTGGCCGTCTTACGGACAGGGGGGTCAGGAAAATAGTTGATAAATATGCTACTTTGCTAAATTTGGAAAAGGGAATAAGCCCCCATACCCTAAGGCATACCTTTGCCACCCATCTCCTGGACGGAGGTGCTGACCTTCGGGCCGTACAGGAACTGCTGGGACATGCGCGATTGTCCACTACACAGATTTATACCCACCTGACCAGGCAAAAATTAAGAGAAATTTATCAAAAGTCCCACCCCAGGGCATGATTATTGATGACAATATAAGGTATTCCCATTCATATATTAGATAAGAATTCTTTATCTCGCTGACAGCCTGTATATTACTCTGAATATAATTACCGGAAGAAAAAGAGGTATTTATATATGATGCATGCCACAACCATAGTAGCTGTAAAAAAAGGAGACATGGTTGCCATGGCCGGAGACGGCCAGGTGACTTTTGGGCAGAACACCATACTGAAACATAGCGCCAAAAAGCTGCGCCGCCTGTATAATAACAAGGTTCTGGCTGGTTTTGCGGGTTCCGTGGCGGATGCCTTCACCCTTTTTGAAAAATTCGAGGGAAAACTGGAGAGCTACCGGGGAAATTTACAGAGGGCGGCAGTGGAACTGGCTAAGGACTGGCGGACCGACAGGATGCTACGGCGCCTTGAAGCATTGCTGGTGGTCGCCGATAAGGAGTACCTGCTGGTTTTATCCGGTGGGGGCGAGGTCATCGAACCTGACGACGGGGTGGTGGCCATCGGTTCCGGCGGCTCATATGCCATGGCGGCGGCCAGGGCACTGGTCCGCAACACTGACTTTGCACCAGCCCAGGTGGCAAAGGAAGCACTGGCCATTGCGGCGGAAATCTGTGTTTATACTAATGATCGGATTACGGTGGAAGAATTGTAGTTACAAATAGTATTATAATGGAGGTTGTTTCGGGTATGGAAGCTCTGACTCCCAAGGGAATAGTTGCAGAGTTGGATAAATATATTGTGGGCCAGCATAAGGCCAAAAAAGCAGTGGCCATAGCCCTTAGAAACCGTTACCGCAGGGCGAAATTGCCCCCCGAATTAAAGGACGAGGTGGTACCGAAAAATATATTAATGATTGGTCCCACCGGGGTTGGCAAGACAGAAATTGCCAGGCGTCTGGCCAAACTGGTTAAGGCTCCCTTTGTAAAGGTGGAAGCTACCAAATTCACTGAAGTGGGGTATGTGGGCCGGGACGTGGAGAGCATGATCCGGGAACTGGTGGAAACATCCATCCGCATGTTAAAAATAGAGAAAATGATCGAAGTGGAAGAGAAGGCCAGAGTAATGGCTGACGAAAGAATAGTGGAAATGCTGGCTCCTTTGCCTAGAGAGGATGCCAAGCCCAAAAACCCCTTTGAATTAATATTCGGCGGTGCAAAACAGGATCCCGAGCCCGACCGGGAACAGCACCAACTCGCCCGGAGGATTGAGTTCGAGCGTGAGACTCTGCGGGAAAAACTGATGCGGGGGGAATTGGAGAAAGAGTATTTGGAGATAGAGGTTGAAGATAACTCTCCCCCGATGATGGAGGTTTTCACGGGTTCCGGGGTGGAGGAAATGGGCATCAATATCGGAGACATGCTGGGGAATATTTTTCCCAAAAAGAAGCGCAAGCGCAGGGTGACCGTGGCGGAGGCCAGAAAAATTCTGACCCAGCAGGAAGCCCAGAAATTAATTGACATGGATGAGGCAACCTCCCAGGCAGTGCTAAGGGCAGAGGAGCAGGGTATTGTTTTCCTGGATGAAATCGACAAAATTGCCGTGCGGGACGGGGGCAGCGGACCCGACGTTTCCAGGGGCGGTGTGCAGAGGGATATACTGCCTATAGTAGAGGGTTCTACGGTAGTAACCAAATATGGGCCGGTAAAAACCGACCATGTGCTTTTTATTGCAGCAGGTGCCTTTCACATGAGCAAACCTTCTGACCTTATACCGGAACTTCAGGGCAGATTTCCTATAAGGGTGGAACTGGACAGTCTTAGTGAACAGGATTTTCTACAAATTTTGATAGAGCCCAGAAACTCATTAATTAAGCAATATACGGCATTACTGGCGACTGAGGGCCTTGAGCTGGAGTTTTCACAAAATTCGCTTGTCGAAATTGCCAGAATCGCTTATACTGTTAATGAACAAACGGAGAATATAGGGGCACGGCGTTTGCATACAATTATGGAAAAATTAATTGAAGACTTATCCTTTGAGGGTCCGGATTTGAAAGGCCAGAAAATTACCATAGATCGCTCTTATGTATCTAATAAGCTCAGCGAGGTAGCAAAGGATGAAGATTTGAGTCGTTACATACTTTAAAGGAGTGGTTATTAGATAATGAGAAATTTGCTGGAAAAGACCCGGGCTATTAATAAGCTTCTTCAAAAGTCAGCCGGTTATCCTGTGGATTTCAAAGAAATAGCGGCAATATTAAGCGAAAACATTGGCGGTAGCGTCTATATTATAGACAGACGGGGGAAAACCCTCGGCTATAATTACCTTAAGGGATTTACCTGTGAAATAATGAAAGACATAGTGGAATCCCCTGAAGGTTTTCCGGCGGATTACAATGAAAGCCTGCTGCGTTTAATCGAAACCCATGCCAACTTTTGTCAGACCGTTAATTCCTGCGTATTCAGTCATGATAAGAAATGTAAATTCAATAACAAAATAACCACCGTGGTACCCATCGTGGGTGCTGGATCACGTTTGGGCACTCTGGTGCTGGCCAAGTTTGACGAGCATTTTACCGATGAGGATTTAATCCTGGCTGAATATGGGTCCACCGTGGTAGGTATGGAGATATTACGGGCAAGGGCTGGTCGTATGGAAGAGGAAGCCAGAAAGAGGGCGGCGGTGCAGATTGCCCTAGGAACGCTTTCCTATTCCGAGTTGGATGCGGTTCAGCATATCTTCAAACAGCTGGAAGGTGACGAGGGACTGCTGGTGGCCAGCAAAATTGCTGACCGGGTCGGTATCACCAGATCGGTGATTGTAAATGCCTTGCGCAAATTTGAAAGCGCGGGGGTTATTGAATCAAAATCACTGGGTATGAAGGGGACATATATAAGGGTCCTCAACGACAGGCTCTTGGAAGAACTGGATAGAATGAAGCAACATTAACCACAGTGCAAAACACTGTGGTTTTTTAAGCTGACTAATTTAAACTTGCGCAGGTATGCTGTTTCATGTTAGAATACATGCTGGTGTTAAATACACACGCCGTCCGATCCCAGCAACGGTGTTCCGTTATTTGACGGAGTTTTGCGGGAAATGACTGCGGCGGAGGAAAAAACCGGAGGAGGTGTTTTTAGTGGGTGTTATATCCATGAAACAATTGCTTGAAGCGGGTGTTCATTTTGGCCACCAGACCCGCAGGTGGAATCCCAAGATGGCCTCTTACATTTTTACCGACAGGAACGGCATATACATTATCGATTTGCAAAAAACCGTTCGTAAGGTAGAAGAGGCCTATAATTTTGTTAAAAGCCTGTCCACAGAGGGGGAAACCATACTTTTTGTGGGTACCAAAAAACAGGCCCAGGAGTCAGTACGGGAAGAGGCTGAGAGATGTGGCATGTTCTTTGTCAACCAGCGCTGGCTGGGAGGTATGCTAACCAACTTCCAGACTATCCGCCGCCGTATTGACCGCCTGCATGACCTTGGTAAGATGGAGGCCGACGGCAGGATCAACCAATTGCCTAAGAAGGAAGTAGCCGAGCTGATGCATGAGAAGGAGCGCCTGAACAAATTCCTGGGTGGCATCAAAGACATGCGCAGGCTACCGGGGGCACTTTTCATTATTGACCCGCGCAAAGAGCGTATTGCCGTAGCTGAGGCCAGGAAATTGGGCATCCCCATTGTAGCAATTGTAGATACCAACTGTGACCCTGATGAAATTGATTATGTCATCCCGGGCAATGATGATGCTATCCGGGCAGTGCGGCTTTTGACCGGCAAAATGGCCGATGCCGTGCTGGAAGGTAAACAAGGCGAGCAGTTAGAGGCTGCACAATAACCGCTAGACAAAGGTGGGGAGTCCGTAACAAATTTACGGGTGATCCCTGCCTTTTTTGTGATTTTTCACCAGTTTTTCAGTAGGTCATGTTCGTTTTTCAAGACTGAAAAATATTAATCGGGCAATAATAATATTTAAATATAACGGAAAATAATGGTTATCAATTGGGGACATTCCTTCGTGAATATGTTCAGAAGAAATGGGTCTATACAAGCTAAGAAGTTAGAAGGAGGAATAATTATGGCGGATATTTCTGCGGCATTGGTTAAAGAGTTAAGGGAGCGCACCGGCGCCGGTATGATGGATTGTAAAAAGGCCCTGACCGAAACCAGCGGGGATATCGAAAAAGCGGTGGATTACCTTAGGGAAAAAGGTCTCGCGGCGGCTGCCAAAAAAGCTGGTAGGATTGCAGCTGAGGGTCTGGTGGAGTCCTACATACACGGAGCGGGTCGGATAGGCGTATTGGTTGAAATTAACTGTGAAACAGACTTTGTAGCTAAAACTGACGAATTCAGAGCATTGGCAAAGGATATTGCCATGCAGATTGCCGCCTCCAAACCGGATTTTGTGCGCCGGGAGGATGTTGCCGAAGAGGTGATAGTCCGGGAGAAGGAAGTTCTTACTGCTCAGGCGGCCAACGAGGGGAAACCCGAAAAGATCATTCAGAAAATGGTTGAAGGCAGGATAGACAAATTCTTCAAGGAAATATGCCTTTTGGAGCAGCCCTTCATCAAGGATCCCGACATGAGCGTGCAGCAACTGATAAATGAAAAAATAGCAAAAATAGGGGAAAACATATCCATCCGCCGTTTTGTGAGGTACGAACTGGGCGAGGGCCTGCAAAAGAGGCAGGATGATCTTGCTAGCGAGGTGGCAGCGGTTACAAAGAACTGTTAAACAGCCAAATATATCAAACGGCTAGAAGACTGTCGCAAAACGTACATGATCGGGTTTACTTAAGCAAAGTTAGTGAATTCTACTCAAGGCTCGAGTCATCCTTAAGGCCGGCCACGATTGAGAGGTGAGACGTGGGAAGTCAGAAGTAGGAATACAGGAGGAATTCGCTTAAGCGAATTCCCTTAAGACACTCACTTCTAACCGCTCACTTCACACTTCCAAATTTCCGGGCGCAGTTTTTCAACAGCCTCCTAGAGGAATTTTCAGGGCACTTGTAGAATAACATACTGGAACGGGAGGTTTTGATCCCGATGGTAATACCCAAATATCGCAGGGTGATATTAAAACTAAGTGGAGAGGCCCTGGCAGGAAACAAAAGCTACGGTATTGACCCCGAGGTTGTGGTGTCAATATCGGCTCAGATCAAGGAAATAGTGCTTTTCGATGCCCAGGTGGCAGTGGTGGTGGGAGGCGGCAACATCTGGCGGGGAGTCGCCGGAAGTGCCAAAGGCATGGACCGGGTCACTGCAGATTACATGGGTATGCTGGCCACGGTTATTAATTCCCTTGCCCTGCAGGATGGTCTGGCCAAGGTGGGTATTGACACCCGGGTGCAGACAGCCATAGAAATGCGGGAGGTTGCCGAACCTTATATAAGACGCAGGGCTATAAGGCATTTGGAAAAGGGACGGGTGGTCATATTCGCTGCCGGTACCGGAAATCCCTATTTTTCCACGGACACCACTGCGGCCTTACGAGCGGCGGAAATTGAGGCCGATGTAATACTAATGGCCAAGATGGTTAACGGTGTTTATGATAGCGATCCGATGAAAAATGATAAGGCTAAGAAATTCGATCGTCTTAGCTATATAGAGCTCATTAATAGAGGACTGGCTGTGATGGATACCACCGCTACTTCTCTCTGCATGGATAATCGTATTCCACTGGTGGTTTTCAACCTTAACGAAGAAGGTAATATTAAAAAAGCAATTCTTGGAGAATCCGTCGGTACATATATCGGGGGTGACTTGGATGTCTAAACAAATAATTACTGAAGTCGCAAGCAACATGCAAAAAACCGTGGAAATAGTGAAGAAGGAACTTTCCACCCTGCGTGCAGGCAGGGCTACTCCGGCGCTGCTGGACAAAATCAGCGTAAACTATTATGGAACGCCTACCCCGGTAAACCAACTGGCCAACATTTCCGTGCCTGAGGCAAGGCTGTTGGTAATACAGCCATGGGAAAAATCAATCGTGCCGGAAATTGAAAAAGCCATCATGAAATCGGATCTGGGGATAAATCCTACCAGCGACGGTAATGTAATCCGGTTGATGATACCGCAGCTAACCCGGGAGAGGCGGACAGAACTGGTAAAAGTTGTTAAGAAGAAGGCTGAGGAAGGACGGGTTGCTATTCGCAACCTGCGCAGGGATGCCAATGACGCCCTGAAGGCTAAAGAGAAAAAAGCTGAGATATCCGAGGACGAACTGCGCCGGGCACAAGACGAGGTTCAGAAACTTACCGATAAATACATTAAGGAAGTAGATGTCCTGGTCTCCAGCAAGGAGCAGGAGATTATGACCGTTTAGGTGGGCATGGAAAACTTTACGAATCGTTTATTAGCCCTGGAATTAGACGAAGTGTTAGATATATGCAGAGATGCGGGCATTGATGTGGAAGTGCGCTATACCCGTCCACCCAAGGGTGATCCTGCGGGGAGGGAAAGGGTAGTTCGGTTCATTTTGCTGAACCCGCAAAAAGGGGAATTGACAGTTACCCGGGAGGTTGTTGGGAAGGATGTGTGAATTTGGCTTATCGTATTACTGAGGAGTGCCTGGCCTGCGGCACCTGCCTGGAGTCGTGTCCCAGTGAGGCAATAGTTGAAGGAGACATTTACAAAATCCACCCCGGTAAGTGTGAGAGCTGCGGAACTTGCATCGATGTTTGTCCGACCGGAGCAATTATTGAGGAATAATCATTTACACCCCCTCGTATCCGGAGGGGGTTGTTTAATATAGTCAGGAGTCAGTAGTCAGTAGTCAGACATTCATGCCGCTAACGCGGCACCATCAGAAGGGTGAAAATCTGTTTGCAGTTATGTCATTCTGAACGAAGTGAAGAATCTTAAGATCCTTCGCTACGCTCAGGATGACAGAGGATGACCGCTTCGCTAAGGTTTATTTTCAGGGCAGTAGTCAGGGGGCGGCATGAGAGAACGATTAATCGTCTTGAAATATTCTGAATACTGACTACTGAATACTGACTACTGAACAGAGGGTGAGGTCCAATGTTAAAAAAACTGGTAAACCTGTGGCGGGGAAATAAAGATTTTAATCAGGACGAAGCATTCCTCAGATCGGCATTGGACCTTTCCAGGCTCCCCCGCCATGTAGCGATTATCATGGATGGAAACGGCAGATGGGCGCATCGCAGGGGGATGCCCAGGGCCTATGGGCACAGGGCAGGTGTGGAATCCCTGCGGGAGGTGGTGCGTACCTCTGCCGAACTGGGACTCGATGTTCTTACCGTATACGCCTTTTCCACGGAGAACTGGAAGCGACCCCAGGAAGAAGTTGACATACTGATGGACTTATTGGTGGAGTATCTGCATAAAGAAATAGATGAGTTATGCACCAACAACATCAGCGTCAGAGCCATTGGTAGAATAAAGGACTTACCTTTGTCCGCCAGGGAGGCCTTGGCTGTGGCCTGGCAAAGAAGTAAGGACAATACTGGGCTTACATTAAATATTGCCCTTAATTACGGTGGCAGGACGGAACTGGTGGAAGCCGTAAAATCCATCGGGGTGGAAGTGTCCAAAGGCAATCTTGATCCTGGAGACATAGATGAAAAAATAATATCGGATTATCTTTATACCGCTGGCCAGCCGGATCCGGATATACTTATCCGCCCTTCGGGGGATTACAGGGTGAGCAACTTTTTACTGTGGCAACTGGCCTACACCGAATTCTGGCTGACAACGGTGATGTGGCCGGACTTCAGAAGGATACACCTGCTTCAGGCCATGGTGGACTTTCAGAGGCGGGACCGCAGGTTCGGAGGATTAAAGAAATAGGCTGGTGAATTAATTGCTGCGGTACAGGGTTATCAGTTCCATGGTTGGAATACCTCTGATAGTATTGGCAGTTTGGTTTGGCGGGTGGCTGTTGCTGTTATTAACAGCCGGCATAATGTTAATAGGCTTGCGGGAACTGGCTGCCATGCTGAGAAAAATGGATCTAAATCCTCCTTTGGCCGTAATGCTGACAGGTTCCGCTATTCTTTTAGCCGCAGCGTATTTATTCGGTGAAAGGGGCATCAATTGGGCAGTTACCCTGGTGCTAATGCTGGTGTTGCTGACGGTGGTAATCCGTTTTCCCTATTACTCCCCTGTGGACGGGGCTGTGGGTCTATTGGGGACTCTTTATCTGGGACTATTTACATATTTTTATCTTTTAAGAACCTTACCGGAAGGCTGGATATGGCTGATTTTTATGCTGGTGGGAACCTGGGCCAGTGATACCGCAGCCTATTTTGTGGGTAAAAAATTGGGCAAGCGCAAACTGGCTCCCTCCCTTAGCCCTGGCAAGACCGTGGCTGGCGGGATCGGCGGCATTGCCGGCAGTCTTTTGGTGGCGGTTTTGTTTTATGCTATTTATTCTTTCCTGCCTTTATGGCATCTGCTCATACTGGGATTATTACTGGGTGTGATGGCGCAACTAGGGGATTTGTGGGAGTCGGTTATTAAAAGAACTGCCGGCATCAAAGACACTGGAAAAATAATCCCTGGACACGGGGGAGTGCTGGACCGTTTTGACAGTATGATGTTTACCGCGCCGTTCGTGTACTACTATTTGGTGCTGTTTGGGATAAGTTGAGGTGAAGCCAGGTGTCCAGATTATTACAAATAGGGTTGGGGATTACTGCTGTACTAGTAGTTTTGTACCTGGCGGCAGTATATTTAATTCCGGAATTTGTGGTCATCGTCTATACCACCATAAAGATACTGTCCCCCTTTGTGGTGGCCATAATGCTTGCCCTTTTTTTGGAGCCTTTGGTCAGGCTGTTTACCGAAAAGTCTAAAATGAGCAGGCCGGCGGCAGCGGGGGTAAGCATGTTTCTGGTGTTCGGAGGCATAATTTTCTTGCTGTCTCTGTTAACCACCCGTCTGGTAGTGGAATTAATCGACCTCTCTATATCCCTACCCCAGTACATAAAACCTGTTCAGGAGTTTATCACCGGGGCGGTGGAACAGGGTAGATTTTATTTCTTTCAATACCCGGAACTCTCTAATAATATTAAAAGCAACCTTGGTAACATAGCCCAGCAGGTATCCGGATGGGCCGGTTTCATAGCTAATTCCCTGCTGCATATCGCTTCGGGTGTTCCCAGCGCAGTGCTGGGAATTATCGTAACACTGATAGCTACCTATTTTTTCATCAAGGACCGTGCCAAAATGGTGGAACTCTGGCTGAAATTGATGCCCTCTCCCTGGGCGGGCCGGGTTCTGGACATTTCCCGGGAGGTTGCCGGCGCCTTTCTGTCTTACGTCAGAGCACAGGCCGTGCTGATTTCGCTAACCACCCTGCAGGCCATAGCAGGTCTATATATTATCGGCACTGAGTACGCCTTGACCATGGGGCTGCTGATCGGCATGTTTGATGTTATGCCTGTACTGGGGCCGGCCGCCATATTTCTACCCTGGGCTCTCTGGTCCTTGATCAGTGGCAGCACTGCCTTTGGAATCAAGCTGATCATATTGTATCTATTAATCTGGGTGGTGCGGCAAACCCTTGAGGCCAGGGTGGTGGCAGCCAATCTGGGGCTGCATCCATTAGCGGTACTGGCTGCCATGTATATCGGTTTAAAACTGTTTGGTGTTTCGGGGCTGATTATTGGTCCCATCTTGCTAATCGCTGCCCAGGCCGCCCTGAAAGCCTGCGGCTGGCCCAAAGACTGAAAAGATTCCCAATCCGCCCACGTTTTGCGGGGAAGGCTGTCATGAAGAGGCTTAGTATATTGTGGTAGCGGTTTCTGGGGCGACATAAACTATATCACGGGGTGATTATTATTATAGGGGTTTCCATACTGGGAAGTACGGGCTCTATCGGACAGCAGGCTCTGGATGTTATTTCACGTTATCCGGAGCGATTTTTCGTGGTCGCACTATCCGCCGGCAGGAACTGGCAACTGCTGGCCGGGCAGATTGAACGCTTCCGGCCCAGGCTTGTTGCCATGGCCGGTGAGGAAGACGCCAGACTATTGGCAGAGAGCCTGGCCGGTGAATATAAACCGGAAATATGTTGGGGAGTTGACGGCCTGGCTACGGTTGCCACTTGCTCCGGCGCCCAGGTAGTGCTAACTGCCGTTACCGGTATCGCCGGTCTTTTACCCACGGTGGCTGCTATCAAGGCAGGTAAACATATCGCTCTGGCCAATAAAGAGACTCTAGTAGCCGCAGGCGCTTTGGTTACAAAACTGGCCTTTGAGCGTGGGGTTAATATTTTACCGGTGGACAGTGAACACTCAGCTATTTGGCAATGTCTGGCCGGCGGGTCGTTTGCGGCCAGAAGTCAGCTGCCGGGGGACGCTATTAATCAAGACCGGGTTGCCCCATGCGCTGGTATGTGTGCTGCGGAAGTGGAGAATATAATACTTACCGCCTCCGGTGGGCCTTTTCGCCGGGAGCCGGAAGATTTAGGCGCGGTGACGGTGGATATGGCGCTGGCCCACCCAAACTGGCAGATGGGTAAAAAAATAACTATAGATTCGGCTACCCTGATGAATAAGGGGCTGGAGGTTATAGAGGCTCGCTGGCTGTTCGGCGTCGATTATACAAAAATTAAGGTGCTGGTGCACTCCCAGAGCATAATTCACTCTATGGTGGAATTTGTGGACGGCTCGGTGTTGGCCCAGTTGGGCCTGCCCGACATGCGCCTGCCCATTCAGTACGCTCTGGGTTACCCGGAACGTCTGGCCAATGATCTGCCCCGGTTAAACTGGACTGAATTAAAGGCGCTGACTTTTGAACCTCCGGATGAAGCACGCTTCCCGTTGCTGGGACTTGCCTTTCAGGCGGGTAGGACCGGGGGAACCATGCCCGCAGTGCTTAATGCTGCCAACGAGGTGGCGGTGGAGTCATTTTTGGACGGAAAAATCAAATTTACATCTATACAGACAGTTGTAGCCCGGGTGCTGGAGAGACACACAACTATGCCGGAGCCTGACCTGGAGGAAATTCTTATGGCAGATGGTAATTCCCGCCGTGAGGCGGCCGGTGTCATCGCCAGTTTGTAAGCGTGGTTGAATATGAGCATAGCAAGGGTGATGTGGGATGGTTAGTTTTTGGTCTTCTGTTTTTTGGGCGTCTATTTTTGTATTCGGGCTGCTTATTTTTTTTCATGAGCTTGGTCACTTTACCATTGCCAAGCTGGTGGGGATCAAGGTCCATGAATTTTCCCTGGGCTTTGGGCCAAAAATCGCAGGCTTTTTAAGAGGAGAAACCAGGTACAATATCAGACTTTTTCCCCTGGGTGGCTTTGTCCGCATGGCCGGCATGGACCCGGAAGAGGAAGATTTTGAGTCTGAAAAAAGAGGTTTTAACAAGAAATCGGTATTACAGCGGATAAGTGTAATTTTGGCTGGCCCACTGATGAATTTTGTGCTGGCTGCACTTCTCCTGGCAGTTATCTTTTTATTCCAGGGCGTGCCTGTTTTTGCTCCCAAAGTGGATGGTCTGGTGCCCGGCCAGCCCGCCGAACGTGCTGGCATAGCTATGGGCGACAAAATACTGGCCATAGACGGGAAAAAGATCGAAAGCTGGGAAGAACTTAAGAGGAAGATTGACAACAGCCCCGGCAAAAAGGTGAACCTGCTAATTCAGAGGGACGGCAAAGAATTGAACATCACTGTTGTGCCAGCTCCGCAAAAAGACGGGTTGGGCAAAATAGGGATTTATCCCGGCCATGAATTGAAAAAGGTTGGTCCGGTCGGAGCTTTAGCTGCGGGGGCTAGCAAAACAGTAGAATTTTCGGTTTTGATTATTGATTTTATCGGACGGATGATCACGGGCCAGGAGCGCCCTGATCTGGGCGGCCCAGTAAGGGTGGTCTGGGAGATCAGCAAGGCCGTGGAATTGGGATTTATACCATTGCTCACCCTGGCTGCGCTGCTATCTATAAATCTTGGGCTCTTTAACCTTTTTCCCATTCCCGCCCTGGATGGCAGCAGGATTCTCTTCTTAATTATTGAGCGTTTCAGGGGCAGGCCGGTGGATCCCCGCAAGGAGAACTATATTCACATGGTGGGCTTTGGATTATTATTGATGTTGATAGTGGTTATAACCTATAATGATATACTCCAGTTGCTTTGATCAAAAAAATCCCCGGGGTGGTGTGCCGGTAGATGCTGGCTAAACTCCGGGAAATTCGGGCGGAGTCGTGTTTGATGATCCAGAGAAGAAAAACAAAAGTCATAGCAGTGGGAAATGTACCGGTAGGCGGAAACGCTCCTGTGTCGGTACAATCCATGACCAATACCGATACCTCCGATGTAACCGCCACTGTCAGGCAGATTGAAGAACTGGCGGCGGCAGGGTGCGAGATTGTAAGGGTAGCGGTGCCGGAGCGGGAAGCGGCTGCGGCTCTTCCAGAAATTAAACGCCTGATAAACATTCCTTTGATTGCGGACATACATTTTGATTACCGGTTGGCCCTGATGTCACTGGAGGCGGGGGTTGACGGCCTGCGCATCAACCCTGGCAACATAGGCGGGATCGATGCGGTAAAGGCTGTGGTGGAGGCCTCCCGCCCGGGGAAAATACCCATTCGCATAGGGGTGAACGCAGGTTCGCTGGAAAAGGATTTGTTGCAGCTTTACGGTGGGCCGACTCCGGAAGCTCTGGTGGAAAGTGCCCTGAGGCATATCAGGCTGTTGGAAAAGCTTGACTACAGGGAGGTAAAAATTTCACTCAAGGCTTCCGATGTGCCGCTGATGATTGATGCCTACCGCCTGCTGGCGGATAAGGTGGACTACCCCATGCATGTGGGCGTTACCGAAGCGGGGACCCTGCGCTCGGGAACCATCAAATCTGCAGTAGGCATAGGAGCACTGCTGGCCATGGGGATAGGCGACACCATACGGGTATCCCTAACCGGCCACCCCGTACACGAGGTCGGGGTGGGCTATGAAATACTGAAATCCCTGGGGCTGCGCCGCCGGGGGGTGGAACTTATCTCCTGCCCCACCTGTGGCCGTACCCGTATCGATATAATTTCCATTGCAGGCCGGGTGGAAGAATTGCTGGCGGGAATTGACAAACCCCTCAAGGTGGCGGTTATGGGCTGCGTGGTAAACGGCCCCGGGGAGGCCAGCCATGCCGATGTGGGCATCGCCGGCGGCGTCGGCGAAGGACTGCTTTTCCGCAAGGGCAAGGTGTTGAGGAAAGTCCCCGAGTCCCAACTGGTGGATGAACTAATTCGCGAGGTGGAAAGCATCATTAAAGAAGAAACAGAAGACTGAGGCGCCTGTATAAATTTATAACTGCAGATATAGGACAGGCTGTTTAGATGGCAAGTGGGGACGGTTCTTGACTTGCCCCCCAGTTTTGCGACAGTCTGACGGTTCTCGGTGTCGCATTGATGGGTTTGTCCCATCAAGATACGTTGGCCGTGCGGTGTTTTGCCCCGGCGCTCATGACATGCAAAAAGGTAATTCAAAAAGAAATATTTGTTTTTGCAACGGCTGAGATACAGTATAGACGCATAGGTAAAGTTACTGGCCGTTGCCATACTCGCTTCGGAGCGGACTAAGATGCCTGCATATTGGCCGCATTTATTACCGATTCTTTGAAACTGTTTGTGACCTCCGGTAATTACCGGGTGAAAAGGTAGTGATATCTGGCCGATTCGGCATCAAGTCCGCTTAACCTCGCGTCGCCGGAAAACTCTACGCCGCTGCGCAAAATCGCTTCGGGTCAAAAACAACCGCACACGCATCGCGGTATTTATTAACCATAAGGGTACTTTTCAATCTCGCGATATGTTGTTTTCCCTTAGGATAAAAGCCAGGTACCGGGAAGCAAGTAGGGGAAGCAAGGGAAGAAGAAGCAAGTAGGGACGGTTCTTGACTAGGAAGCAAGTAGGGACGGTTCTTGACTTGCGCATGGGCGACTTCGACAGGAGTACGTTGCAAACAAGGTATCAGAATAGCATAAGTTGTATGCTGCACATTTGCTACCTGATGTAAAGGATACTGCCCACGGGCGATAGATTTATACCATTGCGGGGAGGTTTTATGATTGCGGGTTTCACAACTGTTAATTCCCACCTTGCGGGAAACCCCGGCTGATGCCGAGGTTATCAGTCATCAATTGATGGTGAGGGCAGGATTTATCAGAAAGGCAGCGGCGGGGGTATATAACTTCCTCCCCCTGGCCTGGCGGGTGGTTAAAAAAATCGAGCAGATCGTGCGGGAGGAAATGGACCGCCAGGGCGGGCAGGAAATAATGATGCCCATTATTCAGCCTGCGGAACTGTGGCAGGAATCCGGTCGCTGGGACGTCTACGGACCGGAGTTGTTCCGGCTAAAAGACCGGCATGGACGGGACTTCTGCCTGGGTCCCACTCATGAAGAGATTATCACGGATCTGGTCCGGGGAGAGGTCAGTTCCTACAAGCAACTACCGTTGCTGTTATATCAGATCCAGAACAAATACCGCGACGAGAGAAGACCACGCTTTGGGCTGATGAGAGGCCGGGAATTCATTATGAAGGATCTATATTCCTTCGACCGTGACGAACAGGGCCTGGACGTTAGCTACAATAAAATGTATGCAGCATACACTAACATTTTCAGCCGCTGCGGGCTGGTATTCCGTCCCGTGGAGGCTGATTCCGGCGCCATCGGCGGCAATGACACCCACGAATTTATGGTGTTGGCAGAATCTGGTGAGGCAACAGTGGTTTACTGTCCGGCAGAGCCCTGCGGCTACGCCGCCAACTCGGAACGGGCCATCAGCCCGCCAGATTTGCCTGCAGGGCGGGAAGAGCCCGCTCCGGTGCAGGAGGTTTCCACCCCCGGCTCGCGCACGGTGGAGCAGGTTACCGCAGCATTAAAAGTCGGACCGGATAGAATAATAAAAACCATTCTTTATGAAACTGAGAAGGGTATGGCCGCAGCCCTAGTGCGGGGCGACCGGGAAGTAAACGAAATAAAGCTGCAGAAGGCCCTGGATGTATTACGGCTGGAAATAGCCGGGCCGGAGGCTGTGACAAAAGCCACCGGTGCCCCGGTGGGATTTGCCGGCCCTGTGGGTCTGAAGGGCATGACGGTAGTAGTGGATACCGAGGTTGAAGCCATCTCCAACGCCGTGTGCGGCGCCAATAAAAATGACACCCATCTTATCAATGTAAATCCAGGCCGGGATTTTTCATGGCACAAATGCACCGACATCCGGTTGGTACGACAGGGATTTCCCTGCCCCAACTGTAGCACGCCCATGGAAGAGGCCAGAGGGATTGAGGTTGGCCAGGTTTTCAAACTGGGCACCAAGTATAGCAAGGTGCTGAATGCCGTATACCTTGACGAAAAGGGAATAAGTCATCCCATAGTGATGGGCTGTTACGGTATAGGGGTAACCAGGACCATAGCTGCAGCCATTGAACAAAACTATGATCAAAACGGCATAATCTGGCCTCTTGCCATCGCACCTTTCCATGTTATCGTGATCCCCGTAAGCAACAAGGATGAGTTGCAAATGGAAACTGCTGAAAGAATTTACCGTACCCTGTCAGAGGACGGAGTGGAAGTGCTGATTGATGACCGCAATGAAAGGCCCGGGGTGAAATTCAAGGATGCCGATCTGGTGGGCTATCCACTGCGCATAACCGTGGGATCCAAAACCCTGGCGGAAGGTAAGGTGGAACTGCGCCACAGGCGCAGCGGCTTAGTTGAATTGCTCCGGGAAGACGAATTAACGGGCAGAGTCAGGGATATAATTTCGGCTTGTTAATGTAGAAGGAGACTGGCGTGGCTATGCTTGAACGTGTAGTTATACTTTCGGTTACTGCGGGTACCGGTCATATGCAGGCGGCCTCGGCTGTTAAGTCTGCCATTATGGAAAAATATCCCCGGGCGGAAGTAACCGTACTGGACACTTTTCGTTATACTAGCCCTTTTCTGGAGAAGGTTATGCTGGGGACATACATGGAAATGCTCAAGCTAACCCCGGTAATTTATGGGTATCTGTATCGCCGGGCGGAAAAGGGCCAGGTTCTCTCCGGATTTGCCAAAAATGAATTCAACCGCATCATCAACAGGTTCAGTGCCGCCAAGCTAATCGACTTTCTGGAGGAAAAAAAGCCTCAGGCGGTGATCTGCACCCATCCTTTCCCTCTGGGGATACTTGCTGCAATGCGGCGGGATAACAGGTTTGAGCCTTTGATCGTGGGTGTGGTTACCGATTTTACGGTGCACTCTTACTGGGTGTTTCCCGAAATTGACTGCTATCTGGTGCCTGCGGAGGAACTGGTGGGGGAATTCGGTTATTACCGTATTCCCACCGAAAAGGTGTATCCCACCGGTATACCCATCGACCTCAGATTTTCCGTGCCCCTGGACAAGAAAAAAGTACGTTCACAGCTGGGTCTTGACCTTTATCTTCCCACCATACTTGTAATGGGCGGTGGATTGGGCATGGGATCCGTGGCGGAGACAGTAAGGGCTCTGGGCAACGGTGAGACGCCCTGCCAATTGCTGGTGGTGACCGGCAAGAACGGACAACTGCGTATAAAGCTTGAGCGACTGGCCGGGGAACTGGCCAACAGGGTAGATGTGTTTGGCTACGTAAGCAATATAAATGAACTTATGTCTGCCTCCGATTTAATGGTGGGTAAGGCCGGGGGGCTCACCTGCGCCGAAGCCATGGCCAGGCATTTGCCAATGTTTATTTATGATCCCCTGCCCGGCCAGGAGGAGAGGAATGCCGAGTTCCTGGAAGCCGCAGGGGCGGCGGTGAAGATAAGCAAAGACGGGGATCTGGCCAAGCGGGTTGCGGGTTGCCTTAACAATCCCTCCTGTCTGGAAAAAATGGCCCGGGCCGCAGAATCCTTAGCCCGTCCAGAGGCGGCCAGGGAAGCAGCGGACATAATCGCCGGGAAAACCTGTACCACCGGCGGAAGCGTGAAGTGCCTGAAGTAACCTTATCTTTTAGCCCTCTTAAAGGTGTTTTAAAGGTGTTTTACTTGTCAATGCAAAACCCTTATGATATACTATACGTGGTTTCAAAGGCGGGGAGAAGATCTTTTTGATTTTAGAGTGGGTATCACCCACTCTTTCGTATTATACTAAAGAAAATTGAGCTTAAAGAATTATCTTAATAGTGGTGAGGATGCCAAAGGGGGAAAAATAATGGCCCGTCATAATGTGGCCGCAACGGTTGAGAGCATGGTTGCGCCACTGGTGGATAGCATGGGACTGGAATTGGTGGATGTGGAGTTTGTCAAAGAGGCAAGCAGCCATTATCTGAGGGTTTTTATCGACAAGCCCGGCGGTGTAACCCTTGATGACTGTCAGGCGGTATCGGGAAAGCTGGATGTCCTGCTGGACGAAAAAGATCCCATACCATACTACTACATGCTGGAAGTGTCGTCCCCCGGTATTGAGAGGCCACTGAAGAAGCTGAAAGATTTTGAGCGTTTTCGCGGTCATATGGTGAATATAACTACCTATGTCCCAATTGAGGGTAATAAGAAATTTACCGGTCTTCTTGCCGATGCCGGCTCTCAGGGGGTAACGTTGGAAGTGAATGGTTCCGGGTTAATGATTCCGATGGAGCAGGTAGCATCAGCAAAGCTGGCTGTGGAATTTTAAGTAGTTTTGGGAGGCGGTGCGGATGAACACCGAGTTTTTAGAAGCACTCAAGGATTTGGAAAAAGAAAAGGGTATAGCGGTGGATATTTTGCTGGAGGCCATTGAGGCCGCCCTGCTTTCCGCATACAAAAGAAACTTTGGCTCCCTGCAGAATGCCAGGGTACATATTGACCGGGAAACGGGTGATTTCAAGGTGTATTCCCAGCGCACAGTACTGGAGAATGTGGAAGACCCGCGACTGGAGATTTCCCTGGAGGAAGCCAGGGCCATAAATCCAGGCTTTGAGTTTAACGATATTGTGGAAACTGAGGTAACTCCGCGTAATTTTGGCCGTATCGCGGCGCAGACCGCGAAGCAGGTGGTTGTTCAGCGTATCAGAGAAGCGGAGCGGAATATTATTTATGAGGAGTTTTCTAACCGCGAAGGTGATATAATCAACGGCGTGGTCCAGCGGGTGGAACAGAAAAATGTGTACATCGAACTGGGGAAGACCGAGGCTGTGCTGGCCCCCTCCGAGCAGATGCCCAGCGAGGATTATCATCAGGGCATGCGGCTGAAAGCATATATAGTGGAGGTAAGAAAAACCACCAAGGGTCCGCAGATTATGGTTTCCAGAACACACCCCGGCCTTTTGAAGCGGGTTTTCGAAATGGAAGTTCCGGAACTGCACGAGGGCGTTATTGAATTAAAATCTATAGCCCGGGAGGCAGGCTACCGCTCCAAAATCGCGGTATATTCCCGGGATGATAATGTCGACCCGGTTGGCGCCTGTGTCGGTCCCAAAGGCATGAGGGTGCAGGCCATTGTTAACGAGTTAAACGGGGAAAAGATTGATATTATCAAATGGGATCCGGACCCGTCTAAATTTGTGGCCTCTTCCCTTAGTCCCGCCAAAGTGGTGGCGGTGGAAGTCTGGGAAGAAGAAAAAGTGGCCCGGGTAATTGTCCCGGACTACCAACTTTCCCTGGCCATTGGCAAAGAGGGCCAGAATGCCCGGCTGGCCGCTAAACTTACCAATTGGAAGATAGATATCAAGAGTGAGTCCCAGATGGAGGAAATTTACAAGCAGGAAGGATACACAGATTATTACCAGGAAGATTATGCTGAGTAGGGGAGGATGACCGTGCCCAGGATAAAAAAAATTCCCCTGAGAATGTGTGTAGGTTGCCAGGAGATGAAACCTAAAAAGGAATTAATCCGTGTGGTGCGTACTTCCCAGGAAAGCGTTGAAATAGATCCCACCGGCAAACGTTCGGGCAGAGGGGCGTATTTGTGCCCCCAGGAAGAATGTCTGAAAAAGGCCGTAAAGGCCAGGCGTCTGGAAAAGGCGCTACAAAGACCAATTGCCCAGGAAATTATTGATACTTTGCTCCGGGAGATGAAGAGTTAGTGGTGGAAATGGTTTATCATTTGCTTGGTCTGGCCCGCCGGGCTGGGCATGTTCAGAGCGGGGATGCGGCCGTACGTTCGGCCATTGCCCGCCAAAAGGTTTTTTTGCTGCTGATTGCCGCAGACGCGGCCCAGCGTACGAAAAAAACGTTCGATGAGCTTTCCGCATCCGCTGGCTTGCCTCTTTATAGTATTGGTTCAAAAACAGAACTGGGCACATCCATCGGTAAGCCCCACCGCTCGGTGGTGGCAATTACCGAAAGGAATTTTGCTCAGGGTATTGTGCGGGCAATAGAAAGGGGAGGGATGTAACCACTTTTGTCGTTGGTGGCTGTGACATGCCGGAAAGATTGTACTTTAAGTAGTTAAGCCCTATGTAGTGGCCATCCTCTGGCGGCCACCCTCGACCAAATTTGGAGGTGATTCTATGGTAAAAAAACGTATATACGAGCTTGCGAAAGAACTTAACATAGAAAGCAAGGATATAATAAACAAGCTGGCGGATATAGGCATGAGAGACAAAAAACCGGCCAGCGCCCTGGAGGATGAACAAATAGAACACATCATGAAAACATACAAGGGTGCTGAAAAGCCGGCTGCTAAGCCGGTTAAGGAACAGCAGACCAGAGTTGAGACAGAACAGGCCGGCCAGCGCCAGCCTGTGGGAGCAACTGTTGGCGAGCATAGACAGCAGCAAAAACCCTTTGCCGCAAAACAGGGTGTTTCTCAGAATAGTCAGGATCGGAACCGTCAGCCAGGCGGTGACCCCAAAAAAAAGCCCGACGGCAGGCGTGATACACATAAATTCGACAGAGGGCCGGGCCTGGTGGACAGAGTTCCCTCAAGGCCGCCGGACAGGAGGTTCGAGGATCGTCCCAACAGGCCGCCGATGCAACAATCAAGGCCCCAGCCCCCCCGGGGAGGGCAGCCCGCCGGAGCAGCGCCTGATAGAAACCTTCCGTCAGGTGAGCAGTATAAAACACGCCCACCGGCAGACGGACAGCAGCCGCAGCCAGCGCTTTCCGGGCAGAGGGATAATGCGGCACATCAGCAGCAACCATCACAGATGAAAAAACGCCCCGAGGATAACAGGACCGACTACAGACAACCTGGTTCAGCCGATAACCGCCCAGCTGCTGGGAATAATGCTCCCCGCCCGGGCTATCAGACCGGCGGCCAGGGTGCCCCCGGGCAGAATCGTTATCCCCGTGATAGCAGGCCTCGCCCACAGGGAGCGCAGGGCGGCCAGCAGCAATATGGCAAGCCCCGCCCACCGGGAGAAAGAGGTCCTTATCAGGGTCCCCGTCCCGGCCAAGGTGATGGGAGGCCGCCTTACAGCGGTGGCGGTGGCCAGCCTAATCGCCCGTTTACCGGTGGCAATCAGGGAAACAGACCGCCAGGCAATAGACCACCGGGCCCGAGGCCCGCAGGTGGACCGGTCGGCGGCAGGCCGAAGCCGGACCAGCTTAAGGTGCCGAAGGTTCCTGAACAGGCCAAGGATTTAGATAAAGTAAAAGCTTCTGAAAAATCACGGACCAGGCTGCAGCAGAACCAGGCCAAAGGGCAGGCCAAGGGCCGGGAGAAAGCCCGTCCTACCAGCGATTACCTGGCGGAAAGGAAGCTGCGTCCCTCTTCAGGTAAAAAGAAGTCATCAAGGCATACGGCTCAAGAAACACAACCGGCTCCGGTACTGGAGAAAAAGCCGGTAATAATAGGTGAAACCGCCACCGTGCAGGAACTGGCGGAAAAAATGAAAAAAAGCCCGGCAGAGTTAATCAAAAGACTTATGCATATGGGTGTGCTGGCCACCATCAACCAGGAGATTGACTCCGATACGGCCACCATTATTGCCGGGGAATTCGGTTTTGAACTTGAAGTTAAGATTGAGCTTGATGCCGAACAGTTGCTGGAGCAGGAGCAGGAAGAATCTCCGGATAATTTGGCTGACCGACCCTGTGTGGTTACTATTATGGGCCACGTCGACCACGGTAAGACATCGCTTTTGGATGCTATCAGGGAGACCAATGTAATAGCCACCGAGGCTGGGGGTATTACCCAGCACATTGGCGCATATCAAGTTGAGCATAATAACAAAAGAATAACCTTCGTGGATACACCGGGGCACGAGGCGTTTACAGCCATGCGTGCCAGGGGCGCTCAGGTCACCGACATAGCTATTCTGGTGGTGGCTGCGGACGACGGGGTAATGCCGCAGACCATTGAGGCCATCAATCACGCCAAGGCGGCGGAAGTTCCCATCATTGTAGCCGTAAACAAAATAGATAAACCCGGCGCCGATGCGGAGAGGGTTAAGCAACAGCTTACGGAGCATGCTCTGATTCCAGAGGAATGGGGCGGGGAGACCATCTTTGCGCCTGTCAGCGCCAAAACTAGGGAGGGACTCGACAATCTCCTGGAAATGATTTTACTGGTGGCCGAGGTAGGTGAACTCAAGGCCAATCCGGGCCGTTCTGCCAGGGGCACCGTTATAGAGGCTGAACTCGATAAGGGCCGGGGTCCCGTGGCTACCATACTGGTGCAGAACGGTACTCTTCGGGTGGGAGACAACATAGTGGCGGGTACCGCTTTCGGCAGGGTGCGGGCCATGATGGACGACAAGGGCCGCCGTATTAAAAAGGCCGGGCCGTCCACTCCGATTGAGGTTCTTGGCTTTCACGACGTTCCGCTGGCGGGGGATCTTTTCTACGCCCTGGAAGATGAAAAGACCGCCAGGCAGATTTCCGATAAACGGACAACCAGGAAGCGCCAGGAAGAAATGAAGCATCCTGCGGTCAAGGTCACCCTGGATGATCTTTTTAAACATATCCAGGAAGGCCAGGTAAAAGAGCTATGCCTGATCATTAAGGCCGACGTACAGGGTTCCGTGGAAGCCGTTAAGCAGTCCCTGGAGCGCCTGACCACCGGCGAAGTCAAGGTTAATATAATTCACGGAGGCGTGGGTGCCATATCCGAAACAGATATCATGTTAGCTTCGGCCTCCAACGCCATTATCATAGGCTTCAATGTGAGGCCCGACGTCAATGCCAGGAAAGCGGCGGAGGCGGAAAAAGTGGATATACGCCTTTATCGCGTAATCTACGATGCCATTGAAGATGTCAAAGCAGCCATGAGTGGCCTGCTGGACCCGGAAATAAAGGAAGTTATTCTTGGCCGGGTGGAAATACGCAAAACCTTCAAGGTTTCCAAACTCGGGGTTATTGCCGGATGCTATGTGGTTGAGGGCAAAGTAACCAGGGATGCCGGCGTTCGTTTAATCAGAAACGGCGTGGTGATTTTTGAAGGCAAACTTGATTCTCTCAAGAGGTTTAAGGATGACGCCAAGGAAGTCCTGCAGGGTTTCGAGTGTGGACTTACCCTGGATAAATTCAATGACCTCCGTGAGGGGGATATCATCGAAGCTTTTACCACTGAAGCGGTTAAAAGAGAACTGGCATAGGGGGTGGGGAATATGTCTCACCGGCCTGAAAGACTGGCCGAGGCTATAAAAAAAGAAGTGTCGGACATGATCAGGGATGAGCTAAAGGATCCCCGCATTGGTTTTGCCACCATTACTTCTGTTGATGTTTCCGGAGATATGCGTTACGCCAAGATATTTATCAGCGTGCTGGGTGAACCAGAGGCGCAGCAGAAGACCATTGCAGCCCTGGAAAGCGCCAAGGGTTTTGTAAGGACTGAATTGGGGCGGCGCATCAGGCTGCGTTACACACCGGAACTGTCTTTCAAGTTGGATGCATCTATTCAGCGGGGGACTAGGGTTATTAAACTCCTGGATGAAGTGTCCGACGACAAAACCGAGGGACATGACGATTCACAAACCTCAAGGCGGGTCCCTTAAGTTGGGGACATTCCTTCTCGAATTTGTCAAGAAGTAAGGAATATAGCCAACTAAAGAAGGTGTGTCCCCATACCTTGTTAGGAGAATTAATATGAACAGCCTTGCGGAGATTGCCGGGGTTTTACGTAACGCCGGGAATGCTATAATATGCGGACATGTAATGCCCGACGGGGACTGTCTGGGTTCCGTGGCGGCGTTGGGTACGGCCCTAGAGCAACTAGGTATGAAGGTAGTGCTGGCCAGTCCCGACCCGGTGCCCGAAATATATAGCTTTATGCCCGGCGTGGACAGGTTTGTCATTGGTGAGGACGTCCTGGCGGAGGAATATGATACCTTTATCATACTGGATTGTTCTGTCCCCGAACGGCTGGGCAAGGTCCGGGCGCTTCTGGAAAGGGATATACTAGTTGTAAATATAGACCACCACCCCGGTTCCAGCGCTTTCGCCGGATATAATTATATAGACGGTAAGGCGGCGGCCACCGGAGAAATCGTTATGGATTTGATTGATTTACTGGGCACCTCCATATCAGAAGAAATTGCCGTTTACCTCTACGTGGCGCTGGTTACGGACACCGGCTCCTTTCAATATGAGAATACCACCTCCGGCACCATGCGGCGGGCAGCCAGATTACTGGAGACGGGTATTTCCGCTTCATGGATAAACATAAATATATATGAGCAAAAACCACTGGCAACACTGAAAGTAATGGAGGAAGCCCTGAAGAAAATGGCAATCAGCTCCTGCGGCAGGGTAGCTTGGTCCTCGATAGACAGGCGTACACTTAACATGCTCGCAGCCCGGGATGAGCATACGGACGGTCTGATCAACATAGTACGTACCATAAAGGGTGTAGAGGTTGCTATTTTCTTCAGGGAAATAAGTGAAGGCAAATTTAAAGTCAGCTTTCGCTCCAAGGAGGGCGTGGATGTTCGTATGCTGGCCGGGAAATTCGGCGGCGGTGGGCATACCAGGGCTTCCGGGTGCGTCATTGAGGGCCGGCTGGACAATATAGAAAAAATGGTGGTGGCTGTGGCTATTGAAGAAGCAGCGGATTTAAAATGACAGTCTAAGGTCTAAAGTCCAAGGTCAAAGGTCACCAAAAAGGTTTTTCGACATTTGACTTTTGATATTTGACTTTCGACTTTTGAGGTTTTATGATGGATGGATCAATTAATATATTAAAACCACCTGGTATGACGTCACATGATGTGGTTAATTATGTTCGCCGGCTTAGCGGGATAAAAAAGGCCGGACACACCGGGACCCTGGATCCCGCTGCGGCGGGGGTGCTCCTTCTATGCGTGGGACGTGCTACCAGGGTTATCGAATTTTTACCGGATGACAAACAGTACCGGGCAGAAATTACTTTCGGCGTCAAGACAGATACCGGCGACTCTTTCGGGGAAATTATATACACTAAAGATACTATGAATATAACCTCGTCCCTGGTAGAAAATGTTCTGTCAGGATTCCTGGGCGATATTGAACAGGTGCCCCCCATGACTTCCGCCGTCCGCCACCAGGGGGTAAAGCTGTATGAACTGGCCCGCAAGGGAGTGGTGGTGGAGAGGAAACCGCGGCGGGTAATAATTCATGCATTAAATATGATAAAATGGAACGGTGCCGGGAACCATCCCCTTACAGCCATTATTGACGTATCCTGTTCAGCTGGCACATATATCCGCACACTATGTACGGATATCGGCGACAGCCTCGGCTGCGGTGCTCATATGAGCTTTCTGTTGCGTACCAGGGCGGGAACATTTGTCATTGACCGATCGTATACCCTGGAAGAATTGGCCTGTCTTGTTCGGGACGGGAAGCTTGAGCAGGCTGTTATGTCCATGGATGACATGCTGAAAAATATGCCTGCAGTGTTCGTTAAAGAATCAGCAGCGGCATCGGTAAGGTCGGGGGCACAGTTATACTTGCCGGGTGTGGAAAACGCCCCTGAGAGATTGTCGCCCGGACAGATGGTCAGGCTGAGGTCTTCCTCGGAGCTAATGGCCCTTGCCGCCGCTGACTGTACAGACGGCAGGATATCCTTTAAACCGGTGAAGGTACTTGTTTAGATAATCATGGGGGTAGGGTTCATTGCATATCTATAATACATGGCAGGGAATAGGAAAAACATATAATAACATTTGCGTGGGACTGGGTAATTTTGATGGTTTGCATTTAGGTCACCAGCGTCTTATTTCCGACCTGGTCAACAAAGCAAAAAAGGACAGCGGAGTGCCGGCGGTGTTTACCTTTTACCCGCATCCTATGAAGGTGCTGAATCCTGAAGGCGCACCGCCAATGCTTTTATCCCAGCAGGCCAAACAAAAGATGATTGCCGGTTTGGGTGTCGAAGTACTGCTGCTGGTTCCCTTTACCCTTGATTTCGCTTCCCTTGCCCCGGAGGAATTTATCACAGAGGTTTTACACCGGGAATTGAGGGTGCGGTCTGTTTTTATTGGTTATAATTATACCTTCGGGAGAGGTGGTAAGGGTAATCCCGAAACACTGGCCGGGGCAAGCAGGAAACTGGGTTTTGATGTACACGTCATACCGCCTGTGGCCATAGGGGGCACTCCCGTAAGCAGCACACTGATCCGCAGTTTACTTAGTGCAGGTGAAGTGCTGAAAGCCAGGAAGTACCTGGGCTATTGTCCTTTCGCGGAGGGCGAAGTGGTGGTTGGAGAGATGCGTGGCAGAACCCTTGGTTTTCCCACTGCCAATATCGTGCTGGATGGGGAGATACTGGTACCCGCCAACGGAGTTTATGCTGTAGAAGTTAGGGTCGACGGGGATAATTTTATGGGCGTAGCTAACATAGGCATCAAACCAACTTTCCATGGCGACGGCATGGTTCGCAACCTGGAGGTTCACCTGCTGGACTTTTACGGGGATTTGTACGGCAAAAAGATTAAGGTGTATTTCACCGGGCGCCTGCGGGATGAGAAACGTTTTTCCTCCCCCGGGGAACTGGTAGAGCAAATTAGAATTGATATCAGCCGGGCCAGAATAGAGTTTCAACAGTAGCATACAGGCTCGAAATTATAAATATAATGTATTAATTAGACATAATCGTTTTCATTCAGTTTACCCGGCAGTTAAAATATGCTATAATGACACGGTCAACGTCCCATCTTGATGAAAGGAGACGTAGGCATGGGAGTTCCCAAGTCTGATTCGCCAGAGGAAGAAATTAAAAAATGGCTTAACCATATAGCCATGATTTGCCTGAGCGATGACTTTCAAAAACTGAAGAAAGAGTTGGAAGAGATATATAGCGGGTCAAATTTAAAAGATTCGAGGTTAACAGCCTTCCAGGATGCCCTTTATGCCTTTCTGGCCCAGGAAGATGAGAAGAGGATTGTGCAATCCGGTGCCTATTGAGAAGGATACCGATATGCGGGTTATCATCACGGAACATGCCCGAAAACGTCTAAAAGATATGCGCCAGGAAAAAATTACAGTACAGGATATTATCGGCGCAGCTACCGGAATACCGGGGCGTATTCCCACCGCCACCAGATTCCGTGGGTTTTTTGCAAAATCGGGTAGAATATTTGATATTGTTGCCAAGGACATACCGGGCGGTCGCTTGGTAATCACAATTATAGGGAAATAAATTCCTGAACTGCCTGCTAGGGGGCTCGTTTCTCCAGCGGTTTACTTGGCTGGCAGCGATTAACCCGGTGTTAGGAGGTGAATGCATATATGTCGCTTTCTCTGGAAGCAAAACAGGCTGTAATTTCCCAGCATAAGACTCATGACAATGATACCGGCTCGCCGGAAGTTCAGATTGCCATACTTACTACCAGGATAAACAGCCTTACAGAGCATCTGAAGATTCATAAAAAAGACCATCACTCCAGGCGAGGTCTTTTAAAAATGGTTGGTCAAAGGCGGGCTCTTTTAAACTACCTGAAGGATCGCAATTTTGGCCGCTATCGTTCGATTATTGAAAAACTTGGGTTGCGTAAATAACATAAAAAAGAGCGGACTGCCCGCTCTTTTTTTATAAGTCAAGGCTGTTTTTTAATCAATAATCGCCGTTATGACCATCACCGGGGTATTTTTTATTATCCCTGCAGGAAATACTATAAAATATGTAGAATAACTAACGGTTGTAAAAATTTGCATAGATGTATGGAGGTTTGGCCTTTAATGTCAGAGCAGGTAATTTTGAAGAGGGAATTGAATATAGGTGGCCGGAGTATGACCCTGGAAACGGGGCGGGTCGCCAAACAGGCTAGTGGCGCGGTGTTTGTTCGTTACGGCGACACCATGGTGCTGGTAGCGGCAACTATGGCCCAGCATATCCGGGAGGGAATTGACTTCTTTCCTCTCACCGTCGATTACGAAGAAAGACTATATGCGGTGGGGAAGATCCCTGGTGGATTTATAAAGAGAGAATCCCGCCCCAGCGAGAAGGCGGTACTGTCATGCAGGCTGATCGATAGGCCCATCCGCCCTCTTTTTCCTAAGGGCTTTAGAAACGAGGTTCAGATAATAGCCACCATTATGTCTGTGGATCAGGACCATGCTCCTGAGATGGCGGCCATGATTGGGGCTTCCACTGCATTACATATCAGTGATACCCCCTTCGGAGGACCTATCGGTGGTGTAATAGTGGGCAGGGTCAACGGCGAGCTTGTGATCAATCCCACCCGGGAGCAGGCGGAAAAAAGCGATATGCACCTGGTGGTGGCGGGTACCAGGGATGCCGTGATGATGGTGGAGGCCAAGGCATCCGAGGTGCCTGAGAGCGTTATGCTGGAGGCTATCTCCTTTGGCCATGATAAAATCAGGGAAATAGTTGATTTCATCGAAAAGTTCAGGGAAGAGGCCTTATCCCTGGGGCTGGCCAGGGAAAAAATGGTATTTGAGCCGGCCCATCCGGCTCCTGAAATAGACGCAGCCGTCACCGGCCGGGCAGAGCAAAAATTTACCGCTGCGGTCAGACAATGCATAGACACTAAGATGCCCAAGAAACAGCGAGAGATCTACCTGGATCAGGTTAAGTCGGAACTAATACAGGAATTTGCGGAAACTTTTCCCGAACAGGCCAAGGATATCGAGAAGGTCGTAGACGCTGCTGAAAAGAAAGTAATCCGGGGCTTTATCACCAGGGATAAAGTACGTATTGATGGCCGGGCACTGAATGAAGTAAGGCCCATAACCGTTGAGGTAGGCGTGCTGCCCCGCACCCACGGAACCGGTTTGTTTACCCGGGGACAGACCCAGGTTCTGTCCGTGCTCACCCTGGGGCCCGTATCTGACGAGCAGAGGTTGGACGGGCTGGGTACTGAAGAGACTAAAAGATATATGCATCACTATAATTTTCCGCCGTTCAGCACTGGAGAAACCAAGCCCATGCGCGCCCCGGGCAGGCGGGATATAGGTCACGGCGCCCTGGCTGAAAGAGCGCTGGAAGCAGTAATTCCTTCGGAGAAAGCTTTCCCTTATACCATCAGAATTGTTTCCGAGGTGCTGGAATCCAACGGCTCTACCTCCATGGGCAGTGTGTGTGGCAGTTGCCTGAGCCTGATGGATGCTGGGGTACCCATTAAGGCTCCGGTGGCCGGCGCGGCCATGGGCCTCATTAAAGAGGGCGACGAAATTGCCGTTCTGACTGATATCCAGGGTGTTGAAGATCACCTGGGTGACATGGATTTCAAGGTGGCGGGAACTAAGGATGGGATTACGGCCCTGCAGATGGACATAAAAATTGCCGGCGTTACTCCCCGGATACTGGAGCGGGCGCTGGAGCAGGCACATGAAGCAAGGATGCACATCATGGGAAAAATGCTGGCAGTTATCGATAAGCCCCGTACAGACCTGTCGCGCTATGCCCCGAGAATCATCCAAATAAACATCGACCCAGATAAAATAAGGGACGTAATCGGACCAGGCGGCAAGATCATCAGAAAGATAGTGGAGGAGACCGGTGCGGATATTGATATAGAAGATGATGGCAGGGTATTCATAGGGGCTCTGGATTCCGAGGCAGGCAAAAAAGCGCTGCAAATTGTAGAAACGCTGACCAAGGACGTTGTAACCGGAGAGATATACAACGGCAAGGTTACCAGGGTTACTGATTTTGGCTGTTTCGTAGAGGTTATTCCCGGTGTGCTGGGATTACCCGGCAAAGAGGGGTTGGTGCACATCTCCCAGCTTGCTCACCACAGGGTGGCTAAAACAGAGGATATTGTCAGAGAAGGGGATTCTATTCTGGTAAAAGCTATCGGCTCTGACCAGCAGGGTCGTCTCAAACTTTCCCGTAAGGAAGCAGTGCCTCCGGAGCCGGGCGAATTGGAACTAGCCGCCCAGGAAGCGGCTGAGCCCAGGCGCAATCCACGGCCTCCGCGGGACAGGGACAGGAGATACTAGGAGACCGTTGAAAAACTGCGTCTGGCTTTGTCAGGCTCGCCGTCCAGTATTAATTGGGGACATTCCTCCGAAGGAGGTGTGTCCCCTGACCTCTGACCTATCAAGTACGCTCCGCGCTGTCCGGCTTCTCCTTTCGCGCCATACTTGTTTTTGAACGGCCTCTAGGTCTTGGTTTTGATGAAACTCGTAAAAAGGCAGGGGTTGCCCGCAGGCACCTCTGTTTTTTAGTTTATTTAAACTTAAATTAACATAAATATTATCTTTTATTAATAACCTATGTGTTACAATTGTAAAAATGTTCGTCAGGGGTAAAAGAAGAATGAAATTCAGTCCGGCAAAAATGGCCAGAAGTATTGGCTGGCGTCCTATTGCCAGCTATTTTCTGCTCATTTTCATTTTTTTTGCCTTACTTAAACTATTTCCTGTCACCAGGCAAAACGCCCTGGGAGTGGCGCTGCTGACCTTTCCCTTTGCGGTTTTGCTGGCCTGGATGCTGCTGAAAAGAGTGGTGCTGCCCCTTAATTTAATTAGCGAGGCGGCCCGGGAGATGGCCAGGGGCAACCTGGAAAAAGAAATTAAAATTTATACCAATGATGAAATAGGGGATTTGGCAAAAAGCATAAATCTGCTGGCTTCCCGCCTGAGGCGGACAGTGGATGAGATAACTGATGAAAAGAACCGCATGCGCGCCATATTGCACAGTATGGCGGACGGCGTGGTGGCGGTGGATGGAACCGGGCGGGTTCTCCTGGTAAACCCTGCGGTCGAAAGGGCGCTAAGGATAACTGAGGAGGCCAGCAGGGGTAAAGAGATAGTCGAGGTGGTTAGGCACTACGATTTTGAGAGGTACCTGAAAGAAGCCTTGCGCAACCAGCAGGAACTCCGCCGGGAGATACAGGTCTTAACCCCCGACCCCAGGATATTCAGCGTTCAGTTCACCCCCCTGAAGGGCAGTGACCGGGGTGGTGTGGTGGCGCTGTTAAGGGATGTTACCGAAAGGCGCCAGCTGGAGCAGATGAGAAATGATTTTGTAGCCAACGTATCCCACGAATTACGGACGCCCATGACTTCCATCAAGGGCTTTCTGGAAACCCTGCTGGATGGGGCTCTGGATGACAGGGAGGCCGCTGAGCATTTTTTGAACATTATGAGTGCGGAAACGGATCGTTTAACCAGGCTTATTGACGACCTGTTTGCCCTTTCAAACATAGAAAACCGCAAAATTTTACCGAAGAAGGAACTGCTATCGCTGGGTAATCTTATATTAAAAGTGATCTCCATACTGGGTCAGAGCGCCGGGGAAAAAAGCATTAAACTGGATACAGTAATAGCTGCGGATATGCCGCCGGTATCGGTCGACGAGGATATGCTCACCAGGGTAGTGATTAACCTTGTGGATAACGCCATTAAATATACTTCCGCCGGTGGGAAGGTGATGGTGGAAACGGGTTGTGACGGAGACAGGGCCTTCATACGAATCACGGACACTGGAATTGGTATACCCGAGGAAAGCATCTCCCGGGTGTTCGAACGGTTTTACCGGGTGGACCGGGCACGCTCCAGGCAATACGGCGGCACAGGCCTCGGTCTGGCTATCGTAAAACATGTGCTGGAGGTACACGGGGGCAGTATTGAGGTATGCAGCAGAATTGGCCTGGGAAGTGTATTTACAGCCTATTTGCCGTTATAATCCAGTATCGATGTCATACGGGCTAACAATGCGGGTCTTGCAATACAAAAAAACAGTAAAATAAGACCATAAATTTATAAATTACTAAAGACATTGATCATTGTCATGGTGTAGAATATATTGCATATGATTCGGCTGGTTCTATCTCGCTAACAGCCTGTAAGACCCCGTCCTTGAAGGTCGGGGAAACCGGCTGTATAGTTCAAAGTTGGGGACATTCCTCCAACCCCAAAGTCAGGCTCCAAATGGAGGTGTGTCCCCATACCTTAAAGTTCGCTCTAAGGGTTCGGTATGGGAATAACCCCTTCCGAACCCAAGGCTCACTTATATTTTTTCATCCAGGGGGTATATATTTTGGGAAGATATGCCTTTGACAAATCCCTCAAGGAAATTCAAAACGATATATTGCGTATGGGCAGTCTGGTGGAGCAGGCCATATTTGATTCCGTGGATGCTTTCATGAACCAGGATGTTACGGCCGCGGCCGGGGTGATTATGGGTGATGAGCGCATTGACGAGCTTTTTTTGGAGATCGAGGATAAATGCGTAAAAATAATAGCCACCCAGCAACCCATAGCTAAGGACTTGAGGGTGGCCATAACGGGTATTAAAATTCTTTTGAGCCTGGAAAGAATGGCTGACCATTCCGTGGACATTGCCAGGTCCACCATGTGTCTCACAGGACACCCCATGATCGTGCGCCCGGTGCAGGAAATACCGCGCATGGCCAGACTGGCCCGCCAGATGGTCAAGGACGGGCTGGACGCTTATGTTCACCGGGATGTAGAGAAGGCCAAGGCTATGTGTGCCATGGATGATCAGGTGGACTTTATTTTTTCCCATCTATTCAGGGATACCCTGGCCTGCATGGAGGAGGATCCGCAGGTGGTGGTTCAGGGAGCCTATCTTTTATACGTTTCCAGATATCTGGAGCGTATTGCTGATCATGCCACCAATATCGGTGAAGCTGTTATATATCTCGTTACCGGGGAAAGACGGGAACTAAACTAAATTGAGCCTGCCTAATACATTAATATCGGAACAAGGTACAATTCAGCCTCTTTTTTTGTCTCTTGGCTGTTGCTGGTATTTTGTTCATCTTTGCGTTCCTCTGACATAAACAAACCTCCCTGAATTATGTTTTAACTTTTTGCCAGTACTGACACTATGTGCCAATTTTATAACCATACATTTAACCATGCAAAGGTAGTGATATTACTATTGTATGTATTGCTCTTTGAAAGTTTACAAATATTTATGTGGATAATTCAGTAGAATTATACTTAAAAAGGATGGTCCCGGTTGTCATTGGTCTTCCAATTAAAACTAAAGTCCCTAATAATTGGGAACAATGGCATGTGAATATTTGTGTTGAATATAGTAATATTAAATAAATTTTTATACTCTGGAGCGCATCATATAATAATATGCAACAATACAATATAAATTACGCTCTAGTAATAGGTATTTTGGAGAGGGCAAAAAATATGAGGCATAGGAAATGTCAGGTGTGTGGGAATTTATTCGAGCTCACCAATCCCAATAAATTGTATTGCTGTGATATATGTAAAAAGTACGCTACCAACGAAAAGGCCAAGAACAGGTATATTAAAAAGAAAAACAGGATATACATGCCGTCCGTAATTGATTTGACCCTGCATACCAAATCCATGGATAATATTAAGGCTAAGGAAGATCCGCAGTATAGAAAGGGTATTCTTAAATATATACTTGCCGATCAGATATATTAATTTTTTTAATAATTCTTTTTTTAAAGACAATTATAAAGTTGCATAATACCGCTCGCAGGGAATAAACCCCTGTGAGTTTTTATTTTAGTGTAGGTCAAAAAAACTGGACATATAGAGGAAATATGATGCATAATGTAGCTGGTTGCGCTTTTTCTTCTCTGCCTGGCAACTTTATTTTTGAAAGTTCTGAATCTTTTTAGCCTATAGTTTTGCGTCGGTATAAAACAATGTTTTAGCAGTTTAAAATATAAGTGAGCCTTGGGTTCGGAAATACAGCCTGTTGATCCCGACTTTCGAGGACGGGGTCTTACAGGCTGTTAGCGAGATAATATGTATATAATCGGGAGGTGCCGAAAATGGCCAAGGATAATTCCTTTGATATTGTTTCCAAGGTTGATCTGCAGGAAGTAAGCAACGCGGTCAATCAGGCCCAGAGGGAGATTGACAACAGATTTGATTTTAAGGGCAGTAAAAGTAAGATTGAATATGACGGCAACCAGCTTATGCTATATTCAGACAACGATTTTAAACTGAAAAACGTGGTGGAAATACTGGAAGCTAAAATGATCAAACGGGGCATAAATTTAAAATCCCTGCGCTACGGTAAAATCGAAAAGGCGGCGGGGGATACCGTTAAGCAGAAGGTTGAACTGGTCCAGGGACTGGATAAGGATTTGGGCAAGGAAATAGTAAAACTAGTTAAGGAGAGCAAGGTTAAAGTCCAGGCCTCCTTCCAGGAAGACCAGGTAAGGGTCAGCGGGAAAAATAGGGATGACCTGCAGGAAATAATAAAGATTATCAAGGATCGGGAGTGGGATATACCTCTGCAGTTCAGTAATTTAAGGACTTTCTAAATACCCTGTAATAAATTTTCACAAAACCGGGAAGGAAAAAGTGGCATGTCCGTAAAGGTAGGTATAATAAGCCTGGGCTGTTCCAAGAACCTTGTGGATACCGAATTGATGCTGGGACTTCTGGACAGGGCGGGATATGAAATCACCGGTGTGGAAAAAGACGCCGATGTGATTATTGTCAACACCTGTGGATTTATAACTCCGGCCAAGGAAGAAGCCATCAATACCATACTTGAAACCGCGCTTCTTAAAGATACGGCCGGATTAAAGGCATTGCTGGTGGCAGGCTGTCTTTCACAGCGGTACGGCAGGGCATTGCTGGATGATTTGCCGGAGGTGGACGGTGTACTGGGAATAGGTGCCGTGCCCGATGTCGCAGGTATAGTTAACCGTGTGCTACGGGGGGAGAGGCTTTGTGTTGTTGATTCCCCAATATATAATCATAATGCAGATATGCCCAGGGTTATTACCACTCCTCCTTATACCGCTTACGTTAAAATTGCCGAGGGTTGCAACAACCGCTGTTCTTACTGCGCCATACCATCAATCCGGGGTGGCTACCGCAGCCGGGCCATGGAGCTGGTGGTTTCCGAGGTGGACGGACTGCAGCAGCGGGGGGTTAAAGAGATTGTACTGGTGGCCCAGGATACCACAGCTTATGGTCTGGATATATACGGCCGGAGGATGCTGGCGGAGCTGGTTAAAGAACTGGCCACCGGCGGGCCCCCCTGGATCCGTTTGATGTACTGTTATCCCACCGGGTTTACACAGGAGTTAATCGAATTGATGGCGGAACATAAAAACATTTGCCGATATGTTGACATGCCCCTGCAGCACGCCAGCCCGCATATATTGAAACTGATGAACCGGCGGGGGGCTGTCCGGGAAATAAAGGATTTAATTGCGAAGCTGCGCCGTTCCATACCCGGCATAGCCCTGCGCTCAACTTTTATGGTGGGCTTTCCCGGAGAAACAGTTGATGATTATGATGAATTAATAAATTTTATAGATGAAATGCGCTTCGAGAGGGCAGGGGTGTTTAAATTTTCCCCTGAGGAGGGCACACCTGCGGCGGAAATGACCGGTCAGGTTCCGGAGGAACAAAAAGAGGAGCGCTTTCGCCGGGCTATGACTCTGCAGCAGCAGATCTCCCTCGGCCATAACCTTGCCCTGGTGGGCAAGGTTATAAATGTAATGGTGGAGGAGGAACCCTCCGGGAGGTCGAATCTATATAGGGGTAGAAGCGAGTCGGATGCTCCGGAAATCGACGGAACGGTGCTGTTCAGTGCCGCGTCTGCCGCTCCGCTGCCCGGCGACCTGGTAAAGGTACGGGTTACCCGGGCCTATGAGTATGACCTGAGGGGAGTGTTGACGTAAAATGAATCTGCCCAACAGGCTGACCATGGTCAGGATTTTTCTTATACCGGTTATACTGGGGATTATATCCATGAGGATTAGCTACGGTGATTATATTGCGGCGGGTGTTTTTATACTGGCAGCCAGTACCGATGGCCTGGACGGATATATAGCCCGTAAAAAAAAGCTCGTTACCAGGCTGGGCAAATTAATGGACCCGCTGGCAGATAAGCTGCTGGTATCCGCCGCCCTTATTGCTCTGGTGGAACTGCAGCGGCTTTCGACCTGGGTGGCCGTAGTTATAATCGGCAGGGAATTTGCTGTTACCGGCCTGCGGGCACTGGCGGCCGCCGACGGCAATATCATCGCTGCAGGCAAACTGGGAAAAATTAAAACGGTTACACAGATTATAGCCATATCTGCCCTTTTTCTAAAAGATTTACCCTGGCTGGTAGGCCATCTGTCAGGCATGCCGGTGGCCGTCCCGGAAATAAAAAGTTTCTGGATCATGCTAGGGCAGTTATCTATGGGGGTAGCGGTATTTTTCACCATTTGGTCGGGGATTGATTACTTTAACCGAAGTTGGTCGGTGTTAAAAAAGGGAGGATACTGAAGCCGCCTTTCCCAAGGGCGGTTTTTTCAATGAGGAAAGGGGACACACCTCTCTTTAAGGTCTTGCTCTGGGGTCAGAGGAATGTCCCCGATTGGAATGGCTCTGGGGTCGGAGGAATGTCCCCAATCTATACAAATGGAAGCGGTTACATTCATTTCCTGCCCCAAAACACCATTTTTGTGCTATAATTATGCATTGTAGCGCAACTGTCGCTTACGCCGGCAGTTTTTTATTTATTAACATTATAGTTTATGTACTGAAGAGAATCAGTTAACCAATTGCTATGTACTTAACTTTTGAGAGGAAGGTCTTCATGCAATGGCAAGGATTTCGGATTCCTATTGTTGTTACATCCCTGGTTTTAGGTCTGTTGCTTCTCGTGGGGGCGCAGTGGCTATACAACAGATATAATTATGACCAGCCCCTGGACGACCTGCTGAAAGGCAACAAGGCGGTAGAATCCTACCAGATCGACGACGGGAAGCCCGTTATCCGGGTGCGGATAGAATTAAAGGAAGTAGTAGATTTGGGCCAGACCTACCGGGAGCTGGATAGTTCCCTGAAGGATGTGCTGGGCGCCAAAGAGTATAAAATTGAGCTGGGGGATAACCGGAATTCGCAGTTAGAAGATATATATTATTATAGCCAGTTCGCCATTTACGAGGCCCTGGCCCGGGGCAATTACAGGGACATGGAGCAGTACGTTTCCCAGCAGGCGGCCTCTTACGGTGCAGTGGCCAGAGTGTATATCGACAGTAGCTCCGTATACGTGCAGATAGAAAAAGGTGACCATTACCTTTACGAAATAATACCTGTTACCGGCATGGAGAAAAACACCGCAGATTCTCCGGAAAGGAGTTAGGGCTGATGGTGAAAGAAATTGGTCTTGGACTGGGCCTGGCTATACTGGCATATCTGGGAATGTCCGGATACGATGTTATGCCATTGATATTTTTGGCAGCGGCCGGAGTCGGTCTGTTTTATATAGCCCGCACCCGGGGGCTGGTAGCAAAAAATTTTAATGACCGGGGCCCTTCCCTTTTTCAGAATATCACCTTTGCCGACGTTGGAGGCCAGGCTACGGCCATCAAAGAGCTGCAGGAGGCCCTTGATTTTATTAGGAATTTTAATAAAATCAAATCCCTGGGCATACGTCCTCTGAAGGGTATATTGCTTACCGGCCCGCCTGGAACCGGCAAGACGTTGCTGGCCAAGGCTGCTGCAGGATACACTGACGCTGCCTTCGTGGCCACCTCAGGCAGTGAATTTATAGAAATGTATGCCGGCGTAGGGGCCCAGAGAGTAAGAAAATTATTCCAGACGGCCCGGGAAACCGCGCTTAAGATAGGTAAAAACAACGCCATGGTTTTTATCGATGAGATAGAAATACTGGGAGGAAAACGGGGGCAGACCACCAGCCACCTGGAGTACGACCAGACACTGAACCAGTTGCTGGTGGAAATGGACGGTTTAAAGGTGGATGGCAGGGTGCGCTTGCTGGTGGTGGCGGCTACTAACCGTGTGGATATGCTGGACCCGGCACTTTTGCGTCCGGGACGTTTTGACCGTCAGGTTAAGGTGGAACTGCCGGACAGGGACGGCCGGGTGGATATAATCAGGCTGCACACTCGTAACAAGCCCCTGGCGGCAGATGTGTCCATTGAGGCTATTGCCCGGGAGACCTTCGGTTTCAGCGGGGCACACCTGGAGAGTCTGGCCAACGAGGCGGCAATCCTGGCCATGCGGGAAAGTCTCAGCGAAATCAGCCAGAGGCACTTCCACGAGGCTGTGGATAAGGTGATGATGGGAGAAAAGTTGGACCGCCGTCTGGTGCTTTCCGAGTTGGAGCGGGTGGCCGTACACGAGGCGGGCCACGCGCTGATGAGCGAATTTGTAAGGCAAGGCTCGGTATCCACTTTGACTGTAACACCCAGGGGGCAGGCTCTCGGCTACATGAGGCAAACCCCGGAGGACGATACTTATCTCTATACCAGGGACTATCTGGAGAACCAAATCGCAGTTATGCTGGCCGGCGCTCTGGCGGAAGAATTGATTCTGGGCAGCCGCAGCACCGGGGCGGCCAACGATTACCAGCAGGCCACCGGGGTGGCTGAGCAGATTATCAGGGCAGGCATGTCCGAATTGGGCGTGGTGGATCCGGAAACCCTCCCCCAGGGGTTGCGCTACCGCGTTATCACCGGGATACTGCAGGGGCAGGAGCAGCGGGTGCGGGATTATCTGTGCAATGTAAAAAAGGCCCTGGCCGGGATTGTGGAAGTACTGCTGGAGCAGGAGAAGATAACAGGAGAAAAGCTGCGGGAAATATTAAGGGCGGAAGCCGCCTAACAGGGTTAATCCCACAATATTTCGGCAATAATATGAAAAGGCCGTAAATCATTCTGCATCATGGTACATTGTGGTATCAAGCTGCAGATACGATATTTGCGGCCTTTTAAACATTGTTTGCAGGGAATTTAGTCGCTGTGGGAGAAACATATAAGGTTACCCGGCTAAGTGCTATCAAGGGCAGGTGGAAGATTGATGGATGCGGCTTTCTTAAAATATCCTGACGCAGCTAAGGTGGGGGAGTTGCTCGGGCAAAAGGGACTTACCCTGGCGCTGGCGGAATCCTGCACCGGCGGGCTTGTGTCTGCCCGCATAACAGGTGTTCCCGGCAGTTCCCTTTATTATAAAGGCGGCGTAGTGTCATATGACAACCGGGTAAAGGAAAAAGTACTTGGAGTAAATGCCCAGGATTTAAAACTGTACGGTGCCGTCAGCCGTCAGGTTGCCAGAGGCATGGCTCTGGGTGTAAAGGACCTGCTGGAGGCAGATATCGCTCTCTCTGTAACAGGTATTGCCGGACCAGGCGGCGGAACGGAGGACAAGCCGGTGGGTCTGGTGTACATTGGACTGTCCTCCCGGGAAATTACGAAGGAGTATGAGCTACACCTTGCGGGCAGCAGGGATGAAATCCGCCGGGCCACAGTAAAGGAAGCCCTGGAAATACTGCGCAGCTATTTAACTATGCAGTGAGTTGTTTATGCCGATGTAGTCAATAAGTCTATTATTATTATCTTTATTGAAAGGCAGTTGTTTGAATGTCCGCTTTAAGCGAATTTGTAAGTTTTGGAGAATTGCAGTTGGGTCGCCGGGTTGCCCAGGCCGTAACCGATATGGGCTTCGAGGAGCCCACACCCATTCAGGCTCAGGCCATACCCCTGCTGATGGACGGTAAGGACGTTATAGGCCAGGCCCAAACAGGAACGGGGAAGACCGCCGCCTTCGGTATACCTATTGTGGAAAAAATAAATACCCGGACCGGGGTGCAGGCGTTGGTGGTTACTCCCACCAGAGAACTGGCCGTCCAGGTGGCGGAGGAAATATCCCGTATTGGCCGTTACCGGCGGGTGCGTACCCTGCCTATTTACGGCGGCCAGCCAATTGACAGGCAGATCAGGGCCCTGCGCCAGGGTGTGCACGTGGTGATAGGGACCCCCGGCAGGCTGCTGGACCATCTAAACCGTAAAACACTCAGCCTGAGCAGTGTTGCCATGGTGGTGCTGGACGAGGCGGATGAAATGCTGGACATGGGTTTCATAGACGATATGGAGGCCATTTTGAAGGCAATTCCCCAGGAACGTCAGACGCTGCTTTTTTCCGCTACCATGCCGCGGGAGGTACTCACCCTGGCCCAGCGCTATTTAAAAGAGCCTGAATTTATCACCGTGAGTAAGAATAGTCTCACCGTCCCACAGATTGAGCAGATTTATTATGAAACCAGGGAAAGCGGTAAACTGGAATCCATGGCCCGCTTGTTGGACGTGCTAGAACTGAGCAGAGCCATTGTTTTTTGCCGTACCAAGCGGGGGGTGGATGAACTGGTGTCAGGCCTGCAGGCCAGGGGCTATCCTGTGGCGGGGCTGCACGGCGACCTGAGCCAGTACCAGAGAAACCAGGTGATGAGGCAGTTTAAGGGCGGCCAGGTGGAAATACTGGTAGCCACTGACGTAGCCGCCCGGGGGCTTGATATCGAAAACATATCCCACGTTATAAATTATGATATACCCCAGGATGTGGAGTTTTACATCCACCGCATCGGCCGCACCGGCAGGGCCGGCAAATCCGGCATGGCCGTCACCCTGGTATCTCCCAGAGACTACCGGCAGCTCCGGCTTATTGAGAACCTAACCAAGACCCGTATCCGCCGGGAGCGCCTGCCCAGTCTGTCGGATATCAACGAGCGGCAGAAGGAAGGCCTGGTGGAAAGGCTGAGGAATACCATCGCAGAGGGTAAGCTGGGGTATTACCGGGGAGTGGTAGACCCCCTGCTGGACGATTACGACCCGGTGGATATTGCCGCTGCGGCGCTGAAAATGTCCTTCGGCCCCGTTGGTGAGGAAGATGCCGCCGAGGCGGGACACGGCAATACCGGGGCGAAACAGGGAATGGTACGCCTGTTTGTGACAATAGGCAGGAAAGATAATATCAGGCCTGCAGAAATGGTCCGTATAATCTCCGACGAAACGGGTGTACCAGCCAACATGATCGGAGATATAAACATATTTGAAAAGTTTGCCTTTGTGGAAGTGGATCAGGAATGGGCAGACTGCGTTATCCACTACATGCACCACAGCACCGTCAAGGGGCGCCGAATTAGCGTGGAGCCCGCCCGGAGCAGAGACTCCGTTTAATCTCAAGTCGAAAGTCCAGGGTTCCCAGTGCTCATTGACTTTTGACATTCGACTTTCGACAATTTATTTGACTTTCGAGTTATGCCTGAATAATTGACTTTCATGTTATTGAATTTTATACTGGACGTACATATGTACGCTATGGTAAAATAAAGATGAGCTGGCAACATCTGTCGCCTGTTGTTTACACGTAGATTTTTCGCCGGTATATTTGTTTTCCATATCAGAGAGGAGGTTTTGCCGTTGTCCGTTGATAGACAAAAAGCGCTGGAGGCTGCCCTGGCCCAGATTGAGCGGCAGTTTGGCAAGGGCGCTGTGATGAAACTGGGGGATTCCCCCGCCAGAATGAATATTGATACTATTTCCACCGGTATTTTGTCCCTGGATATTGCGTTAGGTCTGGGGGGAGTGCCCCGGGGGAGAGTGATAGAGATATTCGGCCCGGAGTCCTCGGGTAAAACCACCGTGGCCCTGCATATTATCGCCGAGGCTCAAAGAATAGGCGGCACCGCAGCTTTCATTGATGCTGAGCACGCATTAGACGCCACCTATGCCAGAAACATAGGCGTTGACATAGACAACCTGCTGGTATCCCAGCCGGATACCGGGGAGCAGGCCCTGGAAATATGCGAGATGCTGGTTCGCAGCGGGGCTGTGGATGTGGTGGTAATCGATAGTGTGGCCGCACTGGTGCCTAAGGCCGAGATTGATGGCGAAATGGGGGATACCCATGTGGGTCTCCAGGCGAGACTAATGTCCCAGGCGCTGCGCAAACTTACCGGCATTACCAGTAAGTCCCATACAGTGAATGTTTTCATCAACCAGTTAAGGGAAAAGGTGGGCGTTATGTTTGGCAGCCCGGAAACCACCCCAGGCGGCAGGGCTTTAAAATTTTACGCCTCCATGAGGCTTGATGTACGCAGGATTGAGTCTCTCAAACAGGGCAGCGATGTGGTGGGCAATAGAACCAGGGTGAAGGTGGTCAAAAACAAAGTTGCGCCACCTTTTAAACAGGCTGATTTCGATATCATGTACGGTACCGGGGCTTCCCGGGAGGGCATTGTTCTGGATATGGCGGTGGAAGCAAATATAGTGAACAAAAGCGGCGCCTGGTACGCTTACGGCGAAGAAAGGCTGGGCCAGGGACGGGAAAACGTCAAGGAATTCTTTAAAGAGCACACGGATCTACTGGATGAAATAGAGCAGAAAATAAGGGAGAAATACAGTTTGCCGGTAAAAGCCGCCGAGGTTTCGGGAGCGGTTGCGGAATAAGGATTTGAATGAATCAATGACGCCGGTTGCGCGGTGGCTTTGCCCGTAATTGGCCCCTGCTGCCGGCCCGCTGGCAGGGATAAAAATATTTCCGGTAGCAGCAGGTTAGAGGAATATTTAACTGTTTTTTGGGGCTGGTGTTTAAGTGGCTGTTAATGGGGATTTTGAAAGGGCCAGATATATGGCCTACAGGCTGCTGTCCGTACGGCCGCACAGCGAGCACGAACTGGCGGTAAAACTGCGCCGGAAAGGGTTGGACGCCGAAGTTATCGTAGAGGTTATCGGCATGCTGCGGGAGTACGGCATGATAGACGATGCCGACTATGCCGGCGGGTATATCAGGCGGCGCATTAATAGAAAGCCTGTGGGCAGGGCCCTGATAGTTCAGGAACTGAAACAAAAGGGCATAGCCGGGGACATAATAGAATCGCAGATCACAGGAATAGACCCTGAAACTGAATACAAAACGGCCCTTGCCCTGGCCAGGAAGAAGATGGATGGTCAGGGTGGCGAATTTGCATATCCCAGAATAGCGTCATTTCTGTGGCGCAGGGGTTTTGACGGCGAGACCATAGCCCGGGTTTGCCGTCGGCTGGAAGATGGCGAAACCCTTGATTCTCCTTGACAGCAACGACAAAATTATGTACAATTACGTTTGGGAGAAAATAGAATTGGACTACAACTCTTGCGGGTTTTTTATATATACAATTTAATATCCCGCGCATTTCTCCGGAATATGCGGAGAAAGCAATGTCTTGCTCTTGCTGGAGTTAAAACTCTTTATGTTTTGTTTTTCTCCCGCCCATTGCGGACAAATGAATGTAGTACCGATTCTATTTCTGCCGAGTCATACTCGGTATTTTTTATTGCAAAAACAAGACCTAAAAACATTAGCAGGAAAGGCAGGAGGTGATTTTTTGATGCAGGGAAATGTAATCGCTATTATAATCGCAGCAGTGCTGATTTCCTTTATAGCGGGATATCTGGTAAGAAAGTCCATCGCCGAGGCGAAGATTGCTTCCGCCGAGGCCCAGGCCGGTAGAATAATTGATGAAGCCCAAAAGACGGCCGAAGCCAAAAAGCGGGAAGCCTTACTGGAAGCCAAGGAAGAAGTATTGAAACTGCGTAACGAGGTGGAGCGGGAAAACAAGGAGCGGCGTAACGAATTGCAGCGGCTTGAACGTCGTTTGGTCCAAAAAGAAGAGGTTCTTGACCGTAAGACAGATGCTATTGAAAAAAAGGAAGAAAATCTGAACCGCAAGGACTCTGAAATCGAACAAGTCAAGGCTAATCTGAATGAGATTTACGGCAAGCAGATGGCCGAACTGGAAAGGATCTCCGGGCTTACCTCCGACGAGGCCAGGCATATATTGCTGGCGGATGTGGAGAAAGAGATGCAGCATGAGGCAGCCAAGTTGATCAAGGATATCGAGGATAGGGCCAAGGAGGAAGGAGATAAGCGGGCACGGGAAGTGATTTCCCTGGCCATTCAGCGCTGTGCAGCTGATCACGTGGCGGAAACCACGGTGGCTGTAATACCCCTCCCCAGTGATGAAATGAAAGGCAGGATAATCGGCCGTGAGGGAAGGAACATCAGGGCTTTTGAAACCCTGACCGGGATTGATTTAATTATCGATGATACTCCGGAAGCGGTGATACTGTCCGGATTTGATCCCATTCGCCGGGAAGTTGCCCGGATGGCTCTGGAAAAATTGATCGTGGACGGGCGTATACACCCGGCCAGGATCGAGGAAATGGTGGAAAAGGCTCGGAAGGAGTTGGAGGTGCAGATCAGGGAGGCTGGCGAGCAGGCCACCTTTGAGACCAATATGCACGGCTTGCACCCCGAGCTGATTACCCTGTTGGGCAGGCTCAAATACAGGACGAGCTATGGTCAGAATGTATTGAAACATTCCATTGAGGTGTCCCACCTGGCTGGTCTTATGGCTGCGGAGCTGGGCTCCGATGTGCATTTGGCCAAGCGTGCCGGTTTACTGCACGACATCGGCAAAGCTGTTGACCACGAGGTTGAAGGGCCGCACGTCACTATAGGCGTGGACCTGGCCAAGAAATACCGTGAAAATGCGGATGTACTACATGCCATCGCAGCACACCACGGGGATGAAGATCCCAAAACTATAGTGGCCGTGCTGGTACAGGCAGCTGACGCCATATCTGCCGCCAGACCGGGTGCCCGTCGGGAAACTCTGGAAAATTACATCAAGCGGCTGCAGAAACTGGAGGAAATAGCCAGCACCTTTGATGGTGTGGATAAATCATACGCCATCCAGGCTGGTCGTGAGATTAGGATTATGGTTAAGCCCGACAAGGTGGACGATTTGGGATCCGTTAGGCTTTCCAGGGAAATCGCCAAGAAGATTGAAAGCGAGCTTGATTATCCGGGGCAGATCAAAGTTACCATCATACGGGAAACCCGGGTGGTTGATTACGCGAAATAAAATAAAAACGGCCCTGCGGGGCCGTTTTTAAAATTGTAAATTATGCTTCGGGTAATTTGTGGATAATTTATTAGTCGCCCGAAGGGCGATTTTGTTGCTCCTGGAAAAATATTTAATTAGCCCGCGCCTCTTTTAAGGCAGGAATCAACGGGTGGAGCAAGAATTTCTAAATTGGGGACATTCCTCTGACTCCAGAGCCAGGCTTCAAGGAGAGGTGTGTCCCCTGACCTTAATTTCGAGCAGGTTGAGGAAGGTGACAATGTTGGGCGTCCAGTACAAAGGCAGGGAAGACGTAACGGATAGCGTGGGACTCTTAATTTCCATACTGGTCCGTTATCCGGAAGTGGCCACCATTAAATACGATCCCGGCGATCATGTTTTGAAATTCACATTCATATCTGCCGGTGTGGTTGGCGATGATAAACTGGATACTATTAAGGATAACCTTATTAACAGTATTGAGGTATTTAATCTGCTGGAAGGCAAGAAAATCAGGGTAAGCAAAATTAACTGCCAAATTTGCGACAATCTGACCACGGTGGAGGTACAGAGAGACGTGGATACCCTGGTCCAGGAGGAAATTGCCCTTATAGTGGAGCTTATTCATCAGCTCATGGAGAACGATCTGGTTACTGAGGGAAATGATATCCTATATGAGGAGGATTTGATCATCCAGGAAGAAATCATAGAGCACATGCTGGAAAGTGTTAAGGGCACGGCGGGGGACAAGAACCTGTTTGCCTTCAGGGAAGAGGGAAGGGTGCTGGTTTTTAACAAATAAAGCGAATCATTTATCCCGTCCGGTGCCGGAGCCAAAAATATTCTGGGGGGCGCACCGTTTGCGACTGTTAATGATAGGGGATATTGTAGGACGGCCGGGCAGGCAGGCGGTAAAAGATAACATCACCGGTCTGATTAGCGAATTTAAGGTGGATATAACCGTTGCCAACGGCGAAAACTCCGCAGGGGGAAACGGCCTGACCCGGGAGGTGGGCAGGGAGCTTTTGGCCATGGGTATAGACGTTATTACCATGGGCAACCATGTCTGGAACCACAAGGAAATATTCAATTATATCAGCCAGGAAAAAAGGATCGTAAGACCTGCCAATTACCCCCCCGGCGCACCGGGCTTGGGGGTTAATGTTTTTATAGCCGGAAACGGCACCTCTGTTGCCGTAATGAACCTGTCTGGCCGGGTTTTTATGCCGGAATTGGACTGTCCCTTCAGAAAAGTTGACGAAATGCTGGCCTCTCTGGATAAGCAGGTGCGGGTTGTATTGCTGGATTTCCACGCTGAGGCATCCTCGGAAAAGGTGGCCATGGGCTGGTATCTGGACGGCAGGGTTTCGGCAGTGTGCGGCACCCACACCCACGTGCAGACCGCGGACGAGAGGATACTGCCCGGCGGCACGGCTTACATAACCGACGTCGGCATGACCGGTCCCAGAGATTCCGTGATTGGCGTCAAAAAGGAACTGGTGATAGAAAAGTTCATTACCCAGCTTCCCCGGCGCTTCGAGGTTGCCAACAGCAGCTACCAGTTAAACGCGGTGCTGGTGGATATTGATGATACCACAGGAAGAGCTACTGACATCAGACGGATACAGAATTACGAATAAACTAAATAGTCCGAAAATAAAGCCGGAATTTTTACAGTCTTAACAGGAATTATTATATAATTAGCGAATATAATTTTTACAGAGAACATATATCGCATCAGTTGTTATTACAGTTAAGGAGGTTCCTTACATGGACGTTTTAAAAGTTTCAGCAAAATCCAATCCAAATTCCGTAGCCGGGGCCCTAGCCGGTGTTCTCAGAGAAAGGGGCTGTGCGGAACTCCAGGCCATTGGGGCGGGAGCTTTGAACCAGGCAGTTAAGGCAGTAGCCATTGCCAGGGGATTTGTTGCACCCAGCGGGGTTGACCTGATTTGCATACCCGCCTTTACTGACATTATTATTGACGGTGAAGAAAGGACAGCCATAAAGTTAATAGTCGAACCCAGATAATCAACTGACAAAGCCCGATCAGCCATGTATCGGGTTTTTTTATTTTATAGCGGTAAAGGAGGTACAGCGTCATGAAGCACTGCATAGTGGATGCCCACTGCGATACTCTGATAACCTTGGAGGATCAGCAGCGCAGGCTGGGTGACGACGGCAAGGGCGGGCATCTGGATCTGCCCAGAATGATCAGCTCCGGGGTAAAACTGCAGTTTTTTGCGGCTTTTATCTCCCCCCAATACCGTCACTGTGCTACGGTCAGAGCCCTTGACATAATTGATATTTTTTACAGGGAAATGGAAGCCTTTAGCGATCAAATCGAACCGGTGCTGAGTTATCCCGATATCGAGCGGCTGATGTCCTTCGGCAAGTCCGCCGCGCTACTGGCCATAGAGGGCGGGGAGGCGCTGGCAGGAAAGCTCTCGGTTTTGCGGTTTTTTTACCGCCTGGGAGTTCGCTCCCTGGGTCTTACCTGGAACGGGAGAAATGAACTGGCGGACGGCGTGGGAGAGGGCCGGACCGGCGGCGGGCTTACAGAATTCGGTGTGGCGGCGGTAAAAGAAATGAATCGCCTGGGTATGCTGGTGGATGTTTCGCACCTGGCCGAGCCGGGGTTCTGGGATGTCATTAAAATTTCCGGGAGACCGGTCATCGCCACCCACGCCAACAGCCGGTCGCAGTGCGATCATCCCCGCAATCTCACGGACGGCCAGATTAAATCCCTGGCGGCTACTGGGGGCGTTATCGGGCTTTGCTTTTGCCCGGACTTTATCTGCCCGGCCAATCCCTGCCTGGAGCGACTGCTGGACCACATGGAGCATATGGCCTCGGTGGCGGGGGTAGGGTGTATAGGTCTGGGATCGGATTTTGACGGCATTGAAAAAGTTGCTCCGGGGCTGGAGGACGTAACCTGTATGCCGCACCTGGCGGAGGGGCTGAGCAAAAGGGGCTTTAAGGATAGTGAAATAGAAATGGTTATGGGCGGAAATTGGCTAAGGGTAATAAGGGAAGTGCTAGCAGGCCGTTGAAAAACTGCGTCTGGCTTTGTCAGGCTCGCCGTCCAGTGCTCACGTACTATCTGTACGCTCCGCGCTGTCCGGCTTCTCCTTCCGCGCCATACTTGTTTTTGAACGGCCTGAAGGATATTTATGAAGGAGCTTATTAACTATAGTAAAGAGGATGAGGAAGGTATTAGAATGAGGGAAGTTCTTTAATGTAAAGAACCCGGTGCATGGTGAGCCGGGTTCTTCAATAATCCGTACCCGTTTGCGGAATCATCTTCACACCCTGCCGGCCGGTGTCCCGGGACGGATGCGGTGTGGAGAGTCGTGATTCAGGTTAGACAACTTTTTCCTCCAAGCGATCTTCCTCCGCGCTGTGCCTGGTGACGTGAAAATGGTTGTAGTCCAGGCGCAGTTCATGCCGCATGCCGCATATGGGACAGGTTTTTTCCTCACCATCGTTAAATCTGATTTCACCGATGTGCTTTCCACAGCATTTGATTTCAACACTTATAATCTTGCCGTATTCTTTGAAATTGAAGCGATAATCCATCGTGTTTCTTGGGTTCAAGGGCCTCTCCTCCTTTCATAAACCGTAATTTAACTCTATTATATAACCGAAAGGCCTATTTCTAAATCAAAATTTTATATTTTTTTAATGATACGTTAATTAGCCGGGTAAACAGCACTGACTCAAATACCGTATTTTGGTGTATAATTTAATAATGCAAGATTGACTGAAAGGAGAATATCCTTTGACCAAAAATTCGGAAAAGGTTCCCAGAAAGCACAAGAGGCGGGTTTTCCGCCGGGACCGGATAGAGCCGGTACCGGCTGGACCTCTTGAACTGGATCCTTTTCAGGTGAAAGCCATTGATTCACTGCTGGCCGGTTTCGACGTGCTGGTGGCCGCCCCCACCGGCACCGGTAAAACTTTAATTGCTGAAAAACTGCTGGAGCAGGTGATGTCTTCGGGCAAGAGCGCCGTTTACACATCTCCCATCAAGGCACTATCCAACCAGAAATACCGGGATTTCGTAGCCGAGTATGGTAAGGAAAAGGTTGGGCTCATTACCGGAGACCTGTCCATCAATGAAGGGGCCTCCCTGCTGGTGATGACCACGGAGATTTTCCGCAACTGGTGCTTTGCCAATCCGGAGATGCTGGAACATACCACCCATGTTATATTTGACGAGGTACACTTTCTGGATGACCCTGAAAGGGGTACGGCCTGGGAGGAGAGCATCATATTCGCCCCGTCACACATGAGGATTGTGGGGCTGTCCGCAACCGTACCAAACGTCCTCGAGATAGCCAACTGGATTGCCGACATCAGGGAGCGCCCGGTGAAGGTAATCGTGGAGAAGAACCGGGCGGTCCCCCTGGAACTGAATTGGGTTTCGGTGGAGGGGGAATTACTGTTTGAAGATGAGGCCAGAGAATATATAAAGGAAAGAAATGAAAGGCGGAAAGGTCGCTGGATGGAGCCGGAACTGGCCGGTGTTGCGGGAGATTTTGAAAAGAGAGGCCGCAAATAGCAGTAGATAAATTTCCAATTTTCTATAACGGTGGTGCTTATGGTAAAAACAGGGGGTAAACCCTCAGCTTCGGAAGTTGTATATTCAATTCAGGATAACCTGCCGGCGCTTTATTTTGCCTTCGGCAGGGGCAAAACAGAGCTCTTGGCCGAAGAGCTTTCCAGGGAGTGGGATTTCCTGCTGCCCGGAGAAAAGAATAAGGTGGAGCAAGCCATCAGAGATGCGGAGGCCCAAAACTCTGGATTATTCGGGAACCGCAGGCATAACCTCAGGCAGATACTTATTCAGGGCATAGCCTACCACCACGCAGGTATGTCCCCGGCGCTGAAAGACCTGGTGGAAAGACTTTACGAGTCAAGGCTGATATATGTACTTTTCTGCACTGAAACCTTTGCGGTGGGGGTTAATTTTCCCGCCGCCAGCACTGTTTTTGATTCCTGCCGCAAATGGGACGGCCGGGAGTTCCGGGGTCTGCTAAACCGGGAGTTTTTCCAGATGGCGGGCAGGGCCGGCAGAAGGGGTTTTGATCCCGTTGGCCGGGTATACGTAAGGATAGATGACCGCTTTCCGGAGCAAACGGGTTTTTACAGTGAAGATGAAGTGGAGCCGGTCAGGGGCCGCCTGACCATCTCGCCCAACACGGTGCTCAGCCTGCTGTACTGGAAAACCGACGAAGAGATTAACCGGTTTCTGGAGCAGAACCTGGCCGCTTACCAGAATAACAAGGAAAGCAGGCGCATCAAGACGGAACTGGCGGCGATGGAGGAAAAGTTCACCGGCCTGGGCGGCTGCTTTTGCGAAGACATTTTTCAGCCCTCCTGCTTCCTGCTCAGGACCAAACTGAAAAAGGAACTGCATACACTGAGTAACCGGAGAAGAAGAGGCAGGCCCGGCGCCAGGGACAGGCGGGATGAAATAAGGGCGATTCTTAAAATAACCCAGAAAAAATGTCAGCACCACTTGTGTGTGGACGCCCGCAAAAAGCAGGACATTTTCACGGAAAAGAAAACCCGGCTGAGCCGGAGGCTGAAGATGCTGGACCGGCATTCCCGGGACTTTGAGCTGGAGTTTAACAATATGTGGGACCTGCTTGAGGAACTGGATTACGTTGGAGGCAGGGAACTACAGCCCAGGGGTCTTTTTGCATTGTACCTCCATGTGCAGGAACTGCTGGTGACGGAATTGGTATTCAACGGCTATATCAGGGACAAAACGCCTCAGGAAGTGGTGGCCATACTGTCCGGAGTGGATTACATACCCGGTCGTGACGAGCAAGTGGAACCAGGTCTAATTAATCTGGAGCCCGTGGATGAACTCAGGAAACAGCTTTTGAAAAAGGGTGTCCCTGAGAACTTCTGTGTCTGGTCACACTTGCCCGGCTCTCTTTCCTCTGCCTGGTACGACGGCGCCAGCTTTGAGGAACTACTTGCCCGCTGCAGCCTGCAGGAGGGGGATATCTTTTCCATGCTACGCAGAACCATCGATTTATTGCGCCAGATAGAAAGAGCTGCCGGTGAGGATGTGGAACTGCGCCAGCAGATGGAGCATATCAGGTTCCGGCTGGACCGGGACGAGGTCGCCATTATGGGGGTATAAAAAAATTAAACCAAATAATTCATTTTAATCATTGCAGTGGGTTACATAAAATATTTTTCAAGGCATTTTGAAGTTGCAATATGTTTATACTGTAATAGCAATCATTAATCGTATACAGAAATTTTTGCTCTCATATAATATAGTACACGGGAGGGAGTGGATACCTTGGCTCAGGCGATATCCATCGGGGCCACCAGAAATATAGGTGAACTGAAAGATATGTTGAGCCGGGAACTGCGTTTTCTTGAAAACGAAGGTTTTCGAATCAGGCTGGAGGAAAACCCTGCGGGTAATCTCACCTTTCTGTCCTGCCGGGTGTCAAACCGCAGTAACAGGGGTTTCAGCGATGAGCACACCGCGGCTGTTTTCAAGCGCTATGTGGCCCATGCTCTTTCCGATATAATACTGGGTCAGTGGGAAAAATTACTACTAACCGATATAATAAGGGAAAATTATTATTATTTCAATGAAGAAGAGCGCGGCACCATTTACCGGTACGCTTCCAACTACATAAACCAGGACGGTGAAAACGGCCACAGCTCTTCTCATTATCAGGCTGTTCGGCGCAACAAAATACTTCATAAGTTAGTGGAGTTTTTGCGGAACAACAACGACATAGTCATTGACGGCTTCATCCGCTTCCGGCTGAAGGAGTACGTGGGCGAGCTGCAGGCGGCGGCGGACCGGGCGGTAGACGAATTTCTCATGGAGCGGGAGTACAAGGAATTCATCCAGCTCCTGAAATATTTCGTAGAAATACAGGATCCCCGGATAGACGTGGTGCATGTGGTAATCAAGCCCAATGGGGTTTTTAAACTGTTTGACGACCAGCACCGGGTGATCAACAGCGAGTACATGGAGGGTTTAATGCTGGACCTGGTGGACAGCGAGATAAATTACGAGGATATGCTGATCAGCACCCTCATCACCATTGCCCCGCAGGAGATAGTATTTCACCCGGGAAAGGGAGAAGCCCCGCGCAATACCATCGAAACCATAAAAAATGTGTTTACCCACCGGGTGAAGGTGTGCAACGGCTGCGAGCTATGCAACATCTCCACCGATAAAAACTGACAAAAAAAATACCGGTAAATAAGCACCCATTGCGGTGCTTTATTATTTTTATGGTAAAATGTCCTGGGGGTGTTAGGATTTTGAATGTCGCGCAGCTTGTGTTGATGCCTCTGGTGGGGGCGCTGATCGGGTGGCTTACCAACTGGATAGCAGTTAAGCTAATTTTTCGGCCTTACCTGCCAGTGAACATACTGGGCTATAAACTGCAGGGAGTGGTGCCCAAAAGGCGGCAGGAACTGGCCATAAGTATCGGTGAGGTGATTGAAAAGGAACTGCTCTCGGCGGACGACCTGCTGGGGTTTATGAAGTCCGGCGATGTACTTTGCGGCATAGAGGAAACACTGTCCCAGGCCCTTAAAGTCAGGGTACTGGACAGGCTCCCGGCCTTTATCCCCATGTCTATTAAAAACGCCATATCCGACACCATTGCCGAACAGATGCACAGGCACCTGCCGTCACTGATCGCGGAAATGACAGAAAAGTACGGGGAAAGGTTCAAAGAACAATTCAAGATCGGGGAAATGGTGGAGGCCAAAGTCAATTCCTTCCCCCTGGAGCGGCTGGAGCAGATGATATTGTCCATATCATCCCGGGAACTGAAGCATATAGAAGTACTGGGCGGGGTACTGGGTTTTATCATCGGCCTGCTCCAGGCGGGGATTGTTTTTGTGTTGAAATAAACGAAAGTGCGACAGGGTTTTCGGCTGTCGCACATAAATACATAACCTGGCCAGCAAGTCGTTGAGTTTTGGCAAGTTCGTCTTGTATTTTATCAACCACATTTAGGCACTACCCTTCGAAGTTCTGGCACTATCAAGCTTATTATAATACAGTTCACGAAGCGGATGTTTGCTTGTAGAGTCAGGCGATTATAGTACCGATTACTTTTACTTTTCTAACTGACAAAACCCCCCATATGCCGAATTTTATGAAAATAGCAGCAATAAAAAATATTCAAATTATATTCTGGACATTTGTAATTGAATATTGTATTATCTATACAGTATATAAAGGAGGATGATTTTGTAAAATGAAAGCATTCGTAATGCATGAAATCGGCAAGGTCGGCATCATGGACAAGCCAATCCCTGAAGCGGGTCCCAATGATGCGGTTATTAAAACTACCGCAGCTTTCGTATGCACATCTGACGTACATACCGTTCATGGCGCATTAGGGCCAAGGGAAGACCGGACCCTGGGTCACGAAGCAGTAGGAATCATCTACAAACTGGGCAGTGCCGTACATAATCTAAAAGTAGGGGATAGAGTAGCAGTAAATGCTATCACTCCTTGCTATAAGTGTGAAAATTGCCAGCGTGGATTTACTTCCCAGTGTAAAGGTATGTTGGGAGGTTACAAGTTTACCAACTTAGTGGAAGGAAATATGGCTGAGTATTTCCACGTAAATGACGCCGAGGCAAATGTCGTTCCAATTCCCGAATCGGTATCCGACGAGGAAGCTCTGTATACTGTAGATATGATGACTACCGGTTTCATGGGAGCAGAACACGCCAGTATTCCTCTTGGAGGCACCGTGGCAATTTTTGGTCAGGGACCGGTCGGCCTGATGGCTACTGTAGGCGCGCGTCTTCTGGGAGCCGGCCTGATTATAACTGTTGAAACAGATCCAAAACGACAGGAGTTGTCCAGAAAGTACGGGGCTGATATAGTGGTTGATTTTAAAGCGGTCGACGCAGTCCAGGAAATAATGAATATAACTGGTGGAATAGGCGTAGATTCAGCTATTGAATGCCTGGGCGCTCAGATAACCTTTGAAAACTGTATTAAAGTGACAAGGCCGGGGGGCACTATTTCCAATGTGGGGTATCACGGTGGTGACGCTGAATATATGTTGGTACCGAGACTTGATTGGGGAGTGGGCATGAGCGACAAAACTATCCGCACCGGTCTATGCCCGGGAGGAAGGGAGCGTATGGTTCGCTTACTCCGCCTTATTGAAACAGGCCGCGTAGATCCAAAGCCATTAACAACACACACCTTTAAATTTGCCGATGTTGAAAAAGCCTTCCAGTTAATGGAATCAAAGGAAGACGGTATAATTAAACCAATGGTACTGTTTGATTAGTCAGTTAACCTTGTTGATAAACTTAAGAAAAATGTTAATACAAAAACCTGAATCGAAAGGAGAGACAATATGGGACGTGTAGACAACAAAGTAGCGATAGTAACCGGCGGCTCGATAGGACTTGGCCGTTCAATCTGCGAGCTCCTGGCCAAGGAAGGTGCCAAGGTGGCGGTGACGGATATCCTGGACAAGGAAGGGCAAAACCTGGTTGATGAAATTAAGGCTGCGGGTGGCACGGCGAATTTTTGGCACCTTGATGTTGCCAACGAAGGCCAGGTTACCAGTGTATTTGACGAGGTTGCGAAAACGTTCGGCAAAATTGATGTTCTGGTCAACAATGCGGGCATCGGTGATTTCCCCTCCACACCGACCCATGAACTCACCTTGGAGAGGTGGAACAAGGTCATGGACGTTAATGTCAACGGCGTCTTTCTATGCGTAAAAGCGGCGATTCCCTATATGTTAAAGAGTGGAGGGGGCAGCATCATCAACATTTCGTCCATTTACGGACTAGTCAGCGCGCCTGATATTCCCGCCTACCATGCATCCAAGGGCGCTGTCAGGCTGATGACCAAAACCGATGCGCTATTGTACGCCAAACAGAACATACGGGTGAACTCGGTTCATCCGGGTTTTATCTGGACGGACCTGGTACAGAATTACCTGACTACTTCCGGGCTCACCCTTGAGGCGGGCAGGGAAATATTGAACGAACTCCATCCGGTTGGTCATCCGGGCGAGCCGGATGATATTGGCTGGGGGGTAGTGTACCTGGCATCGGATGAATCGAAGTTTGTTACAGGCAGTGAGCTGGTCATTGATGGAGGGTATACGGCCCGTTAAGTACGAAGCTAACCCACCAGCTATGCTGGTGTGAATATATAAAGCTTTGCTGTGGTATTGAGACAAAAATATTCCTTGCTTATACTGTCAAAGTGGTTTGCTTTGCAGACATAAGGGAGGGATATTGACTTCGCCTTATTGAAACAGGCCGTGTAGATCCGAAGCCATTAACGACCACACCTTTTAATTTACCGATATTGAAAAAGCTTTCCGGTTGATGGAATCGAAGGAAGACGGTGTAATTAAACCAATGATACTGTTTGATTAGTTAGTACTACAGCGTAATATTACTTATTTCGCTATGCCCGCTACGCCACGGGGACGGTTCCATCGCTTTCCCTTCGGTCCTTCGCTGCGCTTCGGAAGCGATCGAACCGTCCCCATGGCTCCGCTAACTCTTAGTTTACGCTGTAGTATTAGTTAAACCGTGTTGATTAATTTCAGGTTGACATCGTTAAGTTCCTATATGAAAAAATTATTCCTGGGGTAATTTTTTTGAAACTTCACCCCAGGAATCTTATTTTTTTGGCTATTTAAGAGATCTGGAATTTATTAGTTTACACATGTTTTCGCCCAGTATTTTGCACGCCTGCATGGCAACTTCATCCTCTTCCACGCTTTTATACCATATAATCTGTCCATCTTTATAACCAGCCTGCAGTGTGCCAATTACTCCGGGGAAACTTATTGGGCTATCATTGTCCCTGGCTTTCGCTATTTGTAGATTATTGGCCACAAGGAAGTTTTGCAGAATATGTAATACCACGTCTTGACCACCGTTGCGCAAGCCAGCAATGGTTATCGCTGCGCCTACCTTTCCAGCCAGCAGACTTTTTGACATATACATCCATCTAGTGCGATCCATGAAATTTTTCATTAAGGCAGTAACATTGCTGAAGTACACAGGCGAGCCTAAAATGATGCCATCTGCCGCTAATAGTTTTTCTGCAATAATTGTCATATCATCATCAGCAATGGAGCACTGGGCTTTTCTCAGGCATTTGTTGCAAGAAACACAGTATTTAATGCTAAAATCAGTCAATTCCAATAATTCTGTGGATGCTCCATGCAGGCTTGCTTCATCTAGTACCGTCCGCAGAAGGACAGCTGTATTCTTTCCTTTTCTATGACTGCCGTTGATAGCAATTATTTTCATTATAAACCCTCCTGGCAATTTATTAGATTTTGTAAATATAAATATAAACCCCAGACATATATTTGTAAATAGTTAACTGAATATTATGCAAAATTATGCCAAGATGTTTGCATAGTAAAGTCAGGCGTAAGATCCTAGTTATAGTAGCGATTTCTTTTTCAGCTGACAAAAAACGACCAAATTCCGAATAATTTGAAAATAGAGGCAATAAAAAATATTCACATATTATATATGGACATTTGCAAATAAATATTATATTATGTATTCAAAATAAAAAGGAGGATGATTTTTACAAATGGCGCAAATGATGAAAGCATTCGTAATGCATGAGATCGGCAAAATTGGTATTATGGAGAAGCCGATTCCTGAACCTGGTCCCAACGATGCGATTCTTAAAACTACCGGAGCCCTTGTATGCACATCTGACGTTCATACCGTTCATGGCGCAGTGGGCCCGAGGGAAAATATGACCCTAGGTCACGAAGCAGTAGGAATCATTCATAAACTTGGCAGTGCCGTACAAGGTCTAAAAGAAGGTGATAGAGTAGTAGTAAATGCTATCACTCCTTGTTACAAGTGTGTAAATTGCCAGCGTGGATTTACTTCCCAGTGTACCAATATGTTGGGAGGCTGGAAGTTTGCCAATATTAAGGACGGTAGTATGGCTGAGTATTTCCATGTGAATGATGCCGAGGCAAACCTCATTTTAATTCCCGAAGAAATATCCGACGAAGAAGCTCTATATACTGTAGACATGATCAGTACCGGTTTCATGGGGGCGGAACACGCCTGCATTCCTCTTGGAGGAACCGTGGCAATTTTTGGTCAGGGACCGGTTGGCCTGATGGCTACCGCAGGGGCGCGTCTTCTGGGAGCAGGCCTTATTATTACTGTTGAAACAAATCCAAAACGGCAGGAGTTGTCCAGAAAGTTCGGGGCTGACGTAGTAGTTGATTTTAAAGCGGTCGACGCGGTCCAGGAAATATTTAACTTAACCGGTGGTGTTGGTGTAGATTCAGCTATTGAATGTTTGGGCTCCCAGATAACCTTTGAAAATTGCATTAAAGCAACAAGGCCGGGTGGCACTATTTCCAATGTAGGGTATCATGGTGAAGGTGAATATCTGATGATACCTAGGGCTGAATGGGGAGTAGGCATGAGCGATAAAACAATCCGCACAGGCCTTTGCCCGGGGGGAAGGGAGCGTATGGAACGTTTGCTTCGCCTTATTGAGACAGGCCGCATAGATCCGAGGCCGTTAACAACACATACTTTCAAATTTGCCGAGATTGAAAAAGCCTTTAATATGATGGCAACAAAGGAAGATGGTATAATTAAACCTATGATACTGTTTGATTAATCAGCAAACTATGTTGATCAACTTCGGGTTGACAGGTTGAGTGTAAAGCAATAAGTTATAAAAAATAAAAAGAACTGGCATTGCCAGTTCTTTTTATTTGCCTGTATTTTGCATGGTGAATACATCATAGGAGTTTTATCTACAGCAGTCATGAAGGACAATACAGAGGTGGTTCGTGGAATGAATATCATTGACATTATGAACAGAGAATTTACGCCCCTTAAGCCGTACGATAATTTGCAAAAAGCTGCCCGTCTATTCAGGCAGTTTAAACAAGATGGCCTTCCTGTAATAGGAGATGATGGTAAACTGATGGGATTTATGTCTAAGGCAGACCTCTATGATGCCGTGGCTTCAGGCTTTAGCCCTGACACACCCATTACGGACATCTTTACCAGAAATGTTGTTACTATTCACGAAAGTATATCATACGAGGAAATGGCCGGATTTGTTCATACTAGCCATGTGGGGCATGCTCTGATGGTCAATGACAGTTATGAGGTCGTAGGCATTTTTAATAAAGCAGAGTGGATTATGGCCATGTTAAAGGAGGGCGCCAAGCTAATCAGCAAGCTACAGATGATCATTGAGACAATGCATAACGGCTTGATTGTGGTTGACTGTCAGGGGTTTGTCATCTCCATTAACCGGGCGGCAGAAAAAATATTCAACACCATGTCTTCCAGTGCAACAGGGAAACCACTGGAAGCTTTTTTGCCGGGTATAAGGCTTGATCAAATATTTATGACCGGAAAGTCAGAAATAGGTGTAAAACGCACTATAGGAAGAATTAGCCTGCTGTGTAATATAACTTCTATTGTAGTTGAAGGAAGAACAAACGGAGCTATTATATCTTTTCAGGATTTAAATGATCTGAATAACATTGTTGTTTCTGGAGTTGGAAGCAATTACTAAACTCTTTGAAACATTACATTCGGTTATGGAAATTACTTATGTTCTCGAATAGATGTTAGAGGCTCCTGAGTAAAATAACAGCGGGGCAGATTTGCCTCGGCAAACCTGCCCCGCTGTTTCGGGGTTATTAATAGGGTGTACAGTTATGATTTTGAAGAGGTATTGTGTGACAGATTTGCATCAGTACATTTATTCTGGTATGCCTTAGATTTTAATTATCTCATGATCAGGGTAATTGCTGAGTTTTTCCACTCCAGTTTCATTCATGACAAAGGTGTTTTCCAGCCCAATGCCAGCTTCATGGGGGAAGGTAAACTTGGGTTCAACTGCGAATACCATTCCTTTTTCCAGGGGAGCACCTACTCCCTTTGCCAGAACAGGCAGTTCGTTTAATTCCAGACCAATACCATGTCCAACGAAAGAAACTGGTGGCGCTCCCATAAAATTGTCCTGCAATCCATATTTTTTAGCGATATCTAATGATAATTCATATATTTCTCTTGAGAGTATACCAGGCTTTGCCTTTTGAATTATTGATTGCTGTATTTCAAATGCTGCTTCATATGATTTTAGATACTTGTTGTTAGTTATCTTACCTATGACATATGTTCTTGTCATATCCGCCATATAACCGCTTTTGGCACCCACATAATCAAACAGTATAGGCTCATCACGTTCGACAATTTTACTTCCTGAACCAAAAGGAAATTCGGGGTACATGCCAACACCATTAATCGGTCCGTCAAAAAAGCTGGTTACTGCTGAATTTGTCCCTGAGAGTAGTTGACCAAAATAAAACTCTGCATTAAACCCACGAATTCTTATCCAGCCCTGATGACCTTCCCGGCGGGCCACGTTTTCAATTTCCCCAACCAAATCAAACTCACTTATTCCCGTTCTTAAAATTGAAGGCAAGGAATTAAAAATATTATCCATCATCATTGAGGTTTCTTTTATTCTCAATATCTCGAAGTGAGTTTTAACAGCCCGCAACTGCCTGATAAGGAGCGAACAATCAATAAATTCACTTGTTTTAAAAATCCCCTGGTAGCGTTGGAAGTTTGATACAGGGAGAACATCCATTTCCAGGCCAAGGCGTTCAGGTGATGGCAAATCATGCTGCTTGATAATAGTCAATATATCCCCCATTTTCCTAAGGGGAACAATATTTGCTTTGAGTTTCGAATCTGAAGTAATCCGGTCAAAATTTTTGCGGACCATGATAATAGGCGTTCCTTCTACAGGTATATAAAGATGTATATTCTGGTAAGTTCCGCAAAAATAAACCACATCCGCACTTTGGACTATAAGTGCACCATCTAAATCATTATTTTTCAGCAATGACTGGAATTTGCCTATCCTGTTTTCCAGTTCTATTTCCGGAATTAGTAAAGAATCCGCAAACATGATCTGCATAAAATAACCTCACTTAATGAAGCTTTTTATTAGTGAGAAAAAAGCAATAGTAATGATAGATATTGAACATAGCCTGACTACTGGTAATTATAGAACCCTCTGCCGGACTTCCTGCCTAACCAACCGGCAGCTACATAATTGCGAAGCAGTGGGCAGGGTCTGTATTTTGAGTCACCAAAGCCCTGATGCAGAACTTCCATTATATACAGTACTGTATCCAAACCAATCAAATCAGCCAGTGCAAGTGGCCCCATAGGGTGATTCATGCCCAGTTTCATAACTTGATCCACCGCTTCTGGAGTTGCAATACCTTCGTAAACAGTATAAATAGCTTCATTGATCATGGGACATAAAACGCGGTTGCTGACAAAACCAGGAGCATCATTGACTTCTACCGGAGTTTTATCCATTTTCTCCGACATTTCCTTAACCACATTATAAGTTTCGTCAGTGGTTGCCAGTCCCCTGATTATTTCTACCAGTTTCATAACCGGAACCGGGTTCATAAAATGCATGCCGACTACTTTCTCGGGCCTTTTGGTAGTAGCTGCCAATTCCGTGATGGGTAGGGATGATGTGTTGGTAGCCAGAATTGTGACATCCGGGCATATATTGTCAAGCTCCTTAAATATCTTGGTTTTGATGCTCATATTTTCCACTGCAGCTTCAATTACCACATCGGCATCAGATGCATCCTGCAGGGTGGTGGATGCTGTAAGATTGTTTAATATTTGTTGTTTTTCATCTGCGCTCATGCGGCCCTTTGTAACATTTTTTTCCAAAATCTTTTCGATTCCTTTTAAACCTTTGGTTACCAGTTCATCGCTTAAATCATTCAGCTTAACTTTGTAACCGGCAGTGGCAGCAACCTGTGCGATACCGGCACCCATTTGTCCCGCTCCTATAACAAAAACTTTTTTAACATCAACCATTTTGTTCTCCTCCTAAAATCTAATAATATAGTTTGGTGGTGAATTAATTCTCTTCTAGATTTGATCACCTCGCTTTATACCACAGATTAAATAATGTTTTTATTAATAGTTTCTTATACAAACCCCGGGCCACTTTTTCTCTAATCAATAAAATACAATTGTAATCAAGAACTATTAAGGGGTAAGAAAAATTCATTTGGCCTAATCTGAAACTGAAAATCAATTCCCATTACGGGTTGTGGTCCGTAGTGGGTTTGATAAAAAGATTTTATAATTAAAAGTGCACGGTTGGGATATAAGAGTTTAGAGAATAAGAAAACCTGTTACTATTCGGGCAACAAAAAAAGCAAGGTTTTCCGGCGATGGCTGAAAAACCAGCGTCCGTTAAAATCCGTCTACGACCATTTAGGGGCAAAAACTAACCAGCGAGTTATTATAACATAACATAAAGCTACTGTGTTCAAAAATGAAACTGATCTTTGTTAATCCCAAGATGCTTCATTTTACGATAAAGGGTAGTACGGCTAATACCTAAAATATTGGCTGTGAGCGTACAATTCCCATTATATTTTTTTAACGTATCAACAATAGTTTTTGCCTCTAAATTTTTAAGGCTGGTTTTCTCTTCTGATATAAAGGCCTTTGCCGAATTTTGAGTCTTTACTTCCTCTGGTAAATTGCTAAGTTTTATTAAGCCATGATCACAAAAGCTGGCCGTCCTTTCTATAACATTTTCCAGTTCCCTGACGTTGCCCGGCCAGGAATAGTTTATCAAGGCAGATTCGGCGGGTGGAGAGATCCTGCACTGATAACAATGCTTTTCCAGAAAGTAATTGGCCAGTGGAATAATATCTTCTTTACGCTCCCGAAGCTGCGGGATCCGTATATTTATAACATTTAATCTGTAAAACAGATCCTGTCTGAATCGCCCCTTTTGGACTTCTGTTTTAAGATCCTTATTTGTAGCCGCAATTATCCTTGTATCAATATTGACCGGCTTAGTACCCCCAACCCTGACTATTTCCCTTTCCTGTAATACGCGAAGTAGCTTAACCTGGATATTTAAAGGCATTTCTCCAATCTCGTCAAGAAGTATAGTGCCATGGTTGGCCAATTCGAACTTGCCGGGAATTCCCCCTTTTTTTGCTCCGGTAAATGCCCCTTCTTCATAACCGAAAAGCTCACTTTCTATAAGCGTTTCGGGTATAGCACCACAGTTTATGGTAATGTATGGGCCATTACTGAAGTTGCTTTCGTTGTGAATGGCCCTGGCAAAAATCTCCTTACCAGTTCCTGTCTCCCCCGTTATTAAAACAGTTAAAGATGTGGCAGCGGCACGCCTTGCCAGTCTAATAGAATCAAGTATTGCATTACTGTTACCTATTATATCTTCAAAGGTTAATTTCCCTTTTTCTCTCCTGGGCCTATCTACCATTGATTTAATATTGTTCTCTAATACAACGGCTGCTCCTAGCACTTCACTGCTGTTGCCAAGTATTGGCTTGATCCGGCAAGGTAAGGTGTTCTGCTTATATCTTAGTTGTATCCTTGACAAATCAATATCATTAAAACCATCCATCAGTTCAGTAAAAGGTGCCGGCATTTCGAAAACATCATCTATATGCCGCCCATGAAAGCTGGCTGCGTCAAAATACATAATATCACCGCAACGGGAATTAGAGTTGGTTATGCATCCTTCCTGGTTTACCCAGAAGATGCCGTTGTCCATACTGTCAAGCAGGGCGGCTGATTTCTTGTGATTATACAATAGCTGTTTTTGCAAGTTAATGAAGAGCAACTGGGTTTCAATAGCTTTTGTTGTCGCTACCATCAGGGCCATCAAGTGCTGGAACGGCTGGTTGCTTAAAATAGTTGCATTCAATACCCCTATTATAGTTCTGTTAACATCGAAAATGGGCGAGGCAAAACAATGAAACGAATGTAAAGGCTCACAGAAATGCTCACCTCCTAGAATATGAACGGGCTTTTGCTCCTGGATAGCAGTACCTATAGCATTTGTCCCTTTACTTTCCTCCTGCCAGTTGGCCCCCTCAACCAACCTGATGCTGGATACCTCATTGCTTATTTTTTTATCCCCGAATGATTTTAAAATATAGCCGTTTGGAGCAACCAAAAAAATTGCTGTTTCCGAGCCCTTTAAGCTGAAATATAATTCGCTCATGATTGGCGAGGATATATAAATAAGCTCACCGTACTTGTCCCGGATCTCCTTGAGACGGCTATATTCCAGCTCGTCCCCCATATTATTAACATTATAAGGATTTATGCCAAACTTCATGCATCTTTCCCAGGACTTGGTGATTACCGGGTTGTTCTTAAATGCTGTAAAGTCTCCGCTATCAAGTGCTTTTTTCCACAGTGTTTTTTTATCAGGCATCTGGCAGCACCATCCTTCTATAAACGGTTTGGTGGAAGGGTAAATGGTTAATGGTTATTAAAGCATATGACAGAGGCGATTTTGCAAAAGAGTTAAATCGGGACTGTTGTAATAGGTGCTTTACGGTTCCCTAACTGCGGAAGTATATATAAACCCCTGAGGGGTTATATGTATAACAAGAGGCATGAGAATTGCAATTTATATTATTTGTGTTTAGAATAATTGGCCTTGAGTGAAAATTCCGAATAGTTCCAAAAGGTCAAGTTAGTTCTATTATAAACAAGATTGAAAGGAGGAGCAAGTGCATGACAGTAAATAAGTGTTACGACAAGGAGTACATCCAGGCAGTTGTTCAGGAAAGGACGAAATGGGAACAGGAAACTCTCAAGGGTAAAAATGATACGGGGGATTATAACACGTATTCCGGTATACCTATAAAGCTGATATACAGCCCCGAGGATGTATCAGATATTAACTATTTGGAGGATATTGGCTTTTCCGGGCAACCTCCATTTGTTCGCGGGGTATACCCCAATATGTACCGGGGCAGGTTGTTTACTGTAAGGCAGTTGGCCGGTTTTGGCGCACCTGAGGACTGCAACAAGCGTATAAAATTTTTGCTCGACCACGGGGCCACTGGAGCGAGCCTTTTATTCGACCTTCCTACCATTCGGGGATATGATTCCGACTCTCCCGAGGCGGAAGGAAATGTTGGCCAATGCGGAAGTGCTATAGATTCTCTGCAGGATATAGAAGCCTTATTCGATGGTATTGATATTGCTAAAGTAAGCTCATCCATCGTAACCCACTTGCCCAGTACGACTGTACCTATTCTTAGCATGTACCTGGTCATGGCTGAAAAAAGAGGAGTAGATTTTAAAGACCTGGCTGGGACCAATCAGAATGACTTTATAATGGAAACCGCTGTGGGCAGCGGTCCCGAAATATTAAATCCCAGGCAGTCGTTCCGTCTCCAGTGTGATGCTGTTGAGTATGCCAGCAGGTATTTACCAAGATGGAATCCTATCAGTTTTAACGGCTATAATCTGCGCGAGGCAGGAACAAATGCTATACAGGAAGTCGCCATAGCCATTGCCAATGCCATACAGACTGCTGAGGAAATGATCAAACGCGGTTTAACAATAGATATGGTAGCCCGCAGAATGTCATTCTTCTGGGATTTATGTAATGACTTTTTCGAGGAAATAGCCAAATGCAGGGCTTCCCGCAAAGTATATTACGACATTATCAAGAACAGGTTTAAGGCTCAGGAACTGCGGTCCTGCTTAATGCGTTTTCATGTGCAAACCGCAGGAATCTCCTTGCCGGCGATTGAGCCGTTGAATAATATAGCCCGCTCTGCTATACAAGGTTTGGCAGCAATTTTAGGCGGAGCTCAATCGCTGCATATAGACTCTTATGACGAGGCATTTTCAGCGCCTACTGAAAGTGCGGCCCTGATTTCCCTGCGCACCCAGCAAATCTTACAGAATGAAACAAATGTTTGTAATACTGTTGATCCTCTGGCAGGTTCTTACTATGTTGAATCACTAACGGAAGAAATGGTTAAGCGTATCAACAGTTATATTGAAGAAATAGAAAAAATGGGCGGGCTGGTTAAGGCGGTTGAAACCGGATGGCTGCACCAGGAAATCGCGAATCATGCTTACCAGGAGCAAAAAGGTATTGAAAGCGGCGAGAATAAAATCGTTGGTGTTAATTGCTTCAATGCTGAGGAGGCGCAGTCTGCCGAGATTGAAGTATTCGAGTATCCTGCAACAGAAGAGCGTCAAAAGGCTAAGTTAATCGAATTGCGTAAGAATCGTGATAACGAAAAGGTTCAGGCATGTCTCAATAGAGTGGCGGAAGTATGTAGAACCAGTGAAAATGTAATGCCAACGGTTAAAGAGGCTGTACGGGAATATGCCACCCTGGGTGAAATTCAAAAGGTTTTCCGGAAAGAATTAGGTTTATGGAAATTCCCACTTATCTAACACAGAAAGGAGAAGATATTAATGGATAAAATTCGTGTTCTTGTAGCTAAATTAGGGCTGGATATTCACTGGCGCGGGGCATTGTCAGTGGCCAAGCTTTTACGGGATGCGGGCATGGAAGTAATCTATGTTGGCAATCAGTTTCCAGAAGCAATTGTTAACATGGCTATTCAAGAGGGAGTTGATGTGATAGGACTCAGCACCCTTGCAGGCAATCATAGCACACTGGGGCCAAAAGTGATAAAGCTGCTGCAAGAGAAGAATATCAATGATATTACGGTAGTAATTGGCGGTGTTATTCCCCCTGTCGATATTCCTGGCTTGAAAGCAGCCGGGATGGTCGAAGTTTTTACTCCCAACACACCTATTGATACTATTGTTAAACTTATTAAAAAAGCTGTAAGGGAGAAGAAAGCCGCATCAGCATAAAAAAATATTCTGGGTGTGTACAGGCTTCTTAACGGACCCGAAAGAAGGTAGTAATTTGAGTAAATATGAATTAATAGAGGTCGGGCAAAGCGCATCAACGAGTAAAACAATAACTGAAGCAGATATTTTAATGTATGGGGCAGTGAGCAGCGATTTTAATCCGGTGCACTTTGACAGTGTGTATGCTTCGGGCACAATGTTTAAGAACCGGATTGCACATGGGATGTTAACAGCAGGCCTTATATCGGCAGTATTAGGAACGAAATTACCTGGGCCTGGAACTGTTTATCTATCCCAAAACCTGAAGTTTCGCGCACCAGTTTATATAGGCGATACCATTGCTGCCGAAGTTCAGGTATTGGAGAAAATTGATGGTAAAAATCAAATTAAACTCAGTACAGTATGTAAGAACCAGAATGGAAAGGAAGTATTAACCGGTGAAGCACTGGTAATGCTTCAGGTATAGAAAACAAAAAGATAATGATTTATCTAATGCAGGGCTCATAAACCCTGCATTAGATTTGGCATTAATTAATTTCTTCCTCTTTAATGATTAATTTCTTTAACAACTCCAGGGTAAAAGAAATGCCGGTACTAACGGATGTTCCCGCAGTTGTTGCTACAGCGGAGAGTAGTTGTTCTGTTGTAATATTGGAAACATCGGATAATCCAAGTTCTTCAAGTACACTTAACGATCCCGGGACGGCTTTTAGAATAATCTCTTTTGCCAAATCATCATATTCGAGCTCATTCAATTAATATAGCCTCCTTAATATTTGCCGGGGTGGTATCAATTATATGTTTTACAAAGATACTGAAAATCATTTAGAATGCGAAGAATTTTTTTTCTTATCGGAGGGTCTTAGGTTAAGAACGTATCTTTGTAAACCCAAAATTCAGCAGAAATACCCTCTGGTAATTGTTAACCACGGAGGAGGAGGAATGAGTCCTACTTATGAGCATCTTTGCCGTTATCTGGCTTTACAAAACATTGTAGCGGCAGTTATGACGTACCGGGGTTTTTATCCCTCCGAAGGAAAACAGATGTATGGTCATGGAGAAGCGCAGGATATTATAAATCTGATCAACGAATTATCTAGCCGGGATTATGTTGACTCCACAAGGATAGGTGTTTTGGGTATTTCCCGTGGGGGTCATCATTCCTTAATGGTTTCCGTTGAAATACCCTTAAGCGCTGTTGCTGTATGGTCTGCCCCTACTAACTTATTTGAGTTGTATGATATACACCCCTTTATGTTAAGAGATATCATAGGTGGTTCTCCTGCCAACCTGGAAAATGAATACTATAAAAGATCACCTGTATATTTTGTGGAGAATATGAAAGCTCCTTTATTGATAATTCACGGTAAAAACGACGAAGTTGTTCCCGTAAGTCATGCACTTAATTTAGCCAGGGAATTTAAGAGGCTTAACAAAGACTGTAAACTTTCTATTTTAGACCATGAAGAACACAATTTTTCAGTAGAAGGGTTCTATCAGGCCTGGGCGATGACAATTGAGTTCCTCAAAGAAAACTTATCTGAGCCAAGTATAAATTTACATAAAGAATGACCGTTGCCAATTTACATAATATTCATTAAATATTTTAATTATTTGGGGGTACAAAATATTGAAGATTTTCCATCGGAGTAAATTCATTAGCGGTAAAGAAATAGATAAATTCATTATTCAAATAGAAGCCACTCTGGTGGATACCGTACATGAAATGGAGTTGTCAATTACTGTCGACTTAAAGGATTTGGTAATAATTGATGCACGATCCAGCATGCTGAGGGTGCCCTATTCTCACTGTCATAAAGTATCTGATTTAGTAAAAAATCTTGTAGGCTTAAAAGTAATAAACAGTGGTCAGGCAAAAAGTGTTTTTCAACTGATTGGTGGAAAACAGGGATGCTTAGTATTGGAGGAGTTGTCGCAGGATGCTATAAAGGCTATTATTCAGACTTCAGCTTCCTTAATTCCTTCAGATCAGTTTGAACATTTTAGTGATAATTATGTGCATGGCACGTGTTATACCCATAGCTTATCTGTAGAAGAAAAAATAGAAGCGGCCTATTCACGTCAATGTTTAGAGGATGTTTACAAGATAGCAATAAACACCCGTTTAACAAAGACGGATCTGTAATTTATAATTTTTTATCGCTCAGGAAAGTATATGTTGCATTGACGTATTAAAGCGTCAATATTGAGCCGCCCAAAAGGACGGTTTTAATTTATGTTCTGGATAAATATAACTTTGATGTTAGCTAGATAAAGGAATTTCATAAGAAGAAGATGGTTGCTAGGGGAAGTCCTGGCGGGTTCTCCAGGGCTGCCAGAGATGTAATTTAAGGTTCTTGACACCAGTGGGGTGACGTTGTAATATTGTATGCAAACTATTGTATTATTGTGTTATGTATATAGCCGATATTTTTATTATCAACAAGTGCGATTTGGAAGGAGCTGAAAAATTAAAGCAGAATATTAAAGGGAAACTGGGCCTGAGTTCGTCAGACTGTGATTGGCGGTATTTTATCAGTTAAGCAACTATAATTATTTGTTATGGATGAGTTCTGGAATTCTTGCTGTTCTTTATTAGGGCAGAGATGGGTGACATAGCGATTGATGCAAATGTTCGTAATTAACGAATAATTGCGACAGTTTTTAAGGCAATGCCTGCTTCAAAAGGTCCGTCAAAGAAAGGAGAGTGGTTAACTTGGAACAAAAAAAGAAAAAAACCTCGTCGGCCAAAACACTACAGACTGCCAGGGAAGCCGGTAATTTCGGCAAAAGAATACTTGCCAGCGCACGCTTGGCTGCAGAAGAGGGCAAGCCTGTGGCATGGTCTATGGTTGACTGGTGGCTTGGGGGTACAATTGCCAAAGCTATTGGAATTGAGCTTTGTTACCCGGAAAACTACGGCGCTTTTTGTGCTGCAGTAAGGAAGGCAGAGCCATTTCTGGATTATGCTGAAAATGACGGCGTACCCAACACAACCTGTGGTTACGCCAGAAATGGTATAGGTTATACCCGCAGGCTAAAGGAAAATAATTTCATAATACCTGAAGATGCACCGGGTGGGGGCATGCCCAAACCGCTATTTCTACTTGGCTGCGGAGCTGTATGTGACGCCAGGTATAAGTGGTTTCAAAGTATGGGAAGGTATATGGATGTTCCCGTATGGACGCTTGAATTCCCGCAAACAGGTGTAGCAGAGTTTTTCATGCCCGGCTACAAGGAAGAAAACATCAAATTTATGGTGCGGGAATTAAGGAGTTTTGTTGAATTCCTGGAAAAACTGACAGGCAGAAAGATGGACTGGGACAATCTCAGCGAACGCCTGGATACTACATTCAAAACGCATGAACTTGCCCACAAAGTGGATTTATTGAGAAAATCGGTTCCTTCGCCAGCGGTTAATACCGATTTTTGGGCTATTATGATACCACATTTATATTTGCCTGACGATAAGGAAGCGCTTGCTTTTTATCAAAGAGTTTACGAAGAAGTAAAATATAAAGTTGACAATAAGATAGGGGCTATACCCAATGAGAAATACAGGATGGCTTTTGCTGAGTTGCCCCCCTGGCACACATTGGGCATATTTGATGAATTCGCAGCAAAACACGGGATTGCCTTTGCTATTGAAAGTTGGAATTATCATGCGCCGAGCCCGCTTCCGGAATCTGAAAGAGAAGGGGTCAATGATCCACTGGAGCTTATTGCCAGATATTCATTTCATAAATTTAACGAATATACCCCTACCGCTCAACTAAATTGTATGGATCCCACCATTTTTACTGCTCCCTATCTGAAGTGGGTAGAGGATTACAGGATTGATGGTTTGTTCTGTCACCCCTTGTTGTCATGCCGTCCAGCTACTTACACACTGATGCACTTGCGCAATCTTCTTATGGAAAAATGCAAAGTGCCGTCGGTTGTGGTTGAAGGCGATATTGTTGATTTACGTGTGTTTAACGAAGAGGAAGCCCATGTAAAAATTGAAGCTTTTATTGAGACAATGGACCATTACAGGGAGATAAGAAAAAAAGAAGGCTTTGAATGGTAAGAACTGGAGGGATATGCATGAATGAGTTAAAAGGACTGGCCAGGGCTGCACAAATTTATCTTGACCCGCAACAAAGAGCCAGGGAATTAAAAGCGGAAGGTAAAAAAATAGCAGGGTATTTGTGCTGCTATCCTCCCGTAGAAATAATGACTGCACTGGGTTATGTTCCGATTAGGATTTTAGGGGATATGAATGAACCAATAACCGAAGCAGATGCTTATCTGCCAACGGTTATGTGTGCTTTTTACCGGAGTATACTGGATGTTGCCATGAAAGGCAGGTATGATTTCCTGGATGCCTTTATTGGGGCACATGCTTGTGACGGGGCAGAAAGAGTGAGCTATATATGGAGGTCGTATCTTAAAAGCCCCTGCTCGTTTTATCTGGATGTTCCCCATTCCAACCATGCTGCAGCCATTGATTTCTTTAAAGTACAGCTTAACTACTTAAAAGATGAGCTGGAAAAAACATCAGGCTGTAATTTTAGCCAGGAAGCTCTCAGAGAAGCTGTCAAGCTTTATAACAAGCAAAGATCTTTAGTGCGCAGCTTATATAAGTTGAACAGGCAAGATCCTCCCTTAGTATCCGGTTCCGAAATGCTACAGGTTATGGTTTCCATAATGTGCATTCCTGCCGAGGAAGGCAACAGCCTATTGGAAGAGGTTATTGAAGAGGTCAGCAATAGGTCCGCGGGACCCGGGCAAAAGAAAGGCAGGATACTAATCTGGGGGTCATTAATTGATAATATTGCCATGACCAAGTTAATAGAAGATTGCGGGCTGAACATCGTAATTGACGATACTGCCATTGGCACCAGAAGCTTCTGGGTTGACGTGGATGAAACCAGCGATCCTTTTGAGGGACTGGCTGTCCGCTATCTTGACAAGATAGTATGTCCAAGAACTTTTAGAGATACTAAAGGCACGCGCAGCGAAGATCTTGACAATAGATTTAAATACCTGAAGATAATGGCTAAAGAATGGAATGTCAACGGAGTATATTTTAATATAATCCGGAATTGTGATATCCACGGCTACGAAATACCTGAAGTGAGGGACTATTTCGAGGATATTGGTATTCCTGTGCTGGTAATTGAGCAGGATTATTCAACAACCGCTTTAGAACCTTTGCGGACAAGATTTCAAGCTTTCGCCGAAAATATAGGTTAAGTGGTTGGTGAGTTAAGCATCTGTCAGGATGCTTAACTCATTTTACTACTAATAAACCTTGTAAAGGGTGTATAATATTGTTTTTTGCAGGTATAGATATTGGTTCGACTATTACCAAAGTAGTTGTAAGAAATGAAAAAGAAATTATATCAACATTGATCAGGCCGACCGGGGCCGAGCACCGCAGGATGGCTCACGAAGCCGTACTGGAGACGCTACAAAAGGTTAACCTGGGTTTTGAAGAAGTTGACTATATTATAGCTACCGGATACGGCAGAATAAATGTTCCTTTTGCAGATGCCCAGATAAGTGAGATTACCTGTCATATGCGCGGAGTTAACTGGATATTTCCTGGCGTGAAAACTATTATTGATGTAGGTGGGCAGGATTGCAAGGGAATAAAGGTAGAAAATGGAAAAATGAAAAACTTTATTATGAATGACAAGTGCGCTGCAGGCACCGGCAGGTTTCTGGAAATAATTGCAGATACACTTGGATTGGCTTTGGAGGATATTGGTGAGATTTCCCTCCGCTCAAAGAAGCCGGCGGAGATTAGTAAAACCTGTACAATATTTGCCGAACAGGAAATATTGTTACGGCTTTCTGAGGGATGTGCCATTGAAGATATACTGGCGGGTCTGCATAAAGCTCTTGCCAACAGAATTTATACTATGGTTGGAAAAATAAAAATTGAGAAAGAAGTTGTCCTTACCGGTGGAGGGGCTAAGAATCAAGGTTTGCGGAAATGGCTGGAAGAAAAGATAGGCTATCCTGTGCTGGTTGCTGAGGAGCCTTTGCTAACCGGTGCGTTGGGTGCAGCAGTCTTAGCCCAGGAAAAAGCAGGCAAAATGTCCGATCAAGATTTAGCTGAAATGAAAAAAAATAGAAAACTTGAAGCGGTGACATTCTTTAAAGAAGACAGTACAAGTAATCCCGGAGCATAGCAGAGAGGTGCTAAAAAATGTTCTACCAAGCAGGTCTGGATATTGGTTCGTTTATGTCAAAGTCCGTGATCATTGAGGGTGAAAAAGTTTTATCTTACAGTATTCTACCTAGCAGCGGTAAATTTAAAAATGCTGCCATAACTGTATTAAATAATGCGCTGGAAAAAGCAAATTTGACTTTTAGTGATTTAAAAATTATTGGGGCAACAGGTTTGGGTGCGTCCTTTATTCCCTACCCTTATGTTGAAAGCAGTGAGGTTTCCTGCCAGAGCCGGGGGATAAAATTTCTCTTTCCTTCCGTCAATATTGTAATTGAAGTGGGCGACCAATCTACAAGAGTAATTAAAGTAACTGACAAAGGAAAAGTTGCTGATTGTGTGATTAATGATAGGTGTGCAGCTGGAAGCGGGCGTATATTACAGATTATTGCCAAGGTATTAAGAATAAACCTGGAAGAGATGGGTGCTCTGTCTGTAAAATCAAACAATCCGGTTAGATTCAGCACTGGCTGTTCTGTTTTTGCTGAAACGGAAGCAATCTCAAGAATTGCTGAAGGGGCCAGAAAGGAAGATATTATAGCAGGATTGCATCAGGCTATGGCGATAAAAATTTATAGTATGATACAGAAAATAAAAATGGAAGAAGTCTGTGCTATAACAGGGGGAGGAGCTAAAGATATAGGTCTGGTAAAGACAATTGAGAGAGTTATTAAAAAAGAACTCCTGGTCCCTGAGGAGCCTTTGATTAGCGGTGCTATAGGCGCTGCATTGATAGCTGTAGAGAAATCCGGAATACTTGTTTGAAATTATTCAGTAAATAAAATTATTAGAATTTTTTTAATTCTTAATGGATTTTGCAATTTTTTCTTTCCATAAAAAATATTTTTAGAAGTATATTGCAAGAAAAGTCTGACAATTTTTATAAATTAGACGGTCAGTGGTATATTTTTTACTTTGACGTGGCCGTGCTGGTAAGTTATAATACTGCAAAACAGGCGGTGTTTTACTGCTGGTACTTCTCTTTTATCACTGGCAAAAGCAATGAACTTCGGTGAAGTTACATAATAATCACAAGGCTGAAAAACTGTATCTTTTAAAATATATACAGAGTTTTATATTGGCTTTAATGTTTCCTTTTAATCAGAAAGGTAAAAACAATAGGATATGTAGAGGAGATTTCAAAGGATATATATCGGTTTGAATTAACCATTCCACCCTCCTCTGTTTCATTTAGATTTTTTCGAGTGTGAAGGTTTAGTTGGCAGGAGCACGCAAAAAAGCAATGTTCTATGGGATATAAACTAATATGCAGGGGGTTGGGAGGTTGGTATAATGGAGGTTGCAGTTGTAAAATATTTACCCGGGGCAAAAAGCGTTGCACAAGCAATTTCAATGTGTAATGGTTCCAAAGAACTGAAATCCACCCATAAGGTTTTGATCAAACCCAACGTTGTTGTCGGAGGCAAAATATATAGAAATTTCATCAAAGGAGTATTAACGACTACTACAGTTCTTGAAGAAATAATTCAATTTGTCAGGGAATTTGGATGTACAGACATTTCAATAGGGGAGGGTTCTGTTCTTCTACCGGATTTAGGCATAAACACTGAAACAGCTTTTGAGGCCGCCGGTATAACAGAGCTTGCCAGGCGCTATGATGTTAAGTTAATTGATTTTTACAAGCATCCCTTTGATGAGGTGCAGCTGGGAGAAAATAAAGTAGAAGTATCATCTATTGTTCGGGAGTCGGATTTTATTATTAATGTGCCGGTTTTGAAAACACATCACCAAACCAGAGTTACTCTGAGCATGAAAAATCTGAAGGGTGTATTAAGCTTTAAAAGCAAAAAAAGTTTTCATTCAGCAGGCCTGGAGAAAAGCATTGCTTTGTTGGGATCTTATATTAAGCCTCAGCTGAATATTGTTGATGGAATCTATACTGTTGATAGGGGACCTGTAAGTACTGAATGGCAGGAATTAGGTGTTATTCTGGCCGGAACCAATATGTTGGCGGTTGATATGGCAGGAGCAAGCATATTAGGACAAAACCCGGAGGATGTAAAACATCTTTCTGACTATGCCGCCATAACCGGTGAGCCTTTAAGCATGGAATCAGTTAGGATAATCGGTGAACAACTTGAAAAGGTTAAGATTAACGCGCAGTGGGAAGACCACTGGCCTGAAAGAGTATTAGATATGTACGCTATTAAAGGTGTATCAATGCCTGCTCCGGGACTGTCTTTATGTTCTGGCTGCGCTTTTGGTATTGTCCTGGCTCTGCACACATTTTTTAGAGAGTGCCCTGGACAATCATATGATAATGTAGAAATGTGTGTATCCGGGGAAGTAAAGGCTTCAGCCAGTTCAAAGCGGGTTTTGCTTTTCGGAAAATGCGCTATTGGCGCAAATAAACATATCGAGGAAGCAATAAAAATAAAGGGATGTCCGCCTTCTTCCGGAGATTGCTATAATGCACTTAAAGAGCATCTTTTCAGTATGAAACATTGTTAAAAAACATTACGTATCATTAGGCCAATGACTACATAGTGAGGATAAACGGTCAAATGCAGGGCTTAATGGAAAAAGTCTCTTCATTATTATCAGAGGATTCAAAAAATAATTAATTATGTTTCTTAATTTTGTTACACATAAAAAAAAGTCGTTAAAATGAGGATTTTTTTATTGGCACAATTCGTGCTATGACTAAATAGTAAGAAAATTTAAAAAATTGGGCTGAGTATTAATTGGTGCCAATTATATAAGACAAAAGGGGGAAGCAGTATGAAATTGGATTTTCCGAAAAAAGTTAGTATGACAGAGTTGCTGGCAAGGGATGGGTTCCAGCATGAAAGACATTTTGTTCCTACTGACACCAAAGTATTTTTTATTGATGCCTGCTCGGAAGCGGGTTATAAAACAGTAGAAGTAACCAATTTCAGCCATCCTAAGTATCTGCCGCAGGCCAGGGACGCAGAAGAGGTTCTAAAGAAAATTAAGCGTAATCCTGGTGTGGAATACAAATGCTATGGTATGACTGATAAAGCTGTGGAGCGGGCTGTTGCAGCAAAAGAAGCAGGATATGGCCCGGATATACTGGCATTTACAATTTCCACCACCGATGCCCACTGTATGCGTAATGCCAACAGGCCAGTGGAAAAGTTTTTTGAGCAAATACCTAACTGGGCAAAAATGTGCAATAGTGTCGGAATAAAACTTGATATGGCGATTGCCTGTGTATTTGGCTGTCCCATAACGGGACCCGTGCCACTGGAAAAAACCTTTGAGTTAATAGAAAAAGGATTGGAAATGGGCTGCAGTTGTGCTTCTCCTTGTGACACAACAGGCGAGGCCGCACCTGACAGGGTTTATGAATTCTTCACCAGGTTAAGGGAAAAGTTTCCCAATGATGATGTGCACCGCGCTCACTTCCATGACTCCAGAGGCATGGGATTGACTAATTACTTTGCTGCTTTAATGGCTGGCGTTACTGTATTTGAGGCTTCACTGGGCCAACTGGGAGGACAGCCATCATATATTGTAGACGGCGTTCCCGGAATCGGTACGGGCTGGCTTTATACTCCCAGTGATATAACAGGTAACGGCTCAACTGAGGACTTAGTGGTGATGTTTGACGAAATAGGTGTTGACACCGGCGTAGATGTTGATAGGGTCCTGGAATTAGGACGGATACTGGAACATGTTTTAGAGCGCGATTTACGTCCATATACTACCAAAACAGGGAGAATACCCAAGGGTAGAGTGGACTGGGGTACAAGTATTCCGCCATATATAGCTCAGCCCTGGACTCACCCGAACCGCTAACTTTTATATACTTAAATAAGGACATTTGTCCTCCCAAAACGGGGTTAGACAATTCCCCGGATCTTCTGTAAGCTATTATTAGCAAGCGGGAGAGAACCAGAGCAGAGGAGGACAAACCCATGGAAAACGCAGTTCAAGAG